>Ga0073934_10001469_pt1 | contig 56014 bp, 51 predicted proteins | sample LarsenN4metaG_FD_76834 | JGI IMG/M metagenome (GOLD analysis project Ga0073934, IMG submission 76834) | Hot spring sediment bacterial and archeal communities from British Columbia, Canada, to study Microbial Dark Matter (Phase II) - Larsen... ...
ATGTGCTTAGACGACGCCGGGCCAAAGGGCGAAAACGGCTCACTGTTTCGGTTCCGCCAAAACGGGCGCGCAGCTAGTCAACCCTGTGGCGCCGATCGCCGGCGAACGGTTTCCAAAAGCGGCTCGCCTTCGTAAACGACCGCAGTTCTTAAAACTGTCGCGCACCGGCGGCAAGTTTCAATCGGCGCATTTCGTGGTCATCCGCGGGGTCAATGACGTAATGGAACGCCGGCTTGGAATCACCGTGAGCGCCAAGGTCGGCAATTCGGTCGTACGCAATCGGATCAAACGGCAAATCCGGGAATTTTTCCGGCGCCATCGCGCCGAGTTGCCCACGAACACCGATTATCTCGTCATCGCGCGTCCCAGCGCGGCGACTTTGCCCGCCAAGCTGGTCGTAGCTGAACTGGAACGAGCCATGGCGCCGCAGTGCAGCCGACGCACATCCTGATGAAAGCGATCTACTGGGCGCTTCGCCTGCTGCTGTGGATCTACCGCAAAGCGCTGTCACCCTTGCTGCCACGCACCTGCCGATATTATCCCAGCTGTTCGGCGTACGCTGAAGAAGCGATCGGCAAATATGGCCTCGTCAAGGGGATATATTACGGTTTTCGGCGGATCGCCCGCTGCCATCCGTGGAATGGCGGCGGATACGATCCGGTGAGATGATTATCGTTCATGGATAAGCGCGCTCTTCTGGGAATCATACTATCGGTACTCGTGCTGATTATTTATCAGCAGTTTATCAACTACTATTACGGTCCGCCGCCGGCCGAGAATATCGCTCCGAGCAGCGGCAAATCCGATGCAGAAAAATCGCCGAGCCCGCCGGCCGCGGCGCCGCCGCCCGCAACGGGAGCGCCGGCATCGGCGGCAATGAGCAAGCCTACGCCGGGACAGCCCGGTAGGGAGATCAAAATCGAAACGGAGAATTACCTCGCGGTTTTTACCACCGAGGGGGCGCGGCTCAAAAGCTTCAAATTCAAAAAATTCCGCGCCTCGGCGGACGAAAAAAGCGCGCCCTTCGAGATCGTCTCCACTGCGCCGGGCGTGCCGTTGCCGTTGGGAGTGCGGCTGCAGACGGCGCCGCCGATCGACGACGGCTCGTTGATCTACAGCGTTCAAGGAAGCGATTTGAAACTCTCCGGCGATGCCAAGGGAAGCCTGGTTTTTCACGGACAAACCGCCGAAGGGGCGGTCATTACCAAAGCACTGACGTTTAGCGGGACGACCTACTCGATCGCCCTGCAAGTCCAGGCGAAAGCGGCCGATGGCAGCGCACTCGCGCCGGAGCTTTTGCTGACGGAAAAGGCCGATCACACGGTCGCCAACCACGACGCCCCTTTTGAAGGCTTCATCGCGCTGGTGGACAATAAGATCAAACGCGAAGCCCCGGCCGAAGCGGCCAAAGGCCACGAGTTCAGCGGTCAGGTGGCTTGGGCCGGATTCGGCCATACCTACTTTTTTTTCGCCTTGCTTCCGGAAAACGGCGCACAGCATCAGTTGTCGGTGCGGCAGACCGGCGGCGCCTTGGTGGCAGCCATTCAGGGCCCGGCAGCGAATGGCCGTTACACGGTCTTCATCGGCCCGAAAGAGCTAGACCTGCTGCAATCCGTAGGTAAGGGCATCGAGCGCGCCATCGATTTCGGTTACTTCGGTTTCGTTTCTATTCCGTTTCTCTATGTGCTGCACTTTTTTCACCGCTTTACCGCCAGCTACGGCGTCGACATCATCATATTGACCGTGGTGATCAAATTGCTGCTTTGGCCGTTGACGCATAAAAGCATGGTGTCGATGAAATCGATGGCCAAGCTGGCGCCGCAGATGGAGCGGCTCAAAGAGAAATTCGGCAATGACAAGGAAAAGCTCAATCGTGAAATCATGGATCTTTACAAGCGGAACGGCGTCAATCCACTCGGCGGCTGTTTGCCGATGCTTTTGCAGTTTCCGGTCTTCATCGGACTCTATAATGCGTTGAGCACGCCCATCGAATTGCGCCATGCGCCGTTCTTGTGGATCAGAGATCTATCGCGGCCGGACTGGGAATCGCTGCCTTTTACGCTGGGCGGGTGGCATCTTGGCGTACCCGTTCTGACGATCTTGATGGGCGGGAGCATGTTTTTGCAGCAATGGATGACGCCCTCGGCGGGCGATCCCAACCAGCGAAAAATGATGCTGATGATGCCGCTATTGTTTACGTTCATGTTTGTCTCTTTTCCCGCAGGCCTGACTGTGTACTGGCTGGTCAATAACATTTTGAGTATCGTGCAGCAGTACTGGATCAACCGCGCCGATCAATAGCATGCAGAAAGGTTTGAGTCATGGATGTGGTGGAAACCGAAGGCGAAAACATCGATGCCGCGATCGATCATGCGCTCAGGCTGCTCGGTGTTCCGCGCGATCGGGTGACGATCGATATTCTCAACGAGGGGCGCAAGGGGATTTTGGGCTTCGGCGCGCAAAAAGCCAAGGTGCGCGCGGCGCTACGCCGCGCAAGCGCCGAACCGAGAAACGCCGGTAGCGCCGGGTTTTCACTGCCGGCACGGGCGACGGAAGATGCGCCGGCTGTGCCAGAGGCGGCGGATTTCGCGGCGGTCGGCGAGAAAGCGCGCGCTGTCCTGGAAGAGATTTTACGCCATATGGGTGTGACGGCGACCGTCGAGCGCAGAGACGCGCCGGCGAGCGCGGAAATCGTCCTCGAAATCAAGACGGCCGAAAGCGGACTGGTGATCGGCCGCAAAGGGCAGACGTTGGAAGCGCTGCAATATCTCGTGGGACGAATCGCCAGCGAGCGTCAAAGCAACGACGGTCCCCACATTGTCATCGATATCGAGAACTACCGCGAGCGGCGGCGTAAATCGCTGGAGGACATGGCGCTCCGCTTGGGGGAGAAAGCCAAGCGGCAGCGCAAAACCATTAGCGTCGACGCGCTGAGCGCCGCCGATCGACGCATTATTCACGCCGTGCTGCAAGACGATCCGTGGGTGACTACCAGGAGCCTGGGCCAAGGATCCTACCGCCGCTTGTTGATCATTCCGGAAGGCGACCGCAGGACCAAGGAGGAGATCAAAACCGGCGCTGAAGAAGTGTCGCCAGCACGGCCGCAACGGCGCGGCGCCCCATCGAGGGGAGCCCCCAAACCGGCCAAGCGCGACGGCTGATTGGCGCAGGTCCTCGTCTTTCGGTGAGGACAGCCTGATTGACCGCTTGTCGCTGCTTCACTATAGTTAAACCGTGATTCAACGCCGGAAAACACGGCCGCTGAAACTCGGCCAGGTCGCCGTTGGCGGCGATGCGCCGATCACGGTTCAGTCGATGACCAAAACCGACACGCGCGACGTGCGCGCCACGGTGCAGCAGATCTGGTCGTTGGAAGCGGCCGGCTGTGACATCGTGCGCTGCGCGGTACCGGTGCGCGAGGCCGCCGAACAGCTTGGCGAAATCAAAAAGCGCATCCGTATTCCGCTGGTCGCCGACATTCACTTCAACTACAAACTGGCGCTTATCGCCATCGAGCAGGGGGTGGACGGCCTGCGCCTCAACCCCGGCAATATCGGCGCGCGCAAGTACGTCGAAGAAGTGGTGCGGGCTGCGTCCGAGCGCAAAATTCCCATTCGCATCGGCGTCAATGCCGGTTCATTGGAGAGAGATCTGCTGCAAAGATACAACGGGCCGACGGTTGCGGGCATGGTGGAGAGCGGGCTGCGCCATATTCGAATTCTCGAAGACGTGGGCTACCGTGAAATCAAGATTTCGCTCAAAGCATCGGATCCCTTGATGATGATCGAAGCGTACCGGGCGCTTGCCGATCAGGTGGATTATCCATTCCATTTGGGTGTCACTGAAGCGGGCACGCCGGCGGTCGGTACGATCAAATCCGCCGTCGGTTTGGGCACGCTGCTCGCCGAAGGGATTGGCGACACCATCCGCGTGTCGCTTGCCGCCGACCCCGTAGAGGAAGTGCGCGTCGGCAGAGAGATTCTCAAAGCGCTCGGGCTCAAGAAAGAGGGCTTGACCTTTGTCGCCTGTCCCTCTTGCGGCCGGGCCGATGTCGATCTCGTCAGCCTAGCGAAGAAGGTCGAAGAACGAATGCGCCCCTATGCCCATCTCAATCTCCATGTGGCCGTGATGGGCTGCGAGGTCAATGGACCGGGCGAAGCGCGCGCCGCGGATTTAGGCGTCGCCGGTGGCAAAGGCATCGGTTTGATCTTCAAAAAGGGAGAGGTTGTTCGCAAGGTCCCGGAAGCTCAAATCGTCGAGGCGCTGATGGAGGAAGTGGAGCGGTTTGCCGCTGAAAAGACCGCCGGGTCAAGCACCGCCGCAGAAGGCTAAGAATCGTCCTTGAGATATTTTTCACCGCGTCACGCGAATCGCACGAGGTTGGCAGTCCATCAAGCTGAACCTTCGCGTCCTACCGGTCTCGGTGGTGGAGAAAACCAATGGCGCGCCAAGCCACGCGGCGGCCGAAATTGTTTCTGTTGCCTGTGATGCAGCTCATGAAATCCTTATGCGCTGGAGCAAAACCCTCATCCCAACTTTGAAAGAAGTGCCGGCGGACGCCGAAGTCGTCAGCCATCAATTGTTGGTGCGGGCGGGCTTTATCCGGCAGATTAGCCGCGGGGTGTACGATTACTTCCCGCTCGCGTTGCGGGTGATCCGGAAAATTGAAACCATCGTGCGCCAGGAAATGGATCGCGCCGGGGCGCAGGAATTGCTCATGCCGATATCTTCGCCGGCCGAACTTTGGCAGGAAAGCGGTCGCTGGGATTACTACGGTAAGGAGCTGATGCGGTTTAAGGACCGCCACGAGCGGGATTTTTGCCTCGGCCCGACCCACGAAGAGATCGTCACCGATCTGGTGCGCCGCTCGGTGCGCTCGTACCGCGAACTGCCGCTGAACCTCTACCAGATACAGACGAAATTTCGCGACGAGCCGCGCCCGCGCTTCGGCCTGATGCGCGGGCGCGAGTTCATCATGAAAGACGCCTATAGCTTTCATGCCGGCGTGGAGGATTGCCGGCGCGAGTACGAAAACATGTACCAGACGTACAAGCGAATCTTCACTCGATTGGGTCTGAGCTTCCGTCCCGTCGAAGCGGACACGGGGGCGATCGGGGGGAGCCAATCCCATGAGTTTCAAGTGCTGGCCGACTCGGGCGAGGACGCGATCGTCAGCTGTAATAGCTGCGATTATGCGGCCAATGTCGAGAAGGCCGAGCTCAAGGGACGGCAGGGGGATTTTCGCAATGGCCAGGATGAGGCGCCATTGGAAAAAGTCGCCACTCCCGGCAAGAGAACCGTCGCGGAAGTCGCCGCTTTCTTGAAAACGTCGGCGGAAAAATTCATCAAGACGCTGGTCTACAAGACCGATGAGGACGAGCTGGTCGCGGCCATGGTGCGCGGCGATCATGAGGTCAACGAGCTCAAACTGCGCACGGTCCTCGGTTGCCGGGAGGTGGTCTTGGCCGATGAAGCTGCGGTCACCGAAGCAACAGGGGTGGCGCCGGGCTTTTTGGGTCCGATCGGTCTCAAGCTGCGCGCGATTGCGGATCTGAGTGTTCAGGGCATGCACGGCGCGGTCACGGGCGCCAATGAAGCCGACATGCACTTGATCCATGTCGATCAGGAACGCGATTTCACACCTTCGGCCTTCGCCGATATACGCTTGGCCGTACAAGGGGATGCCTGTCCTCGCTGTGGGGTGGGCCGGCTCGAAAGCCATCGCGGCATCGAAGTTGGCCAGGTGTTTTATCTCGGCACCAAGTACAGCGAAAAAATGGGCGCAACCTATCTCGACGCCGACGGGAGAGAAAGACCCATTGAAATGGGCTGTTACGGCATCGGCATCAGCCGCTTGGTGGCTGCGGCGATCGAGCAGAATCATGACGCCAACGGCATTATCTGGCCGTTGTCAATTGCGCCGTTTCATGTCTTGCTGCTGCCGATCAATTACAAGGAGCAGAAGCTGCGCGAGGCGGCGGAACAGCTTTACCAAGATCTTCAGAATCAGCACGTCGAAGTCCTTTTGGACGACCGCGACGAGCGGCCGGGGGTCAAATTCAAGGATGCCGATCTGATCGGCATTCCTTTGCGCGTGACCATCGGCGTTAAAGGACTGGAGAAAGGCATAGTCGAACTGCGCCGCCGACGCGACGGCAAGACCGACGAGATCGTCCGCGCAGACGCGGTACCTCAGATCAAGAGTATTCTCCGCCAAGCCGTGTAGAGCCTAAGATGGTGTCCAAGCTCGAGCTGGTACGCAAGCGCGCTTCCATGCGCGAGCGTTTGATCGTGGCTTTGGACGTCGACACTTTGGCGCAGGCGGCGAATCTGGTGCGGCTGCTGGGCAGGGAAGCCGGCATGTTCAAGATCGGCAAGCAGCTGTTTACCCATGCTGGTCCGCAGGCGGTTCGGCTGATTCAGGAACTCGGCGGCGAAATCTTTCTCGATCTCAAATTTCACGACATTCCCAACACGGTTGCCAAGGCGGCCATTGAAGCGACGCGCTTGGGCGTGAAAATGTTCAACGTACACGCCTCGGGCAGCCTGGAGATGATGCGTACGACGGAAAAAGAAGTGCGCCGGGTATGCCGCCAGGAAAAGCGGCGCAAGCCGATCACGCTGGCGGTTACGGTCTTGACGAGCCTGAATCAGGATGATCTCCAGCGCGTCGGCGTCGAGCGCAAAGTCGCCGATCAAGTCGTGCGCTTGGCTCTGCTGACGAAGGAAGCCGGCATGGATGGCGTGGTAGCCTCGCCGCACGAGGTCGCCGACATCCGCGCCGCTTGCGGGCGACGGTTCGTCATCGTTACGCCGGGCATTCGGCCCGCCGACAGCAGCCGCAACGATCAGCAGCGGGTGATGACCCCCTCCGAAGCGGTGCGTGCGGGCGTGGACTATATCGTCGTCGGCCGGCCCATCACCGAAGCGGATGATCCCGTCGCTGCCGCTCGGGCGATTGTCGCCGATATGGAACAAGCGGGATGAACCGCGGCGCGGGTACGATCATTGGGGGCTTGCACATTCAAAGCGACAGTTTTCTTCGCTACTCCGGTGCTTTCCAGAAGCGATAAAAATGATGCACCGGGCTATGGCCCGCGCCGATGGAGAAGCTCGACTCGATGGCGCGCGTGACGAATCGCTTGGCGAGCGTAACGGCGCGTTCGATACTTTCATCTCGGGCCAGATAGGCGGCAATCGCCGCCGAAAGGGTGCACCCCGTGCCATGAGTATTCTTGGTTCGAATGCGCCGCGCCGAAAGGCGGCGGAAATTCCTGCCGTCGAAAAATAAATCGACCGCAGCGCCGTGGAGATGTCCGCCCTTGATAAGTACGTTGCGGGCGCCGAGGTCGGCAATGCATCGGGCGGCGTCCTCGGTGGCGCTCGGTGTGGCTAACTTTTTGCCGGTGAGTTCTTCCGCTTCAGGAAGGTTCGGCGTGACCACCGTGGCGAGCGGCAGAAGTCGTTTTTTCAAGACCGCCACGGCGCTCTTTTTGAGCAATAAATCGCCCGAAGTCGCGACCATGACCGGATCGACCACCACTTTCCGCAAGCGGTGGGCGCGGATGCTCGCTGCAACCGCATCGATGATCGAAGCGTTAGCAAGCATTCCCGTCTTGACCGCGTCGGCTCCGATGTCGCCGAGGATCGCTTCGATTTGGTCGCGGATCAGTCTTGGCGTCAACGGCAAAACCCGGCTCACGCCGACAGTATTCTGCGCCGTGATTGCGGTGATGGCCGAGGTGCCGTAGACGCCTAGGGCGGCAAAGGTCTTGAGATCCGCCTGAATGCCCGCGCCGGCCCCGGAGTCGGAACCCGCAATGGTCAGCGCTTTGCAAATGGCTTTCATAATCGCTTGACGATGCGCCGGATGATCGGCTGTGGCGACAGCCGGGTACAATGCTATCGCGCGCTCGCAAAACGTGCGTCCGCGGGCCCCGGGCACTATTTCGCGCCGGTATTCGGTTCGGCCGAGTCCTCAGTAGACTCCGGCATCGAGCAGTTGGTAAACGATCTCTTTCAAAGATCCGTCGATGGTGTCCAGACGGGTAACCGGCGGACCGCCGGCGAGAGAATTGACGATGTCGGGCAGGTCTTCCTTTTTCACTCCGGCGTACCAGTTTTTTTGCGGATGGATGACGATGTTGGGACCGAAGTCGCAGCCGCCGAAACAGATGTACGGCTTTACCTCCGCGTCGATGGATTTCGCCGCAACCATTTCGGTAAGCTGCTTCATCAGCGCCTCGGAGCCGCGGCTTTGACAGTCGACATTTTGACAAACGAAGCAATTTTGTTTCATCGCTTTCGGGTTCCTCTCAAGGCTCGGTTCAGTGAACGCCTAGACCGCTGGCTTGCGCGACGATTTCATCGACGCTCTTGTCCAGGTCGATGGGACGATTGATGCGCTTGTCGTCGCGGTCGGCGACCAGAGCGTAGATTTCGAGGCGGTTTCCCTCGGGATCGAGAAAATAGCACGATACGGTATTGCCCATCTCCGTGTAGGCATGGCTCACGCAGTGATCGATGGGCACGCCTCTGGCTTTGAAACGATCGTAAAATTCCTTAACCTCAGCCGGAGTATCGACCTTCCAAGCGATATGGGCGATCAGTTTGGCTTGCCCTTCGCGTCCGGCGGTAAGCGCCAGCTCGTGATCTTCTTTGGCGGGATCGGAGGTTAGAAACACCATGCGCCGCTCGTTGACGCGGTACTTTACTAGTCCAAGCACATCCGTGTAGAAGTCAACCATTTTATCCAGGTCATTGACGTAGAGGACAACATGACTTAGCCCCTTGATCTTTGGCATCGGTGTTCTCCTTTGGTTTGGCAAGCACGGCTATTGCAACAGTGAAACTAGCCGATAAGTTCATCTTGTGTCAACCTGGGAACCGTCGAAGGCCCAAACAGGCGAAGCCCTGCGGAACGACAACGGCGGACGGCAAAAAGGTTGGGAAGCAAAAGGCAGAAGTAAAAAAAGATCGAGTCAAGTTCGCGCTTTATGCAGAGAAGCACGGTCACGATCAAGCGGGTATCTCGGCAGGCTGAATTGGTGCAGGCGCTGGCGATTCGCATCCGCGTTTTCGTACAGGAGCAGCAAGTGCCGGCGCACATTGAATTAGATGCCGATGATCAAACGGCGATTCACTTGCTGGCGCTTAAAGCAGGCAAGGCAGTCGGCACCGCGCGTATCGTGATGAAGCACGATCGGGCCAAAATCGGCCGGATGGCGGTGCTCAAGAGTCATCGGCGCAAAGGCGCCGGCGCCGCTTTGCTCAAGCACGCCATTAGATCGGCGCGAAATCTCGGCGCGCGGCAGATTTATTTGCATGCCCAGGTCGCCGCGTCCGGGTTTTACCGGCTGATGGGATTTCGCGCCGTCGGTTCAGTGTTTGAGGAAGCCGGAATTCCGCATCGAAAAATGATTTGGTCTGGGTAACAACTGCGCGGAACCCAGCGAAGTTCCTGGATCCGACAAAGATCGTTCGTTGGCGGAATCGTCAATGATCGCTTGTCTCGCGTCCGGTTTCGGCCTATGGATAAAGGCGCGCCATGAAGGGAGATTCGCATGGAGCCGATTCCCAACGATAGGTTAGCGTCTGCCAATGCCAAGAGCCGCCGGCTCAGAGAGTTGGTGCAGGCCCCCGAAATACTCATTATGCCCGGCGCCTACGATGTGCTGAGCGCATTGCTTTTTGAGAAGCTCGGCTTTCAAGCGATCCAATGCACCAGCGGCGGCATCGCCGCGGCGCTGGGTTATCCAGACGGCGAGGTGATGAGCCGCGATCTTTTCATTCAGGTGACGGCGAGCTTGGCCGCGGCGGTCGGCGTTCCGGTGAACGCGGACGGCGAAAAGGGCTACGGCGATGAAGAAGGAGTGAAGGAGACGGTTCGAGCGCTCATCGCCGCCGGTGTGGCGGGAATGAATTTGGAAGACAGCGTCGCCAAAGGGGGCAGCGGACTGGTCGATATGGCGCGGCAATTGAGCAAGATCCAATCGATCATGGATGTGAAGCGTGAATTGGCGAGCGAGTTTTTTCTCAATGCTCGAGTGGACGCATTTCACGTCATGCTCAAGGACCCCAAGCGGGCGCTCGAAGAAGCGATTCGGCGCGGCAATGCGTATGCCGAGGCAGGCGGCGATTGTATTTTCTATCTGAACCTTCATGCCGCCGAGACGATTGGCACGGTTGCGAGGGAAGTAAAGGCGCCGGTGAGTATTCTCGCCGGGCCGCAGTCGCCGAGCGTAAGCGAATTGCAGGATTTGGGCGTCGCGCGGGTCAGCTATGGCTCGGGTTTTATGAAAGCGGCGATCACCGGAACGAAGAAACTGGCGCAAGAAATTTTAGAGAAGGGCACTTGCAGCCTCTTGAAGGACGGCATGCAGACGCCCGAAATCGCCGCTTTGGTGAGCAAGAAAAAATAGCGATGGCGGAACACGGACGAGTCGTATCGATTCACGTCGCCGATCGTGGCGCTGCGCCGATGAAGGCGCTGAACGAAGCAGCCGCTGTGGCCGGCCGCGGGCTGGAAGGCGATCGTTATTTCAATCTCTGCGGCACCTACTCGAACCGTCCGGGCGATGGACGCCATGTAACTTTGATCGAAAGCGAAGCGCTCGAGGCGTTAGCACGCGATTACGAGATCGTGCTGGAGTCCGGCTCAGTGCGGCGCAACATCGTCACTTGCGGCGTGCCGCTCAATCATTTGGTGGAACGGGAATTTCGCGTCGGCGCCGTGATTTTGCGCGGCACCCGGCTGTGCGAGCCTTGCGCGCATTTAGAAAAACTCACGCAATTCGGCACGCTGCGCGGGTTGATCCATCGCGGCGGCCTGCGCGCCGAGATCATCGCCGGCGGCATTGTTCGCGTCGGCGACGAGATTAGCATGGGAATGGATTCGGGAGCCGATTTTTACCGCAAAGAACGTAAGGAACGCAAAGTGGACATTTAAATTCGCGCCCCTTAGTAGGCATGCAGTTTCTCCTCACACCTCTCGATCAACAAACCTCAGACTTTGCGCTCACTGCTCCAACATGAGTATCGAGGCGCTTTCGTTGGTTCTCGCGGCGGCGGTCATTCACGCGACCTGGAATCTGATTAACAAGCAAGCGAGCGGGCATGCGACTTTTACCTGGCTGGTGGCGGTGCTGTCGGCGCTGTTCTACGCGCCCGCGACGATCACGATTATCGAGATCTGGGAGTACAAAATAGGTTTCCTGGAGATCGGCGTCATCGCGGGAAGCGCGGCGCTGCATACGGCATATTTCGTGCTGCTCAATCAGGGTTATCGAGTCGGCGATCTGTCGCTGGTTTATCCACTGGCGCGCGGCACCGGCCCGCTGTTATCAAGCATCGCGGCGATCATTTTATTGGGTGAGCGGCCGTCGGCGGTCGGCGCGCTCGGCGCGCTAATGGTCATCGGCGGAGTTTTTGTTCTGACCGGCAACTTGGCCCAACTGAGCCGGAGCCCAAGCCGTTCGGCCGTAGGCTACGCGCTGGTCACGGGATTATTTATCGCCGCTTATACCCTCTGGGATAAGCAGGCGGTCAGCAAGTATGCGATCGCCCCGCTGGTGCTTGACTGGGGCGCCAACGTGATTCGAGCGATTTTGCTCACACCGTTCGCGTTCATCTATTCGGATCAAGCGGTCAATGAGTGGCGAGAACATAAGTGGGAGGCGATCGCGGTCGCGATCCTGATTCCGTTTTCCTATATTCTTGTGCTCACGGCGATGCGTTTCACGCCGGTGAGCTACGTCGCGCCGGCGCGCGAGATCAGCATCCTGATCGGCACGGCGATGGGCGCGCGGCTGCTCGCCGAAGGCGACGCGGCGCGCCGCCTGGGCGCGGCCTGCGCCATGGTTCTCGGCGTCGCGGCGCTGGCGATCGGCTAAAAATAGGCGTTCCAAACGTTCCAGTGGGTCCCATCGTTCCAATCGTCGGAACGCGGAGCAACGATGAACAGCAAGGATGAATCGTTTAAGGATTTTGTATTGGATCAACTTGCCGGGTTGGAGGACGTTGAAGCGCGGCCCATGTTCGGCGCGCACGGTTTGTATCAAGACGAAACGGTCTTCGGGATGATTCACAAAGGCAAGTTGTTTTTTAAAATCGATGCTTCGACGGTGGGGGAGTATCGGCGGCGAAAAATGAAGCCTTTCCGCGCCAACGCCAGGCAGACGCTCAAGACCTATTACCAGGTGCCGGCGGAGATCATTGAGAATGGCGACGAATTGCGCGGTTGGGCGGCGCGAGCGGTTGCCTGTCAGAACAAAAGGCGCTGAATCGCGCGCGTTACGGTGGAGATTTTTTTTCCGCCGAGACGCCGAAAAGTTGCTTCGCGGGGTTGAAATAGTGATCGAGGGCCAGCCAGAGACTACGCGAGTGGTGGAAAAATGCGAGGGGGAAAAGCACCGCAAACGGCACCCATAGCGTGAGTTGCTGATCGATGGTGACGCCGGCGAGGGCGTCGAGCAGAAAAAACCCCGGGACCGCGATGGCGATGGTGGCGGCGTAGTTGATGTAAATCGCGCCGACAAAGTAGCCCTGTTCGCGCTCGAACTTGAGACCGCAATGAGCGCAGTGCTGATTCATCTGAAAGGGCTTGCGGTACAATTTTCCCGCGGCGCAGCGCGGGCAGCGCAGACGCAGGGCATGGCCAATCATGCGAAACATCGTGCTCACCGAGCTACGCCGTGACCCTGCTGCGCTTCGCGGGCCGCGCCGCCGGCGCGATCGCTGCGCCGTTTAGATATTCACGCAGAAAACGCGCTGTATAGGAGCGCTTGCCGTCATGAATGATCTCCAGAGGCGTGCCGCAAGCGACGATCTCCCCGCCCGCCGCGCCGCCTTCCGGGCCGAGATCGATGACATAATCGGCGTCCTTGATGATGTCGAGATTGTGCTCGATGGTGATCACCGTGTTGCCCATGTCGACCAGGCGATGCAGGATGCTGATCAGTTTTTCGACGTCGGCGAAATGCAGGCCGGTGGTCGGCTCGTCGAGAACGTAGAGCGTCGTGCCACGCGACTCCTTGCCCAGCTCGAACGCCAGCTTGATGCGTTGGGCCTCGCCGCCTGAGAGGGTATTGCTCGCCTGGCCGAGGGTGATGTAGCCCATGCCGATATCGTCGAGAATTTTGAGCGGCCGGGCGATCTTCGGAAAAGGATGGAAGAACGGCACGGCCTCTTCCACGGTCATGCGAAACACATCGAAAATATTCTTGTCGTTGTAGCGGATGCTCAGGGTTTCCTCATTGAAACGCTGCCCGCCGCAGGCCTCGCAGTCGATGAACACGTCGGGGAGAAAACTCATTTCTTTGCGTATCTTGCCTTGCCCGGCGCATTCCTCACAGCGACCGCCTTTAACGTTGAACGAAAAACGGCTCGCCGTGTAACCGCGCAAACGCGCCTCGGGTGCGAGCGCGTAGAGCTTGCGGATTTCGTCCAAAACGCCGATGTAAGAAGCCGGAACGGAACGGGGCGTTTTGCCGATCGGCGACTGGTCGACTTCGCAGATCCGCTCGAGCGCGTGCCAACCCGAAATATCTTTGTGCGCACCCGGGCGACCGGCGAACTGGCCGAGTAGAAGTTTGACGCCCTTGTAAAGCACCTCCCGCACTAGCGTGCTTTTGCCTGAACCCGATATGCCGGTGACGCAGCTCCACAGGCCGAGAGGAATTCTCACATCGAGGTTTTTCAAATTATTTGCCTTGGCGCCATGAATGGTGAGCCACTTGGTCTTGGGTAGTTCACGCTTGGGACCGAGCCGCTTGCGCTCCGAGCGCAGGAACGCACCGGTGGGCGAATCCGGATTGTTCCTGATGTCCGCCGGCGTGCCGATCGATACGACGCTGCCGCCGTGAGTGCCGGCGCCGGGGCCGAGGTCAATGATCCAGTCCGCGGACTCAATGGTCGCTTCATCATGCTCGACCACGAGCACGCTGTTGCCCAATTGCTCGAGACGGCGCAAGGTTTTTAGCAGCATGGCGTTGTCACGCGGATGCAGGCCGATGGTCGGTTCGTCGAGGATGTAACAGACGCCGCGCAGGTTCGAGCCCAATTGTGCGGCCAAGCGAATGCGCTGAGCCTCGCCGCCGGAGAGCGTATCGGCGCGCCGGTCGAGGGTCAGGTAGGGCAAGCCGACTTCGAAGAGAAAATTCAGCCGCTGCTGGATTTCACGCAGAATTTTGTCCGCTACCGCTCGATCGCGCTCGGCATGGCCGTCGTCGGCGTGCGAAAAATCGAGCTTGTCGAAGTATTTTCTCGCGTCGTCAACCGCGAGCTCGGTAATTTGCCAGATCGCCTGGCCTGCGACCTTGACCGCCTGGGCGCGCGGGTTCAAACGCCGGCCGCCGCAGTTGGCGCACGCCGTCTCCGTCATCAGGTCGGCCAATGCACTCGCGAAGTCTTCATCACCGGTCTGGTAAAGCTCTTTTAGATACGGTATCAGACCGAGGTCGCGCCCTTTACCGCCGTGGAGGATAAGTTCCTGCGTTTTCTTGGGCAGTTTGGCGAAGGGTTTATCGACATCGACATCGTGGTCTTCGGCCCATCCTTCGAGCAGGCGCGCCATGGCCCGCTCGATTGCAGAGCCGTTCACCGACGATCCGGCAGTGATGCCGCGCAGGGCAGCTTTCAGCGGATGGCGCGGATCGGCGAAAATCAGCTCGGGATCGAAGTCATAGGTAAAGCCCATGCCGCCACAGGCTTTGCAGGCGCCTTGTTGGCTGTTAAACGAGAAGAGGCGGGGATCGAGCGGTTCATAGCCGATGCCGCAGCCGAGGCAAAAAAGCCGCTGATTGAAAATCTGCTCGCCCCGTTCGGAGAGCAAGTGGATCACGCCATTGCCCAAACGCAAGCCTTGATCGACCAGTAATTCCGCTTCGCGCCCGCCGGCGGGCGCCTTGCCAATGACGATATCGATGTTGTGTTCTTTGAAGCGCTCCAAACCGCCGGTCAACTCGGGCGCGCGCAGATCGAGCAGTTTGCCGTCGATGCGAGCGCGGCGATAACCCAGCCTGCGCGCGCCGGCGATAATCTCTTTGTGAAAACCTTTGCGGCCGCGCACGAGCGGGCTGAGCACCAGCACGTCCTTGCCCCGATAAGAGCGGGCGATTCGGTCGAGGATCTGGCTGCGGGTGAGCGAGTGGATCTGGCGGCCGCAAGCGACGCAGTGTTGCTTGCCGACTTTGGCATACAGCAAGCGCAGGTAGTGATAGATTTCGGTCACCGTGGCGACGGTTGACTTGCGCCCGCCCTGGCTTAAGCGCTGCTCGATGGCGACGGTGGGCGGAATGCCGGCGACATAATCGACATTGGGCCGCGCCATCACCTCGAGAAATTGGCGCGCATATGCGGACAAGCTGTCGATGTAGCGGCGCTGTCCTTCGGCATAAACGATGTCGAAAGCCAGCGATGACTTGCCCGAGCCGCTAAGGCCGGTAAAGACGACAAAGCGATCGCGCGGGATGTTGAGGCTGATGTTTTTTAGATTATGTTCCTTGGCCCCGACGACGGCGATGGCGTTGTCGGCGCTGACCGGCAAAGCTCGATTGAGCGTGATCTCGGAGAGCGTCGGCGCAAACAACGCTGCATCGTCCCGCAAGTATTTGCGCAGATACGCGCCGGTATGGGAGCGCTCCACGGCTGCGATCTCGGCCGGCCGTCCCGTCGCTACGATTGCCCCACCGCGGTCGCCGCCTTCCGGTCCGAGATCGATGACATAATCGGCGCACTTGATGACTTCGAGATTATGCTCGATAACCACGAGCGAATGGCCTTGCTCGATCAGCTGATTGAACGCCCAGAGCAACCGCTCGATGTCTTGGAAGTGCAGTCCGGTGGTCGGCTCGTCAAAGATGAAGAGGGTGCCCGCTTTCTTGGCCTGCGCCATATGGGCAGCGAGTTTTAGGCGCTGTGACTCGCCGCCGGAAAGGGTCGTCAGCGGCTGACCCAGGCGGACATATTCCAGACCCACGGCGCGCAAGGGTTCGAGTGCGTTTTTGATCTCCGCCGTCTCCTTGAAGAACTCCAGCGCTTCGGCAACCGTGAGATCGAGTACCTGGCGGATGTTGCGGCCGCGATAGGCGACCTCGAGGATCTCTTCGCGGTAGCGGCTGCCGTGGCACTCCGGGCAGGAAGTATAAACGTCGGAGAGAAACTGCATCTCGACCTTTTCGAACCCTTCGCCGCGGCAGCTTTCGCAGCGCCCGCCTTCGACGTTGAACGAAAAGGTCGATGGCGTATAGCCGCGCAGGCGCGCCAGGTCGGCGCCGGCAAAAATCCGCCGGATGCCGTCGAAAGCCTTCATATAAGTAGCCGGATTCGACCGAGGCGTCGTGCCTACGGGAGACTGATCGACCAACACGACTTCGGAAATTTTTTCGCTGCCGTCGATCCGGTCACAATCGGTGATGTTGGCGCCGGGCGCTTCCTTGAGTTTTTTCAAATTGCGCGAAAGAACTTCATCGACCAGGCTGGATTTGCCCGAGCCGGATACGCCGGTAATGCAAACCAGCATTCCGAGGGGAATATCCACATCGATGTTCTTTAAATTGTTAGCGCGCGCGCCTTTGATCTTAAGAGCGCGCTGCCAGAGCGGTTTACGGGTGCGGCCGGGGAGGGGAATCGTCTTTCGCCGGCTCAAATAGGCCGCCGTAAGCGAGTCTTTATCTTGCAGCAATTTTTCGTAAGGACCGGCGAATATGATTTCGCCGCCGCGTTCGCCGGCCTGAGGTCCAAGATCGATGATGTGGTCGCATTCCTTGATGATCTCCGGATCATGTTCGACCACGACGACCGTGTTCTGATTGGCGCGCAGGCGCCGGAGTATCTCCACCAGGCGCCGACTGTCGCGCGGGTGGAGTCCGATGGAGGGCTCGTCGAGCACATAAAGCGTATTCACCAGCGACGAGCCGATCGCCGTGGTCAAATCGACGCGCTCCAATTCGCCGCCGGAAAGCGTGCGTGACTGGCGATCGAGAGTCAGATATTCCAAGCCGACCCCGACCAGGTAGCCGAGGCGGCGGCGGATCTCGTCGAGAATCAAGCTCGCCACCTGGTCCAGGCCACCGACGGGTTTTAGCTGTTGAAAAAACTCATGAGCGGCGCCGACGTTCATGGCGCTCACCTGGGCGATGTCCTTGCCGTTGATACGGTAATGGAGGGCGTCGGCTTTGACCCGCCTGCCGTGGCATTCCGGGCAAATGAGATAAGCCCGATAGCGCGCCAGCAGCACGCGCACATGCATCCGATAGCTGCGCCGCTCCAAGCGGCGAAACCAGCCGCGAATGCCGCGATATTCGCCGTCGCCGTCGATGATCAGCCGGCGTTGTGCATCGCTCAGCTCGCGCCAGGGCTTTTTGACCGAAATTTTCTTGCGCTCGCAAAAATCGAGCAGACGTTTGGTTCGGCGTTTGCGGTGAATCCAGGGCCGGATGGCGCCTTCGACCAGCGACTTGCCGGGATCGGGAATCACCAGATCCAAATCGATGTCGATGACCCGGCCAAAGCCCCGGCAGGTCTCGCAGGCGCCGAGCGGACTGTTGAATGAAAATAGGTTGGGCACCGGATCGCGATAAGCAATATCGCAGTGCGGACAATGCAGCTGATTGCTGAACGGCTCGCAGCGCCAATCTTGATCGGGTAAAAAAAGATTCAGCCGGCCCTTGCCGTAGTGGAACGCCTGCTCCAGGGAACCCGCTATGCGCTTTTTGTTACTGACTCTAAACGAGAATCGGTCGACGACCACTTGCAGCGGCTGATGATCCGGCGCGCCTGTGATTTCGTCCACTTGGTGGAGCGATTGTGCGATCAGCAGCCGGTGAAAGCCGGCTTGGCGCAGACCGTTCTGCACTTCCTCCCAGCTCACTGTCGACGGCGGCAAGGGGAAGGTCAGAACCACCGGCGTGCCCTCCGGCAGAGAGTCGAGTTTCGTGAGCACGGATTGGGCGGTGTCCCGCTCGACTATCCGTTCGCAGCCGCGACAGTGCAGCGTGGCGATCTTGGCGAACAGCAGCTTAAAATGATCGTGCAGCTCGGTCATCGTGCCGACGGTGGAGCGCGAGGTGCGCACCGGCCGGCTCTGATCGATGGCGATGGTCGGCGGGATGCCCTCGATGCTTTCCACGTCGGGCTTGTCCATGCGGTCGAGGAATTGGCGCGCGTAGGCGGAAAAGCTTTCGACGTAGCGGCGCTGGCCTTCGGCATAAAGAATATCGAACGCCAAGGTGGATTTCCCCGAACCGCTGACGCCGGTGAGGACGGTCAACTGGTTCAGGGGGATCTCAACGTCGAGATTCTTAAGATTGTTCTGCTTTGCGCCGCGAATGCGAATCGCTTTTCCGTCCATGGGCGGCCCTAATGCAAGCGATATTTCTCACTCAGCACGCGGCGAAAACGCGCTCCGTAGATGAGATCGAAGGTTTCTTCCTTATCGGGAAAAAGCTGCAGCGCGGTGCTCTTTGCGTGGCTGACGACATCCCGAGCTTCGTCAAGCGTAAGATTGATGCGCCATAGCAACGCTACGGCGAGATCCATCGCGCGGCCCAAACGGCGCAGCTTCTTCTCTTCAGCCGCTAGGGCTGCTGGATCCGTTGACATGGTCATGCTTTTTTTCGACCCTGTGGGGTAATTTCACCCTCAGTCGACGCTAAACCTATACGTCTAACACACGGCATAGGTGAATCAAGGCGAAAGGGATCGGGGATATTCGGGTGGACGCTTTGAGAGGGAACCTTCCTCTGTTAGGTTAACGGCGTGCGCGTCAGCGAAATCTTTTACTCGCTTCAAGGCGAGGGCCGCCTGCTCGGCGTGCCGTCGGTTTTTGTTCGCACCGCCGGTTGCAACCTGCGCTGCCGTTGGTGCGATACGCCGTACAGTTCGTGGCGGCCCGAAGGGACGAGCTGGAGCATGGAGAAGGTGCTTAAAGAAGTCGCTCGATACCCGACCCGCTATGCGGTGATCACAGGCGGCGAGCCGCTGCTGGCGCCGGACATAGAAGAGCTTACGGATGAACTAAAAAAGCGGGGCTGCCATATAACCGTAGAGACCGCCGGGACCGTTTTTAAGCCGCTCGCCTGTGATCTCATTTCGCTCAGTCCCAAGTTAGCCAACTCGACGCCCTGGAAGAGGCAAGGCGGCAGGTTCGCCCGTATGCACGAGCGGCGCCGGCTGAATTTGCCGGTGCTCGAGAAATTTCTTGCTGCCCATGATTACCAGCTCAAATTCGTGGTCGATCAGCCGCAGGACTTGCTAGAAGTCGGCGAAATGGTCGCTCATTTGAGCAACGTCGATCGCTCCCGGGTGTTGATTATGGCCCAGGGGACGACTCGACGATCGTTAGCGCTCAAGGCGAAATGGATCATCGAAGCTTGCAAACAGCACGGCTATTCGTACACGCCGCGTTTGCACATAGAACTGTTCGGTAATCGACGCGGGACGTGAAACTGGCTGCTTGTAGCGAATGGTCCGCTATGGATGTGTCGTCGCGGTCGGCAGAGGCTTTGCGGCGGACGAGACCGGCTCGGTCCCGGGGGCGACGGAGGGCGTCACGGCCGCGGCTAAAGGCAGGCGCTCGATGGATTTATTTTCCATTCTGGCGATGATCGCCGGCGCGAGATACTTAAGCACGGTCACCGGCAAGCCGCTGGTGAAATGATAGTTGCCGGCTTCACGGCCTTGGACATAAGCGGTCAGTACGCCGAAGTAGCGCGATCCGATATAAAATACGAATGTCGCCGTGCGATTAGTTGCGCGGGAAGTAACGACGCCACCGGCGCGGTTGAAAGTCTCGAAACGATTGTCGCCGGAACCGGTCTTACCGCCGACCGTCAAGACCTCTCCGGATGACAACCTGAAGACGCCATTTAGCCGGCGCGCCGTGCCCTGCTCGACGACGACCGCCATGGCTTGACGCGCCGTCCGGGCAACCTCCACGGGCAGCACGTGCTCACCCTTGAGCGGCTTCGCTTCGAGCAGAGTTTCGTAAGGCGTTCCCGCCGCGAAGTGCACTTTAGTGAGGGTTGTGGACGGCCGGCGCACGCCGTCATTAACCAAAATGCCGACTAAATCAGCCAAGGCTATCGGGCGGTCGGAAGAGCTACCGATGGCGGTGGCATAAGTCGGCACCAGCGTTTTGAAGGGAAATCCCAGGCGCTGCCAGTACGGCGCCATGCGCTGAAAAGCCTCTTTTTCCATCCGAATGCGCAGCCGCAGATCCTGAGCGCGCTGTGCCCGGCTGCTGAGCAGCCATGCCGAGCCGAGGCGCCGTGCTTCGCTGCTGTCGGCCCACAGTTTTTCCCATTTGAGATTGGGATCGCGACGAAATTCGCTGGCGCACCAGAGGTCGAGCGGATGCAGACCCAGGAGGTAGGCGTAATCAACCAGCGTCAAGCGCGGATTGTCGAAGGCGCGGTACAACTTGCCGATGTCGAGTTGCGCCGTGTTGACCTGGTATTTCGCCAGCCAGTCGGTTAGCGCGGCTTGATCGCTGCCGATTTTCCAGGCGAAAAACAGGATGGTGAGGCGACGCTCGATGTTGCCCCTGGCGCCAAGCAGTCGTTTGACGATCTCGTCGGGGCTCTGCTTGGAGAAGTTCTGATAGGCGCGGCGCAGCGCAGCGCGAGATTCTTCCTCGGCAATCTCCTGGAGCATTTTCACGCGATCCGGGTTGGCCGGGTTGTCGAGAACGTCTTGGTAATCGTAAGGCAGCCGGGCGCGATGATAGCTCACCAGATCGCGCATCAGCCGGACGAAAACCAGATTGGTCGAGTTGCGAAAAGCGTCCCGCAAATCGAAGACCTGGCCATCGTCTTTGCTATCGAAGTTTTCGAAATGGTGCACGCCGCCGCCGGTGAAGAAGGTTTCATGGGGACTGGCGGAATAGCGGCGCTCCATCGCCTTGTCGAGAAACGGCTGCAAAGCGAGCTGCTTGTCCGCCAGGAGGCTTTCGGCAGCCCACCTGGTGAGCGGATCGCGCGCCGCGTTGAAGCGCTGCTTCAATTCCTTGCCCTCCAAGACCGACAATTCTTTATGCAGCTCGGCAACCACCTCGAGGTAATGGACCAACGTGCGCAGCTTGGCAGTGCTGCCGAGTTCGAGCTTGACGCTTCTGTTGAAGTCGAAAGGGGCGGCGAAATTGTCCGCTTGGACGCGCACCAGATTGCCCGCTGGCGTGGCCTCCACCAGGAGAAACGAATAGATCAACTTACTGGGATCGTCGTTTTCGAGCATGCGCTCGCCGTTCAAGCCAAGCGAAGCGGTGATCTTCTTGTCGGCCAGGCTGTGGATGAAATCGGTGACGCGTTTCTGCAGCGGCACGTCGATGGTGCTGTCGACCCGCAGGTGCAACCGATTGAGATCGTATAGGTTGTGCACGCCGAGTGATTCCATCATCGAGTAACGGATCGCATTGGCGGCCTTATTTTTGACCGACGAGGGCTGCGGCGGCAGCGGCCCGGCCGACAAAAACGTGATCGGCGTCGCTTGCAGAGCGGCGGCGAATTCGGCGTCGATGAGGCCGTCGCGTGCCATCAGACGGCTAAATTGTCCAACCTTTTCCTCGAGAGACTCGCGCTCCTCGACGAGCAGGACCGAAGGGGCGCGTACCGATATCAACAGGGCCAGGACATGCTTGAAGGCGCGAACCTTCGCAGCGCTCTGCCCGGGCGCGTTCAGGTCCCGCACGACGTCCTCCAGACGCATGCCAAACCAGGCGTGCAAGCCCTCGCCAAGCCCGTGGATTTCCCCGTAGCCGGGAGCCGCCGCCAACGGAACCGTGTTCAAATAATCGAGCACGATACGCTCGCGCCAAGCCTTGGTGTTGGCTCCTTCGCGATAGGCCTTCAAGCTCGCGCCAACCACCTGGCGCAGCTTTTCCGCCGGCGTGTCAGTGCGGCCGTTGGGTGAATGGCGGAATTTCTCCAGCTGCACGGCGAGGGTGCTGCCCCCCTGCAATGGCACCGGCAGCGACAGCTTGCCGGCGACGTAATAGAAGCCAGCTTTGATGATCCTATCCCATTCGATCACCGGGTTTTGCCAAGGGGTTGCGGGGTGATCGAGATCGCGGTTCTCGAGAAACAGCAGCGTCTTGACGAGCAGGGGCGGAATCGCCGAGACCTTCTTAAAGAGAAAGTCCGCTTGGGCGTATTGAAACAGCATCGAGCCGTCCGCCCCGATTATTTCCAGACCGGTGTCCGGGCGCTCGAAGTACGGGGGCGAGATGCCACGGTCGAGAAGCGTCAGCATGGTTTCCGACTGGCGCACCTGTTTGGTCACCCGATAGCCCTGGTATTCCAACTTGGTCTGGAACGCCGTAATCTTGGAGTACCCGCGCCGCTCGTCGAACGGACCCGAGCGCGGGAACAGGATCTCTTCGCTCCGGCCGTCTTTTAAAGTGTAAAAGAGCCGCGCATTGGTGCTGGTGAAGAACCAGGACTGCAGGACTGAAGTCTGGACTTCAATGAACATTGCGCCGGCGATCAGCAGGAAAATCCCGAGCCACCAGAGCCAAACCTTGAGCCGCCTGAAATTAAAAAGCCCTGACAAGCGGCAGGCGAGCGACGGCGCCTGAGTCAGCTCGCTAGGGACAGATTTACCGTTCATTGAAGTGAGACGATAATCATAACATATGGATTGTGAAAACCTAAACGAAGAAAAATTCCTGCAGCCGTATCTTAACCGATGGTATCTCGCGCAACGGGACGCAGGGCGCGTTGAGGTACAAAGCAAAGAGGAATTTTCCTAAACTTTGCGTCCCTGCGCCGTCTCTGGAGCAGATTTCAGCCAGGTAGGCGTAGGATAGAATAGTGTAGGCGGCCATGGGCACGAGTATTCGGCCGGGTTTGGCTTCGCCGCATAGGCGCGCGGCGAGCGCCCGATGCAGTCTACCTGAATCGGCGTTACTGCGCCGTCCGTGCTTTGATCAAACTAATTTCTTGCCGCCGCTTTCCCAACGAGAAAGGCCGAGTCCTTGTTCTTTGCGGGCGGCGATGATGCGGCGCCATTTCTCTTCGTCGTCAAGCATCTCGCCTTTGTGATCGGGCGCGAGTGCGGTGATCTGCAAACGGTTGTTGTCCGGATCGAACAGATAAATGCTGCGTTCGCCTTCGGGTCTCAAGCCATCTTCCGCGCGTTTATCGCCCTGGCTCTTGCCGCCGTGGCGTTCGACGAGAGCGACCATGGAGTCGAAATCTTGCTGCGGCACGTTCATCGCCATGTGGCAGCCGCGGCCATGTTTTTTGCTGCGCGCGGACAACTCTCCAACTTCAAGCAAACCGATCATCTGGCCATTCTGCGTCGGTACCCAGGTCTCATTGGCGCAGACGACCGGCGTGCCGGTGCCGAGCGCTTCGGAGTAAAACGTCAGTGCCTTTTTCAGATTGCGAGTTTCGAAAACCGTATGGCTGATGTATTCGGCGGTTGGTCCTTTGCGGCGCACGCAGAATTCCAGATGATTGCCGTCGGGGTCGTCGAAGTAGATCGAGCGTTCCAGCGGCGCGTCGATTGAATGCTCGAGGGGTCCGTTGAAGGGATGGCTGGCGTGGCGCAGGCTTGCTTCAATCTGAGCGAACCGTTCGCCGGAGACACTTACGCCGATGCGCGGCCCGGCGCTCGACGAGGGCCCGGCGGTGATGCCGGGCAGGTGCAAACCAATAATATTTTCTCCAGCAAGTACATACGTCTGGCGCGGGCTGCCATCGGGGTTGCGCCGGGTGGTTTTGAATTTTAGACCGAGGGTCTCGGTATAGAATTTCTGGTTGGTTTCCAGATCGCGCACCGGTATGGCGATGTGGTCGATGGTCTCAACCCCGTAGCGAATTTCCGCGACCATAGGTGAGTTCCTCCAAATATTGAACACATAGCAGGTATCTATCTGATGCCAATGCAGGCGGTCAAGCCGAGATCGTCAAAAGATGGGAAAAGATAACGAATTCTGCCGGAAAAGCCCAAGGGCGCTAAGGCACGACGTTAATTTAAGACTTTGCGCCTCGCGCCGCCTTGGCGGGAGGTAAAGCCGACTCAGATGAGTTCGGGAAAACTGAACCGCCGTTTACCGAGGCGCCGTGCGCCGTGTTTTTCTACAACGACGGTATCGCCGCAGCGGATCGAATCGGGCGCATTGCCGGGCATCGCTCCGGGCTTGAGCACGAAGACATTGCCTTCGACAAGCGGCAAATCGAGGTGCTGGGTGTAAGTAGCGCTGGCGTGCGTGTCGGAGGTCTCGCCAGTTACCTGCGGCCGGTCTTCGCCGAGGCCGCGGCCGTGGAGCAGCATGCCCTTGGGAATAAAACCAGCCTCGCGGACAAGTTTTTGATAAAAACCGACGACTTCGCGGTACGACACACCGGGCTTCATGAAGCCAACCAGCTCATCGAAAACCCTGACGCTCACATCAAACGCGTGCTTAAACTCCGAACGAATTTTGCCGAGACAGGCAGCCTGCACCGTTTGAGCGATGTAGCCGCCATATTTCGCTTCGAGCTCGGTGTTGATCGTGTCGCCAGGCTGAAGCGGTCGGTGCGGCGCGATGCGGCAGGCCCACGGCACTTCGGCGCCGGCGCCCCAATGGGTCATGGACGGGTAATCGCCGCCATTGGCGATGATGGTTTGCCAAATGGTCGCGACCATGTCGGTCTCCATGACTCCCGCCTTGACCTTGGCGAGAATCGCGGCAACCACCTTGTCGAGTATTTCTGCGGCGCGTTCCATCCAGGCGACTTCCTCGGCGCTTTTGACGGAACGCGCCTCCTGCATGAGTTCCGTCGCATTGAGAAATTGTGCTTTGGGCAAGGCCTCGCGCACTTTGTCAAGCATGCCAGCGACCACCGTTCCCTCGGGGGCGCGCAGCAATCCGCTGAGACCGCTGACGCCGATGCGGCCATTTTCCAGCCCTAATTCTTTCACGCGCTCGACCATCGGCGGGCCCCACTCGCGCCGCGATGCGCGAATATCTTTGAGCCAATCCTGAGCGATGCTCCACCATTCGATCTCGTTGCCGCCGCGCACGAAGGCGGTCGGCTCGCCGTTTTGGGGGAAAACCACGGCGACTTCAGTCTGGTGGCCCCCGATATGGGTGAGATAACGAATGTCGGCCTGAAACTGGTCCCAGTGGCTTTGATTGGGAAAACCGATCACGGCGTCGAGATTTTCGCGCCCCATGAGTTCGCGTACCCGTCCCCAACGCCGCTCCCTCTCCGCCAGACTGAACTTAGGCAGTCCAAAGCCCCGTTCCCCGCTGTTGATCATCTTCTCCCGCTCGCTTTCCCTTGAGTTATCGTCACCTTATATGGTGCTGCCGGGCCGGGCGCAAGTTTAGCCCTGGAATTGGCCGGGGGTAACTGGTAGAGTCCCCTGCCGTGAACCTTAGCGGTGTTGATGGCATGTCCACTCGCCGGCTCGCTCGGTAGTCTCCCGCCCAACCTCGATGCAGTACCTGGCTATTTGCGAGGATGATCTGCTCTTCCAGTTCATGCGAAACGTCGCGGCGGAGCAAGGCGACATACGCTATCTGGTGCCCAACGAGAAGGTCGCCCGCCGTATCCGCCGTCAAGGCGGTAAAGCGCGCCATGGGGATCTGCTCAAAGAAGAAACCTTCAAAAAAATCAAGCTCCACCACGTTGACCAAGCGGTGGTGTTCGTGCGCGACGCCGATTATCAGCAGGCGGTCTGCCGCCTGCTGCGGGAATTGGACAAGAACGTTTCGATTGTGTCCTTGACCTCCGAAAAGAACGGGGCGAGAGAGGGCGAGGAGCCGGACGATCCTCTACTGCGCCACGTCCAGCTCGCCGATATCTTTGAAGAGTTTTGTGCTTCCCAGCTGCTCGATGCCTTGAATATCAAAAAGGTCGAGCGCATTCGTTCGCTTTTTAATGAAGGCGAAAAGATCCACATTCTCTTACAGCATGATCCGGACCCCGACGCCATCGGCGGCGCGCTCGCGCTGCGTGAGCTATTGGGACGCAATCGCGCGACGACGCCGATCGTCACTTTCGGCGCCGTGACCCGGCCGGAGAATGTCGCGATGGTTGAATTGCTCGATATCCAGATCGAAACGATCACGCCTGCCGATTTGCATAAAGACGGCGCGCGGCTGGCACTCATCGACGTGCAACCGCCTTATTTCGAGCAGCCCCTCGGGCGCGTCGATCTGGTCGTGGACCATCATCCCAAACGAAGCAATTTCAAAGCGCGCTTCGCCGACCTGCGCACGGCCTACGGTTCGACGGCGACGATCTTTACCGAGTACCTGCGCGCGGCCGGCATGGAGCCGTCGCAGCGTTTGGCTACGGCGCTCGTGTACGGCATCAAGACCGACACTTTGTTTCTTGAACGCGGCAGCAATTTGGCGGATCTGAGCGCCTTCAGCTATCTCTACCCGCTCGCCAATAAAGCGATGATTACGCGCATCGAACGACCGGCGCTGCCGCGCGAGGATCTCGAATCGCTGGGACGCGCGCTCAGCCGATTGCAGATCGATCGCGGCGTCGCGGTGATTCACCTGGGTGAAGTGAACCGCGAAGACGTCATTCCGCAGATGGCCGAGTTTTGCCTGCAGATCGAAGGGGTCGACTGGGGCGTGGTCTCGGGTTTGGTCGGCGACCGCGTCGTGATTTCGGTGCGCAATGTCGGCTACGTCAAGAGCGCGGGCGATATTCTGAAAAAGCTCTACGATGATATCGGCAGCGCGGGCGGCCATCGCGCCATGGCCAAGGCAGTGGTGCCGCTCGAGCGTTTCAAGGAGCGCTTCGGCGAGGTCAGCGAAAAAGCGATCCGCGACGCGATGCTGCCGATGATCGCCGACCGCGATCAGATCGAGATGGAACTGAGGTAAAGGCGAATTGGAATATTGGAGTGTTGGAGTACTGGAGTCTTGGGTTTTCGGAACCCATCACTCCAACACTCCAATATTCCATCACTCCAGTCTTTGATTGACAATCCCGCCTGGCGCGCGATAGGTTCGGCTCGATCACCGACGATCAAGGAGGACGGCGTGATGGAAACCGCCAACTTGGAAAAAAAGATCGACGAAGCGCGCGAGCAGAAGATCCGCAACAGCCATTTTTTCGGCACTGATAACTTTCGTTCCTGGATGCTTTATTTCGAGCCCGGCGATCAGACGCCGATGCATTTTCATCAGAACCCCGAATCGTTCCTCGTCGTGCGCGGCCAGTGTAAGGTCAAGGATCTCAGCGGCGGCGAGCGCGTTTTCGAAAAAGACGACATTCTGTTTATCCGCGCCAAAGAGTACTACCAACTGATCAATAGCGGGAACGAGCCCTTGGTGCTGTTCGGCAACCGCTCGGAACCTTTCGGAATCGGCATCACTCGGGCAGATCAGAAGTAGTTCAAACTGGAATAGGAAGAGCGAAATTCGGGGTGTGAGAGGGGAAACCGACGCCCGAATCATTGTCCATTAGGTAAACAGCTTGGTTGCGGGAGAAAATTTTGAACCAGCTTGTATAACAAACTTCAGACAATACCCAAGGAGGACCTCATGCCCAAATTGAAACATCTGGCCATTCGAACGGAAGATACCGGGAAACTTGCATCTTTCTACATGGATGTCTTTGAGATGCAGATGCTGCACAAAGATAAAAATGAAGGCGGCGCGATTTTTTTGACCGACGGCTATTTTAATCTTGCGATCTTGCCCAACCATGAACAGAACGCGCCCAACGGCTTGTATCACTTCGGGTTCGAAGTTGAGAGCGGCGAACAAATCGTCGAGCGGATGAAAAAGGTCAATCCGAACAAGCTGCCAAAAGCACGGCCCAACGGACGGCCTTACGCCGAAACCCGCGGTTCCGATCCCGACGGCAACTTCTTCGACATCTCCGAGCATGGCTTTTCGGTCGTGGTGCCGCTGGGCGAGAAGCAAAAGAGCTAAGCTTTAGAATCACTGAACGGTCTTTCTTCGGCGCGTGTGCAGGACTTCGCGCCTGCGTCAACATCTAGGAGGAGTTCGCCCATGTTTAGGGTCAAGACTCGTCGCATGTCAGGCGCCTTTGTCGGCCTGCTGGGGCTCGCCTTGACCGCCTGCCTCGGCGCGCCCCAAAGTGTCACGGCACAAATTAAATCGAATCTTTCTTCCAGCGTCACAAGCGAAACCATGACCCATGTCTGGGTCGCGCGGGAGCGCGGCTTGTTCAAGAAATATGGCATCGACATGCAATTTGTTCTCATGCCGCGCAATCCCCTGGCGATCGCGGCGCTGCTTGCGGCTGAAATCGATGCGGCCATTATCGGTCCCGGCCATCTGATCAATGCCGGTTTGAGTGGCGCGGAGCTGGTCGGCCTGGCCAATTTTAATCAAACCCTGGATTTTCGCCTCAACGCTCGACTGGAGATAAAAAAGGCCGAGGATCTGCGCGGCAAGCGCATCGCCGTCAGCGGTCCGGGGTCGACGTCCCATCTGGTCTCCATGCTGGCGCTGCAAGGGCTTCACATCGATCCAACCGCATCGAAGATCACCTTTCTGACGATACCCGGAACCGAGATGAACCGCCGCCTTGCCCTCGAGAGCGGCAGCGTCGATGCTACGACGCTGCGCGGTGCTATGGGGGATCTTTACGCCAACAAAGGCTACAACCTGCTCTATAATCTACGAGCGGCGGGGGTTACCCTGCCGCAGAATATGTTTGTCTCGACCCGGCGCATGACGGCGACCAAGCCACAGGTGATCGAGGGATATCTAAAGGCCACCATCGAGGCGATCGCGCTGATCGCGGATCCGGCCAATAAGGAGATGGTCAGCAAGTTACTGGCATCGAATCTGCGGTTGAGCCATCCCGCCGACATCGAAGAGGCGTATCAAGCGGTGGTGAACAATTACGAGCGCGCGCCGCACACGAGCGTAGAGGGTATGAAGCGGTTGCAAAAGTTGATGGCGCAGCTCAACCCGAAGATCGCCGAAGTGCGGGTTGAAACGTTGCTCGATCCTTCTTTCATGAACAAGCTCGAAAGCACGGGGTTCATCCAGGGGCTCTACAAGAAACACTAGCCAGCGCAACAAATCCCCCTCTTTCCTTCTTTGCCAAAGGTGGATGAAAGGGGGATTTCTATTGTTTGCTCGGTGACTCACAAGCGATGCAAAAAATCAAAAAATCGGTGAATTGTCGGATTCTGATCGCCAGTTGCGAAAACTATGAGAGCTGAAAGCATCCCAGTCGTCGTGGTAGGCGGCGGCAGCGCGGCGTTCGAAGCGGCGGTGGCCGCAAGGCAGGCCGGCGCGCCCAAAGTCGTCATGCTCGAGAAGGCGCCGGAGCCGGAGTTCGGCGGCAATGCGCGCTATTCGCACACCGGTTTTCGCTGGGTTTTTGCCGGCGCCGACGAGATTCGCCGCTTTCTGCCCGACTTGGATGACGGTACTTTCCAAAAGTTGAACTTGCCTGCTTACTCGGCGGAAATGTTTCATGCCGATTTGCAGCGAGTCACCCGCGGCCGCATCGACAGAACTTTGGCGGATGTGCTCGTCAGCCAATCCAATGCGGCGATCCACTGGATGCGCGAGCTCGGCATCAAGTGGGAGATCGACAGCCACGTCGTGATCGACGGCCGTTATTATTTCGAGCCGGGACTGGTGATTCATCCGGTGGGCGGCATCGGCGGCGGTCTTGGCCAACTCGGACAGTGGCGCGAAATCGCTCTCGGCATGGGCATCGAGCTGCGCTACGAGTCGCGCGTCAAAGCCTTGCTCGGCAACGATCGTCATGTCGAGGGAGTGGTGGTTTCCGATCCGCGCGAGGAATATGAAATCAAAAGCGGCGCGGTGATTCTCTGCGCGGGCGGATTTCAGGCCAATCCGGAAATGCGCGCGCGCTATCTCGGCGCCAATGCCGATCTGATGAAAGTACGCGGCAGCCGCCATGACACCGGCGAAGTATTAATGATGACGCTCGCTCTGGGCGCCAAAGCGGCGGGGCATTGGCAAGGCGCGCACGCGACGCCGATCGACTCCACCTACCCTGACGTCGAGATCGGCAGCAAGGCGAATCGCTACGGCTATCCCTATGGGATCACGGTGAATACCTTGGGACAGCGCTTCTTCGACGAAGGCGAAGCGCACCATTCCTATACCTATGCGAAGACCGGCTGGGCCGTGCTCGGGCAACCCGGCGCGCTGGCTTATCAGATATACGATCAGACGACGATTCCGCTCCTCGGCACGCGCTACCAGTTCTCAACACCGATCGAAGCCAACTCCATTGAAGAGCTCGCGGGTAAGATCGGCGTCGAGCCGACGGTACTGAAGCACACCGTGACCGAATTCAACCGGGCGGTGCGAAAAGATATCGCCTTCGATCCCAAGAAGCCCGACGGCAAGTGCACCGAAGGGATCGCGCCGAAAAAATCGAACTGGTCGAGTCCGATCGAAAAGCCGCCGTTCTGGGCGTTTTCCGTCACCGGGGGCGTGACGTTCACTTTCGGCGGTCTGCAGATCAACACCCAGGCGCAGGTGCTCAACACCTCCGGCAATCCGATCCGCGGTCTCTTCGCCTCCGGCGACATCGTCGGCCTGTTCTTTCATAACTATCCTTCTTGCACCGGCCAAACACGCAACGTGGTGTTCTCGCGGCTTGCCGGTAGAAACGCCGCGGCGCAGGGGCTGTAGATTTCCTGCTCCCGGTGAGTCCGTCCTTCATCGAGCCGATACTATGACGGACCGATTTGAATCGATCGCTAAAAACGCATTGGCGCAATCTCAACAAGGAGGTCTGTCATGCCGCTACCCGAATCTTACTGGCCGAAAAAGAAACTGGGCTCGTTATCGCCGACCAACACGGTGACCGAATATGAATGGTATTATTTCTCGATCCCGCGCGGGGTTTCGACGGTGGCGATACCGGTGGGGATGGAAGAATTTTCGCCCAATGAGATTCAGCGCGTTTTCGGGCCTGCGGTGGAGTATGCGAAAACGCTGGCCAAGCATGGTGTGGATCTAATCGTGCAGGCCGGCGTGCCGTTGCCTTGCGTTCTCGGTCCGGACTTTTTGGATGAGCTCGTCGGGCGGATGCAGGAGGCGTCAGGCATTCAGACGACCGCCAACGTCCTCAGCATGGTGGCCGGCGCAAAAAGGCTGGGACTCAAGAACATCGCGCTGGCCAACAAATGGACCGATCCGATGAATCAGAACCTGGCGAAATTTTTCGGCCGTGAAGGAATCAATGTCGCGGGCTGGGCGACGCATGTGATGACACCGAAGGAGTTCGAGGGGATGGGGCAGCAACAGGGTCTAGACTTGTCCTATCAGCTCGGCGCCACGGCGCTCAAGAAATATCCCGACGCCGATGGTTTGTACATCGGCGGCGGCTCATGGCTCGGCCTGCCGGCTGCGGTTCGCTTGGAAGAAGAATTCGGCAAGCCGGTTTTCAGCAACTCGCCCGCTTACGTACGCCATCGACTGGAATTACTGGGATTGTGGCAGCCGATCCCTGGATATGTGCGGCTGCTGGCTCTCGACTAGGATCGAGAAAATTTTTAGCTTTGTAGGTACTTCGCCCCAGCCTGCCGCATTTCGATTGCGACGACGATTGCTTTACCCCGACTTCGCCGCCTTGGCTTCCTTCGCTGCTTGGGTGAGCGCGGGGACGATTTCGAAGAGGTCGCCGACGACGCCGAGGTGGGCCACGCCAAAAATCGGCGCGTCGGCGTCTTTGTTGATGGCGATGATCCGGTTGGCATCGCGCATGCCGATCAAATGCTGGATCGCGCCGGAGATGCCGCAGGCGATATAGATTTTCGGCGTGACGGTTCTCCCCGAAGCGCCCACTTGGCGCTCGCGCGGCAGCCATCCGACGTCGACCACCGGCCGCGAGCAGGCGAGCACGCCGCCAAGCGCATCGGCGAGCTCGGCGATGAGCGGGATTTTCTCGGCCGTGCCGATGCCCCGTCCGACCGAGACGACGATCTCAGCCTTGGTAATATCGACGTCGCCCGCGGGTTCTTCGGCGAGGCGTAAAATTCGGCTGTGCGACGGCAGCGCTGCCACGTCGACGGATGCGAATGTGACCGGCGCTTGCGCCGACGCAGCCTCGATCGGCGCGAACGAGCCTTTCTGAAGTGCGATGACAGCGGCTTCGCCGTCGTCCAGGGCTATTTCTGCGTGAAGGGTGCTGTCGAATACGGGCTTGGCGACGACGATGGCGCCGCCGTCAATTTTGAGACCGACGCAATTAGTGAGCGCATTAACACCTAATTGCACCGCGATCGCGGGAGCCAACTCCATGCCGACGAGATTATAGCCGAGCAAAACCAGGCGCGCTTCGCTCTGGCGGACAATTGCTGCGATGACCTGTGCTTGGACTTCTCCCGCCGCCTGAGTCAACGCGGCATCATTCACAGCAACAATTTTATCCATGCCGCGGCCTTGGAGCGAGGCGATGATGTCATCCAAGCGATGACCGAGAGCCAGCGCGACGAGCTTTACGTTGAGGTAGTCGGCCAATTTGCGGCCGGCAGCCAGCAATTGAAAAGTGACGGTATCGACTTTACCGTCGGCGTGCTCGACCAGAACCAAGATGTCTCCGGCCATTATCGGCTCTCCTGAATTTTTTCTAGTAATGCCGAAGCTATCTCTTGCACGCTGCCGGTGATGAGCGACACCTGATGTGAGCGCTCGGGCGGATGCACACTGCGAATCCGATAGCCTTTGGCGGACAGCTCATCGCCACTCAAACCGAGATCCGCCAAGGAGAATGATTGGACGGCTTGCTGGCGCGCGCGAATGCGGCGCGCAGGCGGCACGAAAGTAAGCGGCTGGATGCCGGTCTGAATGCAAAGGAGCGCCGGCAATCCCAATTCGACTTCGGCATGGCGGCCGCCGCCCAGTTCTTTGCTCACTTTGATCGTCCGGTCACCTTGCACTTCGACGGCGACCACGGAATAAGCGAACGGCAACCCGAGCCGGCTTGCCGCCGCGATGCCGACTTGACCGCTTAGGGTATCGCGCGCCTGGGTGCCGGTGAGGACGAGATCGAATTCGATTTTTTTTAGCGCTGCGGCAAGAACCTTGCTCGCCACCTGCGAGTCCTGATTCTCGCAGTCGACGCGCACCGCCTTATCGGCGCCTTTGGCCAAGCCGTAGTACAAAACATCCTGCGACTTGATGCCGCCCATCGAAAGCACGGTAATCTGGCCGCCGTGAGCCTTCTTGAGCACGAGCGCCTCTTCGAGCGCATACTCGTCGCATTCGTTGATCGCCAGAAGCTGGCTTTGGTATTCGAGCGATTTCCCATCGGCGCTGACTTTTGGATTGGTGACCAAACCCGGCACCGATTTACAGCAAACGATGATGTTCATAGCGATGAGCTTCCAAGTATTTCAAGAGTTCCAAAAGTTCCAACCGTTCCAAGGGTTCCACCCGTTTGGAACCACTGGAACGAATGGAACGACTGGAACAGTATTGGTTCGGATCATTCCCGTCTCGCCGCGTTGGTGCCGGCGATTTTGCCGGTGACGGCGCCGCGCAGCAGACCCGAGCCGCTCGGATAGTTATAATAGAAAAACCCCGCGGTCAGTTCCCCCGCCGCATACAGACCGGGAATCGGCTGGTCAAACTTGTTCAACACCTGGCAGCTCGGATTGATTTTCAAGCCGCCGTAAGTGAACGTCAGCCCGCAGGTCGCGGCGTAGGCCGTGTAGGGCGGAGTATCGAGTTTTTGCGCCCAATTAGTCTTCGCCGGGTAGATGCCAGCCGTGTGGCGGCCGTCCCGGACCACTTCGTTGATCGGCCGGTCTTCGACCACGGCGTTGTTGAATTCGTCGACGGTTTTTTGCAGCGCGTCGGCATTGATTTCGAGCATCTCCGCCAACTCTTTAATGCTATTTGCGCGAATCTCCGCGGCGCCTTCGTAGAGGTAGCGCGATACCGAGGCGGCGAGTTTTTGGTCAAAAATCTGATAGGCGATGCCGCCGGGTTGCTTGAGAATTTCCGCGCCGGTTTTGGCGTAGGTGTAAGCGTGAAAATCTTCGCCTTCATCGATGAAGCGCCGGCCTTCGGTATTGACCAGAATGCCGAGGGTCCAGGCATAACGGTGCGTGCGGTTGCGACGGTTGGCCGGATCGAGAAACCCCGCTTCGTAGTCGCCGGCATCGGCATCGATGGGCGTCGCGTGGGCGCCGCTCCAATGGCCGAACGACTGGGCGCCGATGTCGAGGGCCATCTGAATGCCGTCGCCGGTGTTGTACTTCGTGCCGCGCACCTTGGCGAGATCCCAGCCGGCGCCGAGAAATTGCGCGCGCATGGCGGGATTGGCGGAAAATCCGCCGCTTGCCAACACAAGCGCTTTGCAATGGATCGTGCTCTTGCCCTCCGGCGTGTCGATGCCCACGCCGGTTACTCGGCCGCGCTCGTCGGTCATGATCGCCGAGGCCGCCGTGTCGAAACGCACCGGAATGCCTCGCGATTTGAGAATTTGATACCACATTTCCACCAGGCCGCCGCCGCCGTCTTTGGAGTTGATGAAGCTACTGCCGTGATGCCAGGCGAAGCGATCGCCGACCGGCTTGGCGAGATTGTAGAGAATCTCGAACTGAATGCCCATCTCGCGCATCCATTTCACGGTTGGATAAGACTCATTGACCAACAGCTCGGCAAGCTCCGGCACCGAACGGCCGCGCGTCACGCGCATAATGTCCGAATAGAAATCGTCCTTGGTGTACGGCGGCAAATCGATCTTTGCCCATTCGGGCTCCTGGACGTGTGGCAGCAAGGGTTTTTCATCGGCAATGCCGTTGTGCACGTGGCGGAACTGAGCGCCGTGGCTAAACCAAGTATTGCCGCCTTTTTTTCTCTCCGGCGCCTTCTCCAGCACGAGGACTTTTGCGCCCGCCACATGCGCCGCCACCGCAGCCGCCTGCGCCGCGTTGCCGAGTCCGACAACAATGACATCGTAATTTTCTACCGCCATAAGCTTCGCTCCTGTCGAATTTTTGGTGTTCAGTTTACTTACAACAGTTCCAACAGCCGGTGCAAACCGGGAGATCACATCAAGCGTAAGAAATTCTGCCGCCAAGGCGCAAAGGCGCCAAGTTGAGGAGTTGAAAATCTCCCTTTGATGGAGGGAACATTTTTTTCATACCTCAGTGGCGCTAGAGGCGTTACGAACAATCATGGATTGCAACCGCCGCATTGCCGGAATAGGATCGGCTCAGAAAGAGCAAAAGGCAAAATGTAAAAGGCGGAAGGCACACGCGTTAAAGGCATTTGACCGGCGAGCAGCTGCGGAAGAGAATCGAGGCTGCCATCTACCAACCGCCGGCCGTGATCAAACGCGCCAAGCCAATTGTGGCGGAGTTAGCATCGTGGGGAAACGAACGCGCCGCGCGTGGAGGTTTGCTATGAGAAGCCGAGTATGTCGCACGTATCGGCACAGGATCGTTTTGCTGTTGCTCTCGTCGCTGCTGAATTTCAATGCATCTGTATCGGCGCAAACTCAGGGCGCCAATGCGTACTATGATGGGAAGAGCATCCAATTGATCATCTCGAGCGCGGCCCCGGCGGGACGACAGATATTTCCGCGCGTCTGGTGGCGCGGTTCTTAGGGAAGCATATTCCGGGCAATCCCGGCATTGTCGTGCGGAATATGCCGGGCGGAGGAGGGCTAGTGGCGGCGAATTACGTCTACAACGTGGCCAAACCTGACGGTCTTACGATTCTCGCGGTGTCCCGGGCGAACTATTTGGATCAAATGATCGGGCGCGCCGAGGTCAAGACGGATTTTCGTAAGCTCGGTTGGCTCGGTAGTTTTAACAAGGCGCCGATGATGATGGCCTGCCGATCGGACACGCCTTACAGGAGTATCGCGATGATACGCGCCGCCAAGGTGCCGCCGCGCGTCGGTCAATCCGGCACCGGCAGCGTCAGTTATATTTTCGGCAGTCTCGTCGAAAAAATTCTCGACCTGAAATTTAAGAACGTGACCGGCTTTCAATCCTCGCGCGAAACCGATCTGGGCATCGAGCGAGGCGAAGTCGATTGCCGCTGCAGCTCTGACATAACGGTTCTACGCGAGCCGTGGAATCGCTGGGTGAAAGACAAATACGTCACTTTCGTCGTGCAGCAGGGACCGGAAAAGAGCCATTTGTTGCCTCCAGCGCCGACGGTTTACGAACTGGCGCCGCCGGAGGCGAAGCCAACCGTCGACTTGATGACTGTGATGCTTGCCTATACGGAATTCGACCGGCCCTTCGCCGCGCCGCCCGGGCTCCCCAAGGAACGTTTACAAATGCTGCGCGACGGATTCCAAAAAATGCTCAAGGATGCAGATTTCGCCGCCGAAGCCAGAAAACTGATCGATTGGGACGGCGTTTCCCATATGACCGGTGAACAGCTGCAAAAACGCATCGTCGAGACGGCGACTCAGCCGCCAGATGTGATCAAGCGAATCAAACAGATATTGGAAGAGTGGCTGAGGCGGCACCCGCACGAGTTAGAGCGAGAACATGTCTATGATGAAAGCGCAAAATTCTTTTTGTCTGTTCGCCAGAAGGGTGTTCTTGCCCGCGATACTGTTTTCGTTGATAAGCCCTTCGGCGCGAGCGCAAAACCCGAAGCCTTTTTACGAGGGCAAGACAATCCAGATTCTGGTCGCCGCCGGTCCGGGCGCGACCACCGATATTTCTGCTCGGCTGGTTGGCCGCTACATCGGCAAGCATGTGCCGGGCAATCCCAATGTCTTGGTGCAAAATGTGCCGGGTGCCGGTGGCGTGGTGGCGGCCAACCAGGTCTACAACCTGACCAAACCGGACGGACTTACGTTTCTGGCCGTGACGCGCTCCAATTATCTTGACCAAATGGTCGGCAAACCCGAAGTCAAATTCGATTTTCGCAAGTTTTCCTGGGTCGGCAGCTTTAACAAGTCGCCGATGATGGTCGCGTGCCGCTCGGATACGCCTTACAAAAGTATTGCGGCTATGCGCGCGGCGAAAACGCCGCCGCGCTTTGGCCAGGCCGGCACCGGCAGCATCAGCTTCGTTTTTGCCAATCTCATCAGCAAAGTTTTCGATCTCAAGATCAAGAACGTTCTCGGCTACGGCTCCGGCCGTGAAATCGACTTGGGGATGGAACGGGGCGAGGCCGACTGCCGGGCGACCTCCGACATCACGGTCATTCGGCCGCCGTGGAACCGCTGGGTCAAAGAGAACTGGGTTACGTTCGTGGTGCAGCAAGGGCCTGAGAAAAGCCGCTTGTTGCCGCCGGTGCCGACTGTGATGGAGCTGGCGCCAGCGGAAGCTGCGCCGTTCGTCAATTTGATGAATGTTGTCCTGGCGTATACGGAATTCGACCGGCCCTATGCCGCGCCGCCGGGAGTGCCCAAGGAGCGGCTGCAGATCTTGCGCGAGGGGTTTGAGCGCATGCTGAAGGATCCCGAGTTTGTCGCCGAAGCGAAGAAGCTGCTCGACTGGGACGGCAGCACTTTTCTCACCGGCGAGCAGATGCGCCAGAAAATCGAAACCACAGTGACGCAACCGCCGGACGTGATCAAACGGATCAAAGAAGTGCTGGCGGAAGAGTAGAGATCGCCGCAGGCCGGCGCGATTGCTCGCGCCAAGCGTGCCAAGCCACGGCCGCAAACCTTATAATTCGATCACGCCGATTCCGTCCCGGTTGAGCACTTTGGTGCCGTAGCGCTCGGACAATTTCTTCACCCGCTCGATCACGCGGTGGGCGACTTCACCTTCGGCGAGGAGCGGCCGGCCGCGTTGCGGTAAGGGGCGGCCGAAGCCCTGATCGATGGGATGGATGCGGATCTGCTTAAGCTTGCGCGCGCCGAACTCGCACACGGCAAACATGTTTTCCCAATAGGCAGGATCGCTGGGATGGCCCTTTTTGCCGCCATTCGTGCGAGCATCGAGAAAGTCCGATGGCGTCGCTTTGAAGTCGAGATCGAAGCGCTCATAGGCATCGGCCGGGAAAAAGCCCACCGTCTCGTTTTGAAAAATCAAATTGCCGACGCTGTAGAAGATCGGCTTGCCCTTGTAGATCTCGATTCCCAACGGAAAATGCGGACCGTGGCTGACGAAGATGTCGGCGCCTTCGTCGATCGCCTGATGGGCGAACTGGGTGACAAAATCCGCGCTCTCTTCCAGTTCGGCGCGGCTGCCGGCGGTGAGCAGCGTGGGACCGCCAAACTCGTGGCAGTGGACGCTCATCACGACCCAGTCGGCCTGCCGGCGCGCTTCACGCAGCCATTTTAGATTGTCCTGCAAATCGCGCCCGCTCGCCTGGGTCGTAATGGCAAAGCCTTCGTCCAGAACATAACGGGCGCCGAGGAGGGTGAGTTCGTTTGAACTAGCGCCAGCGAGTTCTTTGTCGCTGTAGAAGTGTTTCCGGGCGCGCTCATTGCTTTTTTCGAAACCGAGGCTGCGGTTGATGCGCTGCAAGTGTTCGAAGGCTTTGGCATCGACGCGGTAGGTAGTCTGAAAGCCGAGCGGGTTGATGCCCGGGCGGCCGCGCAGATCGGGACGTTGTTCGCCGGCCTGGTTCCACGGCCGAAACGCAGCGGTCGCCGCGACCAGGGCGACTCGCCCGTTGGACGTATCGAGATAGCCCGGCGCGCGCGCTTCGGCGAGATTCTTGCCGGTCCCGGCGTGCGCGATTCCCGCGGCGTCGAGATGTTTGATGTTGGCCAGCACACCGTCTTCGCCGTAATCAAAAGCATGATTGTTGGCGCAACACACGAGATTGATGCCAAGCCATTTCAAATCTTCGAGCAGTTTAGGATCTGTGGTCATGAAAGTACCCTGGGTGATCCCGGGCGTCCCTTCATCCCATGTGTGCACCGTCCCTTCGAGGTTGGCGAATCTGGCATCGGCGCTGCGGAAGATTTCCCGGAGCTTGAGAAATCGTTCTTCCTGGAACGGGGTCAATTTGCGCGTCAGCATGGTATCGCCGGCAAGCGCGATGGTGAAATTGCCCTGCTCGGACTGGTAAATCATGACTCGTCTCCTTCAGACTGCGATCGGGAGCTTGAAGCTGCTCAAGTTTCGCCTTCGACCGCCCGTCAAAAAAATCGCTGGGTCGAAGCGAGAGGATTACACCGGGCAAGAGAGAGCGTCAACCGCCGGTCATCAAAAGGGCTCGTCCGGGCCCGTTCAAAGGGACGTTGAACCGCGCACCCTTATCTTGACAACCTAGGGTTTTTCCAATAAAAATTTTTCCTATCGAGGTTCTTCACGGCAGTGAAGCCATGCCCGTTCAGCATGCGGGCGTGGAGTTTTTCAAGCGACAATTCATGGACCATCCTTTCTTTCCGCTGGTGGTTATTTTTGCCCTGGCCGCGGTTGTGGTGTCGGCGCTGCTGTTGCTGGCGTCCAAGATCGGCCCCAAGTCGCTGAATCCCGTGAAAGCTGAACCGTTCGAATCGGGCAATCCGCCCAAGGGCGACGCTCGGGCACGATTTTCGATTAAGTTTTATCTCGTGGCCATGCTCTTTCTGATTTTCGATCTGGAGGTGGTGTTTCTTTATCCGTGGGCCATTTATTTCCGCCAATTGGGGCTCTTTGGTCTGGTACAGATGGGCATTTTCCTGGTGATTCTCACAATCGGCTACATTTACGTCTGGAAAAAGGGCGCGCTGGAGTGGGATTAGTTCTACATGGCTGAGACGACTTCGCAGCTCGCTACCCTCCACGAGATACTGGGCGCGAAAATTCTTCATTCCCTGCGGGCGCAGGGCGATGATGTGGTCATCCTCGATCGCTCCGGACTGCGCGAAAGTTTTCGTTCGCTGCGCGACCAGATGGAATTCGACTTCTTGTCAGACATTACCGCGGTCGACTACTGGCAAAAAAAGGCCCCTCGTTTCGAAGTGATCTACCAGATGCTATCGTTGAAAAAGCGGAACCGATTGCGGCTGCGCGTGCCGGTGCCGGAGGAAGATCCGACCGTAGACTCGCTGACCCCGTTGTGGCAGGGCGCAAATTTTCTCGAGCGCGAGGTGTGGGACCTCTACGGGATTCGCTTCAACGGGCATCCGGATCTGCGCCGGATCCTGCTCTATGATGAATTCCAGGGCCATCCGTTGCGGAAGGATTACCCGGTCAATCTCGTTCAGCCGCGAGTCCCCGAACGGCCTGTCGATGGCACGTTTGTCGATGAAAGATCGCGCAACAAACTCTTGAGCTTGCAGAAGTCACTGGGCCGCAAGCGCTGACGCCCAGGTGAGATCTCTTGAGCATGAAATTGGACAACCCTGAGCTACCGACGGAAGTCATGGAGTTGCAGATGGGCCCGTCCCATCCGGCGACCCACGGCACGATCAAATTCAATCTCAAGCTCGAAGGCGAAAAAGTGCTCGACTGCGACGTTGAAGTGGGATACCTCCACCGCGGCTTCGACAAGAGCTGCGAGCAGGTGACCTGGACTCAAGTGATTCCGTATACGGACCGCCTGAATTATGCCTCCTCGCTGATCAACAATGTCGCCTATGCCCTGGCGGTGGAAAAGCTCATCGGCGCCGAAACGCCGCCGCGCTGCCAGTACATCCGGGTGATCGTCAGCGAGTTGGCGCGGATCTTCGACCATCTGACTTGCTGCGGCATGGCGGCCTCCGAGCTCGGCGCGATCACCGTGGGCTTTTATATGATCGAAGCGCGCGAGCTGATCACCCGGATCATCGAAAATCTTACCGGCGCCCGATTGACGGTCACTTATGTGCGCATCGGCGGCGTCAAACACGATCTAACGCCAGGTTTCGCCGAGAGCGTCACCGCGACGTTCAAGACCATTCGCAAACTCCTGGAGGACTGCGATCGCTTGCTTTCGCGCAACCGCATCTTCCTCGACCGCATGTCCCATGTCGGGGTGATTTCGAAGGAAACGGCGCTGAACTACTGTCTCACGGGGCCGATCCTGCGCGCCACGGGAGTTGACTACGACGTGCGCAAGACGTTTCCCTATTTGGTTTACGATCAGATGGACTTCGAAGTGCCGGTCGGCAGCCGGGGCGACAATTACGATCGTTTTCTCTGCCGCATACGCGAGATCGAGCAGAGCATGAAGATCGTCGAACAGGCGCTCGAAAAGCTGCCCGTCGGGCCGGTGTGGATCGACGATCCACGCTTTGTCCTGCCCGAGAAAGAAAAGGTTTACGGCAGCATCGAAGGGTTGATGCACCATTTCAAGATCATCATGGAAGGGGTCCAGGTGCCGGCGGGGGAAACCTACTGCGCGGTGGAAGGCGGCAACGGCGAGCTCGGTTTTTACGTGGTCAGCGACGGCGGGGGCAAGCCCTATCGACTGCGCGTGCGGCCACCCTGCTTCATCGCCATGGGCGCGTTTCATCGAATGATCGAAGGTTACATGGTCGCCGACATCATCCCGACGTTCGGCATGATCAACATGATCGGCGGCGAATGCGACCGATAATAGAATTGATAATGGATAATTGAAAATTGAAACTGAAATCGGATGTGAGGCAGATCGGGTCAAGCCATCTTCCATTCTCAATCTTCCATTCTCGTTAGACTGGCAATGGCTTTAGAATTTTCGCCTGAGGCGCTGAAGGAGTTCGAAGCGACGGTGGCGCGCTATCCCAAGAAGGAGGCGGCGATGCTGCCGGTGTTGTATCTGGCACAGCGGGAGTTCGGCCATTTAGCACCGGAGGCGATCGAGTATGTCGCCCGGTTAATGGATCAAACACCGGCGCGGGTGCAAGGCGTGGTGAGCTTCTACACGATGTTCAACAGCAAACCGATCGGCCGCCACCACATTCAAGTGTGCCGCACGCTGCCCTGCGCTCTCCGCGGCGCGGAGCAAGTGACCGAGCTCTTGAAAAGGAAGCTCGGCATTGAATGCGGCCAAACCACAACGGACGGCCGGTTCACCTTGTCCGAAGTCGAGTGTCTGGCTTCCTGCGGCACGGCGCCGATGATGCAGGTCAATGATGCTTATTACGAGAATCTCACGGCGGAGAAGATCGATCAAATTCTTAACGGGCTGAGATAGGGAATTGAAAATGGAAAATTGAAAATGGAAAATTAAAGATTCCGGAGCGTTCTTCAATTTTCCATTAATCTTCTATGGAAAAGCTTCTGCTGCGCAACATCGACGTGCCCGATTCGCATACTCTGGCGACTTACCGGTCGCACGGCGGCTACCTGTCTTGGCGCAAGGTCGTCGAGGGCATGAAGCCGGAACAGTTGATCGATGAGATCAAGGGCTCGGGGCTGCGCGGCCGCGGCGGCGCGGGCTTTCCGACGGGCATGAAGTGGAGCTTTGTACCAAAGGACAATCCGAAACCCAAGTATTTGGTGTGCAATGCCGACGAAAGCGAGCCAGGGACCTTCAAGGACCGCTTGCTGATCGAACAAGATCCGCATGCGATTATCGAGGGCACCTTGATCGCCGCCTACGCGATCCAATCGCATACGGCGTTTATCTATATCCGCGGCGAAATGGTATTCGGCGCCGAACGCTTGGAGAAGGCCGTTGCGGAAGCCTACCGGGAGGGCTTGATCGGCAGAGATATCTTCGGCTCCGGCTACGATCTGGATGTGATCGTGCACCGCGGCGCCGGTGCCTATATTTGCGGCGAAGAGACGGCGCTGCTTTCCTCGCTGGAAGGCGGCCGCGGCTGGCCCAAGGTCAAGCCGCCGTTTCCGGCTACGCACGGCCTGTTCGGCTGCCCCACCGTGGTGAACAACGTCGAGACGTTGGCTGCCTTGCCTTGGATTATCGAGCGCGGCGCCGCGGCGTATGCCGCCATGGGCACGGAAAAGAGCAAGGGAACCAAACTCTTTAGCGTGAGCGGACATATCGCCAGGCCGGGTGTGTACGAAGTCGAAATGGGCTACCCGCTGAAAAGGTTTCTCGAAGAAGACTGCGGCGGCGTTCCCAACGGCAAAGAATTGAAAGGGGTGATTCCCGGCGGAGCTTCGATGCCGGTGTTAAAACCGGAGGAGATCGAAAAAGTCAACCTCGACTATGAATCGGTGGCGGCGGCCGGGAGTTTGCTCGGCTCCGGCGGTGTCATCGTCATGGACGAGAGCACGTGCATGGTGCGGGCGGCGTGGAACATCGCGCGTTTCTTCGCCCACGAGTCCTGCGGCCAATGCAGCCCCTGCCGCGAGGGTTGCCACTGGATGGAGAAGCTTTTTCACCGCATCGAGAATGGCGCGGCAAAGCCCGGCGATGTGGATTTAATTCTCAACATCAGCGGCAACATCATGGGCAACACGATTTGCCCGTTCGGCGATGCGGCGGCAATGCCGGCGGGCGCGTTCATCCGGAAGTATCGCGACGAGTTCGAGGCCCATATCGCCGCGGGGAAGTGCACGGTCAGGGGGGCGGGATAAATGGAGTGATGGAGTACTGGAGTCATGGAGTGCTCGGTTGGGGTCAATACTCCAACACTCCGAAATTCCAACACTGCGATTTTTGCTTATGGATCCAGTAAAGATCATCATCGACGGCCGTGAGGTCGTGAGCAGCAAGGGCACCACTGTCATCAAGGCGGCGGCGGATGCCGGAGTGGCGATACCGCATTACTGCTATCATCCCAAGCTCTCGATTGCGGGAAATTGCCGCATGTGCCTGATCGAAATCGAAAAGATGCCCAAGCTCCAGATCGCCTGCAACACTCAGGTCGCCGAGGGGATGTCGGTGCTGACCCAGAGTCCGAAAGTTTTAGCGGCGCGCAAGGCGGTGCTGGAGTTTTTGCTGATCAACCATCCGGTGGACTGTCCGATTTGCGACCAAGCCGGCGAATGCCAGCTGCAAAACTACTACATGGAGCACAACCGCCAGGAAAGCCGCTTCGACGTCGGCAAGGTGCACGACCGCAAGAAAACCATCTTCGGCCCCAACGTCATTTTTGACGGCGAGCGCTGCATCAAATGCACGCGCTGCGTGCGCTTCTGCCAGGAGATCACTCATACTGATGAATTGGCGGTGGTCAACCGGGGCGACCATTCGACCATCGCTTTGTTCGATAACGCCGTGCTGGACAATCCGTTGTCGGCCAACGTCGTCGATATCTGTCCGGTCGGCGCGCTCACCGACCGCGACTTCCGCTTCAAGGTCCGGGTTTGGTACTTGCAGAAAACCCCCTCGATCTGCCCCGGCTGCAGCACCGGATGCAACATCAGCGTCGAAACCTACCAAAATAAAATTGCGCGCTTTAAGCCGCGTGTGAACGAGGCGGTGAACAGCCATTGGATTTGCGACGAAGGCCGCTACTGTTTTCACGCTTTGGCCGGCGGCGAGCGTCTGACAACACCGCTGATCCGTCAAGAGGGAGGATGGGTGCCGGCGACCTGGGAACAAGCGCTCGGAGCCGTTTGCGCCGGCCTCTCGTCGGCGAAGACGTTGGCAGGCATTCTCTCCGGCCGCAACACCAACGAAGAAGCGTTCTTGTTCGCGAAAATGATTAAACAATTCGTTCCTGCGGCGGCCCTCGACGTTTTCTACCAAGAGCGCGATCTCACGCCGACGCAAAAGATTCTCATGAGCCCGGACCGCTCGCCCAACTTTCGCGGCGCTCACGATATGGGCGTGGGCTCGAACGGCGGTTTCGCGGCGTTGCGGGACGATCTCATTGCCGGTCATTTCGCGGCGGCGTACATCGTCGGCGAGGATCTGCTGAGCGTGAATGGGGAGCAAGAAAGCATCCGCCGGGCGCTAGAAAAACTTTCGTTTCTCGTCGTCCAGGACACGCGCATGAGCGAGACCACAAAATTCGCCCATGTGATCTTGCCGGCGGTGCATTTCGGCGAAAAAGAGGGTACCTACACGAATCGCAAGGGCCGCGTACAACGATTGAACGCTAGCGTGATCGCGCCCGAGGGGGCGCTCCAGGACAGCGATATTTTTCTGCGCTTGCTTGCCGGCGCCGGCGCGCCGCAATCGTTGGAAACGCCGGCTGATATTTTTGCCGCGATCGGCCGCGAAATCGAGGCCTACCGCGGCCTCGACTACGAATCGATCGGCTTGCTCGGAGCTGAGTTGGACAGGGGCGGTGGCGGGGCGTCATGATCGCCGATCTCGCGATTATTACCATCAAAGCCGCTGTCGTGCTCTTTATGGTCCTGAACCTTGCCGGCCTTCTCGGCTGGATCGAGCGCAAGGGTAGCGCGCTGATTCAAGACCGCATCGGCGCCAATCGCGCCTCCATTTTCGGCTTCGCCGGAATGGGGCTGGTGAACACGTTGATCGCCGACCCGGTCAAATTCTTGACCAAGGAAGATTTCATCCCGCCCAAAGGCGACAAGTTTTTGCACACGCTGGCGCCGTGCATGGCGTTGTTTCCGGCCCTGGTCACCTTTGCGGTGATTCCATTCGGAGACGTGCTGCAGATTGGCGAGCGCACCATCAATTTACAGGTTGCGAACCTCAATATCGGCATCCTTTACGTCTTTGCGATGGGATCCCTCGGCGTTTACGGCATCGTCATCGGCGCTTGGGCTTCCAATAACAAGTTCTCTCTGCTCGGCGGTGTGCGCGGCTCGGCGCAAATGATCTCCTATGAGATCGCCATGGGCCTGTCGGTGATCGGCGTTCTGATGATCTATGGGACTCTGGAACTGCAAGACATCGCCCGCGATCAGGGTAGGCTGGTCGGCGAGTTGCTGCCGAGTTGGTTAAGTTTTTTGCGACCGGTGATCGGCTGGTTGCCGGCTTGGGGGATCTTCTTGCAGCCGTTAGCCTTTCTGTTGTTTTTCACCGCAGCGGTGGCCGAAACCAAGCGGGTGCCGTTCGATTTGCCCGAAGGCGAGTCGGAAATCGTCGCCGGCTACCACGTCGAATATTCCGGCGGCAAATTCTTGATGTTCTTTGCCGGTGAGTTTGCCGAGATCGTGACCGCCGCCGGGCTGGTGACGACGCTGTTCTTCGGCGGCTGGCAAGTTCCTTATTTGGCGCGCGACGGATTTCACTTTCCTTGGGGAACCACCTGGCTATTGCCGCATCTGGCGGTCGTGTTACTGCAGGTGGGGGCGTTCACGGCCAAGGTCGTGTTTTTTTGCTGGTTGCAGATCTTGCTCCGCTGGAGCGTGCCGCGTTTTCGCTACGATCAGGTGATGCGCTTGGGTTGGAAGATGCTTTTGCCGCTGGCGCTTCTGAATATCACCGTAACGGCGCTTTGGATTCTCGCGGCGCAGTAATATATGTCTGGTGGACGGAGGCTGGGCGGCCTCTAACGAAAATGCATCGGTCCATGCTCGCGCAAGCGGGCAACCAGGTTCAGATCCGTGCCGTGACATAAAACGCGGCTCTCGCTTTTGCGCGAGAAACGGCATAGAGATGGCCGACTTTCGAGTCGACACGTTCAGAACTCATTTTGCTCGCCGATGGATAGCGAAACTGTCATTTTCCACCTCTTAGCGACGCTGCTGGTGATCGCTTCGCTGCTGGTGGTATTTCTGCGCAACGTGGTGCACGGCGCGCTTGCCTTGGTCGCGGCGTTGCTGCTGATCGCCGTTTTATTCGTGACGTTGGACGCGCCGATGGTGGGGATTTTACAGGTGTTGGTTTACGCCGGCGCCATCATGGTCCTGTTCCTCTTCGTCATCATGTTTTTGAATCCGGCGGAGACGGAACAGCAGCGCGGCGCGTGGCGGGGTTTTGGCACGATGCTGGCGCTGCTGTTGGCCGCCGTGTTGGCGCCGTTGTTCTTGCAGGAGAATGTGATCGGCGAAGCGGTTCCGACTGCCGAGATTTTCGGCAGCCCGGAAATGCTGGCGGCGACCCTATTCAACGATTTCGTGCTGGCTTTCGAAATCGCTTCGGTGCTGTTGCTGGTGGCGATTATCGGCGCGGTGGTGCTGGCGAAGCGGGAGCGATAGAAGGCAAGTCCAAAGGCAAAACTCAAAATGCAAAATTATGCAGCATGCAAATTGTCAAGCCAATCACTAGGGCCGCAGGGTTTTTACTTTTGCAATTTGCCTTTTGCCTTGACTTAACATGGTGCCGCTCCACTATTATCTGCTACTCAGCGCGGTGATCTTCGCCATCGGTGTGATTGGCGTCGTGATCCGGCGCAATTTGATCGTCGTGCTGATGTCAATCGAGTTGATGCTCAACGCGGTGAACCTTACTTTTGTCGCTTTTTCCCGCCATCTCGGCTCTCCGGACGGACAGGCGGCGGTCTTTTTCGTCATGGCGGTCGCCGCCGCGGAGGCGGTGATCGGCCTTGCCATCATCATCTCGGTCTTTCGCCACCGCCAATCCCTCGATCCGCAGGAGATGCAGCTCCTCAAATGGTAAGCGGCCCTCACGAACTGCTGCGCTGGATTGCGCTGATTCCGCTGCTAGCGAGCGGCTTCAATCTGTTCTTCGGCCGAGCGATCGGAAAGCAAACCGCAGCGGCGGTGGCGACGGCGGCGGTGGGCGCCTCGTTTGTGCTGGCCGCTTACGCCGCGTGGCAATGGCCGGCCGAAGGCGTGTGGCGCGATCTGGTTTACACCTGGATCGAATCCGGTTCATTGCAGGTCCATTTGTCTTTCCAACTGGACGCGCTCACGGCCGTGATGCTGCTCATCGTCACCGGCATCGGATTTCTGATCCATCTTTACTCGATGAGTTACATGGCCGACGACGAGGGTTTGGTGCGCTTCTTTGTCTATCTCAACATGTTCATTTTTTTCATGCTGCTGTTGGTGATGGGCGACAACTTGCTGATCTTGTTCGTCGGCTGGGAAGGCGTCGGACTTTGTTCTTATCTGTTGATCGGTTTTTGGCACCACGATGCCAACAATGCCATCGCCGGCAATAAAGCTTTCATCGTCAATCGCATCGGCGATTTCGGCTTCATTCTCGGCATCTTTCTGCTGCTGACCGAGCTCGGCCGCCAAGAAATTTGGACCCTGGACTTTGCCGGCTTGCAGCAGCATGCGAAGATGCTCGATCCGGCGACCCTCACTCTCATCACGCTGTTGCTTTTCATCGGCGCGACGGGAAAATCGGCGCAGTTGCCGCTGTTTGTTTGGCTGCCGGACGCGATGGCCGGACCGACTCCAGTGAGCGCGCTGATTCATGCTGCCACCATGGTCACCGCGGGCGTCTACATGACGGCGCGCCTGCATTTTCTCTTTGCCGCTGCGCCCGCGACGCTGGCGCTGATCGCCGTCATCGGCACAGCCACGGCGATGGTCGCCGCGATCATCGCGGTGACGCAGAACGATATCAAAAAAGTGCTTGCCTATTCGACGGTGAGCCAGCTGGGCTATATGTTTCTCGCCGTCGGCATGGGCGCCTTTGGCGCGGCGATCTTTCATGTTTTCACCCACGCCTTCTTTAAAGCGTGTCTGTTCCTCGGGTCGGGCAGCGTGATTCACGGCCTCGGCGGCGAGCAGGACATGGGCAAAATGGGCGGACTCAAGGCGCGCATGCCGATCACTTACTGGACTTATGTGATCGCCACGCTGGCGATCGCCGGCGTGCCGTTCACTGCGGGATTTTTTTCCAAGGACATGATTCTTTGGCGTACTTTCAGCCACGGCGAGTACGGCCTGTGGGCGGCCGGTGTGATCACCGCAGGCTTGACGACCTTTTATATGTTCCGCCAGCTTTTTATGGTTTTTCACGGCGAGTGCCGGGCCGATGCGCACGCCCGCGCGCATCTGCACGAGTCGCCCGCCCGCATGACCCTGCCTCTCGTTGTTCTGGCCGCCGGTGCGATTTTTAGCGGCTGGCTGGGCGCCCCGGAATATCTCTGGGGCAGTGTATGGGACCGCTGGCTTGCGCCCGTATTGGGCGGAGCCGAACCTCATGCCGGTTCCTTGACCGCGGAATTGAGCGTCACCCTGTTGACGCTCGGCGCGGTCCTGGTCGGGTTTTCACTCGCCTATGTGAAGTTCGCCAAAGCCCGCGCGCCAGGCGAGCCGCAGAGCCGGGGCGTGTTGTACCAGATCTCTTTCAATAAATTCTATCTCGACGAGTTCTACGATCGGGCGGTTGTGCGACCGTTCACCGCCCTCGCCAGTTTCTTCGCTCGCTTCGTCGATCCGTGGGTAATCGACGGAACCGTGAACGGAGTGGCCGCGGCGGCGCGCGGCTGCAGCCATGTATGGCGCTATCTGCAGACCGGCAACGTGCAGCATTATGTCGCCATGTTTCTGACCGGCGCGATGGCGCTGTTGGCTTATTTTCTCGGACAACTGTGACCATGGCGCCCACCGGCTTCGGAGAGTTGACTTTGCTGCTCGCCATTCCAATCTTGGGAGCGGCCGCGCTGCTTTTTGTGCCGCAGCGGCAAAGCGTTGCGCTTTTCTCGCTGTCGCTCGCAACCAGCGTCCTGGATTTCTTCTGGTCGCTGCGAATCTTCAATCTTTTTGATCCGCGGAACGGCGCCATGCAGTTGGTCGAGCGCGTGCCCTGGATGCCGAGCTTTGGCATCCACTACGTTCTCGGTATTGACGGCATCAGCCTGTTCCTGGTGTTACTCACAACCTTGCTCATGCCGCTGGCGATCCTGGCGTCGTGGCCGATCAAAAACAGACTGAAAGAGTATCTGATTTGCATGCTGTTGCTGCAGACCGGCATGCTCGGCGCTTTTGTGGCGCTGGACCTTTTCCTATTCTACGTTTTTTGGGAAGTGATGTTGGTGCCGATGTACTTTCTGATCGGGGTATGGGGCGGCGCTCGGCGCGTCTATGCGGCGCTCAAGTTCGTCATTTACACAATGGCCGGCAGCCTGCTGATGCTGGTGGCGATTATCTATCTCGCCACGCGGCACGCTCAACTGACCCAGGTGTTTACCTTCGATCTACTCGCGCTCTATGAAGTGAACCTGCCGTTCGACCAGCAACTATGGCTTTTTCTCGCGTTCGCTCTTTCGTTTGCGATTAAAGTGCCGTTGTTTCCTTTTCATACGTGGCTGCCCGATGCCCACGTGGAGGCGCCGACCGCGGGTTCGGTGATTCTCGCCGGTGTGCTGCTGAAGCTCGGCACTTACGGGTTTCTGCGCTTTGCCCTGCCGCTCTTTCCCGAGGCCGCGCAGGCGGCGTTGCCGGGCCTCGTCGCGCTCTCGGTAATCGGCATCATCTACGGCGCCGCGGTGGCGATGATGCAGTCGGACATCAAGAAATTGGTCGCTTATTCTTCCGTCAGCCATCTCGGCTTCGTCATGCTCGGCCTATGCGCCCTCAACCTGCAAGGCGTCCAGGGCGCGATTTACCAGATGCTAAACCATGGTCTTTCTACCGGCGCTCTGTTCCTCCTCGTTGGCATGATCTATGACCGCCGCCATAGCCGGCTCATCGATGATTTCGGCGGCCTGTGGCAGCAGATCCCACTGTTTTCCTCTGTGCTGTTGTTCGTAACGTTCGCATCGATCGGCTTACCCGGACTCAATGGCTTCATCGGTGAATTTCTCATTTTGCTCGGCGCTTTCGCCGCCGTGCCGGGCTGGACGGTCGCGGCGTGCAGCGGCATCGTGTTGGGAGCCATTTACATGTTGTGGATGTTCCGTCGGGTCGTCTTCGGCCCGTTGACGAACCCGGAAAACCAGCGGCTCAAGGATCTCAACGGCCGCGAACTAGCGGTTCTCGCGCCGATTGTTTTTCTGATCCTGTATATGGGCGTCTATCCGCAGCCGTTTCTTGCCCGCGTGCAGCCGGCTGTGGAGCTGACGCTGAAAAGAATATTAACCGCCGCCCCGCCGCCGATGGCGTCAAGCAAGAGCGGAGAGCAGCCCGACCATGGACGTTAATTTCGCGCCATTGCTTCCGGCGATCCAGGTGTTGGTGACCGCGCTGGTGGTTCTCGGCCGAGACCTGTTCATCGATGAAGGCGAGAGCAAGGGCGTGCTCGCGTTTTACAGTCTGGTGGGCCTTGCGCTCGCCGCCGCTGAGACCGGCATGCTGCTCAGCGGACGCCAAGAGAGCGCGTTCGGCGACAGCATCGTGCTCGACAACTTCGCGCTATTTTTTACGATGATCTTTTTGCTCGCCGCGGCGTTGACGATCCTGTCGGCGATCGATTACGTGAGGCAGACCGGTATTCACGAGGGCGAATTCTACGCGTTGGTCTTGTTCGCCGCCACCGGCATGATCATCATGGCCGGAGCCAACGATTTGATGGTATTTTTTCTCGGCCTCGAGACGATGTCCGTGGCGGTTTATATCCTTACCGGGATGTGGCGCACCAGCGCGCGTTCCAGCGAAGCGTCGATGAAATATTTTGTCATGGGCGCATTTGCCACGGGCTTTTTGCTTTACGGCATCGCGCTTATCTATGGCGCCACCGGTTCGACCAATCTCAATCTCATTGCCGCTTATCTGCTCGACCAACCGAGCGAATGGCCCCTCTATCTGATCGGCGGCGGCTTTCTGCTGTTGATCGGCTTCGCCTTCAAAGTAGGTGCGGTGCCTTTTCACTTCTGGGTACCGGACGTTTATGAAGGCGCACCGACGCCGGTGACCGGCTTCATGTCGGTGGCCGTGAAAGCCGCGGCGTTCGCCGCGTGGGCGCGTATCCTGCTTTACAAATTCTCGCCTCTGGAAAGCGATTGGACGTTTCCGCTCTGGATGATCGCCGTCGCGACGATGACACTGGGCAACCTTCTGGCGATGACTCAGAGCAGCGTCAAACGCATGCTCGCCTACTCGAGTATCGCCCATGCCGGATATCTGCTGATTCCGATCGTCGTCGGAGTGGAGTGGGGCGGCTTGCCTTTGTTATTTTACCTGTTGACTTATGCCGTCATGACCCTGGGTGCTTTTGCCGTCCTCACCAGCCTGGCGGAAGGCGGCGAGCCGAGGGAGAACTATCAGGACTTTGCCGGGTTGGGTTTCAAGCGACCGTTCTTGGCCTTGGCGATGGCGCTCTTCATGCTGTCGTTGGCGGGATTTCCCCCGCTGGCGGGATTCACCGGGAAGTTTTATCTGTTTCGTTCGGCGGTGCTCGCCGGCCACTTGAATTTGGCTATCATCGGCGTGCTTAACAGTTTGCTTTCGGTGGTCTACTATCTGCGCGTGATCGTCGCGATGTATATGGAAGAGGGCGGCGTAGAGGGCAGGAGTTTTCGTCAATTGCCCTACGTCTATTTGGCGGTGGCGGTTGCGGTGATCGGCACGGTCTACCTCGGCGTTCTTCCAGGGGCTGCCCTCAGCTGGAGCCGCCTGGCGTTCTTTTCTCTTGAGTAGCAACGAGTGGCGCTCGAGGAATCTCTCGGACAAAGAGCGCGAGGGGAACTAGAAAAAATGCTCGCTGAGCCTGGACGCGCGACGCGAGGCACACCCGGAAGCGGGTTAATTGGCTTTGGGAAAGAAGCCGATGGCGACGGGGACTTCGGCGCTGCCGACGACCGATTCTTCGAACTTGCCGGCCCTAAGATAAATTTGCGCCGAGCCGCCGCCGTCGAGACTGAGTAACTCCACCGCATCCAGACTCGCCTTCGGATTGGTGAACAAGTCCTGCAGCTCGGCGAAGCTCAAGCCGCCGAATACCGCATCCGTGACGCCCGCGATTATCCACCCATCCTTGTCGATGCCGATAACCGCGCGACGCGCATAACGACCGAGCCCGCGCACCACTTCGACCGCGCTGCCGTGATGGAGCAACAGAGGCCCCGATTGCAGGGCTTCGCTCGCCTGTTTCGGGTCGAACTCGTCTCGGTGAGTTACGAAAGGGGAACCATCGCGCAGGCCAAAAACTCCGGTATAGAGCGCGTGTTTGGAAACGGCGCGGTTGATCTCACCTTCCGCAGTTTTCAAATAAGCCAGCGCGCGGCCTTTTTCGTCAAAATAGTTGGCGTTGATGGCGGCGATGGCGCCGCTTTTCTCGACGAATGTTTTGCTGCTGGCGCCGTTCAGGCGCAAGTCCCGGCTATGCAAAATACGCGCTCCGATGGTTTTCGGTTCGAATCGCACCAGTTTGAAATCGACCTGATAATTGGGTTCGGCGCGCTCGACAATCATTTTGCGGAATTCAACGCCCGGTTGAAGCCTTCGCCAAGCGCCGAGATGAACGACCGCCAGGTTGGTGCCGATTTTCAACGTACTCGCTGCCTGGGCGTGAATCGGCACGCTGCCGCCCAATAACAAAAGCGCCGCCGTGAGCGGTAGGGAATAACTCTTGCGGATGGCCATGTCGGAGGAGCATAGCAAACCAACGCGGAAAACATAAGCGGTGCGTCTGGGGGGCGGACGGCCTTGCCGGTTGCGCCCACTCACGGATAGCTGTATCTCAATGGTATGACCAACGGAAAGATCGGAGGTCGTGATGGCTAGACTGCTGCACTCGTTTTGGATTGTTCTGCCGCTGATGGTTTTAGCCGGGTGTAGCGATACGAAAGATCAGGCGGAGCGCGAACAGGCGGCGAAGCAGGCGATTCAGCAAGGCATGGAAAAAGAGAAAGGTTTGGTCGAGGGCATGATGAAAGGGGTCGAAAACTTCGAAAGAAAGATGTCCGACGCGAAGGACGAGAGAAAAAAATAGCTTCGTTGCGATCTTCTGAACTAGCGAGACGCGCCCTCTATGGATCGGGGGCGATTTCAAAAACAACCCGGTTTAACTGCGGCGGCGTATCGCGCAAGGTCAAAATCCGCCTGCGTAACGAGTCATCGCCGACTCGCGTCGCATGGCAAGCTAATTTTGTGCCGTTGACGGTGATTTCAACGGCCGGGTTGCGGATCATATTTTGACACCAGTGTTTGCCTTCGACCTTGCTTGAAGTGGCGTAATAGTTGCCGTTGAGGTAAAGAAAACGAAGTTCGACGGTGCGCGGCGCGCCGGTCTTCCGCCCAATAGTGGTCAGATCCGCAACCACGCTTGATCCGTCCTTGAGTTCCATGCCGGAAACTATACTGTTCCGAACTCCGATAGACAAGCCGAATACAGCCGCTGGGCTGGTTTGCGGCTGCAGCGATAAGCTCGGCAGCGTTGGGCGCTTAGTCGAATGCCACGGAGGCATCATGGCGGAGGAAAAGCCGGTGGAAAAAGTTTCACTGAAAGGAGCCGCCGCCGACGCCTGGAGGCTGATGATGGAGTTTTTGAGAAAATGTTTTGCCAACGGCTGGGACAGGATAGGAGCACTTGCCGCTATGAAAGCGACTACTCAACGAGTTATGATTTCTCCAAGAATGTCAGGCTCGAATAGCAGAGTTGCGATGAAGATGAGGCCGAAAATTTGGTTGCGCGCGGCGGTCGCGCAGCTCATTGTTGCGGTATCCTCCGCGGGCCCTCCGGCATGGGCGCTGGATCGCGTGACGATCGCGACGCCGAGCCGGGGCTTGTTCGAGTTCCCCGTCGTCGTCGCCATGCGCAAGGGCTTTTATAAGGATGAAAACGTTCATGTAGACAAAGTGCAAATGCAGCCGGCGCTGGGCGTCAAGGCGCTGATCTCAGGCGACGTGGATTACTTGCTCGCCTGGGGCTCGGCGGTGCGCGCTGCGGTCACCGGAGTGCCGATCAAAGCAGTCGTGGGCTTCGCGGGGAGGCCGTTGCACGTTTTGATCGCCCGTCCGGAAATCAAGTCAACCAGGGACTTAAAGGGTAAGGTTATCGGCGTCGATTCGGTGGCGGGAACCGTCGATTATCTCTCGCGCGTCGCCGTGCGCCATTTCGGATTCGAGCCGGAGAAGGATGTTAAGATCATCGTGACCGGCGAGAGCCCGACGCGTTTGGCCGCGCTGCGCGCCGGCGCCATCGATGCCACCCCGATCGACGTCGCCTTTGCCGTGAAAGCCGAGGACGAGGGTTTCAGAAGATTGGTTTATCTCGGCGATCTTATTGAGCTGCCGCTCTCCGGGATCGCGGTGACGGACCAAAAACTGCAAACGCAGCGCGAGCAAATTAGACGAGTCGTACGCGCCGGAGTACGCGGTTTGCGCTTCATGAAGCAAAATCGCAATGAAACGGTGCAGATGCTCTCCGATTATCTCCGCATCACGCCGGCGCAGTCCGCGCGCGCCTATGATGCGTCGATCCATTCGTTCACGGACGACGGCATGATTTCTGACAAAGGCGTGCTGCTCGACATTCAATTGACCAAAGAGAGAGTCAAAATCACCAAGGATATTCCGATTCAACAGCTGGTGGACTGGAGTATTGTGCGCGAGATCAGATAGCGCTCGCAGAGCTCGGACACGCGAGGAGGTTTTATGTTTCGTGTGGATGTCGATGCGCATGTGGATGAAACCGACGCGACTTGGGAGTACCTCTCGGAAGCGGACCGACGCTTCAAGCCGGTCACGCTCGACCCCGGCGGGCGACGGCGCCGGGCGACGCGCGGCCGCATCGGCTGTGGATGATCGACGGGACCATCTTGCTGAGGCGCTGGCGCGACGATAAGCGAACCGGTACGGTCAAAGAAACTCGCGAGCTCCTCGATGTCGAGGCGCGGCTGCGCCACATGGACGAGCTGCGCGTCGACGTGCAGGTGCTTTATCCAACGATGTTTTTGCATTCCTACACCGCGCGTCCGGAGATCGAGCTGGCGCTCTGCAAGGCGTACAACCGCTGGATCGCCGCCGCGACGGAGAAAAGCAACGGCCGGCTCCGCTGGGTGGCGATGATGCCCTACCTGTCGATTGAAGAAGCGGTCAAGGAAGTGCGCTGGGCGAAGGATCACGGCGCCTGCGGGGTGTTCAAAAAAGGCATCGAGTGCGACGACCGGGCAGCGAGCGATCCGCATTTTTTTCCGGTTTACGAAGAAGCCAGCCGGTTGGATATGCCGATCTGCATCCACAACGCCACCAGCCATGTCCAATCGATGACGGTGCCCGGCAATGGACTGGGCGGCGGGATGATCGCCATCGCCGCGTTCACCGCGCTTGCCGAGGCTGCCATTCCGGACAAATTCCCCAAGCTCAGAGTCGGCTTCATTGAAACCGGCGCATCGTGGATTCCGTTCCTGCACGCCGACCTGATGGCGAAAATGCTGCGCCGGACCTTTCTTCCCATCGAAGTCAAGGAAGACCTATTCCGTAAGTACCGGTTTTATGTGGCTTGCCACACCAACGACGATCTCCCCTACATTTTGCGATACGGCACCGAAGACAGCTTGATGATCGGCACGGATTACAGCCACGCCGACCAGTCGGCGGAGATCGAGGCGCTGGACGTGATCGAGCG
>Ga0073934_10001470_pt1 | contig 56014 bp, 56 predicted proteins | sample LarsenN4metaG_FD_76834 | JGI IMG/M metagenome (GOLD analysis project Ga0073934, IMG submission 76834) | Hot spring sediment bacterial and archeal communities from British Columbia, Canada, to study Microbial Dark Matter (Phase II) - Larsen... ...
GACCGAACTGCGCGCCCGTGTGGCCGAGGCCGCGCTCGGCGGGCCGGAGAAGCATCGCGAGCGCCACGTGTCGCGCGGGAAGCTGCTGCCGCGCGAGCGGGTGGAACGGCTGCTCGATCCGGGCTCGCCGTTCCTCGAAATCGGGCAATTGGCCGCCAACGGAATGTACGAAGGCGACGTCAACGGCGCCTCGATCATCTGCGGCGTGGGCCGCGTCTCCGGGCGGCAATGCATGATCGTGTGCAATGATGCGACCGTGAAGGGCGGCACCTACTACCCGATGACGGTCAAGAAGCACCTGCGCGCGCAGGAGATTGCGCAGGAGAACCGCCTGCCGTGCATCTATCTGGTGGACTCCGGGGGCGCGAACCTGCCGCATCAGGCCGAAGTCTTCCCCGACCGCGACCATTTCGGGCGGATCTTTTTCAATCAGGCCAACATGAGCGCGCTCGGCATTCCGCAGATCGCCTGCGTGATGGGCTCGTGCACCGCAGGCGGCGCCTACGTCCCCGCCATGTCCGACGAGACGGTGATCGTGCGCAATCAGGGCACCATCTTCCTCGCCGGCCCGCCGCTGGTGAAGGCCGCGACGGGCGAGGAGATTTCAGCGGAAGACTTGGGCGGCGGTGACTTGCACGCAAGGAAATCGGGCGTGGTCGATCACCTGGCCGAGAACGACGAGCACGCGCTCACCATCGTGCGCGATATCGTCAGCCACTTGGGCAGCAACACCGGGGCGGCGAAGGATGTGGCGCTCAAAGACCCGCGCCCGCCGAAGTATGACGCGGAGGACCTCTACGCCCTCATCCCCGAGGACGTGCGCGCGCCCTATGACGTGAAGGAAGTGATCGCGCGGCTGGTGGACGGCAGCGAATTCCACGAGTTCAAGGCGCATTACGGCAGCACCCTCGTCTGCGGCTTCGCGCATATCTGGGGGATGCCGGTCGCGATCCTCGCCAACAACGGCGTGCTGTTCTCCGAAAGCGCGCAGAAGGGCGCGCATTTCATCGAGCTCGCCTGCCAGCGCCGCATTCCGCTGCTGTTCCTCCAGAACATCAGCGGCTTCATGGTCGGCGGGAAATACGAGGCGGAAGGGATCGCCAAGCACGGCGCGAAGCTCGTCACCGCGGTCGCCACCGCGACCGTGCCCAAGGTCACCGTGGTGATCGGCGGCAGCTTCGGCGCGGGCAATTACGGGATGTGCGGGCGCGCCTATTCCCCCCGCTTCCTGTTCACCTGGCCCAATGCCCGCATCTCGGTGATGGGCGGCGAGCAGGCCGCGAGCGTGCTCGCCACCGTCCACCGCGACGCCGACAGCTGGACGCCGGAGGAGGCCGAGGCGTTCAAAGCCCCGATCCGCCAGAAATACGAGGACGAAGGCAACCCCTACTACGCCACCGCGCGCCTGTGGGACGACGGGGTGGTCGATCCGGTGCAGACCCGCGACGTGCTGGGGCTTGCGCTGGCGGCGTGTCTTGAGGCACCGATTGCCGAGCGGCCCGTGTTTGGGGTGTTCCGGATGTGAGGAGTGAAACCATGAAGAAAAGTCTCGTCGCCGCGATAACCGCCATTGGTCTGCTGGTCCAGACACCGGCCCAAGCCCAACAGCAAGTCGCCGAAACCGATCGCGAGCAGGCCCCGCCCACCTTTGCTTCGTCGGATGATGTTCGCCATCTTGTTGTGCTAAACAAGCAGGGGCCGAACTTTGAGAAAGGCCGGGAATTTCCGGATGAGCTGCGGGCGCATCGCCAGATATATCTCGACCTGACTGCATCGGGACACATCCTTGCCAGCGGCGTCTTGCGCAGCGATCCGGCCATGGGGTTTGTTCTCTTCCGCGCAGGGGTCGATGAGCAGTGGGTGCGTGATCGTTTGACTGCCGATTTCGTGATCGCAAACGGCATTCTTGAGCTTGAGTTCATTTACTGGGAAATTCAGATGGGCGGTTTCGGCGGCGAAAGTCTGCCTCTAGATCCTTAGGTCTTCTAGCGGCAGGAAGGCTGATCCCTGTATTGCTCGCTTGTGGCGTGTTTCGGAACTAGGGAAGGTCTGAAACCCCCACACCCCCCCTTGCGTAACTCCCCCGATTGCGGGCAAACACGGGCGCGAGAGAGGGATCACACATTGCCGGAAAAATACGCTCGCAAGCCGACGCTCGCCTCGCGCATCGTGCGCCGGATCATTCTGGCGATCTGGTATATCCGCGGGTGGAAGATCGACTCCCCGCTGCCCAAGCACCTGAAAAAATACGTGATCGCGGGGGCGCCGCACACCACCAACTGGGACTTCGTGTTCTTCACCGGCGCCACCCATGAAGAGGGCATCCGCCCCAACTTCATGGGCAAGCACACGCTGTTCCAGGGCATCATGAAGAACTTCATGCTCGACATGGGCGGCATCCCGGTCGATCGCACCGCCAAGGCCAACGCCACCCAGCAGGTCGCGGCCGAATTCGCCCGGCGCGACGAACTCGCGCTGGTGATCGCCTGCGAGGGCACGCGCAAGAGCGACGGCAAGTGGAAATCGGGCTTCTACCACATCGCCCGCGCCGCCAACGTGCCGATCGTCCCCGCCTTTGCCGACAATGCCCGGCGCATCATCAGCTTCGGCCCGCCGCTGGTGCCCACCGGCAATTACGGCGAGGACCTGCTCAAGCTGGCCGAGTGGTTCCGATCGAAATTGCCCGATTACGAGCGCTTCAAGGTGCTCGAACAGCAGGCGCGCGACATCATCGCCGGCAAGAACCACGTGTAAGGCGCGGGCGGTGAACGCCCTGTCGCCAAAGCTGAGAGCAATCGCCGGGAATCAGGGGCTTTCCCGTGCTGCGTCGCACAGAAATCGACGAGCGACCCTTTAAGCCCGCGCGAAGCTCGCCTATGTTGGCGCTCACGCGAGGAGGCGCGAGCGACATGCCACTGACCCAGACGGCCCGGGAAGCCGAGCGCGAGCGGATCGCGCGCCATGTGCTCGATCTCGTCAAGCAGCGCGGTGCCGAGGTGCCCTGGACCGTGGCGATGGCCGAAAGCGGCCTCACCCGCGCCCGGTTCGAGGCGCTGTTTGCCGATTACGACGATCTGTTCGATGCCGTCGCTCAGACCTGGCTCGCCCCGCACATGGCGGTGATGGAGGAGGTGCTGGCGAGCAACCTGCCGCCGCAGCGCAAGATGTACGAATTCTTCCGCCGCCGCTTCCTCATCTCGCAGAGCCGCTTCCGCGAGGATCCGGAGCACTTCACCATCCTGTGCGAGATGGGCGCGGCCAATTTCGAACGGGTGCGCTCCTATGTCGATCTCGCCGACCATTATCTGTGCGAACTGATCGCCGAGGCGCAGGCCGAAGGTTTCTTCGCCGGGCTCGAGATCGACGAGGCGCTGTCGCTGATCAACCAGATGGTGTCGCCCTACACCCTGCCCGATGCGCTGATCTATATCGGGCCCAAGCTCAGCGAGGCAAAGCTGGCGCGGATCATCGACACGATGTTCATCGGCCTGTCCGGTGAAGCCGGGACCGGTGCCGCGGGAGTGAACACGCTGAAGGTCGCTTCCTGAGCGCCGTTCGACGCGCTTCCTTTCCTACTCCTCGGCAAGTTGTCAGGATCGCCGGCATGGCAGGCCGCGATTCCCTCCTCCGTCACGGTTCGGATGCGGGGCCGGGAGTGGCGGTTTTTCTGTTCCTGGACAGTGTCTCATGTGTCTCCAACAGCCGCCCACCACGCAGCCGAGGGATCCGCGTCGCCGCGCGCACCGCGGCGCTGCAACCCGTCGAACAACCCGCCCGACAGCTGCATCGTCGCCGGCCGGGTGCTGTTCCAGTCCATCACGTAGAGCCGCTCGGCGATCCGCCAGCGCCCTTCGTGCTTGACCAGCGTGTCGAGATAGCGCCCGCCGACCGCCAGCTCGATCTCGCCCTCGGGCGCGGGGATCAGGTGGAGCGCGACACAGTGGGTCTCGGCGCGGGCCGTGTCTCCGGCGAGGCGCATCACCGTGTTCGCAATGGTGTGCTGGGTCAGCCGCATCGCGCCGAGGCCCGCCATCAGCGCGGCGATGGTCTCGGCCGGGGACTTCGACCCGTCGCCATAGTCGATCCGCGCCGCGGGGGTGAAGACCTCGGCCAGCAGCGCGGCGTCGCAGCGGTCGATGCCGCGGCAATAGAGCGCGAGCGTTTCGGCAATCGCAAGCCGGTCGGCGACTTCGGTGATGTCCATCTGCGCCAGACTACCGCAGCGCCCTGCGCGGCGGGACTGGCACTTGCTCTAGTCGCGGCGGAACTGCAGCACGTTGGCGGGCGGCTTGGGGCGCGGCGGGCGCAGGCGCTTCTCGGCCAGCGCGTACTTGAGCGCGCCGCCCACCATCGTCGCCGAAACCGCCAGGATCAGCCCGGCCCACACCCAGTGCGGCAGGCCCAGCACCGCGGCGATCTGGCCGGTGTCCGACAGCACCAGCTGCCCGTCGATCACCGCTTCCCGGGTGAACAGGTAGCCGAAATCGCGCAGCATGCTCATCGCTGCGAGGATCCCGAGGAATTGCAGGGTGAAGCGCGCCAGACCCGGCTTGCCGCGCCACGCCACCAGCGCGAGGCAGGCCGCCACCAGCGGCAGCACCGCATAGCCCACCGGCGAGCGTACCCAGATGATCACGCTGGCGAAGATCGCGGCGACCACCAGCCACAGCATCGGTCGCCACAGCCGCGGGTGCGCGCTGGCAAGGATCAGCAGCGCGCCCGCCAGCGAGGGCGCGAGCGGCCCGCCCGCGGCGATCGCGGCGAGAACCCAGGGCGCCGCGTCGGCGGCCACCCGGCTTTCGGCAAGGCCCGATCCGCTCGGATAGATCATCAGCTGGCGGAATTCCTGCCCCGTCGCCAGCGCGGTGAGGCCGTGGCCCATCTCGTGGAACCAGGTGGTCAGGATCATGAAGGGATAGATCAGGTAATTGCCGAGCGGCAGGGCGGGCAGCAACACCACCACCAGCCCCGCCAGCATCAGCCGCCCGGCCTGTTCGGCCTGACTGCCCGGCCGGGTGAGCGACCGCATCGCCGCCTAGTCCGCCTTGCCCGCGTCGGGCGCCCGGCCCCAGGCATCGACGTGAATCGTGCCGTTTTCCTCGGCGATCCGCGCGTCCTCGTCGCGGTATTCCTGCAGGATCGACCAGCTGGCGAGGAACAGCCCGGCCACCAGCGGGCCGAGCACGATCCCCGAAAAGCCGAGGAAGCTGATCCCGCCCAGCGTGGTGACGAGGATGATCCAGTCGGGAATTCCGGTATCGCGGCCGACGAGGATCGGGCGCAGCACATTGTCGGCCGAGGAGATGACGATAAAGCCGAAGGCGAGCACGAACACGCCCTGCCACACCGCACCGGTGAGCAGCAGCCACAGGCCCACCGGCACATAGACTGCGCCCGCCCCGATCACCGGTACCAAGGCGAAGACCGCAGTGAGCACGCCGAACAGCAGCGCCGATTCGAGCCCGACGATCACGAAGCTGATCCCGGCCAGCACCCCCTGGACGATGCCGACCACGCCCGAACCCTTGATCGTCGCGCGCACGATGCCGAGGAACCGGTCGGCCAGCCGGGTCGAAACCGAATGTTCCACCGGGATGGTCCGCAGCAGCGTACGTCCGATCCGCTCGCCGTCGCGCAGCAGGAAGAACATGACGTAAAGCCCGACGCCGAAGGACACGACAAAGCCCAGCGCCCCGCTGCCGATCGAAACCGCCTGGCTGGCGATCACCCCGGCGCTTTCGGCGAGCAGGTTCTGGAGCTTGGCCTGGGCGCTGGCCATGTCGGCCCAGCCCGAACGGTCGATCGCCTCCTGCAGTGTCTGGGGCAGCATGCCGTAGATGTTGTCGAAGGTCGCGGCGAGATCGAGCGGCTGTTCCTGCAACGCGGTTACCAGCACCACCGCCTGTTCCACCACCAGCGTCGCCAGCCACAGCGCGGGCACCAGCACCGCGAAGAAGATCACCAGCAGCGATGCGCTCGCCGCCCAGTTGCGCCGCCCGCGCAGGCGGCGCAGCATCCAGCGGTAGAGCGGCTGGAACATGATCGCCGCCAGCGCCGCCCACAGCAGCGCCGTGGCAAAGGGCCACACGATCACCACCATCATCAGCGTGACCACCGCAAGGATCAGCAGGAAGCTGGCGTGCTGCAATTCGTCGGTGCGATGCGGCTGATGGGCCATGGGCTGGGGTCTCGCCTGTGCTTGCCTAGACGTCGAGGTTGGCGACGTTCAGGGCATTGTCCTGGATGAATTCGCGCCGCGGTTCGACCACGTCGCCCATCAGACGGGTGAAGATCTCGTCAGTCACGTCGGCATCCTCGACCTTGACCTGCAGCAACGCACGGTTTTCCGGATCGAGCGTGGTTTCCCACAATTGTTCCGCGTTCATTTCACCCAGCCCCTTGTAGCGCTGGATCGAGAGCCCCTTGCGACCGGCGGCGAAGATCGCGTCGAGCAGCTGGGTCGGGCGGCTGATCGACCCGTCGACCGGGATGATAGAGACCGGCGCGGCTTCCTCGGCCTCGCCGGCGAGCGGATCGCCGGCGGTGACCGGTTCGGCCTCGGGCTCCTCGGGCACGTTGCCGGCGCGCACCAGCTTGACCGGGGCAGCGAAGGTCTCGGCCTGGGCCGCCGCGAGGCCGTGGAGCTTGTGCGCTTCGGTGCTGGCGAGGAAGCGCGCGTCGATTTCGTGGACGTCGGTGACGCCGCGCCACAGGCGTTCGAACACCACCGTGCCGTCCTCGCGCTGCCAGGCGCTCCAGCGCGCCTCGCGGTCGCCCGCGCCCAATCGTCCGGCGGCGCGCTGCAACGCTGCGGCGAGCGCCTCGCCGGCAAGCCCCGGTTCGAGCGCGCCGGTCAGCGCCATCTGCTCGACGATTCCGGCGTCATAGCGGCGTGGCACGAAGCCGAGCAGGTTCTTGAGCCGTAGCGCCGCATCGACGATTGCGCGCAGATCCTCGCCCCCGCGCGCCCCGCCCGCCGTCTCCAGCACCCGGCCCTGCAGGCCCGCATCGACGAGGTAGCGATCGAGCGCCGGCTGGTCCTTGAGATAGACTTCGCTCCGGCCCTTGGCGACCTTGAACAGCGGCGGCTGGGCGATGAACAGGTGCCCGGCCTTGATGATCTCGGGCATCTGGCGGTGGAAGAAGGTGAGCAAGAGCGTGCGGATATGCGCGCCGTCGACGTCGGCGTCGGTCATGATCACGATCTTGTGGTAGCGCAATTTCTCGAGGTTGAATTCGTCGCGGATGCCGGTTCCCATCGCCTGAATCAGCGTGCCGACTTCCTTGGACGAGATGATCCGGTCGAACCGCGCGCGCTCGACATTGAGGATCTTGCCTTTCAGCGGCAGGATCGCCTGGGTCTTGCGGTCGCGCCCCTGCTTGGCCGAGCCGCCGGCGGAGTCCCCTTCGACCAGGAACAGCTCGGACTTGGCCGGATCGCGCTCCTGGCAATCGGCGAGCTTGCCGGGGAGGCTGGCGACGCTCATGGCACCTTTCCGGCTCATTTCGCGCGCGCGGCGGGCGGCTTCGCGCGCGGCGGCGGCATCGATTACCTTCTGGATGATCGCGCGGGCATCACCGGGGTTTTCCTCGAGCCACTCGGTCATCTTGTCGCTCATCAGCGATTCCAAGGGCGAGCGGACTTCGGAGGAGACCAGCTTGTCCTTGGTCTGGCTGGAGAACTTCGGATCGGGCAGCTTCACCGAGACGATCGCGGTGAGGCCTTCGCGCATGTCCTCGCCCGACAGGCTGACCTTCTCCTTCTTCAGCATCCCCGAACGCTCGGCATAGTTGTTGAGCGTACGCGTCAGCGCCGCGCGGAAGGCCGCGAGGTGCGTGCCCCCGTCGCGCTGGGGGATGTTGTTGGTGAAGGCGAGCACGTTCTCGTAATAGGAATCGTTCCATTCGAGCGCGACGTCGATCCCGATCCCGTCCTTCTCGGCCGAAACCGCGATGGGCTCGGGGATCAGCGGCTGCTTGTTGCGATCGAGATATTTGACGAAGGCAGCGATCCCGCCTTCGTAATAGAGATCGTGTTCGAGCACTTCCTCGTGGCGCAGATCGCGCAGTTTGATGCGCACGCCCGAATTCAGGAAAGCCAGCTCGCGGTAGCGGTGCTCGAGCTTCTCGAAATCGAATTCGGTGACGTTCTTGAAGGTGTCGTGGCTGGCCTTGAAGGTCACGCGGGTGCCCTTTTTGCCGGCGGGAGCATCGCCCTTCACTTCGAGCGGCGCGACGGCATCGCCGTGCTCGAAGCGCATCCAGTGCTCCTTGCCCTCACGCCAGATCGTGAGTTCGAGCCATTCGGACAGGGCGTTGACCACCGAGACGCCGACGCCATGGAGGCCGCCGGAAACCTTGTAGGCATTGTCGTCCGAGGTGTTCTCGAACTTCCCGCCCGCGTGGAGCTGGGTCATGATCACCTCGGCCGCCGAGACGCCCTCTTCGGGGTGCATGCCGGTGGGGATACCGCGGCCATTGTCTTCCACCGAAACCGAGCCGTCGGGGTTCAGTTCGATCAGCACAAGGTCGCAATGCCCCGCCAGCGCCTCGTCGATGGCGTTGTCCGAGACTTCGAACACCATGTGGTGCAGGCCGCTGCCGTCGTCGGTATCGCCGATATACATCCCGGGCCGCTTGCGCACGGCATCGAGGCCCTTCAGAACCTTGATCGAATCCGCGCCATATTCGTTGGCGTTGGGCAGCTTTGCGGGGGTCTGTTCGGTGTTCTCGTCCATGGCCCATCATATAGGGCCTAAGCCTGCGAAACCCAACTGCGGGAGGGCCGCAAGGGGCGCTTTTCCACGAGTGTAGGGATGGGTTCGACGGGCGCTTCAGAAGGCGCGGCGGAAATGCACCTTGCCGCGCCACATGGTGGCATCGAACAGGCCGATCATGCCTTGACGGCTTGCCTCTGGAAACTGGGTGACGTGACACATTGCGGCGGCCTTGGCGGCTTCGAGATCGGCGGGGGTGTAGGCGATGGTCTCGGTCAGCAGCGCCGGTTCGGTCGTCGCCCAAGCGCTCATCTCGGGCACCGGCGGGAGGCTGCCGTCGGGGATACCGACATAGAGCAGCCGTGCGCGGATATCGGGCTCGAGCGATTGCAGGCTTTGCACGGTCAGCGCGCTCACCATGCGGTGATCGGCATGGCCATATCCCCCGTCAGGTCCCCAGGTCAGCACCAGCCCGGGCATGATCGCGAGATATTCGTCCGCGAACCGTTCGAGGAACAGGTTGGCGGGCGATTCCGGAGACTGCGGGGTGGCGGCGAGCGTCCCGTCGCCCAGCCCCTCGATGAAGCGCGCATCGGCGCCCAGCGCCTCGGCCGAGCACGTCGCCTCGCCCTGCCGCAACTCGCCCAGCGCCGCGCCGCGGGGGAGCGAGGTGACCCCTGGCCCCTGATCGCCGGTGGTGGCGAACAGGATCGTCACCGCGTGCCCCTCCCGCGCCAGCGCGGCGATCGCCGGGGCCATGAACAGCTCGTCATCGGGGTGCGCGACCACGACCAGCACGGCTTGCGCTGCGACCGGCTCCTGCGCGACCGCCGCAGGGGCCAGCGCCAGCGCGACGAGTGCCGCCATGCCTGCCTTGCCGATCATCTTCGCCCCCTCTCAAATCCTTTTGCGCCGTGCCTTGGCCCGATTATGCATGGCGCCATGAGCAACGCAATGATGTCCGCCCGCTTGGCCGAGCCCTTCGGCAGCTTCCCCGACATCCTGATGGAATGGTCGCGCATCAAGGGTGACGATCTCGCCCTGCGCGACGAGCGGCGCGAGGTTTACTGGGCCGAACTGGTGGGACTGGTCGAGCGGCTGGCGGCGCGGCTGGTGGAGACGGGATTGCAGCGCGGGCAATCGGTGGCGATCCTCGGAACGTCCTGCGTCGAATATGCGCTGGTGTTCCTCGCCGCGGTGCGCGCCGGGGGCGTGGCAGCACCGCTCACCACCAGCGCCTCGCCCCAACAGCTTGAAGGCATGGCCAAGGATTCGGGCGCGGTCCACCTCTTCATCGACGCGGCCAAGGCGGCGGAACTCGGCCCCGATTTCATGCCCGATCTGATCCGCGTTCCGCTCGAAAGCATCGACCAGTGGATGGCCGCGCCGGGTGCCCGCGCGCCCGATTTCGTGCCCGAGCCCAAAGACCCGTTCAACATCATCTATTCCAGCGGCACCACCGGGATCCCCAAGGGCATCGTCCATTCGCACCAGATGCGCTGGCGGCAGTTCGCGGCGACCGGCCTGTCCTATCTCGCCGCCGGGATCGAAGTCCGCTCGCTTGCCTCGACCCCGCTCTATTCCAACACCACGATGGTCGCCTTTCTGCCGGTTTTGCTGGCGGGCGGCTGCGTGCGGGTGATGGGCAAGTTCGATTGCGCCAAGTGGCTTGCGCACGCCGAGGCGGATCGCACCACCATCACCATGCTGGTGCCGGTGCAATACCAGCGGTTGATGGACTTTCCGCAGTTCGACGACTTCGACCTCTCCAGCCTCAAACTCAAATATTGCACCTCCGCGCCCTTCTCCGCCGAATTGAAGCGCGAAGTCCTCAGCCGGATGCCGGGCGGGCTGATCGAGATCTATTCGATGACCGAGGGCGGGGTCGTCTGCCTGCTGCCGGCCCATGAATTCCCCGACAAGCTCCACACCGTCGGCCGGCCTGCGCCGGGGAGCGAATTGAAGGTGCTCGACGACGAGGACCGCGAGGTGCCGCCCGGCACCCCCGGCAACCTCGTCGGCCGCAGTCTCACCATGATGAGCGGCTACAAGAACCGCCCCGACAAGACCGCCGAGGCGCTGTGGATCGACCCTGCCACCGGCGAGGCATGGATGCGGATGGGCGATATCGGGCGGGTGGATGCGGAAGGCTTTGTCGAACTGGTGGGCCGCGCCAAGGACATGATCATTTCGGGCGGGTTCAACATCTATCCGAGCGATCTCGAGGCCGAATTGCTGAAGGAGCCTGGCGTCGCCGAGGCGGCGGTGGTGGGCATGCCCTCGCGCGCCTGGGGCGAAACCCCGGTCGGCTTCGTGGTGCTCAAGGGCGAGAGCGATCCGGCAGCGATCATGGCGGCGGTCAACGCCCGGCTGGGCAAGACCCAGCGCCTCGCCGCACTCCACCCCATCGCCGAAATGCCGCGGAGCCACATCGGCAAGCTGCTCAAGAGCGAGCTGCGCGAGGAAGCCGCGCGGCTTGGCGGAACAGAGTAACCCTTGCCTGAAACAACGCGGCCCGGCTCCTCGGTGGAGGGGCCGGGCCGGTAAAGGCGGGCGAGCCGCTGAGGCGTGTCAAACGATACCGGAGGCTTGCGGCCCTAGACGATAAACATGTTGAACGCGGTGCCGCTCAGAAAGAGGGCCAGCAGGAAGGCGATCGCCTTTTCACTGATCATGCGCATGGTTCGTTTCCCTGTTCTGTTGTGGTTGGGTTACGGCCCGATCCGGCGATGGAGAGAGGGGCGCCGTTCGGGCTTGCGCATCATATGGGTTGAGTCGCGCAATTTTCAAACGAACAGGCGCATGAAAATGTTTCATCACCGCAAGCGGAAATTGCAAGCGCGCGCATTTCCGCAAAGACCGGTGTGCCGCTGGAGACGCGGCCACCAGCGATAGGGGGGAGGATTGGTGGCCGCGTCTCGCGTGCTGCTTGCCCGCGCCTCTTTGCGGCGGGGCACCCGGCGAGAGCAGGAGGGCCAAGGGGGGGAGGCGGCCGTCCGTGCCGGGTCTGGCAGGCGGGCAGAAGAGCCGTGTTCGGCCTCGATCTGCCGGGCGATGGCCCCGCGTGGGGGATGCCGGGGTGGAGAGAGAGGAGCCCGGCGCGCATCGCGTGGGGCGCTACATGATGTTCGACGCAATCGAATTCAAATGAGAAAATCCCAAAGAAAGTTGCGTCCAATGCAACAAACAATGCGCCTTCCAAAGACAAACGGCCGCCGGATCGCTCCGACGGCCGTCTGTCATTTCAGGGGTTTGGCCCGATCAGTTGGCCGCGACCGCGCGCCCGCGGCGCGCTTCGGCGGCGGCGACGCGCTCGACTTCGGCCAGCGCCGCGACACGGGCTTCGGCGACGCACTTCTCGTCGATCGTGGTGCGGCCATAGGTGTAGCGCGAGGCGCCATCGCGCTTGCAGACCTGGCGCAGCTTGGCGTCGATCCGCGCTTCGAGCGCGGCGCGGCCTTCGGCGCTGGTCACGTCGACATCGCCATAGGCGACGCGCAGGGTGACGGTTTCCTCACCGGCCTGCGGGGCGGCGAGCACGGGCGCCGCGACGGCGGCGAGGGCGATCAGGGGAAGGGTGAAACGCATGGACGATACTCCGGGTTGAGAGGGTGTCTGAGAAAATGATGCCGTTTCCCGGCATTCAGTTGCTGTTTGAAACTCTGGTGCAGCGCACAAGAGATGTGTGCAAATGCGAAATGCGCGACAATGGTTCCAATCTTTGCAACGAATCTGGTGCCATTTCCGCGGAACCCGTTGAAGTTCATAGCCGAAAATTCTGTTGCACCGCAAAATGAAAGCACGCGCTCGCGCCCGCGCTGGACAGAAACCGGCGCGCTCCGTAATCCGCGGCCATGAGCGCGCACCCTTCCAGCCCCGCCGGGGGCGATTCCCCGGTTCCCGAATCCATTCTGATCGTCGATTTCGGGTCGCAAGTGACCCAATTGATCGCGCGCCGCGTGCGCGAGGCCGGGGTCTATTCCGAAATCGCCCCCTTCACCCAGGCCGAGGCCGCGTTCCGGCGGATGCAGCCCAAGGGCATCATCCTTTCGGGCTCCCCCGCGAGCGTTCCCGAGGGCGGCTCCCCGCGCGCGCCGCAGGCATTGTTCGAGGCCGGGGTGCCGATCCTCGGGATCTGTTATGGCCAGCAGGTGATGACCCATCAGCTCGGCGGCGAGGTCCGCCCCGGGCACGAGACCGGGGAGGGCGGTGAATTCGGCCGGGCCTTCCTCACCGTCACCGCCGAATGCGCGCTGTTCGACGGATTGTGGGAGGTCGGCGAGCGGCACCAGGTGTGGATGAGCCACGGCGACAAGGTGACGCAGTTCGCCCCCGGCTTCGACATCGTCGCGACCAGCGACGGCGCGCCCTTTGCGGTAATCGCCGACGAGCGCCGCAAGTTCTATGGCACCCAGTTCCACCCCGAGGTGGTCCACACGCCTGACGGCGGCAAGCTGATCGCCAATTTTGTGCGCCATGTCTGCGGCCTTGCGGGCGACTGGACCATGGCCGAGTTCCGCAAGACCAAGATCGCCGAGATCCGCGCTCAGGTGGGTAGCGGACGGGTGATCTGCGGCCTTTCCGGCGGGGTCGACTCCGCCGTCGCCGCCGTTCTCATCCACGAGGCGATCGGCGACCAGCTGACCTGCGTCTTCGTCGACCACGGCCTCATGCGCATGAACGAGGCCGAGCAGGTCGTCACCCTGTTCCGCGATCACTACAACATCCCGCTGGTCCACGTGGAGGCCGAGGAACTGTTCCTCGGCGGGCTCGCCGGCCTCACCGACCCGGAGGCCAAGCGCAAGTTCATCGGCAAGACCTTCATCGACGTATTCGAGGCCGAGGCCAAGAAGATCGGCGGCGCCGAATTCCTCGCACAAGGCACGCTTTATCCCGACGTGATCGAGAGCGTCTCCTTCACCGGCGGGCCATCGGTCACGATCAAGAGCCACCACAATGTCGGCGGCCTTCCGGAACGCATGAACATGGCGCTGGTCGAACCCTTGCGCGAGCTGTTCAAGGACGAGGTGCGCGATCTCGGGCGCGAGCTGGGCCTGCCCGATGCTTTCGTCGGCCGCCACCCCTTTCCCGGACCGGGCCTTGCGATCCGCATCCCCGGCGAGGTCACCAAGGAACGCTGCGACATCCTCAGGAAGGCCGACGCGATCTATCTCGAGGAAATCCGCAATGCCGGGCTCTACGACGCGATCTGGCAGGCCTTCGCCGTGCTGCTTCCAGTCAAGACCGTGGGGGTGATGGGCGACGGGCGCACTTACGATTCGGTCTGCGCCCTGCGTGCCGTGACCTCTACCGACGGGATGACGGCGGACGTCTTCCCCTACGACGCCGGCTTCCTCACGCGGGTCGCAACCCGCATCGTCAACGAGGTCAAGGGCATCAACCGGGTGGTCTACGACTATACCAGCAAGCCGCCCGGCACGATCGAATGGGAGTGAGGCTGGCGCCCCTTCCAGCCGCGCGCATAATCGAATATCGCTCGCAGCCGCCAAGGCCATATAAGAGGTTCGTGTCGCCATGCTGATTGTCCGCCCCCTCGCTCTCGCCGCCGCACTTGCGTTGGGCCTTGCCGCCTGCGCCCAGCCCGCCGGTGATGCGCCGCAGGATCCCGCCACCGAGGCCACCCCGGTGACCGAAGGCACATGGACGCTCGATCCCGCCGGATCGCGGCTCGCCTATGTCAGCATCAAGGCGGGCGAAATCGCCGAAGCCAACCGCTTCGACAAGCTCTCGGGCAGCGTCGCGGCCGATGGCACCGCCACGCTCGACATCGATCTCGCCTCGGTCAACACCGGCGTCGATATCCGCAATGAACGCATGCGCGAAATCTTCTTCGAGGTCGCGCAGAACCCCAAGGCCAGCATCACCGCGCGGCTCGATCCGGCGGCTTTTGCCGGGCTGGCGGTGGGCCAGTCGCTCACCCGGCCGCTGAAGGCGACCGTGGCCCTCAAGGGCGTCGAGCAGGACATCGAAACCGAGGTGCTCGTCACCCGCGTGGCCGAGGGTCGCGTTACCGTGGTGCCGACCGCGCCGGTAATCGTCACCACCGACATGTTCGGCCTCACCGACGAACTGGGCGAACTGCGGGCGCTGGCACAGCTGCCCTCGATCACCCCTGCGGTGCCGGTGACCTTCACGCTCGCCTTCACCCGCGCGCAAGAGGAATAGCGCCGCTTTCTCAGCCGGTTTGCGCTGAATCAATGTTCGCACCCTCGATGCGGGGCATTGCTGCGCGTGCCGGGCGGGCGGGGAGCGAACCGATCCCACCGCATCCCCGCTCCCCGGTTCCGCACGAAGGGTACGAACATGAACCGGCTGGCGCTTGCTCTCTTCCCGATGATCGCAACCACCCTGATGGGCATCGCCGTGGTGGCGGTGCTGACGATGGATATCTGGGCCACCGGCCAGCCGATCCTGTGGGCGGCGGTGGCCGGGTTCGTCGTCTCGATCCCGGTGTCGTGGTGGATCGGGCGGCAGATCACCGCCGCCACTGCCCCGCGCAAGGGCGGCGCCGCGGGTTGACGCTACGGCGCGCCTGCCTGCGCCGATCTCTTGCCAAAAGCGGGCTTGAAAGGCGCCCGCAAACAGGCTTGTGTCCCCGCCAAACGCAGCTTTGACGGGAGACGACGCGCCATGAAGACCGCCATCACCGAAATGTTCGGCATCCAGCACCCCATCATCCAGGGGGGAATGCACTATGTCGGGTTCGCCGAGATGGCCGCAGCGGTCTCCAACGCGGGCGGGCTGGGGATCATCACCGGCCTCACGCAAGGCACGCCCGAAAAGCTCGCCAACGAGATCGCGCGCTGCAAGGACATGACCGACAAGCCGTTCGGCGTGAACCTCACCATCCTGCCGACGCTGACCCCGCCCGACTATCCGGGCCTCGTCAAGGCGGTGATCGACGGCGGCGTCAAGGTGGTCGAGACCGCCGGGCGCAACCCGGTCGACCTGCTGCCGCCGCTCAAGGACGCCGGGATCAAGGTGATCCACAAGTGCACCTCGGTGCGCCACTCGTTGAAAGCGCAGGAGATCGGCTGCGATGCGGTCAGCGTCGACGGGTTCGAATGCGGCGGCCATCCGGGCGAGGACGACGTGCCCAATTTCATCCTCCTGCCGCGCGCGGCGGACGAGCTGGAAATCCCCTTCGTCTCGAGCGGGGGCATGGCCGACGGGCGCAGTCTCGTCGCTTCGCTGGCCTTGGGCGCGGCGGGCATGAACATGGGCACCCGCTTCATCGCCACCAAGGAAGCCCCGGTGCACGAGAACGTGAAACAGGCGATCCTTGCCGCGAGCGAACTCGACACCCGCCTTGTCATGCGGCCGCTGCGCAACACCGAACGCGTGCTCAACAATGCCGCGGTCGAACGCCTGATCGCCAAGGAAAAGGAACTCGGCGATGCGATCACCATTCAGGACATCCTGCCCGAAGTCGCCGGGGTCTACCCCAAGATCATGATGGAAGGCGAGATGGACGAGGGCGCATGGAGCTGCGGCATGGTCGCCGGGCTGATCCACGATATCCCGACCTGCCAGGAACTGATCGACCGCATCATGCTCCAGGCCGAAGAGATCATCGCCCGGATGCAGGCCATGGCGCGCGCCTGAGTGCCCGCCCTGCCCTTGCCTCGGCACTAGGTATCTGCCCGAATTATCCGCGCGCCGCGGCTGCGGCATGATTGTCCCGTGGTCGCGCCCTTGGGAGATTCGGTTGCGGCGATTCGCAATGCTGCTCGCCAGCTACGGGAGGCTGTCGGGTCGTGCCGCTGGCGGAGGAAGTGATGGGACTGGTTGTTGATCCGGCCGCCTTGGGGGGGATTGCCGGCCTGATAGCACTGGCGAGTTGGGCGATCGGCCGGATGCACGGAACACGCGCGCGGCAGACGGGCCTCGATCGCGGCGAGCCGGGTGAGGCCAGTGTGGCCGTCGGCGCCATGGCCGCAGCTTCGGCCATGGCGGCCGAGAGGTCTTGCGTGCCGCCCGCACCGTCACCGACACCGGCGCCGGCGTCACCCTGCCAGCAGCGCGCCTTCGAGGAGCGGCGCGATCTTCTCGCGCATCCGGTGGCGCTTGCCGAACTCCACGCCGAGGCAAGCGCGATCCGCCGGGACGAACGGATCCTCGATCGCACGCCCGATCATGTCGACATGCTGGTGCTGTCGCGCGCGGGCCTCGGCACCGCCTGCCGCTATCTCGGGCTCAGCGGGCAGCCCACCTGCCCCGGCGCGACCCCGATGGCCTGTCCCGAATGGCGCGAATGCGGCGGCTTGCAGCCTGACGCGGCGGTTCGTCCCGGCGCCAATCCCTGCTGATTGCCGGCGCTGCGGGCCGGACGCCGATCAGCCTTCGCCGGAGGCGTCGACCCGGGTGTAGGGCACGAAGTCGTCGAAGAACACCGCGCCGGTGAAGAAACCGAGCACCCGGTCGACGGTGTTCATCTGGTCGAGCCGGCACAGCTGGCTGGCGCTGAAACGCCGGACGACCAGTGCGTCGCTTTCATCGATGTCGGCCGGGTTGCTGGTGCGCTGGACGTAGATGGTGTTGCCGCGACCATAGACATAGGCGGTCTTGTCGATGGTCTGCATCGGCAGATTGGGGAAGGTGCGGATGCAACGCACCGGTTCGCCGGCAACGCGGCCTTCGAGCAGTTTGGCGAGCCGCTGCTCACCCCTGCTAAGCGGCGTGGCCTCGACCTCGGCCTCGACTTCGGGCGCGGTTTCGCTCTGGCCGATCGCAGGCCCGGCCGCCGCCAGCGCAAGCACGGCGGCAAGTGAGCCGATCACGGGGCGGGACAGGGCGGAAAGGCGGGACATGGGCGTTCCTCCATTCAAGTTATCGCCATCCTGTGCCACGCGCACCCTGAACCGCGGCTGAGCAGGGTCAGGCGCGCGCCGGGCTGGCGCCGGCCGAGATATCCGGCAGGCTGGCCTGATCGGCCCCATCGGCCGGGCCACCGCGCAGCACGAAGCGCCGGTCGCAATAGCCGCAATCGACATAGCCGTGATCGTCGATCTCGAGAAACACGCGCGGATGGCCGAGCGCCGCCGGGCGATAGCCCGCGCCGCCGCGGATGCCGCTGGACCCGTCGCACGAAACGCGCCGCGTATCGACCAGCAGGACTTCGGGAGGGGCAATACTCATGGGGCCGTCCGATACAGGCGGGCGGAGCCGAGCGCAATTGCCTTTGGCGCGGCGCTTGCCTAGGGCTGCCCCCATGTCCGCCAAAACGCCCGCCGAGCCTGCCATCCGCATCGACAACCTCGTCAAGCGTTACGCGCCCGCCAAGGGGGCCAAGGGCACCGTCACCGAAGGCAAGCTGGCCCTAGACGGGGTAAGCTTCGATGTGCCGCAGGGTTCGATCTTCGGCCTGCTCGGCCCCAATGGCGCGGGAAAGTCGACGCTGATCAACATTCTCGCCGGATTGGTGAACAAGACCAGCGGCACCGCCGAGATCTGGGGCTTCGACATTGATCGCCACCGCCGCAACGCCAGCCGCGCGATCGGGATCGTACCGCAGGAGATCGTGTTCGATCCCTTCTTCACCCCCTACGAGGTGCTCGAAAACCAGGCCGGGTTCTACGGCATCCCCGCGGCGCTCAGGCGCAGCGAGGAACTGCTCGCCGCGGTGCGCCTTGCCGACAAGCGCAACGCCTATGCCCGCACGCTTTCGGGCGGGATGAAGCGGCGGCTGCTGGTGGCAAAGGCGATGGTGCATTCGCCCCCGATCCTGGTGCTGGATGAACCCACCGCCGGGGTTGACGTAGACTTCAGGCGACATCTGTGGGAACTGGTCAGCGAACTCAACCGCGAGGGCGTGACCGTGGTGCTCACCACCCACTACCTCGAGGAAGCCGAGGAGCTGTGTGATCGGATTGCGATCATCAATCACGGCCGGCTGATCGCCAACAAGCCGACCCGCGAACTGGTCGAGATGGCGCGCGAAAAGGTGGTCGCGGTGACGGCTGCCGCCGATCTTGCCGCCGCGCCCGCGCACGAAGCCTTCGTGCGGGTGGAATGGGACGGGGCGCGCGGGGTCGAGGTGACCTATGACAAGGATCGCCTCAGCGCCGGACAGGTGCTCGCGATCCTGCAGGAACAGGGCCTCACCATCGAGGATGTGACCACCCGCGAAGCCGATCTCGAGGATGTCTTCGTGCAGCTCACCGCCAAGGCCGAAGGCTAGCGCCTAGTCTTCATCGCGGCCGCGCCACTTGCGGTGGGCGATTCGGACGATCGGGGCATGGCAGTGGCGGCAATGGCCGACATAGCGCTTGCCGTCCCAGGTCACTGCGCGGCGCAAGGGCTGGTGCCGGTCCATTGTGCATCCGATGAAGGAAATGAAGGACATGGGAGAGGGCGTCCCTATTCGAGGCTTGTTCTGTCTTCTATGCGGCGTGCCAGACCCGTCGCCCCCTCATCGCCGGATCGTTGCGAGGCTGCGTCAGGCGCCGCCCGAAACCCATACGTCATCCTTTTTAACCCCGTGTGACCGAGCATCGCGCTTGCCGAGCGGCGATTTGCGCGCCATGTCGCGTCAATGGCGACGCAGGATCTGGCAGGGCAGCCGCACGACGTTGTGATCATCGGTTCGGGCGCGGCCGGGCTGACGGCAGCACTCGCGCTGGCCGAGACGCGGCGGGTGCTGGTGCTCGCGAAGGGCTCGCTCACCGGCGGATCGACCGCCTGGGCGCAGGGCGGGATCGCGGCGGTGCTCGATGCCGGGGACACCTTCGACAATCACGTGCGCGATACCATGGTCGCCGGCGCGGGGCTCAACGACCGCGATACGGTCGAATTCGTGATCACCCGCGCGCCGCAATCGATCGACCGGCTGTGCCAGCTCGGCGTCCCCTTCAACCGCGACGAGGACGCGCTGCATCTCACCCGCGAGGGCGGGCATTCGCACCGCCGCATCGTCCATGTCGACGACGCCACCGGCTGGGCGGTGCAATCGGCGCTGCTCGCGGCGGCCGCGGCGAACCCGAACATCACCCTGCTCCCCGGCAGGACCTGCATCGACCTCATCACTGATCGCCACCGCGAACAATTCTCCGCCGCGGGCCGGGTGTGGGGGGTCTATGCGCTCGACGAGGCGAGCGGGCGGGTGGAGCGCCACGTCGCCCGCGCCACCGTGCTTGCGACCGGCGGGGCGGGGCGCGTCTACCAGTTCTCCACCGCCCCGCGCGGCGCGACCGGCGACGGGATCGCGATGGCGTGGCGTGCGGGCGCCCGCGTCTCCAACATGGAGATGATGCAGTTCCACCCGACCTGCCTTTACAACCTCGAGGTCAAGAACTTCCTCATCACCGAAGCCGTGCGCGGCGAGGGCGGGCACCTGATCAACCCGCGCACCGGCAAGCGCTTCATGACCTTCTACGATCCGGAACGCATGGAGCTGGCACCACGTGATGTTGTGGCGAGGGCGATCGATGCCGAGATCAAGCGTTTCGGGCTCGATTACGTCCATCTCGACATCAGCCATATGCCAGAGGATTTCGTCCGCGGGCATTTCCCGACGATCTACGACAAGCTGATGGGCCTGGGCATCGACATGACCCGAGAGCCGATCCCGGTGGTGCCCGCGCAGCATTACACTTGCGGCGGGGTGGTGGTGGATTTGCAGGCGCGCACCGACGTGCCGGGCCTGTGGGCGGCGGGCGAGTGCACCGAGAGCGGGCTCCACGGCGCCAACCGCCTCGCCTCCAACTCCCTGCTCGAATGTTTTGTCTTCGGCGAGGCGGCGGCGCAGGACATTCTTTCGCGCTGGGACAGTTTGGAGGCCCCGCCCGCGATCCTGCCGTGGGACGAAAGCCGCGTGACCGATTCGGACGAGGAAGTCGTCATCAAGCAGAACTGGACCGAGATCCGCCGCTTCATGTGGAACTACGTCGGCATCGTGCGCACCACCAAGCGCCTCGAACGCGCGCAGCACCGGATCAAGCTGCTGACCCGCGAGATCGAGGAATATTACGGCGCCTTCCGGGTGACGACCGATCTGATCGAACTCAGGAACCTGCTGCAATCGGCCGAACTGATCGTGAGGAGCGCGCTCGCCCGCAAGGAAAGCCGGGGCTTGCACTACACGCTCGATTATCCCGACATGGCCGACGAGGCGAAGGATACGGTGCTGGTGCCCTGACGGCCCGGAACGCGCGGGTTCGGCAAGGGTTCATCTGGTGCCGCCTAGCGCGGCGTCGCGCGCAGCAATCCCTTGCAAGAGGCACCTGGTCATGAAAAACATCCTGAGCCTGCTCTGTCTTGCCGTGGGTGTTCCGGGCATGGCGGCCGCGCAGGACGACCCCGCCCCCGCCGAATCCTCCATCGTCGTCACCGCGCAGCGCTCGGGCGCGCCGATGTGGACCATCGACACGCCCACCGGCACGATCATCCTCGTCGGCGAGATCCGGGCGATCCCGGAGACCACGCCGTGGCAGCCCGCGCGGCTCGAGGATGCCACCCGCGCGGCCGACCGTGTCATCCTCGGCGCGCGGCCCAAGATCTCGCCGGGTGACATTTTCCGCATCATGTTTTCGGGCGGCAAGTTCACCAAGCTGCCCGACGACACCGTGGCGAGCGACTACTTGGCGCCCGAGCAATGGGCGCGGCTCTCCGCGCTCGGGCAGGCGCATGAGGAAGATTACAGCCGCCAGTCCTTCCTCCTCACGTCCTTCGAGATGCTGCGCAAGGAACTGCGCTTCAACCGCGATACCGCGCGCGATGCTTCGGACGTGGTCAAGGACGCCGCCGAGAAGGCCGATGTGCCGATCACCCGCGCCGCCACGCTGCGCGGCGAGGACATCATCGACAACCTCGCCGAAGCCGAGCCTGCCGCACACATCCCCTGCCTCGCCGCGGCGATGGATGCGCTCGAAGCCGGCCCCGACATCGTCGAACGGCGCGGCGCGGACTGGCGGCGCTACGATATCCCCGCGGTGATGGCCAATCCGCTCGAAACCGCGCTGGGCCGCTGCTGGCCCTGGGCCGACGAGACGCTCGGCAGCGAATTGCGCACCATCTGGGTCGAACGCATCGCCGAGGCCAGCACCGCGCGCGGCGTCACCCTTGCGGTCGTGCCGCTCAGGGTGTTGGCGGAACAGGGCGGGGTGCTTGACCAATTGGACGCGCGCGGCTTCGATATTGCCGGCCCCGAATGGAAATGATCCTGCGGGGCGCGATAGAGGAACCGCGCTGCCCATGCCCACGCTTGTCACCCCCACCACCGGCATCGAGATTTTCTACGAGGACCATGGCGATCCCGCCCACGAGACGATCCTTCTGGTGATGGGTCTCGGCGCCCAGCTCACCCTGTGGCCCGACGAGCTGGTCGAGACGCTGGTGGGCGAGGGGTTCCGGGTCATCCGCTTCGACAACCGCGACATCGGCCTCAGCCAGAAGATGGAAGGCCAGCGTGCGCCCTCGCTGCCGCTGCAGGTGATCCGCAAGCGGATCGGCTGGCCGGCCAAGGTACCCTATACCCTCGCCGACATGGCGCGCGACGCGGTCGGCGTGCTCGATGGGCTCGGGATCGCGGCCGCCCATGTCGTGGGTGCCTCGATGGGCGGGATGATCGCGCAGCTGATGGCGGTGCATCACGGTCAGCGCCTGCTGACGCTCACCTCGATCATGTCGACCACCGGCCACCCGACGCTTCCGCCTGCGGAAAAGCATGCGATCAATGCGCTGATCGCCCCGATCAGGAGCATGGAGGAGGAATCGCTGGTCGAGCACGGGCTCAACATCGTGCGCAATATCGGCAGCCCGGGCTTCGTCGCCGATCCCGAGGAGCAGCGCGCCAAGGTGCTGCGCAACGTTCGCCGCTCGGTCTATCCCGCCGGCCCGCCGCGCCAGCTCGCCGCGATCATCGACGATGGCTGCCGCCGCGCACGGCTCGCGCAGGTGCGGGTGCCCACGCTGGTGCTCCACGGCGAGGACGATCCGCTCGTGAAGGTGCAGGCGGGCGAGGATACCGCGCGCCACATCCCAGGGGCGCGGCTGGTGACGATCCCCGGCTGGGGTCACGACATCCCGGTGCCGCTGGTGCCGCGCATCGCCGAAGAGATCGTTGCCCACGCGCGCGGCGGGTAGCGGCGGCTTTCGGGACGGTTACGACGGCCGCCCTCTTGTCGGTTATCGGCTGGCGAAGGCAAAGGCGCATCAGCGACGCTGGCGGCCACATCATTCCGGGGCGGACTTACCGCTTTCGCCACAAGCAGGCGAGCCGGTCTCGCTCGTGCCAGCAAAGCGGCAGATATCCCAACACCAGCAGCGCAGCCACGGCATACATCCGGCTCAGCATCACATGAAAGCCGACGATGACCCCGATCGGCGCAGCCAGCATCACCAGTCCGAGGGGCGCCGTCCGACGCATGAAAAGCGCACCCCCGCCGATCAGGTATACGGCCGCGAGCAGGGGATAGAGAAAGCCGCTTTCCTGAAATGCATCGAGCAGAGATTGGGCGGCAGGCGGGACCGGGGGGAAGCGCGGGTGGCCCAGGAAAGTGTGACCAAGGACCACGAAGCCCCCGCTGAAAAACCACAGCGCCATAATCCAGCGCAGCACATCCCATGCGACAGGCGACCGACTCGGCATATCACCCCCGACCCTGATGGCTGCCATTATAGACTGGCAGGCGCAGCGCGGAAGATCGAACGTCTTTCCGGCTTGGGCCGATGCCCGCATGGGCTCGGGACCCAGACCGCAGGCCCGCCCGCGAACTGGCCCCGCGCAACATTCATGCACGCCCGCGTGCAAAAGATTCACGCGTTGATTCACATGATTCAATCACCACATTTTTCTTCACAGATTCAATTTGGGGCTTGCGGGGTTCGCGACTCAAGCTTGGTCCACGCGTCGCGGGTCTGTCACGGGTCGGTAACCGCCGCTTCATGGTTGCTGCGTGCTTAATCCCCGGTTGACGGGATTCCGCGGCTGATTCATCATCTAGTGGTTCGGTTCAAAGCGGACCCCCAACCATTGGTGACTCCCCATCAGCAACCCGCAGGGGTGACAGGGGGCGGAGTCGCTGCGGAACCCGGGGGTGGGCGGCAGGCCGGGAGGCGACGACAGACCGGCTTGTGGACCCCCTTGGGGACATCCTGTTGGCGGAGCTGTGGATCGTCCTGTATAGAACAGAATCAGAACGCAGGCCTTGTGCCAGGTTGTGATTCGGGGGACACAAGGTGGGGCAAGCGATGGAATTCAAGGCGAGTGACGGCGTGGCAGGTGAAGTGCTCAGCGATGGGGAAGTGGGTGCCGCAGCGCCGGTGAAAGAAGAAAAGGCGGTGAGCATGAAGACGAGCGATGCCGGATCGGATGCGCTGATCGCCGCCAAGGCGACCGAGGCCCTCGGCAATGCCATGGCCGAAGCGGCCAAACAGGCCGCTGCGCCCGATAGCAAGAAGGTCAATGATCGCCGCTTCACGATTCGAACCGATGCGAGCCGCGATGCCAACCTCACCGAATTCGGCAAGGAAACCCTGACCGATCGCTACCTGCTGCCCGGCGAATCCTATCAGGATCTCTTCGCCCGCGTCGCCGATGCCTATGCCGACGACGAGGCTCACGCCCAGCGGCTCTACGACTACATCTCGAACCTGTGGTTCATGCCGGCCACCCCGGTGCTCTCGAACGGCGGCACCAATCGCGGCCTGCCGATCTCGTGCTACCTCAATTCGGTGTCGGACAGCCTCGAAGGCATTGTCGGCACCTGGAACGAGAACGTCTGGCTCGCCTCCAAGGGCGGCGGGATCGGCACCTATTGGGGCAATGTCCGCGGGATCGGCGAGCCGGTGGGGCTCAACGGCAAGACCAGCGGGATCATTCCCTTCGTGCGGGTGATGGACTCGCTGACGCTGGCGATCAGCCAGGGCTCGCTGCGGCGCGGCTCGGCGGCGTGCTATCTCGACATCTCGCACCCGGAAATCGAGGAATTCCTCGAGATCAGGAAGCCTTCGGGCGACTTCAACCGCAAGGCGCTGAACCTCCACCACGGTGTGCTCGTCACCGACGCCTTCATACAGGCGGTGCGCGACGGGGCCGAGTTCGAGCTCAAGAGCCCCAAGGACGGCAGCGTGCGCGGCAAGGTCGATGCGCGTTCGCTGTTCCAGAAGCTGGTCGAGACCCGGCTGGCGACGGGCGAGCCCTACATCGTCTTCTCCGACACCGTGAACCGGATGATGCCCAAGCATCACCGCGATCTGGGCCTCAAGGTCTCGACCTCGAACCTGTGCTCGGAAATCACCCTGCCCACCGGCATCGACCACCTGGGCAATGATCGTACCGCGGTGTGCTGCCTTTCGTCGCTCAACCTCGAGATGTGGGACGCGTGGAACGGCGACAAGCAGTTCATCGAGGACGTGATGCGCTTCCTCGACAACGTGCTGCAGGACTATATCGACCGTGCGCCCGACGAGATGGCGCGGGCCAAGTATTCGGCCAGCCGCGAACGTTCGGTCGGGCTCGGGGTGATGGGGTTCCACTCCTACCTGCAGATGAAGGGCATCGCGATGGAAAGCGCGATGGCCAAGGCGGTGAACCTCAAGATGTTCAAGCATATCCACGCCAAGGCGTGCGAGGCATCGATGCTGCTGGCGCAGGAGCGCGGGCCGTGCCCCGATGCCGCCGACATGGGCGCGATGGAGCGGTTCAGCTGCAAGATGGCGATCGCGCCGACCGCCTCGATCAGCATCATCTGCGGCGGCACCTCGGCCTGCATCGAGCCGATCCCGGCCAATATCTACACCCACAAGACCCTGTCGGGCAGCTTCATCGTCAAGAACCCCTATCTCGAAAAGCTGCTCGAGAAGAAGGCCAAGAACTCGACCAATGTCTGGAACTCGATCCTCGAGCGCGGCGGCAGCGTCCAGCACCTCGATTTCCTCACCCCGGAAGAAAAGGCGGTCTACAAAACCAGCTTCGAGATCGACCAGCGCTGGCTGCTCGAATTCGCCGCCGACCGCACGCCGTTCATTGACCAGGCCCAGTCGCTGAACCTGTTCATCCCCGCCGATGTCGACAAGTGGGATCTGATGATGCTGCACTACCAGGCGTGGGAAAAGGGCATCAAGTCGCTCTACTACCTGCGCTCCAAGAGCGTGCAGCGCGCCGGCTTCGTCGGCGGGGTGGAGGCCGACAACACCCCCGAACTCGCCAAGATCGAGCTCTCCGCCAGCGGCGAAGGCGGGCAGACCGATTACGAGGAATGCCTGAGCTGCCAATAGGTTGATGCGATGCGCGCCCGCACCACCTCGCGTATCGGCACCACGGCGACCGGATCGTGCCGGACGTCGCGGGGGATGCAGTGGGACATCGCGCTCGCAGACCTGTCGCAGGGCGGGTGCCGGATCGATGATCCGCGCGGGCGGCTGCGGCTCGGCGAGTTCGTCCGGCTCTACATCGCCGGCACCGGGCCGCACATGGCCGAGGTGGCGTGGCGGCAGGGGGACCGGGTCGGGATCGAATTCGCCCGGCCGCTGCCCCCGCGGGTGGTCCAGCGGCTGGCCGAGGCCGACTGGCACGGCGCCCAGGCCGCCTTCGAGGAAGATCGCAGCGCCCTGCCGGTGCGACGGTTGATCTGAACTATGGCCCGCCCCGGCCATGAAGGGGCATGAAGAAGGGGGAATGCTGATGAACCTGCCGTTCGGAATGGCGCTTTTCGGCCTCGTGGTCAGCGCTGTCTTTGCCTTCAATTCGGTGCGCGAATTGAAGCGCAACGTCCCCGGCCACGCGCGCAACGCGGCGATGATCCACATCGCCATGGTCTCGATGCTCGCCCCGTTCTGCCTGTTCGTGCTGATCGCCTACGCGCCGTGAATCCGCCCGCGCACTCGCACCGTATCTGAATAACGCCTATATTGACCAAGTGAACCGAAGGAAGACCGCCGATGTCGCTGCTCGAAGCCCGCTCCACCTACAAGCCGTTCCAGTACCCCTGGGCCTATGATTTCTGGAAGCGCCAGCAGCAGATCCACTGGATGCCCGAGGAAGTGCCCTTGGGCGAGGATTGCCGCGACTGGGCGCAGAAGATCACCGATCACGAGCGCAACCTGCTGACGCAGATCTTCCGCTTCTTCACCCAGGCCGATGTCGAGGTGCAGAACTGCTATCACGAGAACTACGGCCGGGTGTTCAAGCCGACCGAGATCAAGATGATGCTCGCGGCCTTCTCCAACATGGAGACGGTGCACATCGCCGCCTATTCGCACCTGCTCGACACCATCGGCATGCCCGAGACCGAATATTCGGCCTTCCTCGAATACGAGGAGATGAAGGACAAGCACGATTTCCTCCAGCAGTTCGGCGTCGACACCGACGAGGACATCGCCCGCACGCTCGCCGTGTTCGGCGGCTTTACCGAGGGGCTGCAGCTCTTCGCCAGCTTCGCCATGCTGATGAACTTCCCGCGCTTCAACAAGATGAAGGGCATGGGCCAGATCGTCAGCTGGTCGGTGCGCGACGAGAGCCTGCATTGCGAGGGCATCATCAAGCTGTTCCACACCTTCTGCGAGGAACGCCAGTGCCTCACCAAGGCGGTGAAGGAGGACCTGATCGACATCTGCCAGAAGACCGTGCGGCTGGAAGACAACTTCATCGATCTCGCCTTCGAACTCGGCCCCGTCGACGGGATGAGCGCGAAGGAGATCAAACGCTACATCCGCTACATCGCCGACTGGCGCCTGAAGCAGCTCGGCCTGCAGCCGATCTACCTGATCGAGGATCACCCGCTGCCCTGGCTCCAGCCGCTGCTCAACGGGGTGGAACACGCCAACTTCTTCGAAACCCGCGCGACGGAGTATTCGAAGGGCGCCACGCGAGGCGATTGGAACACCGTGTGGTCGTCGTTTGACAAGCGGCAGAAGGCGAAGGCTGCGAATGAGGCTGGCGAGGGCGTTGAGGCCGAGGCCGGGCTGTTCGGGGCTGAGGCTGCGGAGTAGTGGGGATGGCTCCACGATGGAGCCATCTGCTTGACTGGAACGAAATAAGAATACAGCGATACAAAAAGAGGGGAGTATCGCAATGCAGTCGATCGAATTTTGCGCAGGAGCTGGCGGCCAGGCGCTTGGTCTCGAGCGGGCCGGATTTGACCATGCAGCGCTCGTCGAAATCGAGCCTGATTTCTGCAAGACCCTCCGGCTCAATCGTCCTGCGTGGGATGTGCGCTGCGAGGATATGAATGTCTTCGATGGTCGGCCGTTTGCCGGGGTGGAGTTGTTGGCGGGTGGCTTGCCGTGTCCGCCATTCTCCGTCGCGGGCAAGCAGCTTGGTGATCGCGACGAGCGCAACCTATTTCCTGCTGCCATCCGGATCATCGACGAGATCAAGCCCAAAGCGGTCATGATCGAAAATGTTCGCGGGTTCCTCTCGCCGACTTTCGAAGAATATCGTCTGCAACTGAAGGCCGCGTTCAAGACCCTCGGCTACGTCGTCGATTGGCGCTTGCTCAACGCCAGCGATTTCGGAGTGCCGCAACTGCGCCCGCGCGTCGTGATCGTGGCGCTAAAGCAGGACGTTGCCGATGCCTTTGAATGGCCCGATGTTCATCCGCAAAATCCGCCGACCGTGGGCGAAGCCCTGGAGGATATGATGGCTGCCAATGGTTGGGCTGGCGCATCGAGGTGGGCGAAAGGGGCAAATGATATCGCCCCAACAATTGTTGGTGGCTCGAAAAAGCACGGCGGGCCCGACCTTGGCCCGACGCGCGCGCGCAGGGCATGGGCGGCACTTGGTGTTGAAGGACGCACTGTTGCCGAGAACGCGCCGGAGGCGGATTTTTGCGGAATGCCCCGCTTGACGGTAGCGATGGTTGCCCGATTGCAGGGCTTTCCCCCAGACTGGCAGTTCTATGGCCGCAAGACCACGGCCTACAGGCAGGTCGGCAATGCGTTCCCGCCGCCCGTGGCGCATGCAGTTGCCAGCAATATTCGGATCGCGCTGGCGGCTCGAAAGGGCGTTGTGGTTCGGGCTGCGGCGTGAACCTGTTCGGAGATGCAGGTTACCGGGCGCTCGCGGACGATCATCCTGATCATGCGGATCTTCTCAAATTGGAGACAGACCTTTTTCAGGCCGTCGGTGGACAAGACAGTTTCGCAGAAAAGCTTCGTTCCTTTTTTCGCTCGGCCATCGACGAGGTCATCGACACCGCCCGGACAGGACGTTTCTTTTTGTCCGATCTTGAAAAGACTGAGAAAACTTATCTTGGCACGAAGTTCGAAATCCTGCTGCGCGATTGGCTAGGGGTGCCTCGGGGTGTTGTGCTCGACTTGCTGATTGGCGGCAGAGAAGTGGATGTGAAGTCCACCACCCGTGGGGCTTCGGGTTGGATGATCCCGCCAGAAGCGATCAACGAGCTTTGCATCCTCTTGAGGGTCAATGAGGAAGACTCAACCTGCGCCGTGGGGCTGGTGCGGGCCCGGACCACCTATCTGCGCGGCGGCCAGAACCGCGACGCAAAAACGTCATTCTCAGCTGCCGGGCGAGAAAACATTTGGTGGTTGGTCCAGAACTTTGCCTACACACCAAACTTCTGGTCACGCATAGGCCGTGAAACCCGCGATCATATCATGCAGCCACGTGGGGGCACCGAACGTCTGGCCCGCTTGTTCGCGTCATGTCTGGAAACACCAATATCGCGGGTAGTGATCGCTGGCATTGCCGCACAGGATGATTTCATGAAGCGCATCCGCCGAAATGGCGGGGCAAGAGATATTCTCGCCCCTCGGGGAATTGCCGTTCTCTACTCGGAAAATGATCGGGAGCTGATGAAGGCCTTGGGCTTGAGCTTCGGCTCCCGCGAGTTCATGTCCTTCAGGGCAAAGGATCAAAGCCAAGCTGGCCTGCTTCGACAGGCCGGTCATATTGATTGATACCCTTCCCCCGCTTTCCTACTCCCCCGCCGCCCTCTAGCATCGCCGCGTCATGTCAGCCCTGCGCGCCTGTTCCGTCATTCGCCGCCCGCGGCTCCCTTGCCGCTGCGGGCGCGCGCGCCGGGGGGTGGGTTTTTCCTTCCTGGACCGTGTCTCATGTGTCTCCAACACGCGGGCTGCGGGGGCTCGCCCGCTTGCGCTTCCCGTGCGGCGGCGATCGATCCGGCCTTGGGCAGCTTGATCGGTGTCAAATACGGCCCTGCGTGCGCGGCCTATCGCAACGGGAGAAGCAAGGGAGACGATCATGTCCGCACATACGCCGCACGAATTGCACGACGAATTCCCGCATGATGCCGAACGGCTGCACCACCTCAAACTCACCGACGCCCATTTCGCCCGGCTGGCCGAGCGTCATCACGAGGTGAACCGCGAAATCCACCGCATCGCCGCCGAGATCGAGGCGGCGAGCGACGAGCGGCTCGAGGCGCTCAAGCGCGAGCGGCTCAACCTGCTCGATGAAATCGCGGCGATACTCGATCAGGAACAGGGCGCGGCGCCGGCCTGAACCGGCTTGTGCGGTCGGCGCACGAGGCGATGCGCCGTCCGCAACCCTTCAGGCGGCTCCGCCGCGCGTCAGAAGCGCTTGGAGGTGCGGCGGTCCTCGCCCGAACGGCGATCACCCTCGCGGCGATCCGGGCCGTCGAAGGGCTTCTGCCCCGACCTGCGATCGCCCTTGCGCCGTCCATCGGCAGTCTCGTGCTTGTCGGTATCGTCGTTGTACATGGATCACCTCGCTGCGGGGAATGTAACACCGATTGGTTAAAAAACCTAAACGCGCGCGCGGGCGTCCACCAAGCCGCCTTGCGCTCGGCGCGCAAGCCGCTAGGGCGCGGCAGTGATCAGTGCCCGCAAGGGGCGAGGGAACCAGACGCCTGTGACCGACACCAAGCCGAGCGCCGCCGGGGCAAGCATGCCCGATCTTTCCAAGGCCGAAGTGCTGATCGAGGCGCTGCCCTATTTCCAGCGCTATGCAGGGCGCACCTTCGTGGTGAAATATGGCGGGCACGCCATGGGCGATCCGGAAGCCGCGCGCGATTTCGCCGAGGATATCGTGCTGCTGAAAGCGGTCGGCATCAATCCGGTGGTGGTGCATGGCGGCGGGCCGCAGATCGGGCAGATGCTGGCGCGGCTGGGGGTGGAGAGCACCTTCGTCGATGGCTTGCGCGTCACTGATGAGGCCACCGCCAAGGTCGCCGAGATGGTGCTTTCGGGCGCGATCAACAAGGAGCTGGTGAGCTGGATCGCGGCGGCGGGCGGCAAGGCGATCGGGCTGTCGGGCAAGGACGCCGGGCTGGTCACCGCGCGCAAGGTCAGCCGCACCACCCGCGATCCTGACAGCAACATCGAACAGGTGGTGGATCTCGGCTTCGTCGGCGAGCCGGCGGCGGTGGATACGACGGTGATCGATACCGCGGTCGCCGCCGGGATGATCCCGGTGATCGCGCCGATTGCCCCGGGCGCCGACGGGGCGACCTACAACATCAACGCCGACACCATGGCGGGCGCGATCGCGGCGGCGCTGGGCGCGGCGCGGCTGTTCCTGCTGACCGATGTGGCCGGGGTGCTGGGTGCGGACGGCGAACTGCTTACCGATCTCACCCCCGCCGACATCGCCAGGCTGCGCGATGAGGGCGTGATCCGCGGCGGCATGGTGCCCAAGCTCGAAACCTGCGTTGCGGCGGTGCAATCGGGCTGCGAGGCTGCGGTGGTGCTCGACGGGCGGGTGGGCCATGCGATGCTGCTCGAATTCTTCACCGCCCGCGGGGCAGGAACGCTGGTGCGCGCCTGAGGCGAAGCGGGCCCGAGCGGGAACACAGATATGGCGCGAGGCGTATTAAGACGCTAATACGGCTCCAAGGGACTTCACAGGGCGCCGCGGCGCGCCCCGGAAATGAAAGCGGATCGCAATGCAAGGACTGGCTGTACTCGTCGATATCCTGGTGATGCTCACCAATGTGCTGGTGATGCTGATCATCGTGCAATTCGTGATCGGGCTGCTGTTCGCCTTCAACGTGGTGAGCCCGGGCAATGAGTTCCTCCGGCAGGTCTATGATTCGATCAACCGCCTGCTCGAACCGGTGCTGCGCCCGATCCGCAACATCATGCCCAATACCGGCGCGATCGATTTCTCGCCGCTGGTGCTGATCCTCGGGTTGCAGATCCTCACCCGGGTGCTGATCGGAGCGGCGGGCGGCTATTGATGGCTGGCGCGCAGATCATCGACGGCAAGGCTTTTGCCGAAGGCCTGCGCGCGCGGGTCGGCGCGGCGGCTGCGGCCTTCGCCGAGGCCACGGGGCGCAGGCCCGGCCTGGCGGTGGTGCTGGTGGGCGATGATCCGGCCAGCCAGGTCTATGTCGGGGCCAAGGGCAAGGCCTGCGAGGCGGCGGGCATGGCCAGCTTCGAGCATCGCCTGCCCGCCGATACCGACGCGGACGCGCTGCTGGCGCTGGTCGAACGGCTCAATCAGGACGCGGCGGTCGACGGCATCCTCGTCCAGCTGCCGTTGCCCGCGCAGCTCGACGAGCAGGCGGTGATCGCCGCGATCGACCCGGACAAGGATGTCGACGGGTTCCATGTCATCAACGCCGGACGCCTCAGCGTCGGTCAGGAGGGATTCGTCCCCTGCACCCCGCTGGGCTGCATCATGCTGCTCAAGGATCGGCTGGGCGACCTCAGCGGGCTCGATGCGGTGGTGATCGGCCGCTCCAACATCGTCGGCAAGCCGATGGCGCAGCTGCTGGTCGACGCGAATGCGACCGTTACCGTCGCGCACAGTCGCACGAAAAACCTTTCCGAGGTGGTGCGCCGCGCCGAAATCGTGGTGGCCGCAGTGGGTCGGCCCGAGATGGTGCGCGCCGACTGGATCAAGCCCGGCGCCACCGTGATCGACGTCGGCATCAACCGGCTGCCCCCCGGCGAGGGCAGCACCAGGGGCCGTCTTGTGGGCGACGTCGCCTTCGATGAGGTGCGCGAAGTTGCGGGCGCGATCACCCCGGTGCCGGGCGGGGTCGGGCCGATGACCATTGCGGTGCTGCTCCGGAACACGCTGGTCGCCGCCCATCACCACGCCGGGCTGCCCGCGCCGGAGGGGCTGTGAAACGCGCCGCGACCATCGTGCTGGCGGGCGTGCTCGCCGCGGGCCTTGCGGCCTGCGCCAGTTCGCGCCCCAAGGGGCCGCCGCCCGCGGTGATCAACCGCGCGCTCGCCACCGCTCCCGGCGCCGCGCAGCCGAGCACTATCGTCGCCGCCGAAATCGCCTTTGCCCGCGCCGCGCGCGAACAGGGGCAGTGGACCGCCTTCAAAATGTTCGCTGCGCCCGGCGCGCTGCTGCACGGCGCCAACGGCCCCTTCCCGATCGAGCCTTGGCTCGCAACCCAGACCGATCCTCCGCAAGCCGTGCAGTGGGAAGCGCGCGCGGTGGCGATCAGCTGCGACGGCGCGCTGGCGGTATCGCAGGGGCGGCTCACCACGCCCGACGGCAAGGTCGGCAATTTCGTCACCGTGTGGGAGCGGCAGGGCAATGGCGAATATCGCTATGTCTTCGATGCCGGCGGGCTTGATGTGCCGCAGCCACCGCCGAGGAAGCCGATCGAACGCGGCGATATCGTCGTCACCTCGATCGACGCGGTGCAGGGCCTGGTCGCCTCGTGTCCGCGCGGCGACGGCGCGATCCCCCCGCCCCCCGCCATTCCCGTCGGGGAAGAGGGCAAGGCCGATGCCCGCCTGTCGCGCGACGGCACGCTGCGCTGGCGCTGGGAGCACCGCGCCGACGGCACGCGCTATGCCGCGGCCGACTATTTCTACGAAGGCCGCTGGCTCACCGCCTTCGAGCAGAGCCTGACGCCGACGGGCGCACAGTGACCCGACCGCAATGATCGTCACCGAGCTGTTCCTGTCCGCCTTCATCACCCTGTTCGTGGTGATCGACCCGCCGGGTTGCGCGCCGATCTATGCCGGGCTGACCAAGGGCGCGAGCCCGGCGCAGGCGCGTTCGATGGCGTTGCGGGCCACGCTGATCGCCTCGATCATCCTGCTGATCTTCGCGCTGTTCGGCCAGCAATTGCTCGGCGCGCTGCATATCGAGCTCGATTCCTTCCGCATCGCGGGCGGGCTGATGCTGTTCTTCATCGCCTTCGACATGGTGTTCGAAAAGCGCACCCAGCGCCGCGAGGAACGCGCCGAGAAGATTGCCGCCAGCCCCGAGATCGAAGATGTCTCGGTGTTCCCGATGGCGATGCCGATGCTGGCCGGGCCGGGCGCGATCGCGGCGATCATGCTGCTGATGAACGAGGCCGAGGGCCTGGCCGAGATGGCCGAGGTGCTGGCGGCGCTGGCGGCGGTGCTGGTGATCACCGCGGCGGCGCTGGTGGCGGCGGGGCCGCTGATCCGGCTCTTGGGCGACAAGGTCGAGGCGGTGATCACCCGCCTGCTCGGGGTGCTGCTTGCCGCGCTCGCCGCGCAATATGTGATCGACGGATTGAAGGGCAGCTTCGGGCTCTAGGGTCCTTGCCCCTAGTCGCGCGCCGCCTTGCGCGCGTCCTTGGCGCTGCGCGCGAGCGCGGTCAGCCGCGCCTTGCTGGCCGCCGGGCCCGACAGCGCGGCAACCAGTTCGGTGCTGCGGGTGGTGCCGCGCAGATAATTGATGCTGATCCGGCGGATATAGTGGCCCAGTTCGGGCGCGTAATCCCACTGGCGCCGTTCGAGCAGACGCATGGTGGTGGGCGAGTAGCGATCGCACAGCACCGGGATCGCTTCGTAGGTGCCGGCGGCGACGGTGTCTTGCCTGGCCTTGCCGGTCTTGCACACCCACAGGCTGACCGACCGCTTGGGCGCAGCCTGGGGATTGGCGCGGGTCTCGGTGATCACCCGGAAGCGCGCCGATCTGGGCCTGGTGATCGGCCACAGCGCGTCCGGATCGCCGCGCACCTCGCGCTTTCCCATGCCGCGTCCGCTGCGCCATTGCAGCACCGGCACGATGAAATTGCGGCTGCGCTGGTAGCTCGCCCCGCCGAGCCCGGCCCAGGTCAGGCGTTCGCCCTTGTCGGCGATCACGCGCTCCACGCGGCCATCGGAAAAGACGAAGGCGTCGCCCCGCTGGTAGCGCGGCAGCTCGATCGGAGCGGGCAGGGCCGCGGCGGCGGCGAGCAGCGCCAGCATCATTGCGCCCCCGCGATCAGCCCGGCGCCGTAGATCGGATCGCGCCCGCGCGGGCCGAGATCGCGGGCCTGGGCCTCGAGCTCGCGCACCGCCCGCTGCGAGGCGACGGCATCGGGCTTGCGCAACTGCGCGGCGAGCCTGGCGGCGATCACCGGCGCAGCAAAGGAGGTGCCGGTGGCATCGCGCACCTCGCCCTTGGCGTCGATCGCGGCCACCTCGACCCCGCGGGCGGAGAAATCGACGTAGCTGCCGCGGTTGGCATAGCGATAGACGCGGTTCTGCGCGTCCACCGCGGTCACCCCGATCACCCCGTCATAGGCGCCCGGGAACACCGGCGGTGCGGCCGGCCCGTCATTGCCGGCGGCGGCGACGACGATGTGGCCGCGCTTGTTGATCCGGGCGATCGCGTTCGCCACGGCCGGGTTGCGCGGGCCCGACAGGCTGATGTTGATCACCGGCACGCCCTGCGCGGCCAGCCAGTCGAGCGCCTTGATCAGCGCGAAGCTCGATCCGGCCGTCTCGCGCGGGCCGCTGAAGATGTCGGCGACGAAGATGCGGGTGGGCCGCGCCGGGTTGCCCTTGGTGCCGGCCATCAGGTGCGCCACCGCAGTGCCGTGCAGGCGGGCCTGCGGTTCCCTGCCATTGAAGGCACGCTGGGTGAGGGTGACGTGGCGGAAATAGTTGAGCCCGGTCGCCACCCCGGTGTCGATCAGTCCGATTTCGCAGCCGCAGGCGAGGCGTTCGGGGACGCTCGCCCCCCGTCTGCGGCTGGTCTGCACCGAGGAACTGTCGAACAGGTGATTGTACCCGATGCTGTCGGGATCGGCCAAGGTATCGAGCGCATCGAGCGAGGCTTCGTCGGTCATCTCGACCGGGCCGCGCAGCAGCAGCAGCCGACCCTCGACCGCGTCGAGATCCGCGCTTGCGATCACCTCGAAGCCGTCGCCCGTGAGCTCCTCGAGATCGGCCTCGGACAGATCGAGCGCGACGAATTCGCCGCGGCGATAGCGGAAACCCTCGCCATCGGTGCCGATCCCGTCGCGCTCGTCGAATTCGGCGCGCTCGGCCTCGCTTTCGCCGACGATGATTTCCCACTGGACCGGGTCTTCATCGACCCGCTCGTCGGCATCGTCAAGATCGCCGCGATCGTCGGTAATGTCGTCATTGTCGCCGCCGGCGTCATCGTCGGCGCCGCTGTCGTCATCGGTGCCGCCGGGACCGTCGTCATCGTCATCGTCGCCAGCGGCGTCTCCGGCGCCATCGTCGTCTCCAGCGCCGCCATCATCGCCGCCGTCGTCGGCGCCATCGTCGCCGGTGCCATCGTCCCCGGTGCCATCGTCCCCGGCGCCATCGTCGCCCGCGCCATCGTCCCCGGCACCGTCGTCGTCGCCGGCGCCATCGTCGCCCGCACCCTCGTCGCCGCCTATGTCCTCATCGCCGCCGGGGTCGTCATCGCCGCCATCATCATCGCCGCCACTGTCATCCCCGCCGGGATCTTCCTCGCCCGGGTCCTCGTCGTCGGGATCCTCGATGTCGTCATCATCGTCGTCGGCGTCGTCCTCATCGTTATCGTCGTCGCCATCGCCGCCGGCATCCTGCGCGGCGAGGGGCGGGTGCAACGGATCGACGCCCGGGACAAAGCCCATGGCCATCGCCAGCAGCCAGATGAATGCAAGCCGCAGCCGCATCGCGTTTCCCCTTGACCATGCCTCAACCGAGCAAGCAGGTATTGGCTTCTTAACCTTCCAGTATACGAAACCCGATGTTCATTTATTCCCCCGCACGGCATAGGGACGGAATATTTCTTCTCGCTGAACCGTTGGCACCATGACACGCCCGATGATCCCGGACGATACGACAAGGCAGGCGCTGATCGCGCTGATTCCGCGCCTGCGCCGTTTCGCCCGGGTGCTCACCGGCAATCTCGCCGATGCAGACGATGTCGTGCAGGCGTGTCTGGAGAAAGCGATGCTGAGTTTGGATCAGTGGCAGCCCGGCACCCGGCTCGACAGCTGGGTGTTCCGGATTGCCCGCAATACCTGGATTGACGATCGTCGCCGCGCCCACAACCGCGCGGGCCACGAGGATATCGGCGAATTGCTCGATCTCGCGGGCGAGGACGGCGTGGCGATCGCCGAGGCCAGCGCCGAGGCGCGGATGGTGCGCGCCGCGGTCGATCGGCTGCCGCCCGAACAGCGCGACGTGGTGGCGCTGGTGATGCTCGAGGAGTTCAGTTACCGCGAGGCGGCCGAGGCGCTCGGCCTGCCGATCGGCACGGTAATGAGCCGCCTCTCGCGCGCCAAGACAGCCCTGGCGAAGCAGATTGCGGAGGAAGGAACCACGCCATGAGCATGGCCTTCACCGATGCCCAGCTCGCCGCCTTCATGGACGGGACGCTGGAGGATGACGCGCTGATCGCTGCGATCGAGACGGCGATCAATGCCGATCCGGCGCTGGCCGAACGCGCCGAGGCGCTCGCCGGTGCCAGCGGGACTGCGGCGGCCGTGCGCGACGCCTTCGCCCCGGTGCTCGAAGCGCCCGTTCCCGAACACCTGGCGCGGATCTTGGCCGCTCCGGCGCGTGCCGAAGTGATCGATCTTGCCGCGGCGCGGGCTGCGCGCGCCCTGCCGCCGACCGCCAATGACGCCGGCGGAAGCTGGCGCTGGCCGCAATTCGCGGCGATGGCCGCGAGCCTCGCGCTCGGCGTGATGATCGGCGGGCCGCTGCTCACCGGCGGCGGACGCACGGCCGCCAGCGACGGTTCGCTGGTGCTCGCCAGCGCCGATGTCGCGGCGATGCTCGACAGCGCGCCCAGCGGGCAGGCGGTCGATCTTGCCAGCCTCGGCACGGGCGAGGTGGTGCTGACCTTCCGCGGCGCCGATGGCCGGCTGTGCCGCCAGTTCATGATCGCAGGCGCGGGCGCGACGGGCGATGCGCTGGCCTGCGCCGACAATGCTGGCGAATGGCAGATCGAGGCCTATGGCCGGCGCGCGGCCCCGGTGGGCGAAATGAAGCTGGCGGGCGGGGATGCTGCCCCTGCGGTGGTCGCCGCGGTCGATGCGATAATCGCCAGCGATCCGCTGGTCGGCGCGGACGAAGCGGCGGCGCTCGGCCGAAAATAGAACCCGAGGCAGCAAGCCGCCCGGGCGCCGGAGACGATCGGCGCCCGGGCGTTGCCGTGTGCGGGCCTTTCGCCCGGTTCAGATGGTGAACAGCACCTCGACCACGCTGGCGATGCCCTCGTTGACCGAAATCCCGAAGCGTTCCTCGCGGAACTGCACCACGTCGGCGCGCAGCTCGATATTGCGGTGGATGCGGTAGAAGCCGCCGACCCCGAACAGGCGGTTCTTGCGGTCGGAGGCCTCGGTATAGGCCGCGCTTCCCGCCACGCCCCATTCGGGCGTCACCCAGCCGATGCCGCCATTGATCTCCCACTGGTCGAAATCGGCCTCGAGACGGTTCGAATCCCCGCGATCGACATAGGCCGCGCCGATCCTGAGCGGGCCGCGCCGCGCCTCGGTTCCGATACTCCAGCTTTCCAGATCCTGGCGGGTGGTGACCGGATCGGCCTCGCCGGTCACATAGCCCGCGCTCGCGCCGAGGATCCAGTCGCCCACCGGCTGCTGGTATTGCAGCCCGAATTCGAAGGCATCCTCGACCGCGATCCGCTCGCGCGAATCCACCGCTGCCGAGTTGCGCCGCACCGTGGGGGACCACGACACCCCGCCGCGCAGGCCCCCGATCGGCGGGGAGAGGTAAATCACCTTGAAGGCGTCCTGGGTGTCGAGCGCGCGCAGCAGCGCCTGGGTCCCGGCATAACGCGAGAATTCGCCGCGCACCTGGCCCAGCGCCACCAGCGGCGCGGCAAAGGCGAGGGTATCGGCCGGGCCGTCCTGCAGGCCCACCTCAAGCCGGCCGTAATCGCTCGAGACGAAGCCGTAAATCTCGCCCGCGTCGAGCACTTCGGAAGCGCGGCGGCGGCTGTTCTGTTCGATATTGGCGCCGATGATGATCCCGTCCGGCGAGGTCCACTGGGCATTGAGCCGAGCGAAGAAATCGGCCTTGGCATCGGGCGAATCGGTGGCGGGATCGTCATCATTGAACACCGCCCCCTGCGCCGCCGCGCCGCCGGTGAGACGGATGTCGAAGCCTTCCCACTGCACCTCGAGCCGGGGCAATCCCGCGTCGGCCCGGGCCGCGGTGCCCGCCATCAGTCCGGCCGTCACCGCCACACCGCAAACCGTGCGCAACATACTTTTTCTGGTCATCTTCAAGCCTTCGGAGATTGGCCCCGCGGGGCAGGTTGAGCCGATAATGGTTCAGAGCAGATTTTGTGCCGCGATTTCGATCAGGTCGCCCTCGGCCACGCAATGGGCGAAATCGGGCGCGATCCCGTTTCCCCCTGCAAACGGGCGCGACGCCGCGCTTATTCCCGCGCCGGGGGCAAAAATGAATTTTTCTTGCCGCGGGAATAAGCGTTGCACCTGTCCCGTTAGCCCAGCGAACCGGCCTGCCCTCTTCCCTCCCGGCAGCAGGTCGGCATCGACAGGAGCTGCTTTCGTGAACACCCCCATGCCCCGCGCCGGCCTTGCCGCCCTCGCGCTATCGCTTTCGCCCTTCGTGCTTGCCACCGCTGCCCGGGCCGAGACTGCCGGTGCCGCCCAGCCCGCGCCCAGCGCGGGTTTCGAAAAAGAAGAGGACGATGAAGGGCCCGCCCCCGCCCCCTCAGCGGAGTCGGGCTGGCGGCTCGAGCCCGGTCTGAGGCTCGCCGCGCGCGGCATTGCCGCCCGCTCGACCGCGCCGGGCGAAGACGAGGTGATCGACGGCAATGCCTTCGCCATTCTCGCCGCGCCCTCGCTGGTGCTGACCAACGACGATGTCAGCATCACCTTGCGCAACTCCACCACCCGGCTCGAATTCGAGGATCCCGACCGGCTCGACCGCTGGCAGAACAGCGCGCGCCTCGCGGTCCGTTTCGACCTGTCCGAGGCCACCCGCATCACCGCCTTCGGCGAGCGCGCCGACAATATCCTCGCGGCCGAATTCACCTCGACCGACGAATGGGAGTTCGGCGGCGAGATCGAGCACAGTTTCGATGACGCCAACCGGGTGCAGCTCGGCGCGAGCTGGCGCGAGCGCAGCTATGACGACACCGACAATTCGCGCGGCGAGGGCATCCGCATCGACGGCGAATATCGCTACCGCTTCGGCGCCAATCACTATGCCTTCCTGCGCGGGCGCTATGACGAGATCGACTCCGATGCCGCCCGCCGCAACCTGACGCGCTGGCTGGCCGAGGCGAGCTATCAACGCCCGCTCGCCAAGGACCTGCGGGTGCGCGGCGAACTCAGCTACCAGCGGCTCGATTTCTCCGGGCGCACGCTCGTCACCGGCGGGGTGCGCGAAGACGATCTGTTCTGGCCCGAAGTCACGCTGATCTGGAGCCCCGGCCCATGGCGCTTCGCCGCCGAGGGCCGCTACATCATCCGCAATTCCACCGATCCTGACTTCGATCGGTCGGGCTTCCGCTTCGAAGTGGAGGCGAGCTATGCGTTCTGAACTGCACTTGCCGGGCGATATTGCCCTGCGCCGGCTGGGCTATGCCATGGTCGTGGGCCTGGTGGCCGCCTTCGGGGCGATCGTCTGGGCGCTGTTCGATCGTTCGGACAGCATCGTCACCCGCTTCATCATCGCCACGCTCGGGGATCCCTCGCGGTCGTGGGACCTGCCCGCGCTGCACCTCTTGCTGGCCCTGCCGCTGGGCGCGGTGATCGTGGTGTTCGTGCGTTCGGTGCTGGGCTGGAAGACCTTCGGCCTGTTCACTCCGATGCTGCTGGCGCTGGCCTATCTGCAATCGGGGCCGATCGTCGGGCCGACCATCTCCACGACCGCGATTCTGGTCGGCATGGCCGCCGCTCCGGCGCTCAAGCGGCTCGAATTGTCGCGGGTGGCCTTCCTCGGCACGCTCATCGCCATCGTTGTTGCGGCGCTGGGGGCGATGGCGCTGCGCTTCGATCAGCCTGCACTGGTGAGCGCCTTCCCGGTGGTGGTGACCGCGCTGGTGGTCGAACGCTGGTGGAACGCGTGGGAGGCCGACGGCCCGAAGAAGGCCGTGCGCATGACCGCCACCACGCTGGTGGTCGCGCTGATCATCCAACTGCTGGTCGCCGCTCCGCCGCTGGTGGCGCTGGCCGCCACCGCACCGCTGGCCCTCCCGCTGGTCTCGATCGTCCTGATGATCGCGCTCGGCCGCTACCAGGGCCTGCGCCTGTCCGAACTCGCGCGTTTCCGCGCAGCCAATGGAGTGTGACATGCCCGTTCTCGGAATGAACCGCCGCAATGCCCTGATCGCCCGTTACAACCCGCGCAAGGCGATCAAGGGGGTCAACCAGAAGTTCGAGACCAAGCAGCGCCTCGCTGCCGCCGGGGTGCCGGTGCCGCCGACCCTGGCGCTGATCGCCGACGAGGCGGACCTCGCTGCGTTCGATTTCGCCAGCCTGCCTCCCGCCTTCGCAGTCAAGCCCAATCGCGGGCGGCGCGGCGAGGGGGTAATCCTCGTCGATGGCCGGGTGCCGCAAAGCGAGGGAAGTGGGTGGCGCCAGCTCAACGGCGAGAGCCTGACCGCGGACAGGCTTGCCCAGCATATCCGGCGCATTTTCGCGGGCGAATTGTCGCTTGAGGGGGGCAGCACCGATGCGGCGCTGATCGAGCCGCTGATCCGCCCCCATCCCGATCTCGCCAGGATCGTGCCCTACGGCCTGCCCGACATCCGCATCATCTGCCTTCACGATGTCCCGCTGATGGCGATGACCCGCCTGCCGACCGAGGAATCGCGCGGGCGCGCCAACCTGCACCAGGGTGCGCTCGGCGCGGCGATCGACTTTCGCGACGGGACGATCTTCCGCGCGGTGCTGCGCCAGAACGAGGTCGACACCCACCCGTCGACCGGCGTGCCGCTGATCGGGGCGCAGGTGCCGCTGTGGCACGATGCCGTGGCCGCGGCGCGGCGCTGTTCGGGCGCGCTCGGGCTCGGCTATGTCGGGGTCGATCTGGTGATCGATGCCGCCCGCGGGGTGCAGGTGCTCGAATGCAATGCCTATCCCGGGCTCGAGATCCAGAACGTCAATGCCGCGGGCCTGGCCGGACGGATCGAGCGGGCCGAGCGCCTGATTGCCGAGCGCGAACACGAGGAACGCCAGCGCGAATGCGAGCGCGTGGCGCACTGGGCCTATCGCCGCCAGCGCTATGTCGGGGTCCGGCCGCTGCACGATCTGGCCTCGGCCAGCCGCGCATTGGCGGGCCGCCGCCTGGGTCTCACCGGGGCTATTGCAGCGTGACGATCTCGTCCCCGCCGTCGTGGCGGCCGTAGAACTGCATCAGCTGGACCAGCAATTCGCAGCGGTCGGTGAGGGTTTCGGCCTCGAGCAGCGCCTGCTTGCTGGCCGGATCGAAGGGCGCAATCTGCGAGACCCCGTTGATGAGCGAGCGATCGTCGAGCCGCGCAACCGAATCCCAGTCGACGCTGTAGCCCTGCGCATCGGCAAAGGCGCGCGCCTCGCGCTCGAACCCGCCGCGCTGGGCATGGGACAGCGTTTCGTCCTCGTCCTCCTCGTAGAGGTCCGCCTCGATCTGGCGGAAGGCGGTCGAGACTTCGAGCTCGCGCACCATCCGGAACCGCACCGTGCCTTCGAGGATGAGGTTGTAGCGCCCGTCGTCCATCGCCTGGATCTCGCCGATCCGCCCGACACAGCCGACCCGGTAGAGCGGCGCTCCTTCGACCGGGCGCTGCGGCTGGATCATCGCGATCTGGCGATCGCGGATCAGCGCATCGCCCACCAGCGCGCGGTAGCGCGGCTCGAAGATATGGAGCGGCAGCTGCATGCCGGGAAACAGCACCGCGCCGGTCAGCGGGAAGATCGAAAGTCTGCGGGTCATCCGAACAATACGCGCGAAAGGCGGCGGCGGACGCCGACCACCCATTCGTCCTCGAGCCCGGTGGCCTCGAAGATCTTGAGCAGCTTCGCGCGTGCTGCGCCCTCGTTCCATTCGCGGTCGGCCGCGATCATCGCGAGCAGGGTGTCGGCGGCCTCGTCGCGCTGTCCCGCGGCAAAGGCGGCCTCGCCAAAGGCGAACTGCGCGGCCATGTCGGCCGGATCGGCCGCCGCAGCGGCGCGCAGCGCGGCCAGCTCGCCGTCATCGACGCGGGTTCCGGCCAGCTCCAGCGCGCTGCGGGCAGGCGCAATCGCGCCATCGGCGGCAAGGCGCGGATCGCTGTCGATCACCGCCATCACCTGCTGCGCCTGATCGACCTCGCCCAGCTGCACCAGTGCGCGCACCAGGCCGGCATGGGCCGGGGCATTGTCGGGCGCGAATTCGGTGATCTGGGCGAAGATGCTGGCGGCGCGCTGGGCATCACCGGCGCTTAGCGCGTCTTCACCCATCTTCACGAACTGGGCGAGCTCTTCTGCCGAAGGGCCCTGCGCTGCGGCCCCATCGCCGCCGCCGGCCTGCACCGGCAATTGCGCCAGCAGCTGATCGAGCACCTGCTTGAGCTGCGATTCGCTCCTGGCATTGGTGAGATCGGCCACCGGCTGGCCCTGGAACATGGCATAAACCGTGGGGATCGAGCGCACCTGGAACTGCGCCGCGATGAACTGTTCCTCGTCGACATTGATCTTGGCGAGCACCACGCCCCTGTCGGCATAGTCGCCCGCGATCTTCTCGAGCACCGGGGTGAGCGCCTTGCACGGCCCGCACCACTCGGCCCAGAAATCGAGGATGACGAGCTGCGTCTGCGACGGCTCGACCACGGCCTTGCGGAACCGTTCGACCGCCTTCTGTTCGTCAATGCTCAGTCCCATGCTGGCCAAGGCGCTGCTCCTGTTTCTAATGCGTCGCGAGCTGTTCTGCGCCCCAATGTGGGGCATCTTCGGCCAATGTGAAGCGCCCATTTGCGCTGGCGGTCAAGCGTGTGGCGAACAAGCGTCGGCTCGCGCCAATTTTGCGCTTGCAGGCTCGACAAGGCGCTGCTAATCGCGCCGCCTCTCCGGCAGCAACCGCCATGTGACGGTCGTTGTCAGCGCCAGTGAGCGGGCGTAGCTCAGGGGTAGAGCACAACCTTGCCAAGGTTGGGGTCGAGGGTTCGAATCCCTTCGCCCGCTCCAGTTTTTCCCGAACCGTCGAACCAGCCGGCCGCGTTGCGGTTGTGGTCCTCGTGCGCCGAGCGCCCGACTTGTCGCAATTGTGCCGCACTTCGCGGGCCGCGTTCCCCTGCCTGCCGGTTTCTCCTTGCAATTGCGGTATTCGCCCCTAGCTGAAGGATACGTTATCTCATTCAAGCAACGGGAAAGCCCATGATCACTCGCAAGCCCAGTCTCGCGCCCTCGCGTCTCGCCCTTGCCGCCGTGCTCGGCCTTGCCTTCGGCGCGGGCCCGGCTCTGGCGCAGAGCCCGCCGGCCGACGAAGCCGCGCCGCCGGTCGAGGACGATCTCCACAACCGCCGCGCCGATCGCGAAGGCAACATCGTCGTCAGCGCCTCGGGCCTCAAGCAGCTCGATCTGCTCGCCGGCACCAGCGTGCTCGAGGCGCGCGACATCCAGCGTGACGGCGTCACCGGCCAGATCGGCGAGCTGTTGACCAAGATCCCCGGCGTCTCCGCCACCAGCTTCGCTCCCGGCTCCTCGCGCCCCGTTCTGCGCGGCCAGCAGGGCGAGCGCGTGCGCGTGCTGATCGACGGGGTCGGCACGGCCGACGTCTCGAACACCTCGGTCGACCATGCCACCACGATCGAGCCGATCACCGTCGAGCGGATCGAGGTGCTGCGCGGCCCGGCGGTGCTGCTCTACGGCAGCCAGGCGATCGGCGGTGCGGTCAACGTGATCGACAAGCGCATCCCCACCCGAATGCCCGACGAGGCCTTCCACCTCGACGGTTTCGCGGGCATTGACAGCGCCGCCAATACGCGGACCGGCGCGGCCTCGCTCGATGTCGGGATCGGCGAGAACCTGGTGTTCCATGTCGATGGTTCGTGGCGCGAGAGCGAGGATATCGAGATCGCCGGTTTCCAGGTCGCCGATGTCCTGCGCGCCGATTTGCTGGCCGACGCCGACGAGGAAGAGGCCGAGGGCGAGCTCGCGGAGGCCGAGGAACTGCGCGAGGCCGCCAATCGGCGCGGGACCGTGCCCAACAGCGCGGCCGAAAGCTGGACGATCAACGCCGGCCTCGGCCTGATTCTGGGTGACAGCACCTTCGGCGCCGCGATCGGCTATTACGACACGGATTACGGCGTCCCCACCCGTCCGGGGGCCGGCCACCACCACGGCGAAGAGGGCGAGGAAGAGGGCGCCGAGGAGGAAGGCGAGGAGCTCGTCACCATCGGCCTCGAACAGTTCCGGGCCGACTTCAAGGGCGATATCTTGCTCGGCGAGGGCGCATTCGAGCGGCTGAAGCTGCGGGTTGGCTATTCGGACTACACCCACACCGAATTCGAAGGCGACGAGGTGGGCACCACCTTCGATTCGACCAGCATCGAAGCCCGCGCCGAACTGGTGCAGAACGCCCAGGGGATGCTGCGCGGCGCGACCGGTATCCAGTTTCTCCACCGCGATTTCTTCGCTGTGGGGGCGGAAGCCTATGTGCCGCCGAACCTCACCGATCAGGTGGCGCTCTTCACCCTGCAGGAATGGGGCACCGGCCCGGTCCAGATCGAAGCCGCCGCCCGCGCCGAATTCACCACGGTCAGGGCGCAGACGCTCGGGATCGAGAACGATTACGATACCTTCTCGGGCGCGCTCGGCGTGGTCTATGAAGGCATCGAGGGCATCCGCATCGGCCTCAACGGTTCGCGCGCCGAGCGGGCGCCGAGCGCAGAGGAGCTGTTCTCCAACGGCCCGCACATCGCGACGCAAGCCTTCGAGATCGGTGACCCGGACCTCGACACCGAAAGCGCCTGGGGGCTGGAAGCCTTCGCCCGCGGCGAAATCGGGGCGGGGACGTTCAACGTCACCGTGTTCAGGCAGTGGTTCGACAACTACATCTTCCTCGAGGAAACCGGCGAGGAGGAAGACGATCTGCCGGTGTTCCAGTATCTCCAGCAGGATGCCGATTTCTGGGGGATCGAGGCGGATGTCTCCTATCCGGTGATCGACACCGGGTCGTTCCGCCTGCTCACCGACCTGCGCGCCTCCTATGTCGAGGCGGAACTGGGCGATGGCACCGCCGTGCCGCGCATCCCGCCGCTGAGCCTGCTCGGCGCGCTCGAGGCCCAGACCGACGCCTTCGACCTGCGCGGCGAGGTGCAGTGGTTCGACGATCAGGAGCGCGTCACCACCTTCGAAACCCCGACCGATGGCTTCACCCTGGTCAACGCACTGGTCGCCTGGCGTCCGCTTTCGGGCAATGAGAACGTCACGCTGCAGGTGGCCGCCGACAACATCTTCGACGTCAATGGCCGCCGCCATGCGAGTTTCACGAAAGACTTCGTGCCGCTTCTGGGGCGGAATTTCCGCGCGAGCTTGCGTCTGAGCTTCTGACGCGCGGCCTCCGGAGCAGGATCGCAGGAAAGGGCAGCCGGGCCGACCGGCTGCCCATTTTTTCTCGTGTCAGTCCTCGAGAGCGAAGGTCAGCTCGGCGTGTTCCTCGAGCCGCTTGACCAGGTCCTCGCCGAGGAAGCTGCCGGGGGTCCCAACGCCGCCGGGCTTGGTGCAGGCGAGCAGCGCGATCCCGGTTTCGCTCAGCATCCGGCTGGTCGAACCGTATCCCGGATCGTAGCGGCCTTTGACCCCGTATTGCAGCCGCTCGCCGCCGGGCATCTCGGCGACGAAGACGATGTCGTAGAAGCCGTTGTCGCGTTCCTCCTTGGTCGGCCCCTCGCCCGGCTTGGGCGGCTTGGCGCCGAACGGGTTCTTCATGAATTCGAGCGCCGCATGGGCCGCCGCCTTGCCCGCTTCGCCGGGGCTGGTCAGCACCATCTCGTCATACTGGAAATCGGTCCCATAGGGGTGGCCGAGCAGGAAGTTGGTGCGGTGGACATTCTTGGTGTTGATCGGCGCCATCACGAAGGGCGCGGACCACTTGCCGAGATCCTCCTCATAGGACGGAATCATGCCCGAGGGCTGGTCGGGCCCCTCGAAGCCGGGGGTGAGCGCGAAGGGATTGCGCAGCACCGCGATCACCGACATGTCCTTGGCCGCCGCCTTCATCGTCGCGCCGAGGCTCGCCGCCGTCCCGCCCGAGAAGGTGCCCTGCATCGCCCGCACCCGCCCGCGGATGCGCGGGGCGGGCTTGCCGAAACGCTCGACGCAGGCCTTCTGGGTCATCATCACGCCGAGATCGAAGGGGATCGAATCGAACCCGGAGGAAAAGCAGATGCGCGCGCCGCTCGCTTCGGCGGCGGCCTGATGCTCGGCGATCTTGGCCGCCATCCACGCCGGCTCGCCGCACAGATCGGCATAGTCGGTGCCGGTCTTGACGCAGGCGGCAACCAGCTTGTCGCCGTAGAGCTGGTAGGGGCCGACCGTGGTCAGCACGACGCGGGTGCGCCGGCACATGGCTTCGAGATCGGCATCGTCATCGGCATCGGCGACCACCAGCGGGGTCGAGGCCGGCGCGCCGATCAGGTCGCGGACCTCCTCCAGCTTGGCGAGGCTGCGGCCCGCCATCGCCCATTTCGGCCCATCGTCGCGGCTACCATAATGCTGCGCGAGATATTCGGCGACGAGGCGGCCGGTGTAGCCGGTGGCGCCATAGACGATGATGTCGAATTCGCGGGTGCTCATGCCTGCTCTCCTTTTGCCCCGCGTGATGCGCGAGGGGGCGGGGAGAGTCTAGAGCCTGGGCAGCGTCACCCCGCGCTGGCCCATATATTTGCCGGCGCGGTCCTTGTAGCTGACCTCGCAGCGCTCGTTGCCCTGAAGGAACAGGAACTGGCACGCGCCCTCGTTGGCGTAGATCTTGGCCGGAAGCGGGGTGGTGTTCGAGAATTCGAGCGTCACGTGGCCTTCCCAGCCGGGCTCGAGCGGGGTGACGTTGACGATGATCCCGCAGCGCGCATAGGTCGATTTGCCGAGGCAGATCACCAGCACGTCCTCGGGCACGCGGAAATATTCGACCGTGCGGGCGAGCGCGAAGGAATTGGGCGGGATCACGCAGATGTCGGTCTTGCGGTCGACGAAGGAGTTGGCGGCGAAATCCTTGGGGTCGACCACCGCGCTGTCGACATTGGTGAAGATCTTGAACTCGTCCGCCACCCGCGCGTCATAGCCATAGGAGGACAGGCCGTAGGAAATCACCCCGTCGCGCCGCTGCGCCTCGACGAAGGGTTCGATCATGCCATGCGCCTGCGCCTGGGCGCGGATCCACTTGTCGGAAAGAATCGCCATGGGTCACGAATTCCCGATGGCGGGCGCCGGGGCAAGGCGGGCGCGCGCGATATCCCCCTCTCGATGCTCAGGCGGCAGCGGCAAGCGCAGCGTTGTCGCGCGCTTGGAACCGCAGCACAGCGAGCAGCGCCGTGCCCGCGAGGGCGCAGGCCCCGTGCAGCAGCCAGAACGTCGCGATCGGCAGCGTCACGAACTGTCCGGCGAGCCAGGTGCTGATCAATCCGCCGCCGAACAGCGAAAGATAGAACCCGGCCATCATCGTTGCGCCGTAACGCGCCGCGCCCGATTGCCCGAAGCGCGCCATCATCGCCGGCAGGACATTGGCGAGGCCGAGACTGTTGAGCAGCTGGAAGGCCAGCCCCCAGCCGACCGGCACCGCGCTGCGTCCGCGCAGCAGCGCCGCCAGCGCCAGGCACGCCGCCCCGGCCACCACGAAGGCGGCGCCGATCAGCGACTTGGTTTCGGCCCGGACCGGCGCGGCCTGCCGTTCGCGCCAGGCCCAGAAGGCTCCGGTCGCGGCCAGCGCGGCGAGGCTGACGAGCCCGTCGGCGGCGATCAGCCAGCTCACCGGGAAGCGCCAACCGGCCAGATCGCGCACGAAGCCGTCCCGGGCCCAGAGCAGATAGGCGTTGGTGATCTGGGCATTGGGCACGGTGAGCAGCGCCGTTGCCGCCCCCAGCGCGATCAGGCCAGCCGGCGCCGCACCGGGGCGCGGCCCGTCCTCGGCCGGCGCAGCGGTTTCGCGCCCGGTCTCCGGCCCGAACCCCCGCCGGTAGACGGCGAGGCCCGCGAGCATCGCGGCGCAGGACAGCGCAAAGCCCGCATGCCAATGCGCCCGCTCGCCGACCGTCCCGATCGCCAGCGGGGCGATCAGTCCGGCGATGTTGATCGCCAGAAAGAACAGCCGGAAGCCTTCGACCCGGCGCGGATCCTCCGCATCGTAGAGCCCGCTCAGCCGGGCCGCCACCGAACCCTTGAACAAGCCCGATCCCAGCGCGATCGTCACCAGCGCCGGGAGAATGGCGGGCGCGAGGATCAGCAAGCCGTGGCCCGCCGCCATCATCAGCCCGCCCAGCATGATCGCGCGGTGCTGGCCGATCAGGCGGTCGGCCAGCAGCCCGCCCACGAGCGGCGCGAGCGTGGCGAGCGAGACGAACAGGCCCGTCACCACGCCGGCCAGCGCCAGCCCGCTCGCGCCAGAGGCCGCCGCAAGCTCGGCCAGCAGCCACACCTCGCCCGCCGCGCGCTCGTCGATCAGCAGTTCGGCAAGATAGAGCGCGAGAATGCTCTTGAGCCCGAAATAGGCCGCCCGTTCGAAGGCGACGCTGCAGCACAGGGTGAGCAGCCTGTCGGGAACCCCCGCGCGCCAGCCCATGTCAGGCAACGGCGCGTGGGATATGGGGCGGCACCAGCGGGCCGCGGGTCGCCCAGGCCTTGCGCAGGTTGCCCGGGGTGTCGCCGAACCAGTTGCGGAAGGATCGGCCGAAGCTCGACATGTCGCTGAAGCCCAGCAGGCGCGCCGCTTCGGCCAGCGAGACCGATTGGTCCGCGATCACCAGCAAGGCGCGTGCCTTGCGCTCCTGCTCCACCAGCGCATGGAAACTGGTATCGTGCCGCGCCAGCAGCCGCACGATGGTGCGGCTCGACAGGTCGAGGTGCGCCGCCGTCTGCTTGAGCCGGGGCACCCGGTGCTCGGTGATCAGCATCTCCACAATGAAGGCGCGGATCGCGGCGACATCCTCGGGCTCGCCGGTCTCCTTCTCGATCGCGGCCAGCCGGGTTCGCGCCACTGCCCACAGCATCGGATCATGATGCGGGTTGGCGGTGGCCTGCCAGTGCCTCGGAAAGCGCAGACGTTCGGCGCCGCTTGCGGGCAGCACCCGGCAACGAAAGCCGCTCAGCAAGCGGTGGGCTTCGGGCGCGCTGCACAGCTGCGTTTCGAGTGTCATCGCCGCCAGATCGTTGCTGTGGAGCGATTCGATCGCGCGGTAGATCAAGGCCAGCCCGGCGATCGCCGAAAACCGGAACAGCAGGCCCATCGGCCAGGGCGGGGTAAAGGCGATGTCGATCATGTCGTGCGGCTTCGACATGGTTTGGCGGATCTGCAGGAAGGGGTTCTGCGCCGCCATCACCCGCAGTATCGAATCGAGCGCGCAGCCGAGGTCAGGGGCGTGCAGCAGCGACAGCGCGCCGGTGGAGCCCATCGCCGGCCGCGGTGCTGTCAGCATCCGTTCGATCAGCGTGAGATAGTCGGCATTGTCGATGATGTTGCCGATGATGATGAGATCTTCGGCCAGCGACACCATCGGCGGCAGCGGGCCGGCCATGCTGATCGACGTGCCCTCGCGCAGCCAGTCGGGCCAGTCGAGCCACTGGCCGAAATGGAGCGCGGTGGCGGTGGGAACCCGCCTGTACGCCCTGGCGCCGAGCATGGCGATCGCCATTTCGGCGTCGGCGCGCCCGGTTTGCCCGAGGACAATCCCGGCACCGACGGACGCTTGCGCATGCCCCCGTTCGCGTGGTTCCAGCATCGGTTTTGAATCCCAAGGGTGCGCATGCCCGCGCACCCATCGCCTTTAAAGACCGCGCCCGTGGAAAAAACAAGTTTTCAAGCGTCGCCGACACAATCGAAGCCCGGTGTCGTGGCGCGATTTGTCAAGTCGGTGGCAACGAATGACAATAGCGTCGCGTCCTGTTCTGCCTCACTATTCGGACTGGGTAGGACGTGCGATCGGCAATTGCCGCTGCACGCGAACAGGGGGACTTGCAAATCATGCACATCACGGCACGACTGGTGGCGGCAGGGACTGCCGCAGCATTTCTGGCGGCTTGCAGCGGCGGAACGCCCGACGCGCCGGCCCCGGCGGAAACCGCCGCTCCGACCGAGCCGATGGCGACGACGGCCGTGCCGGGCGACGGTGACAGCCAGGGCGACGCCATGGTCGCCGGAACCAATTACAATGCCACCGCCAAGATTGCCTGCGCCGGATACGAGGGCGCGGCGGCGGGCATGTGCGATGCCGGCGTGATCCGCAACGGCAGTGACGGGACGACGGTCGAGGTGACGCTGGCCGACGGCACCAAGCGGCTGATCTTCTTCAACCCCGACGGCAGCTTTCTGAGCTTCGGCACCGCCGAGGCCGATGGCACCGCGGCCATGCCGATCAGCTCGGAGAAGAAGGGCGACCTGACGATCGCCAAGCTGGGCGAGGAAACCTACGAGATCCCCGAGGCCTTCGTGCTCGGCGGCTGAGCCCGCCGGCGCGGCGAAGCCCTGGGGGGGAACGGCCGATGGATTTCATGAAGCTTCTGAAGTCGCTCGAAGAGCTGCTTTATGAAGTCATGGTGATGCTGGTGTTCTTCCCGCGCACCCTCTACCTCACCATCCGCCATCCGCAACGGATGATGGACTACGCCGACACCGAGCTCGGCGATGTCCAGTCCGAGCAGTACAACGACACGCTCAGCCCGCCGCTGTTCCTGATGATCTGCCTGGTGCTGGGCCACTTGATCGAACTGGCCCTGCCCACATCGGACCTCGACCAGATGCCGGCCTTCCTGCAGGATGATCAGAACCTGCTGATCTTCCGCGTGTTCATGTTCAGCCTCTTGCCGCTGGTGCTGTCGCTGCGGCTGCTCGCCAAGCTCGGCACCGGCTTTGCTCTGGCGGCGGCCAATGCCACCGGCGCGATCCTGACCGCCTCGCTGCTGATCATCGCGACGGCAGTCGTTGTCGGCTTCGCCCTGGCCAAAGCGGGTGCGACATGACCGGCGCGATGACCCGGCGCTGTGGCAGCGACAATTGACCTTGGGCCTGATCCTGACCGGGCCGCTGTTGCTTTACGGACCGTCGCTGGTCCGCAACGAGATCGTGCGCGCGGGCTGGCGCGACGACGGCATTTCCCCACCAGCCCACCAAGCAGGAGACCTCTGATGCGAACTCTTCTTTCTCTTGCCGCGGCGATGATGGCCGTGACGGCGGCGGCGCTGCCCTTCGCCGCTATCGTCGAAGCGCAGACCGCCAAGCCCGAACGCGTGCAGTTCGCCAAAGGCATGTCCTCCAAGACGATCAAGGGCACGATCAAGGGCGATCAGTCCCGCCTGTTCCTGGTAAACCTGCGCGCCGGCCAGACCCTCGCGGTCAAGCTGGTGCCCAGCAATGCCTCGACCTACTTCAACGTCACCGCGCCCGGCGCCGAGCAGGCGATGTTCATCGGCTCGACATCGGGCAACACGATGTCCGAGGTGATCCCGTCCTCGGGCGACTACAGGATCGATCTCTACCTGATGCGCAATGCCGCGCGCCGGGGCGAGACCTCGAACTTCACCATCACCATCGGCGCAACCGGGTGATGCACCGCAAGGCCGGCCATTGTCTGGCGCGAAACGTCCAGAGGGTGGCCCCAAATGTCCAATGCTCTGGAATGGCAAATGTGTCACCATCCGGACAGGACGGTGAAATGGAGATGGGGGTTATCATGATGAAACTTGCAGGAAAAATGTGTGCGGCCGCGGCGACGGTGGCGATGGCGGTGGCACCGGTGGCGGCGGCGAACACGCCCGGTTCGGTGCGCGATCTGGTCGGCGCCAAGGGTTCGAGCGGCGAGGACCAGCTCGAATATCGCGGCTTCCACCGCATTTCGGGCCACACCGAATATGACAGCAAGATCAACTACTGGTGGAACGGCAACACCAAGGAATGCATCAAGGTCGTCACCTACGACGGCAATTTCCAGTCGATAAACAAGACCACCAATGCCGATTGCCATCAGAAGGGCGACGGCGGCGACAAGGCGGCGGCGGTCGCGGTCGGCGCGGCGGCGCTGCTCGGGGTCGTCGCGCTTGCCAGCAAGTCGCACCACCGCGACGGCAAGGACTATGACGAACGCGGCACCGCCGAGTTCGAGCGCGGCCACCGTGACGGGCTCTATGGTCAGCCCTATCACAACTATAGCCGCTCGGACGCCTATTCCTCGGGCTATGACAGCGGCGTGCGCGAGCGCGCCAATCAGACCAGCTATCGCGGGGGCTACAGCCACGGCGGCGGCTACAGCGCCTATGCCGAGTTCAACGATCTGCAAGGGCAGGAACGAAATTACGCCACCGGCCAGCTTGCGAGCCGCGGCTTCACCCAGCTCGACAACAAGCGCACCGACAATAATGGCCGTTACATGACCTATTGGCGCGCTGCTTCGCGCCAGTGCCTCGTGGTCAATTCGCGCAACGGCTACATCTACTCGATCGAGAGCGTTTCGCCCCGAACCTGCCGGGACTGAGGCATATCGGCCGGCCCTCGCGCTGTCAGCGCGGGGGCCGTTTCCGGCCACGGGAGGGGAGGCCCGCCAGGATGATCATGCGCTTCAATCCGGTGCTCGCCGCCGGCCTCGCGGTCGTGCTCGCCAGCCCCGTCCCGCTCGCGGCCGACAGCGGCGGCGCGCCCTGGACCATCACCAACGGCCACCCCGATATCGAACTGCACGTGCCGCGCGAGGTGGTGCGCGCCTATGACCGCGGCACCCGCAACAGGGACGGCACGCCGGGGCCGAACTACTGGCAGAACCACGCCAAGCACACGATGCGCCTCGTCGTCACCCCGCCTGACCGCCGCATCACCGGCGAGCAGGAGATCGTCTATACCAACAACAGCCCCGATCCGCTGCCGATGCTGGTGTTCCGGCTCTATCTCGATTCGCACCGGCCCGAGGCGATGCGCGAGCGGTTCGTGAAGCCCGATTTCCTCAATGGCGGCGTTACGGTCGAGGACTTCACGATCAACGGCCAGCCGGCCCTGTGGAACGATCCCAAGAGCCCGGTCGCGGCCTACAACCCGGTCGGCAGCACCACCCATGCGCTGATGCTCCCGCAGCCGCTGGCACCGGGGGCGAGCATCACCATGACGATGCGCTGGTCCTACGAGATCACCGCCGATCACGGCTGGAAGGAAGGCGCGATCGACGAGAGCACCTATTTCCTCGCCTATTTCTTCCCGCGGGTCACCAATTACTCCGATTACGGCGGCTGGGACCTGGCGCCCTTCACCCAGGGCCGCGAGTTCAACAACGATTTTGCCGATTTCGACGTGACGGTGGACGCGCCGCGGGACTTCATCGTGTGGGCGACCGGCGAGCTGGGCAATCCCGATGCCGTGCTCCAGCCCGCGATCGCCGCCAAGCTCAAGGCCAGCCGCACCAGCGACGATGTGGTCACGCTGGCCGAGCCGGAGGACGTCGCCGCCGGGCGCATCACCGCGCGCGAGCCGCGGCTGCAATGGCGCTGGCAGGCGACGAATGTCCCCGATTTCGCGATTGCCATCTCCAACCACTATCGCTGGCAGGCCTCGAGCGTGGTGGTCGATCCGGCAACTGGGCGGCGCACCGCGGTCGAGGCGGCCTATGCCCCCGAAGCGACCGATTTTGCCGCAAGCGTCGAAGAAGCGCGCGAATCGCTGCTGTTCGGATCGACCGAATGGCCGGGCGTGCCCTACCCCTATCCCAAGACCACCATCGTGCTCGGCAATGCCGACGAGGAATATCCGATGATGGTCAACGACAGCTCCAACCTCGGCGCGCAGCCGCCCGGCGGAGTCACGGTGAACCAATACACCGCCTTCATCGGCGCGCACGAGATCCTGCATTCGTGGTTCCCGTTCTTCATGGGGATCAACGAGAAACGCTATCCCTTCATGGACGAGGGCTGGACCACCACCTTCGAGTATCTGCGCAACCGCAAGGTGCTGGGGGCCGAGACGGCCGACGCGCTGTACAAGGATTTCCGCGTGATCCGGCCGGGCTGGCCCGCGCCCAGTTCGGGTAACGAGATCCCGATCATCACCCCGCACGATTCGATGTATGGCCAATCGCCGGTGTTCGGGTTCAACCAGTACGGCAAGGCCTCGCTCGGCTACCTCGCGCTGAAGGATCTGATGGGCGATGACGCCTTCAAGCAGGGCCTGCACCTGTTCATGGACCGCTGGGCCGGCAAGCGCCCGCTGCCGTGGGATATGTTCGCCAGCTTCAACGCTGCCACCGCGCGCGATCACGACTGGTTCTTCGCCAACTGGCTCTTCGGCTACAACTACATGGACATCGGCATCACCGGCGTGACCAGCGGGGCCGACGGCCATAGGGTCGCCATCGCCAACACCGGCGGCATGGCGATCCCCTTCGATGTGGTGCTGACCTATGCCGACGGCTCGAGCGAGCGGGTGCACCGCACGCCCTATGTCTGGCGTGACAGCCCTCGCGCAGCAGAAGTGCAGGTGGCCGGCGGCAAGACGCTGCAAAGTGTGACGCTCGACACCGGCCTGTTCGTCGACTTCGTGCCGGCCGACAATGCATGGAAGGCACAGCCGTGAGCGAAATCGCGAACGGCGGCCACGCGCCAAGCCAGCCCGCGCCGCTGGGCCTGCGCATCCTGCGCTTTCCGCTGGTCTACGCCGGCCTGCTCTATGTTGTCCTGAGCTACGTCTACCTTGCGGGCTTCTTCTTCCGCGCCGGCTTTGCTCCGACGCCAGTGCCGGGGATCATTTCTACTTTGTTCAGCGGCGCGGTAATGCTGATGGTCTATGCATGGCTCGCGAACCGGGTGGAGCAGCGCCCGGCCAGTGAACTCGCACCCGGCCCGATGCTGCGCGAGCTGGCGATCGGCATCGCAATGGGCGCCGGGCTCTATTCGCTGTGCATCGCGATCCTGATGGTGCTGGGCGTCTACCGGATCGAGGGTTTCAACCCCTGGCCGATCCTGTTGCCCGGCCTCGCCGTCACCGTCGCTACCGGCGTGTTCGAGGAACTGGTGTTTCGCGGCGGGGTGTTCCGGCTGGCC
>Ga0073934_10001471_pt1 | contig 56011 bp, 43 predicted proteins | sample LarsenN4metaG_FD_76834 | JGI IMG/M metagenome (GOLD analysis project Ga0073934, IMG submission 76834) | Hot spring sediment bacterial and archeal communities from British Columbia, Canada, to study Microbial Dark Matter (Phase II) - Larsen... ...
TAGATTCGGGTTAATTGCGGATTCTTTTCGTTCCCACGCCAATAAGCGCCCGCGAGGCTGAGCAGTTTAAACCCATCCTCCGGGACCTGGCCGGTATTCTCCACATGCGGTCCGGCACACAGATCCGTAAAGTGATCATGGGAGTAGATGGACACCTTATCGCTGGGCTTCACATCCGTCTCGCCGTGAGCCCCAAGCTCGCCTTTAGAGATGGAGTCGATCAACTCGAGTTTATAAGGCTGATCACGAAATTGTTCGAGCGCCTGTGCAATCGACATCTCGCTGTGGGCGAAGGGATACCGTCCTCGGATAATTTCGCGCATGCGGGCTTCGATCCGAGGGAGATCATCGGGCGTAAGCGGGCGCGGCAGATCAAAATCATAGTAAAACCCGCTTTCAATCGCCGGCCCAATACCGAGTTTCGCGCCGGGAATCAGATCCATTACAGCCTCAGCCATGATATGCGCGGTGGAGTGGCGTAAGGCTTTCAGTTGGTCCCCATTTTCGTGTGCCATTTCCAGATTTCTATTGAAAAATAGAGAGCTACAAAGGGCCCGGAGAAGATGCAAACTGCCTGGAGAAGACAGAAGTTCAACCTGCAGAAGACACGAAAAAAAAGGCCGTGAAATGCGAAAGAGAAGTTCACGGCGGTGCGCCCTGACTCCTCCTTCCATGTTTTAGCCACCCGGGCCTTTTCGGGCCCTTCGCGGTTCAAACCTCTCCCCCCTTGCGCGCGCTGCCCCTTCTTTGCGCCCTTTGGGATTAAAATTATTTTCTATACTTTAGCAAGGGTAATGTTTGTAGTATAAGCGTCCGGCCCATAAAAATCAAGCGGTATTTGCGGAGGGTATCCGCGGTAATTTAGTCGGCGACCGGCGTAAGGACGCGGAGACCGCGCCCTGCTCCCTAACGAAATGTCCTCTTACCGACTCGAGGAACACGGGCACTTGGGGGGGCTAGATCACTCTTTTCTCTTTGAGCGACCGGATATCCTCCTCTCGGTATCCCAGCAGCCGGTGTAGAATTTCCTCCGTATGTTGGCCCAGCAAGGGAGGAGGAGATTCCAGAGCTCCTGGGGTTTCCGACAATTTGATAGGAATTCCGGTCATATAGACCTCCCCGAGGGTCGGGTGAGGCAGGGAGACGACCATTTCCCGGGCCAACACTTGGGGGTCCTGGCAGACCTCGGCTACGTTTTTAATGCGACCGCACGGGATTCCGGCGGCTTCCAGTTTATCGATCCATACCCCCACCTTTTTTTCCTTGATAAGAACCTCCAGAATAGATGTGAGCGCTTTATGATTTTGAACCCGGTCGGCATTCCTTCGGAACCTCGGATCCTCCGTTAATTCCGGTTTCCCAAGGACTTCACAGAACTTCACCCAAAGCCCTTCCGTTCCCACAGCAATATTGATGTAGCCATCAGCCGCTTCAAAGGTCTCGTACGGAGCGATGGTCGGATGTTGATTCCCCTTCCGCATGGGAGCTTTCCCAGTAGCAAAATAGATCCCGGCCTGGTAGCTGAGCAGGGCCACCTGACCATCCAGCATGGAGATATCCACCTTCTGCCCCCTTCCCGTTCGTTCCCGGACCACCAAAGCCAGGAGGATGCCCTGAAACGCCAGCATCCCGGAGACCATATCCGCCTGGGCGACCCCGACCTTCATAGGGGGACCTTCCGGGTCCCCCGTCAAGCTCATAATCCCCCCCTCTCCTTGAATCACCACATCGAAGCCAGGCTTATCCCTATAAGGGCCCGTATGCCCGAACCCGGAAATGGAGCAATAAATAATTCGAGGATTTAACTTCTGAACCGCCTCATACCCAAACCCTAACTTCTCTAAGGTCCCGGGCCTGAAGTTCTCCAGGACGACATCGGATTTCTGTATCAGGTCTCTTAAAATTTTTTGGCCCTCTGCCTGCTTCAGGTCCAACGTCAGGCTTTTCTTATTCCGGTTCACACTTAGAAAATAGGCGCTCTCTCCCTGGAGGAAGGGAGGCCCCCACCCCCGGGTGCCATCCCCTTCTTCGACGGATTCAATTTTAATAACCTCCGCCCCCATATCCCCTAACATCATGGAGCAATAAGGGCCTGCTAAGATTCTGGATAGATCGACGACGCGAATATGATCGAGAGGTTTCACTCTAAGGGCTTATACCAAAAATAACCCCAAGGCTACAACCCCCAAGGAACGTCACTAAATCGGCGGTTATAGCCCCATGGCTCTTTTTAGGAAACTATAATGGAGGTTCCGTACACGTACTCGTTTAATATTTTGAGCTCTTCTTCCTTTTCCCTATTATCCACCGCAAGGAGGTCCCTCAGCGAGATAATTCCCAGCAACTTATGATCTTCCGACACCACAGGAAGATGGCGACAGTTCAGTTGTTTCATGATTTTAAGGCAATTCTCATAGCTCTCGTCAGGATCGACCACCACCACGTCTGTGGTCATGACCTCTGAGACGGGGGTTACCCTGGCATCCAGGCCTTTCGCCACCACCCGGGTCATTAAATCCCGTTCTGAAAAAATGCCTAAGATGCGATCGCCCTCCACAACCAGCACAGCGCCTATCTGTTTATCAGCCATATACTGAGCAACCTCCAGCACAGGCTGACCTTTCGTTACGAGGCAGGGAACCTGATCCTTTATAATATCGCTGATGGTTTTCATAGCTTAACCCCCTCGGCCCTCGGATAAAGCTATCCTTTTAGGCATCCTTCATAAATTGAAGGAAAAGGCTTTATCCTCCAATCCTGGAGAGCGGCCGTTTATCTAAAAATCTTTAGATGTTAGACCCAATGACCCGGGGAGAGGAAACGTCCGGTACCCATTCGCTTTAAATTTCTCGAAGGGAGCCCAGGTTTTTTAAAGACTGTGGATTTTTAACTTCGACCCCTTCTACAGACTCGGAGCAGGCTTTGAAGACGAATTTGGTATCCGTAAAAGTAGATCTGGTTTGAATTATGAGGGGATGACCTTAAATTGTCAAGAAGAATTGATAAGCATCAAGGAACTGAAGGGTTGAAAGAAATTCTTAGCGGCACAGAGCCCCGTTCGCCATCTCGCGAGGCGCCCTGCGCGATTCGCATACTTAAAACTTGACAACCGGCTCCCAACTCTTTATCCTTTTTAGATTGAAGATGCCGACTTTTTTTTATAAAGCTACAGACCGTTCGGGCACCATTGTCAATGGCGCCATCGACGCTAAGGATGAACCCAGCGCGGCGGATATGCTCTATGAGCGGGGGTATTATCCTATCCAGATCGGTCTGCCGCAAGCGGTCCAAGAGGGCCTCACCCCTGACCGGGAAATTAAATCCTTCTTCGTCCGGATTGGGGGAAAAGACGTTCTAAACTTTACCCAGCAACTGGCAACCCTCTTGGAGGCAGGGTTACCTCTGGACGTCAGCCTGAATACCCTGGTAGAGCTAAGCAAAAAAGGCAAATTTCAAGCCCTGGTCCGAAAACTCTTGGAAGACGTTCACGCCGGGGTGGCCTTTTCGGACAGTCTCGCCAAGCACCCCCGGGTCTTTTCTAAGATGTATGTCCGGATGGTGAGATCCGGGGAGGCCAGCGGAAACTTAAACGTGGTCTTGTCCTACCTGTCGGAATTCCTGGAAAGATCCCAAAGGCTCCGAGAGGAGATCGTCTCTGCCCTGATCTACCCGATCCTGATCTCTTTGGTCAGTATTGGCGCTATCAGCATCCTGATCACCACGGTGGTCCCCCGGTTTGCTACGATCTTCGAAAACATGGGCCAGAACCTGCCCGTCACTTTGTCCATCTTGATCGCCTTAAGCAACGGCATTAAGTACTATTGGTGGGCGGGGCCCCCGGCCCTCTTGGGGGGTGTTTTGCTTTATCGAAGGCTTTTAAGCAACCCGGAGATCCGGTTAACTCTGGACCGCTGGAAATTAAAAATCCCGCTGGTAGGTGCTTTTATCCAAGGTAAAGAAGTATCCCGGTTCTCCAGGACCCTCGGAACGCTGATAGCCGGCGGAGTTCCTCTGTTACAAGCTTTGTTGATCGTTCGGGAAGTGGTAGAGAATACGTTTATAGCCTCCCATATCCGCAACATCAGCGAGCGAATCACCCAAGGCCAGAGCATTTCACGCCCCTTGGGCGAGGGTAAAGTGTTCCCTCCCCTGGCCGTGCGGATGTTGGCTGTGGGGGAAGAGGCCGGGAAATTGGTGGAAATGCTCTTTAAAATTGCCAATATCTACGACGAGGAGATCCGGAGAACCCTCAATCGTTTCATCCGGCTCATCGAGCCGATGATCATCGTGGTCATGGGCCTCGTTGTGGGACTGCTCGTCTACTCCATCGCTACAGCTATTTTCAGCATTAGCGATATCCCCTTTTAGAAATAGAAGGCGGCAGGTCGAAGACGAAAAGAATGGAAGGACAAAAGCTAAAGAAAGGCAAAAGATCTTGCCTGGGAACCCGCTTATTTTTGCCTTTGGACGTTTGCCCTCCGCCCCTGGCTTCAAGATGCAAGGGATTTTCCCTCATCGAGATGGTCATCGCTTTGGTGATCATCTCTTTTACGGTCGCCATGGTCACCCCCTCCCTTTTCCGGAGCCTTTCAAATATGGAACAGAGAACTTCCATCAATAAGCTGGCCACCACCTTACGGTACGCCAGAAGTCAGGCGGTAACCGGCAAGCGAAACTATCAGGTTTATCTGGACTTAAGCACTTATAGCTACTGGCTGATCCCGGTAACCTCTGAAAATGTGGAGGAAGGCAACGTTGAAGCGCCATCGACGGCTTCAACCCTTGACAAGCAGCTTAAAATCGAAAAGGTGGTCCTGGGTCCCAAAGAGGTGATCACTTCCGGGACGGCCTCTATTACTTTCTACCCCAGCGGGAGCTCGTCTGGAGGAGAAATTATCCTCAAGGATACCCACAACGCCCTCCATACGATTCTCGTTGAGCCTATTACGGGAAAGGTTAAGCTGAAATGATAAGGGAAGCATGCCCCAGGGTGCCGGATAAATACGGAGTCGCGGATCATGGGTCCGATTCCTCCTTCAATGAGGCCGGTTTTACCCTGCTGGAGGTCATCATTGCCCTTACCATACTCAGCATCGGTCTGGTCTCGGCCATTGAGGTTTTTTCCAACGATTTGAGGCTGGTCCTCTTTTCAAAGGATTACACCCAGGCTCTGATTCATGCCCGTGAGCAAATGGAAGAGGTAGACCTCCACAACCTGTCCGAGGGGGTTGAGGCCGGGGAGTTCTCCGACGGGTATAAGTGGCAACGAGTGATAACCCCTTATCCCCTGGACGAAGCCGGGGACTCTTCTCCGGTTAAAGTGCTTGAGGTTAAGGTGATCGTCTCCTGGCTCTCTGGAAAAGGGGAACGTAGCGTGGAATTAACCACGTTGCGAACGATCCTGGTCAAAAAATGAGGGGAAAGGGGAAAGGGGAAAGGCGAACCCAGGGGGAGGGCAAAGGGCAAGCGCAGCGCGTTCCTTTCGCGGTTGTTCTTCTTCCTCTCAGCTCTAGCAAGGGTTTTACCCTTCTGGAAATCCTCATTGCCATGTCCATATTGGGAGTTATTACGGCGATCATAGCCAGCAGCCTCCATATGGGGATCCTTTCCTGGGAGCGGGGAGAAGCAGCTACAGAAAAGTACCAACACCTTCGGATCTTGACGGATGAGATATCTCAGCAAATCAAGTCGATCTATCCCTATAAAGTTCCAAAGGGAAACAACGCAAAGCCTCAGTTGATTTTCCTCGGGGACGAGCACGACCTGGGGTTCATGACGACCCTGGTTTATAAAGGCTCCAAAGAGGAGCGGGGAGGATTTCAGTTCGTTTATTATGAACTGGATAAGGACAGGGGCTTAATCAAAAGGGAAAAGATCGTATTCAGCGGAGATATTTCGATAAAAGACCTGGGAGACCCCATAGAATTGGATCCTCAAGTCTCTCAGCTCAAGTTGGAGTATTACGAGAAAGGAAAAAGTAAAGAGGACCCCGCCTCAGGGCGATGGGTGAACACCTGGCAGGGGGCATCCAAAGACCGACTCCCCAAGGCGATCCGCATCACGTTGGGATTCCGCCCCAAAAGGCAATCCGGCTCTTCGAGCCGACCCTCGGACGAGTTAACCCTTACGATTCCGGTCTTCGCCGAACCTAAACTCAATGCCTTTTCTGTGAACCCGACCATTGCCAGATCCAATATCACGTCCCCTGGGATCAATCCGCCCAATTTGCCCCTCCCGCCATCCACCGAATACGAGCGGCCATGACATTCTTCCTTGACAAACCCGGCCGGATAGGATAAAGTTTTCAATAGGTTACTGACTCTTCCAGATATGGCTAAGGTTGTATCACTATACGCTATTCATTACCGTCACCATCATGAAAGAGACATTCGGCCAACTGATTAGCCGTTTGGCAAGAATCAACATCGAGATCTGGCACGAGGAGGAAAAGGCCAGATCCCCCGATGATCATCAAGTGGCTCGGGCGAAACGGGAAATTGATCGCCTCAACCAGCTTCGGAACGACCTCATAGAAAAAATAGATGCGTATCTTATCCAAGCCGTTCAGGAGGAAAAAAATGGCGGAGACCCTGGGAAGTCTAGTGGATAAAATATCTATCATTGAACTGAAGCGCTTTCATATGGAAGAACAAATCCACCGTCAGGATGTGCCCCCAAGTCACCTTGAAGAGTGTCGGCAAAAGCTGTCCATCTTAACCCTTCAGCGGGATGACCTGGTTGCAGAGCTAGATCAACTATTTCAGGAGGTTCTATCCGGGAAGAGACGGCTCAAGGTTTATCATCAGTTCAAAATGTACAATGATCCTAAATACCGGATAAAGATGCAAGACTTAAAGAGTCCCAAGTAAGTATAAAAGCATAACCGCGAAGGACCCAAAGAGCACGAAGTAGGGGGACCTAGCTATGCGCGTCTCCCCCCGGTTTTTTCTTCGTATTCTTCGCATCCTTGGTGGTTACCTTCTACGCCAATCCATTGAACAAACGGAGTACCCATTATATTTGTCAGACCTGTGGCTACCAATCCCCCAAGTGGCTGGGCCGTTGTCCGGATTGCGGGGAGTGGAATAGCCTGGTGGAGGAGCGGATTGAATCCATCTCTCCAACCCCCGGTACCGGGGCCAAGGTCCCCTACCGTTCCGAACCGGTTCCAATTACCGAAATTAAAGTTAAAGAGAACGTCCGGCTCTCCTGCACCATCAAGGAGTTTGATCGCGTGCTCGGTGGGGGCGTCGTCCCCGGCTCGGTGATTCTGATTGGGGGGGACCCCGGAATCGGTAAATCGACCCTGCTCCTTCAAGCGACCGGGGGGCTCAGCGGCCAAGGTTTAAAGGTCCTTTACGTCTCCGGGGAAGAGTCCGCCGAACAAACCAAACTTCGGGGGGATCGACTGGGCATCTCCCGGGGAACCCTTTATATTTTAACAGAGACCTGTCTGGAAGAAATTTTTCGACATGTTGAGAAGCTCAAGCCGGACATCCTGGTCATCGACTCCATCCAGACCGTGTTTACCTCGGCGTTACACTCTGCCCAGGGGAGCGTCAGTCAGGTGCGAGAAGTGGCGGCCCAACTCATGGTCCTGTCGAAACGAACCACCCTCTCCACTTTTATCGTAGGGCATGTGACGAAGACGGGGGCCATTGCAGGTCCCAGGGTCCTGGAACATATCGTGGATACCGTTCTCTATTTCGAGGGAGAGCGTCAGCATCCCTATCGGATCCTGCGGGCGGTGAAGAACCGATTTGGCTCTACCAATGAGATTGGAGTTTTTGAGATGAAAAGTGCCGGGCTCGTAGAAGTTTCTAATCCCTCGGAGCTGTTCCTTTCCGAGCGCTCGAGCGATAGGGTTTCCGGCTCGGTGGTGGTCTCCTCCATGGAAGGGACGCGGCCTATCCTCGTCGAGTTGCAGGCGCTGGTAGCCCCCAGTAATCTGGGGGTTCCCAGGCGTATGACCAAAGGCGTGGATGCCAACCGGGTATCCCTCTTAATGGCGGTCCTCGAAAAGCGCGTCGGGCTTTTTCTCCAGTCTCAGGACATCTTCGTTAACATCGCCGGAGGGGTCAAGGTCGACGAGCCGGCGGTAGATCTGGGACTCACGGCTGCCGTCGCCTCAAGCTTTAAAAATATCCCCATCGATGGTAAAACCGTGGTTTTCGGAGAAGTGGGATTGGCCGGGGAAGTCAGGGCGGTCACCCATATCGAAAGCCGCCTCCGGGAGGCCGAAAAGCTTGGTTTTACGCGGTGTGTGATTCCAAAAAATTCCCTGGATAGGTTGATTGATTCCTTCACCATTGAAACGCAAGGGGTCGCTTCCGTCGAGGAGGCCTTCGAGGTGCTGTTCAACTAGCGGAACGGGATAGGAAAATGGAAGAATAGGAGCAGAGGGGAAAAGATGGCAAGCCCATCCCTCTCCCCTTCTCTCCTTCTCCCTTTCAAGTATCTATGGATCTGGGATTAAAGAACAGAGTAGCATTGGTAGCAGCTTCAAGCAAAGGTTTAGGAAAGGCGATAGCGCGGGGTTTGGCAGAAGAAGGGGCCCATCTGGTAATGTGCGCCCGTGGGGAAGAGGCCTTGCGGAGCGCCGAGAGGGAAATTAAATCGGCTACGGGGGTAGAAATTCTGGCTATGCCCGTCGATGTCACAAAGCAGGATCAGGTTAAAACGCTGGTGGAACAGGCTATTTTACGGTTTGGCCGGATTGATATCCTGATCAACAACGCGGGGGGGCCTCCTGCAGGAACGTTTTTAGATCACAGTCCGGAGGTTTGGGAGAAGAGTTTCCAATTGACCTTCATGAGCACCGTGTACCTGTGCTATGAAGTCATTCCCTATATGCAGAGGCAAAAATGGGGGAGGATCCTTACGATTACTTCGGTCTCCGTCAAACAACCTGTAGAGGGTCTGATTACCTCCAATGCCATCCGCTCCGGAGTGGTGGGGCTTACCAAAACCTTAGCCACTGAACTGGCAAAAGATAATATCCTGGTCAATAATGTTTGCCCAGGTTATATCAGGACAGATCGGTTCCTGGAAGTGATGGAGTCCCGGGCCAAGCGCCAAGGTCTACCTATAGAAGAAGTTATTGCCTCCCTGGAAAAAACCATTCCTCTGGGACGGGTCGGAGAGCCTAAAGAGTTTGCCAATATGGTTATCTTTTTAGCCTCAGAGCGAGCCGACTATATCACAGGAGCGACTATTCAGATCGACGGCGGGGTCGTGAAGAGCCTTTTGTAGAAGGATCAACGGACGTTCGTAACTGTCCGCCCCAAAGGGTCCACAGGAAACCCGGGCGCGTCTTGCGGCTTGGTGCGCTCTGTACCTTTGGGGGGATTAAGACGGTTTACCTGAAAGGAGAGCTTGCTATGGCCAAACGAAACGTATTAATCACGGGCGCTGCAGGGTATCTTGCCGGACAGTTACTTCCGGTTTTTAGGGAAAGATACCATTTGACGTTACTAGATATCAGAAAACAGCGGAGAGATGGGACTCTTCTCCAAGACATTAACGAAGTCGATCTCGTCGACCACAACCTGGAGAACTATCGAAAGTATTTCAAAGGCATAGATGCGGTGGTGCACCTGGGTTTCAAGGGAAATACGGGGGATTTTCGTACCACGAGTTTCTTCGATGAACTGGACAATGTGAGGATGGCCTATAATATTTATCAGGTCTCTCTGGAAGAAGGGATCCGGCGCGTGGTCATGGCCAGCTCGAATCATGCCGCCGATTGGTACGAGCACCAGCTCATACGGTCTCGAAAGCTGGACATGCTGACCCCGGACGTGCCTCCTCGGTCCGATAATTACTACGGTTGGGCTAAAAGCACGTATGAGGCGTTAGGGTTTGTCTACGCCAGCGGAACCCGGGGACGAAAGCTTCAGGTCATCCAGCTTCGAATCGGAGCCCCCCGCCCTATCGATGTGAAGCTCTTTAAGGATAACCCCTTGGGGTATAAACGAGATCTCGGAGCCTATCTCAGCGAGCGAGACTGGAGACAACTGGTCATTAAATCCATCGAAACCGAGAATATCGACGATGAGCAGGGCATTCCTTTCCATATTTTTTATGGGATCTCGGATAATGCCCGGGCCTTTTGGAGCATCGCTAACGCCCGGAAGGTCATTGGCTACCAGCCGGAGGACGATTCCGAGGTGGCCTTTGCGGAGGATATTCGGCAATTCCTCACCGGAGAAAACCCGAAGCCGGGCAAGTTATAAGCCCCGCTCAGGCCCATTGAAAGCCTCAGGATCGTATTCTAGCAGGGTATGGGGAAAGAAAGTAAGAAACGACAAGTACTCCGGTCGATAGGACGGTTTTTACGACAGAGGCCTTTGGGGGCTGCCGGGGGAGTTATCGTATTGCTGATGATCCTCATAGCGGTCTTTGCGGATTTTCTGGCCACTAAGGATCCGTCGCGGACCCACCCTGCGCAGACTTTGGCGCCCCCCGGTCAGGCTTTCTGGCTGGGGACCGATAATCTGGGCAGGGATATCTACAGCCGGATCGTATATGGGACCCGCCTCTCCTTGTGGGTAGGGCTCGGTTCTACCCTGGTGGGATCCTTCCTTGGAGGCGTCTTAGGGCTCCTGAGCGGTTATCTGGGGGGGAAAACGGATCTTATCATCCAGCGCGTTCTGGACATCCTGCAGGGATTGCCCCTCCTCGTTCTGGCCCTGGTCATGTCCGCCGCCCTGGGACCTTCCGTGGGGAACGTTATCCTGGCCATCTCGGTTCCCCTGATTCCTCGGGCCGCCCGGGTGATCCGGGTCAGTACGCTTTCCATCCGGGAGATGGCCTATGTGGAAGCGGCCCGGGCTCTGGGAGTCAAGGGCTCTCGGATTGCTCTCCGCCACATCCTGCCCAACACCTTAGGGCCTTTTATCGTACTAACCACCGCGCAATTAGGAAGCGCTATTCTCGTAGAGGCCTCCCTAAGCTTTCTCGGTATGGGAATCCCTGAGCCTTACCCCTCCTGGGGACGCATGCTCTCGGTCTCTGCCGCTGAATACGCACAAAAGGCCCCCTGGCTGGTTATCTTTCCCGGCCTGGCCATAAGTTTAGCGGTCTTCGGCTTCAACCTGCTGGGCGACGCCCTCCGCGATGCGCTCGATCCTAAACTGCGACGGCAATAAGGAAGGTCATTTTTACCGTAACCAGGTACCGTCTAAACCTCCTTGGTATGAGACCCCCCGGTCCACCGCTAGATGCCGAGCTGAAAAAGATATTCTCCTCCGGAGAGGTAATTTCCCCGGACGATGCGGACATTCATCCCCTTTTTATGCGTCACCTGGCTGCCTATCGCTTCTGTATTCCCTACTGTGTGGGACAAAAGGTGCTGGACGTTGGAAGCGGGGAAGGATATGGAAGCTATCTCCTGAGCGAGGTGGCGGCAGAAGTGACAGGGGTCGAATTCAATAAGGCCCTGGTGCGCTATGCCCAGACCCGCTACGGCCACCCCAGGCTTCATTTTCAGCAGGGAGACGCCGGAGCCCTCCGCTTTGCCGTTCATACGTTCGACGTGGCGGTCTCGCTCCAGGTCATGGAACACATCCCGGATTATCTCCGTTACCTTTACGAAATCCACCGGGTCTTAAAGCCCGGAGGGCTGGCGATTATCATCACGCCGAATCGCAAGACCATGTTGGCCTCCATCAATCCTTACCACTTCAAGGAGTTTTCACCCCAGGAGTTTGACCGGGCTCTCAGCAAGGTCTTTCGCCACTATGAACTTCGAGGTCTCTACGGCAGCCCGGCCTATCTCAAGCTTAAAGAGGCCGAACAACGGTACGCCAAAAAAATCCTTGCCCTGGACCCGCTCCGGCTGCGGCGCATACTCCCCCGACCTCTCCTTGGCGTCTTCTACAGGTTGGGATTTTTCCTCGTGAACCGCAAAACTGACCGGCGGGAAAAAGCTCTGGAAACCCCCATCACCGAGGCTGATTTCTACGTAGAAAGGGGGGATATGGATCAGGCCCTCGAACTGATCGGTATCGGTCGTAAAGAAGAGGGATGAACCGGGCAAAACGCACCCCCTCTGCCTATAAACTCCCTGCAGGGAGGGCGTTCACGTTCCAAGTCGTCTCCTGAATAAAAAGGTATCGGACGGAGGAGCTGGTGCCGAGGGCCGGACTCGAACCGGCACGGGTTTTAGGCCCGGGGGATTTTAAGTCCCCTGCGTCTACCAATTCCGCCACCCCGGCAAGGGAAGTAAAATCATGAGCGATAAGTACGGAGTGAAAAGCTTTGACGCCTCAATCAGTGCGAAGGACTCACCTCTTTTTAAGGCGGGAACGGGATTTGAACCCGTGAATAACGGTTTTGCAGACCGTCGCCTTAGACCACTTGGCTATCCCGCCGAAGATAAACGTCTGAAGAAAAAAAATGGAGCGGGAAACGGGATTCGAACCCGCGACACTCGCCTTGGCAAGGCGATGCTCTACCAGCTGAGCTATTCCCGCACCTTAATCTTAGAGGAAGTATTACAGATATAAATTATAAACTGAAACCGTCTTTGTCAAATCCGTACACTCGGAATAAAATACAAATATAAATTACAAGCTGAAACCGTCTTTGTCAAATGAAAAAAGGAAAAAGCCTTGACGTCCTCCCTCGATACTTGCTATCCTACGAAGCATGATGGGTCCAAAATACCTTCTTTACCTCATCTTTTTGCTGGGAGTCCTCCTTCGCGTTTACGGATTGAATTGGGGAGCCCCATATTACTTCTTTCATCCCGATGAGCTCCGACTCTATTATGCCGTCCGGGACATTTCGCTGGAGAATTTAAACCCCCACTTTTTTGCCTACGGCTCCTTGCCCATCTACCTCCTTAAACTAGGCCAGCAGATAGCCCTCCTCCTTCCCTTTAGAGCCTCGGAATACGAGGCCTGCTTCCTGGCCGGAAGGACCCTCTCGGCCCTGCTGGGGTCTGCAACGCTGCTCGTTCTATATCAGTTGGGAAAGGAATTTTACTCCTGGAAAGTAGGCTTAGGGGCTGCCGCTTTCCTGGCGGTGACGGTCCTCCACGTGCAATTATCCCATTTTCTAACGGTAGATATCATGCTGACCTTTTTTATCACCCTGGTCCTCTACTACGGAGCGCGTTGGATCCACCAGCCTGCCAGACTCCGATACTATATGTTAGCCGGCGCGTGCACCGGCCTCGCCCTGGCCACTAAATTCAGTGCCCTCCCTCTCCTGGGAGTCCTCTGGGTAGCCCACCTTCTGGCGCTCCCCCCCAGGAGATTCTTTCACCCTCGAAGCTGGGGCTTTCTTCTCCTGGCTTTCTTTGTGGCCGGTGGGACCTTTCTCCTGGCAGAACCTTACGCGCTGCTGGACCATTCAGAGTTTTACAGACAGGTGAAGGAACAAAGCGATCTGGCCCGGGGGGCGCTTCAATATCCCTATACCCTTCAATACGAAGGGACCTACCCTTACTTCTATCATCTTAGAAACCTGGTGAGGTATGCCCTGGGGATTCCCCTGGGTGTCTTGGCCTTGGTCGGGACCGGGTATATGGGATTGGTAACCCTTAGAAGGGGGGTTAGGGCCTGGAGGTACTTCAAAAATACAGTCCCGAGCCCCGAATTTCAAGTCCCAGGTCTTTTAATCTGGAACCCCAGTTCTGGGGCCCAGAACCCCGTCTCGAGATCGGCCTGGAATTTTCAAACCTATCAAAAAGTTAATAGCTTGATCTTAATCTGGGGGGTCGGTTACTTTTTCTTAACGGCGGGGCTCCAGGTCAAATTTATGCGATACCTGCTCCCGATCCTCCCCGCACTCTGCCTGTTGAGCGCCGCTGCCCTCGCAGAATGGGAAAGCCGTTTCCGGAAACAAAATGGTCTTCCTGCACTAAACTCAGGACAGATTTTGAGCCTGCTGAAGGAAAATTGCATACTTCTTCTCGGCGTGGGCATCTTTTTATTTTCCGCCCTCTATGCCGTGACCTTCGTCTCCGTCTATGGAAAAGAAAATACCCGGGTTACCGCCTCCAAATGGATTTACGCCAATATCCCGCCCAAATCTCGGATCCTTACCGAGGAGTGGGACTTAAGCCTTCCGCTCCCGGTAAACGGGCTCGATCCCAGGATCTATCAAATCACTTCCCTGGGTCTTTATCATCCCGATGATGCAAAAAAACTGACCCTCCTCTCCCAAGAGTTATCTCGCGCGGAGCTGGTAGTTTTGGCCAGTCAACGGGTGTACGGCTCCATCCTCCGGGTGCCTCACCGATATCCTCTTACTTCCAAATACTATAAACTTCTCTTTGAAGGGAAGCTGGGGTTTAACCTGGCAGAAGTTATCGTCCACTATCCGACCCTTTGGAAGTTAACGTTCAAGGACCCCTTTGCAGACGAAAGTTTTTCCGTTTACGACCATCCTAAAATCCTCTTATTCAAGAAAACAAAAGCGCTCTCCCCCCTTGACATACAGACCATCTTGACGGAAGCTGCGCCCGTTTACGATGCCTTTGCCCTTTTAGATAAAATGCTAACCGTTGAAAATTCCAGAGGGGAGGGGTTATTCCCATTGGGTTTCGAGGACCTTCTGGAGGGTTCGGAGGAGCTCGAAAGCGCTCAACCGGCAGGGACGGACTTAAAGCCCGGTGCTTCAGATATTTCCGGCGGCTCCGAGGTAAATGGAGGCCGGAGGGACCTGTACGCGGCCCTACTCTGGCTTACGACCGTTGAGCTCCTGGGCCTGATTTTTCTGCCGATGACGGCGCTCATCTTCCGAACACTTCCCGATGGGGGATACCCTTTATCTAAAATCCTGGGAATCCTCACCCCCTCCTATTTAACCTGGGTCGTGGTGAGCTGGACGTCCGTGAGCTATTCTAGAGCGCTGATTTTTACCATGATCGGCCTTAGCCTTCTGTTCTCCGGCTACCTGGTCTTGAGCGCCCGCGGCTTCCTCCGCGCCTTCTTCACGCGCCATGTCCATCATGGATTAATCCATGAGGCCGTTTTTTTAACGGCGTTTACCGGGTTCTTAATCTTTCGAGCGTATAACCCCGACATATTTTGGAGCGAGAGTTCCATGGACTTTTCTTTTATCAACGCCCTCCTCCGAAGCGAAAAATTTCCACCTCCCGACCCCTGGTTATCCGGTTTCACGCTAAACTACTACTACTTCGGCCATTACCTGGTCGCCACTTTGACCAAGCTCACCCATATCCCATCGCAGATCACCTATAACCTGGCTTTTGCCCTGATACCGGCCCTGGTCATCTCGGAGATTTTTAGCCTGCTTTTCAATCTCACTCGTAGGTACGGCTATGGGTTTCTAGGAGTTTTGCTCTGTGGCCTCATCGGGAACCTGGATGGAGTCCTTCAGCTTTACGATCTCTCCCGCGGCAAAGAAGCCGTATTTCGGTTCTTCCGAAGTGCCCACGAGGTCATCCCCTACACGGTCCACGAGTTTCCCTTCTGGAGCTTCATCTTTGTAGATCTCCACGCCCATGTCTTGAACATGCCTTTTTTTCTCTTTATCCTCTTCGTAGGGCTTAATCTTTTATTTGAAAAAGAGAAATCTCCCGAGTGGGCTTACTGGGCATTGCCGGAGGCTCCCTTGAAGTGGCTCGCCTGGACGATATACGCCGTGGGCCTGGGAGCCCTTGCGACCATCAGCAGCTGGGACTATCCCACCGGCGTGATCTTCCTCCTGCTCGCTGCTTTGTACGGAAGGATCCAGAACTCCCATGGGCACAGGTCGTTTAAGGGAACGCTCCACAGGTTTTATCGTCTCCTGCTCAAACCTGCGGTAGGGGTCCTTGGAGGGTTAGTCCCCTTAAGCCTTCTGCTCTACCTCCCTTTTTATCAAAATTTTCACCGCAACCAGATGGGATTGGGACTGGTAGGAAAAGACACGACCCCCCTTTCTTCGTTTTTGGTTTTCTTTGGCCTTTTTATTTTCATTATTCTTTCTTATCTTTTGAGGACGGGGACCCTCCTTTCCAGGGAGCATAAAAAGTTCAGATGGATATTCTACGGCCTGCTCGGCGCTCTCCCTCTCAGCTTCGGTCTGAGCTTGTTCTGGGGCACGTCCCTTTGGACAACCCTCTTGTTGCTTTTTCTTTTAGCCCTGGTCTTGCTTATCTTTCCCCGCCAGGTTCAATCTCCGGCGGATGGATTTGTATGCCTCTGCTTATTTTTAGGCCTGGCCATTCCCTTAGGATGCGAGTGGGTTTTCATCCGGGATTTCCTCCAGGGAGGGGAATGGAAGCGGATGAATACCATTTTTAAATTTTATCTCCAGGCCTGGTTTCTGTTATCCATCGCTTCAACGTACCTGCTCTACTTGCTTTTCAACCATGCCCTTCCTTCCTCCACCCCTTCGGAATTTCGTCTGCCCCCTCGCCGGCTTCTCGGGGTCCCGGTCATCCTTCAGGCTGCCGCTTCTTGGCCTCGACCTCTGCAAACCTTCATCCGGAGGGCAAGGCTTTTTTGGTGGGTCAGCCTGTGCGTTTTGTTGGGAAGCTCCCTGGTTTTTACGGTCCTGGGAATCTACGGGCGAAAATACCACGATAATTACCCCCGCGTCCATCTTCCCCCTACCCTGGAGGGTCTGGCATACCTGAGGGCCAAAGACCCGGCAGAGTACCGGGCCATCTTGTGGATAAACCAAAATATCCAGGGGATCCCGGTCATCCTCGAAGCCACCGGAGATGATTACCTCTACGAATTCAACCGCATCTCTTCTAATACCGGACTGCCAACCGTCCTGGGATGGGGAAGCCATGCAGAGCAACGAGAGCACTGGGGGCTTGCAGGCCAGCGACGACAAGTGATTCAGACCATTTATAGCAGCCCCCATATGAAGGACGTCATGAAATGGCTTTTAAGATATGATATCTCTTATATTTACATCGGAAATGTGGAACGAAAAACTTACGGGGAGGTGGGGCTAGAAAAATTTGAGCGGGCTAAGGATATCCTTAAAGAGGTTTATCAGGATGGGCCTGTTCGGATTTATCAGGTGATGGATTACACGGCCCTTAAGGGATCCAGGTGAAATTCATGAAGCAAATGGGGAGAAGGGGTAGCATAATTTACCCGAATCACTTTCCAAAGCTCTCAGGACCGGGGGTGAGATCCACCGGAAGACGCTGGTTTACTTTTATTTTAATGACTTATTTCGTTCTACCGGCATCGGCGGTCCGGTCCGCAGACCTCACCCGCGAACAGGTCTTGAACATCCTCTCGGCTGCCGGCGAGGAAAACCCCGCAGACCTCTCCAGCAAGGATCTTTCTGGGCTGGATTTATCCGGTATCGACTTTAAGTGGGCCAAGCTCTGGGGGGCCAAGCTCTCCGGCACCAATCTGAGTAAAGCAAATTTGTCTCGCACCAATATGGATTTGACCTACCTCCCGTCGGCGAATCTCTCCCAGGCCAACCTCAGCGAAGCGAGCCTATACGGAGTCGCGCTTATCGGAGCCAATTTAACAGGAGCCGATCTATCCGGCGCACGCATCATCGCCACCTTTGAGAAAGCTGACCTGACCAACGCTAACCTGTCTCGAGCCCAGATGGGCGCGGATATGAGAAACCAGCCCATGGGCTTGATGCGAACCTCCTTCGCCGGCGCAAATCTAGCCGGCGCAAACCTGGCAGGAGCTCATTTATCCAAAGTCCGTTTGAGCTTCGCGAACCTGACCGGGGCGGATCTCACGGGAGCTAATTTATCTCAAAGCGACCTAACCGGGGCGGATCTCACAGGGGCCAATTTATCCGGGTGCGACCTGACCGGGGCTAATCTGGAGCGTACCCTCCTGCATCATATCAAGGGCCGCGAGACTCTAGGAGGCCTCGATAGTGTCCGTAATCTGGACAAAGCAATCTTTGAGTAGGCATCGAGGGTCTGAGGAGCACACAAAAATGAGGTCTACGGATACATCGAATAGGATGGTATTGAAACGGTCTTTAGTTGTTAAACATTCGTAGCGGGTCATCTAAAGCCTGTAGGATACACAAAAATAGCAAAAATAAAGGGCCGGCTGATCTTTCGATCCTACCGGCCCTCAGATTTTCTCGAATATCTCAGAGGGAGTTCTAGCTTTTCAGGCTAAATTTTTTCCTCGCATACGCGCCCAGACTAAACAAGCCGGAGCCAAGTAGTACAAGGGAGGCTGGCTCGGGAATGGGCTCGGTGTTAGCAACATCCCCACTTAGAACCGTTGTGCTTGTAAACGAATTAGGAGGTGAGCCATTTGCGAGAAAACTAATGTTGAAGCCCCCTCTCCAGAGAGTGTTAGGTGCTCCGTAGAAATCTAATAAGTCCTCGTCTTTTGTATCGACAAACGATGCACCAGCAATGCGGAAGGTGTTATTAGTCTTCGTCACTGAGGCACCATCAAACGACCCGCTTAATAAGGTCGTGCCGACCGGTATCTCCGGTGCACCTCCTGGGATGAGATCTACCCCACCTGTGATGGTGATCGACCCACCACCACCAAAATTCCAAGTGGTTGCCGTGGAGCTGGTCAAATTACCCGTCGTGAAATTGAGAGTACAACTGACGCAGGTCACCGTTACCCCGTTGTTCGAGGGAGTACCGATGCCCGTTATGTTATCTACCTCTATGCCGGATCCAACAAGCGGACTTGCACCGCCAGCGTAGGAAATGGTTCCAGTGGTCGGAGCTACGATACCAAAATCGAGCACCGGAGCTGCCTGTGCTAACGCGGGGAAAAACGATAAAGCCAATCCTAGAGCGAGAACAACCAGTCCCGATAAAAACTGCTTAGTGATGAATTGCCGTTTCATGATAACTTCCCTCCTCTACCAGGTACTTCCGATTTTTGTTATAAAATGTAGCATGACGACGATGCTAGGGATTATCTACAAGAACCATGCCAGGTCTCAGATTTTTTTCTACGTTTGATCCCGCCCTGCTTATAATCCCTTAATTCTCCTTAGGATAGCTTATTTTCCATCGCGAAAATCGCAGCCATAAGGCCGACTACGCTCTTCGACGTTCCATCCACAAAACTGTAAAAAATCCTGACTATCAAACAGAATCATGCAGATCGCTCATCGAAATAAGGTCAAAAAAGACAGAGGTTTAGGAGAATACGTCCCTTAAAAAGAAATTTGTAAAGTTTTCGGACGTCTTTTCGATTCCATCTCTTGAACTTCATCCGCGGGCGGAGAAGTTAGGGTGGCTATCCCAAACTTTATGACCGATAAGTTACATAACATGGATAAAGAAATAGAGCTTGTATCTCCCACAATTATAATTATAATTATAAAAAGGGGGTTTTTAACTAAACTAGATATGCTAACGATAGAGAGGGGAGTCTGCTCAACGAAGAAGTAGATTCCTTCTTTTTCTTTAGGAACCTCATTATGATCCCAGATTCCGTAGTAAAAAGTAGCGTGTTTTTGGGTCTTAGGATCCTTTTCCTTTGCAGTTTTCTATTCGTGGCCTGTACGGGAGACCCTGAAGCCAAAAAACGAGAGCATTATCAGAAAGGCCTGGAGTATCTGGCTAAAAAAGATCTCAGCGCCGCGGTCATTGAGTTAAGAAACGCGATCAAAATCGATCCCAAATATACAGAAGCCCATTACCAGCTTGGAAAAGTCTATTTGGAGAAACTCGAGGCGGCCCGGGCTTCCGAGGAGCTGCAAAAAGCTTTAGACCAGGGTCTGTCGCCGGAAGAAATTTCTATCCCTCTGGCCAGAGCTTATATCCTCCAGGGAGATTACGAAAAAGCCGAGAAGTTGGTCGATGGAAATTCCCAGAAGGAGACTGCCGAAGTTCTGGACGTTCTGGGTAGTCTTTCCATGGGGCGAGAAGATCTAAAATCGGCTAAAGGTTACTTCGAGAAGGCCCTCCAGCTTAATCCTAAACTGGTTTCGGCCCGTGCAAACCTGGGACAGGTTTACGCCCTCGAGAACAACTTTGAAAAAGCTAAGCAGACGTTCGAGGAAGCCTTAAAGACGGATGATAAAAGCCTGCAAACCCTCTATGCTCTGGGAGATCTTTACGTAAGGGAAAAGCGCTATGATGAAGCGATCTCTAAATATAACCAGATCTTACAAATAGATTCTTCTCAACTCCTGGCTCAGGTCAGGCTGGCCAGCCTTTATCTGGATCAGAAAAATTACGAAGAGGTGCTTAAGCTGAGCGGCAAGATGAGAAAGTTATATCCTTCTTCGGCAGAAGGATATTATTATAAGGGAGCGGCCCTCTTCCAACAAGGCAACGTAGACGGTTCCATTCCCGAGCTTCAGCGGGCTTTAAAATTTAATACAAAACACGTTGGGGCGCATTATTTCCTGGGTCTCGCCCAGTATTCAAAGGGTAACGCGCAACAAGCCGCTCATGAAATGCAGGCCGTTCTTAATGCAAATCCTTCCGTGCTCGGCGCGCGCTTCATGCTGACCCTTCTCAACTTGCAGCTTAACCAGTTCAAAGAAGCTATTCAATATGGGGAGGAATTGATCCAACAGGATCCTTCCAATGCCATGGCCCATAATCTCCTTGGAAGGGCGTACATGGGGGATCGGCAATTTGACAAAGCCCTGGCCCAGTTTGAAAAAGCCCTGGAAATTGATCCGAAGTTTGCGACCACTTACGCCAATCTGGGAACTTACTATGTGAGTACCGGTAAACCGAAAGAAGCCATCGAGGAATATCAATCCGCCTTAAAAATCAAACCGGAGTGGGTCGAGGCACGTGTTTCCCTGATTTTAACTTATCTGGGTCAAAAAGACTTTGATAAGGCTTTGGCGGAGTGTGAAAATGGACTCAAAACGGAACCTAAGAACGTTGTGTTGCTTAACTTGAAGGGCGTTGCCTATGTGGGGAAAAATGAACTGGAATCTGCCAAGGAGCAGTTTAAGCAGGCCTTGGAAATTGATCCGCAGCTCCTCTCTGCCCACCTGAACCTGGCCGACCTCTATACAAAAACCGGGGAGAAGGAGAAAGCCTTCGAGCACTATCAGCGGGTTCTGGATCAGGACCCTGGAAACCAGGCCGCTCTCGCTGCGATAGGGCAGCTTCTGGAAAAAGGGAAAGAGGCCGAGATCTTGAAAAGGTATGAGGCCGCCGTCCAGAAGAAGAGGTCTCCGGAAACTCTGTTGCTGCTGGCGCAACTCTACTTAAAAATAGGGCGTGTCGATGACGCTATCCAAACGACCCAAGAAGCCATCAACCTAAACCCAGAATCACCTTCACCGGCAAAGTATGAGATCCTGGGACTGGCCTATAAGCTAAAACAAAATTACCAGAAAGCCCTTTCAGAGCTGAACGAATTAGTTCGTCTGCAGCCCAAATCCCCGGTAGGGTATAATTATCTCGGAGACATCTACCTGCAAACCGGCAGATTCAATGAAGCCGCCACCGCCTTTAAAAAATCCCTGGAGCTGAACCCCAATCAACCGCTCATCGCCCTCCAATTATTGCTGGCTCAACAGAAGTACGAGGAGGCCATTAAAGAAATTCAACTGGAAATTAAAAATAAACCGAACGAGGTCGGCTTTTTAAATTTACTGGGGATGGCGTATTTATTTTCTAAAGATTTTGAGTCCGCCCGAGCGACCTTCGAAAAGGTTTTGGAAATTAAGCCGGATTCCACCGATGCTCAGCTTAACCTGGCGCGTCTTTATACGATGAGGAAGGAACCTGATAAAGCCATAGAATATTATCAGGACGTTCTGGATACAGGCTCGATCCCGGCCCAAACGGTAGCCCGGGTGGAGCTGGGAAAGCTTAAAGAGCAGGTGGGCAAGGTGGATGAGGCCATTCAGGAATATCAAGCCGCGACCCAACAAGGTAAGTCCCTGCAAAGCTTTGTGGCGCTGATTCAAGCTTATCTGAGGAAGGGGGATTTCGACGAAGCCGTCAAAACGGCCAGGGAGGCCACCCGACTTTATCCTGATCAGCCCCCTGCTTACGAGATGTTAGGACGTTCCTACGCGGCAAAAGGTGATTATGAAAGCGCCGCGTTAGCCTTTGAGGAACTTAAAAAGCTACTTCCCCAGCACCCTCTCGGCTACAATTTGCTGGCTTCGACCTATCTGGCCCTCAGAAAATATGACCAGGCTGCGCAGGAACTTGAAGGGTCTTTGAAGATAAACCCTAAACAGTTGGAGTCCAAAGCCCTGTTAGCCCGGGTTTACCTGACCCAGGACAACTCTGCAAAAGCCATTCAGACTGCTCAGGAAGTTATTTCTATGGAGCCGAACAATCCCGTGGGTTATAACCTGCTGGGAGAGATTTATCGTCAGAAGAAGGATTACGCGGCGGCCCTTTCAAATTTTGAAAAGGCCGTTTCGCTGGACCCCAAATCCGCCGTAGGCTACTTCAATATAGGGAGCATTTATTTGATTCAGAATAAATCTCCTCAAGCCATCCAGCAGTTCGAGAAGGCTATCGAGTTAAATCCGAAATATGCAGCGGCCTATGTGAGTTTGGGGCAGGCCCATGAGAAGTCGGGGAACAGAGATCGTGCCATCGAAAGTTACTCTCGAGCGCTCGCTCTGGACGAAAATTCCGCCCTGGCGTTAAACAATTTAGCCTGGCTCTATGCGGAGAGCAACCAGAATATCGACCAGGCCCTAAACTTTGCCCAGAAAGCCAGGGCGTTAGCGCCGCAATCGGGGGATATTGCAGACACCCTGGGATGGGTTCATTATCAGAGGGGGGAGTACGACAAGGCAGTCAAAGTGTTAACGGAAGCTATCCAATTATCTCCCGAGCACCCCACGATCCATTACCATCTCGGGCTTGCGTACTATAAACTGGGGCAAAAGAACGACGCCCTCCGGGCGTTAAAAAAATCTTTAAGCTTCCCCCAAGACTTTCCTGAAAAGGATCTGGCTAAGAAGCTCGTTGCCGAGCTGGAGAGCTCCAGGTAGTGCGGGAGGGCCGATTCAGCTGATTTAAAAGCTGAGTAATCTGATGTTGCCGAGCTGGAGAGCTCCAGGTAGTGTGGGAGGGTGGCTCCCACACTGCCACGTTAGATGTTCGGCGGGGGGGGAAAGTAGCGATCTCTCAAGATAGGCACCAGCGCCTGCGTAAACTCCTTGAGGCGTTGATCCGCTTCGCGCACCTGGTCGTTTCGGATAGGGGTTAGCAGGCGCACGAGGGCTTCATCCGTTCGATTGTATCGGACGGCGTCCAAAACCAAATAAACTTTCTGGACATACTCGCTCGTTAAGACCCTTCCTCGCCCCTCATACCAGTAGTAGGCCAGCATTTTTTCATCGCCCTTCTGTAAGGTAAACCGGTTGACCCTAAGAACGGTCCCCTTCCCGTCAGGAATCGGGATGGCCGCAATTTCCCTTTTTGTAATATTCCACCCTCCCCCGGGGAGGCAGTGCTGGGGGGAATGAATAAGTTGCCCCTGGCGCTGGTTCTGGAAATAGCCCACATAGAGAAGAACCGTATCTCCCTTAGAATTGTAATAAGTGCGGTTAATATAGTCATCGACCCTCAGTTGTTCCATGACCTCAGGGGAAAAGGGAATATGCGGCTTTCCTTGCCAATCGCCGATTTGCGTGTCCAGGGTCAGGATATCCTGCCTTAAAGCGACGTCCTGACCCTGGGGTAACAGTTGCATATAACCCGTCGTTACCCCTAGAAGTACAGAGACTATGAGAAAGTTTCTTGTGGCTTTATCCATTTCAATAAACCTCCTATACCCACCAAACAGGCCAGGGCACTGACAAAAACGACGATGCCGGAGGCCTCATGTAAAAAGCCCTCGGCGACTTGTTGTCCGTAGAAGTGAGCCAAAATTCCGGTGACCGCCACACGAAGAACGTTGGTCAATATGGCGATAGGGATGGTAGAAATTAAAAGAACTCCCCGTTTTAGATTTGAATTCAGGGTGAGATACCCAAAAACAGCACTTAAAGCCAAAAGGGAGATAAGGGATCGGATCCCACTACAGGCATCCACCACCTCCAGGGGACCCGTAGCCAGGTGAAGAATGTTCCCCTCCCGAAGGACCGGGATGTTCATCAAGTTGAGGAGGAGGGTAGCCTGTTCGGAAACGAACAGCTTTAAGGGAAAGGCGATCAAGTTATAAATAATGTAAGGGATGGGGATCATAAAGAGGAGGTAACCTATGGGAAAGAGCAGGGTCTTAAAGACCTGTTTCCCGGCCATGGACAGAAGGATCCCACTCAACACCACCAGCATGGACACGCGCATGGTGTAGAGCTCGGCGGCGATATTGGCAGCAATATACATTGCTAATCCCAAGGCGACCACGACCAGTCCCCAGTTCGAGGGGGCTGTTTTCTGAAGCGCTAGCTTTTTTCTTTGTTGCCAAACTAAATAGCCTGAAATTAAAGGAATTAAGAATCCATGGGAATAATTGGGGTCGTAAGACCAGTCGTAAACCAGCATGGGAAAGATAGGAGCGTATACAATAAGAAATAGTAGACTTAGAACGCCGATTTGGGCTCTCATAAGCGAAGTTCTCTTTAACCAGGGGGAATCAGGTACGGATTTAGGGTTTTTTTCTATAGGGGTAGTGTAACGCATTTCTCAGATCCTAACAAGGAAGAATTTGTTATGTTCCTGTCCTATTTAGACCCTTCAAGGCTTATAATCGTCAATGGGCCAATCCTGTAAATGGTTCTGCAATAGCAGTGCCAGAGCTCCCCTAACTTGGACGATCCTCAGGGAGTCCTGTCGGGTCGATTACCACCTTTGGATTTATCAAAAACCGTCTAATTTTTAGATAAGAAAGACTATCCATAAAAATCCCAGAAAGATAAGGGGGAGACCATGATGTGAGGGAGTAGGATCGATCGGGGACGGGTCCTGGAACGACGAGAAAAAAGGACCCCGGCTGAGGGCCCGGGCGGGAGGAGAGCGCTGGCCTCTTTAAATGGTATAACATATGCAGAACATACCTTATGAAATGGGTTTACGAGATTTACCCTTCCGTAGTATGACGGATATACAGAATCGGGTTATAGAAGAGCTTTTATTAATTATCCACCGGGAGGCAGTTTCCGGGTTTTACATAGGAATTGCCTGACCATTTATAAAGAATAAACGGAAGAAGTTCGTTTATCTGGATTCAAACTTGTTGTGGCGGACGTTCCAACTATTCTGATCCCGGGCTTGAGCAGACGGTCTCCATAAGATGCTTTTGTAAGGAACCGAAGACTTCTTATACATTTACCAGCGGATCGCAACGAACGTTCTACCTGACCTGAAAGGATATAAGTCTTTTATGAAACATTTGATCATCTGTCGTGAGTATCCTCCTGCACCATCCGGAGGAATTGGGACGTATGTACTCCATATTGCCCGGCTACTTGCCGAAAGCGGAGAGATTGTGCACGTAATTGGGGAGCTTTGGGAGGGTGCCGATCAGGAAGTCGAAGAGAAGTGCGATGGGAGGCTGATCATTCATCGTATTCCTTTCAAGGACTGGACCTCTTTGGTAAAGCCGGGATTGAATCCTGCTATCAAGTCTAAGGAGTTAAAAGCCCTTTTTGATTCGGGTTTTAATCCCCAGTGTTTTTCCTGGCAGGCGAGTCTTCTGGCGGAGAGCCTTGTCGAGCAGGAAGGTATCGACCTCATCGAGGCGGAGGAATTTGAAGCGCCGCTCTATTATTTTCAGCTTCGACGCGCCTTGGGACTGGGACCGAAAAAGTGCCCTCCCTGTATCGTTCATCTGCACTCTCCTATGGAATTCATCGTTCGACACAATGACTGGGATATCGGTCACCCCTATTTCCTGACCGCGAAACGCCTGGAAGATTATAGTATTGCGGCAGCCGACGCTCTGCTCTGCCCCAGCCGATACCTGGCGCGTCAGGCGGAAGCCCATTATGGATTGGCAGCGGAGAGCATCCAGGTCATTCCGTTACCCATCGGCGATAGTCCTCTGCTCGAACGAGACAAAGAGACCTGGGAACAGGGAACTATCTGTTATATAGGGCGGCTTGAACGGCGTAAGGGGGTCCTGGAATGGATCAAAGCTGCGGCCTCCGTCGCCCATGAGTATCCGACGGCCCGTTTTGAGTTTGTTGGCTCCAACATTCTTGGCGCCGATGGGATGAGCGGTGAGGAGATCGTAGAGCGCCTGATCCCTAAGGATTTAAGGGTAAGGTTCCTCTTCCGGGGTGAACAGAAACGTTCCTCTCTTTCCCAATTTTTGGCAGGAGCGCGTATAGCCGTCGTCCCGTCGCGCTGGGAGAATTTTCCCAATACTTGTGTAGAGGCTATGTGTTCAGGCCTCCCGGTGATTGCCTCTCCGGAGGGCGGAATGGCGGAGATGATCGAGGATGGTCGGACAGGCTGGTTGGCTCCCAGGGCAGATAGCGACGGCCTCGCAGAGGCCCTCAGGCGCGCGCTGGAGACCCCCCCTGTCAAAGTTGCCGAAATGGGCTGCGAGGCCTCGCTGGACATCCGTCGGATGTGCAATAACAAGAAAATTGTGGAAAGCCACCTGAATTTCCGTAGCCGGGTCGTTCATCAGGGGCCCAGACGGTCTCTACATCTGCCGGCGAACCTTCCCTGGGTCAAACAACCTCTTTCCCATAGGCCGGTGCGTCGAGCCCCTCAAAGCAACTCCAGGACGGGTTTGGCCATCGTAGTTACCTGTTTCAACGCCGGACCATCCCTTAAAGAATGCCTACAAAGCCTGGAACGCCAGACCCAGAAGCCCACAGCTACGATTGTTGTGGATAATGGGTCCACGGACGAACGGACGGTGGAGGCCCTGAACCAGGTGCGGCAGGAGGGATGGGAGGTCATACGGAGGAAAAACAGAGATCTCGTGGTGGCCAAGAATGCCGGGATTGAGACCATTCTCGATTCTGAACTAAACCCCCTTGGTTTCGCTTTTCTGGATGCAGGGGACCGATTGCAACCCAGTTTTGTTGCCGCCTGTGAGTCCGTCCTTCGACGATGCCCGGAGGTGGGCCTGGTCTCCTGTTGGGCTCATCAACTCGGGGCCGGCGACAAAATCTGGATCAAACCCTGTCCCAGCTTCCCCCACCAGTGGCTGTCTAACGATGCGATTTCCTTTAGTACGATACGGACCGAGGCCCTGTGGGAGGCTGGAAATTTTCGCCCTGGGATGAATCAAGGATACGAAGACTGGGACCTCTTCAACGCGGTGATGGCGGCAGGATGGGTGGCTGTGACTATCCCGGAGGTACTGGGGGAGGGCCGGATTAAAGATTACGCAGCGTCCGTAACGGACGCCCATACCCCTGTGAGGATGCGGCGGGAGCTTCTCGAAAGATTTCCGGCCCTCATTGCCCGCGACGCCGTAGAGGCTATGCTCCTTGCAGAATCCAATACTGGACGCTTATTACAAGAAGAGCTCTTCAAACTCCGGGAGCAACTCGCGCTAGCGCGAACCGCGCTCCGCCACCCTACATGGACGGCCTCTCGGGTTTTGAGGAAAGTAAAAAATAAAATACTTCGGCGTACTCCGGTCTGGATGTCCCATTTTATTTCTCGTGTGACCGGTTAACAAAGGAAGGCTTTCACCATGAGTATACTCATCTCGGCTATTATATGTACCCACAATCGGGCAGGGTACCTGCCTAAAGCGATTCAAAGCCTGCTAGATCAGCCCACGCCTAAAGATACATACGAAATAGTTATCGTAGACAACTGTTCCACCGATTCCACCAAGGAAGTGGTAGAGAAATTCTCAAGGGCCACGAAGAACTTCAGGTATATTTATGAATCCACGTTAGGCCTTTCCCACGCGCGGAACGCCGGATGGCGGAACGCCAGAGGAAAATATGTGGCTTACCTGGATGACGATGCCATTGCCTGTCCAATTTGGCTTGACAAGATTTTGGAGGTATTTGAAACCGTCTCGCCAAGACCGGGCTGTGTGGGCGGAAAGGCGCAACCGTTGTGGGAGGCTCCCCGACCCACGTGGTTATCGGATGAGCTCGCAACGGGCCTCACGGTCATAGACTGGTCGGATACGCCCCACGCTTTGCTTGATTTATCTCAAGAATGGCTCGTTGGGGCGAATATTGCGTTTCCGAGGGAAGTTCTTGAGCTCGTCGGCGGATTTACTTCAGGTCTCGATCGAGCGGGTAAGAAACTTTTATCCAGCGGCGATGTGTTCCTGGAAAAGCAGATTTTGAAAGCGGGATATTCCTGTTTCTACCACCCAGAGATCGCCATTGGTCATCATATACAGAAATCACGGTTGGAGAAGCGCTGGTTTATTCGCAGGTATTACTGGCAAGGCATCTCGGATGCGGCTATGCAATTACTTGAAGAGACCCCGTCCACCAGGGAACGTCTACGTCTTGCTATCTCAAAGACGTTCAGGTTATTACGGACGCCAAAAAAGCTGATGAGTCTTGTACTACCCGGGAACGATCCAAAGCAATTTACCGAAAAGTGCTTCACCTTAATAAAAATCGGGCAAATAGCAGGCTTATTGGGCGCAGTATAAAGGTATATGGCTATACATGTACACGTCATTCGCACACGGTATCCCCATTGGGGAGCTTATTCGGGTATCAATCAGTTTGTGAAATATCTTAACCGGGGCAAATATAACGTAGATATGCAAGTTGTATCCGATAGTGATGAGGATTTTCCTTTACGAAACCGAGTAATACGTACCTGGTTGCGCGCTGCCGTTCAAAAGCGCGGGATGAAATGGTACAAGCTGAGCGATTTTGTAGCGGAGATGAAGGCGTTTCAAAAATGCCGGCGCAAGCATGTAGATATCCTCCACTATCTGGATGGGGAGCACTCCGTACAGTTCTTGCCAGGACTCTCTAAACTCCTCGGGCGAGCACGACCTAAAATGGTGGCCATGTATCACCAGCCTCCGGAAGTGCTGGATTCTCTTATTATAAAGGATATTATCCCCCGGTTGGATGGTGTCCTCGTGGTATCGCCCGAACAAGTCTCCTATTTTAGAGAGCTTGTGGAACCCGAGAAAATCCGGTTGATTTTGCACGGGATCGATACCGATTATTTTAAGCCGGGAAACTTTCCCAGGGAAGAGAGAAAGTTCAAGTGCCTCACCGTCGGACACTATCTGAGGGATTTTAAGGTCATACGGGAGGTCGCAGAAAAATTGAGCTGCTGCGGGGAGGGTATAGAGTTTCATATGGTATCTTCACAGGCGGGTGAGGTTCAGGGTCTACCGAATGTGACCGTCTACTCCGGGATCGATGACGCTAAGCTGCTTACCCTGTATCAACAATCGGATCTGTTATTTCTCCCCCTGGTGCAGTCGACGGCAAATAATGCCCTGCTTGAAGGGATCGCTTGCGGATTGCCTGTAGTATCAACGGATCTGCCATCCATCAAAGCGTATCTGCCAGGGAAAGAAGCAATTCTGATCAAAGATAATGATCCAAAACAATTTGTAGACACAATACTACATTTACTGCATAACCCTGTAGAGCGTCAGATTATGGGGCAAGAGGCTCGCAAAAGAGCTCAAGAGTTGGATTGGCGTGTCATAGCCTCGCAATATGATGCAGTCTATTCGGATCTGGTAAATAGCCATGCATCTCTCTAAAAGAAGATGAGGCGGTTGATTTGAAACTAACAAATAGTCCCTGATTCATGCATATGTTATTGATATATGCATAGACAGATCCTTGAGGAGTAGGAAATGCTCATAGAAAAGCTCATTAAAGATAACCCAAAGTTTCATCTCTATCAAGGTACCCCGACGAGCTGGTCTACCTATCCTGAGACGTTACGCTTTCTCCACAGTGTGCTAACTCCTGGTATGTCAACCCTGGAAACGGGTTGTGGACAAAGCACCGTGGTCTTTTCTATAGCAGGTACCAACCACACTTGCATTACCCCTGACCCGGGAGAGGCCGAAAGAGTGAAGCAATACTGTGCAGAATTAGGCCTTGAGAAAAATATCCATTTCATCATTGAAAGCTCAGATGTAGCCCTTCCACGTGGTGAACGAATACCTTCCAGGCTAGACTTTGTATTGATCGATGGCGCCCATGGTTTTCCTGCCCCTATTATAGACTGGCATTATACAGTCCGTAGATTAAAGGTGGGCGGTATTTTAAGCGTGGACGATTTTAAAATGCCATCCGTTCGAATCCTATATGATTTTTTATACGAGCAGGACGAGTGGGAATTAATTAAGATTGTACGGAACACCGCATTTTTCAAAAAACTATGGGAGCCTAAAGATATAGCTGATTGGACCGGTAGTAAAATGAACCGGATGTTCCAGGGGGATCGATTTATTACGAGATATTCCAGAGCCAAAGCTTTTATCAAGGATTTAGTGCAACAAGTTGAGAGGACTTTAAATATTTCATAGGGATGGGATGGGTCGTTTTCCTAGTCCCTGTACTACTTGATTAACCCTGTATAGTAGTCTTAGTGGTCTTATCGCAGTAAGCTGCTAAATATAGGAGTTAAAGGGAGCCTATATCATGGCAAAGAATAAGCAACTTTTTTGTTCAAAACCCTTCAAGTGGTTTGAAGTCACCCAGCTGACTGAGAGGGGGGAGGTTTATATGTGTTGTCCCTCCTGGCTGGATATACCCATAGGAAACCTTCAACACCAATCTGTCGAAGAGATCTGGAATGGCAAAAAAGCACAGGAAATACGACGTTCGATCCTGGATGGGTCCTTTAAATACTGCAATTACGACCGATGTTCTTTTCTGCAAACCGTAACAGGACCGGTTCAAAAAGTTGAAGATGTTCAAGATAAGGATTTAAAAGAGGTGATAGAGAAAGATCTGACAATTTTACCTTACGGACCCCGGGAAATTGTCTGCACCTATGATAGATCCTGCAACTTATCTTGCCCTTCATGCCGTACCGAAATTATTGTAGAAAGTAAAGATAAGCAAGAGATATTGAAAATTCAGGGCAAAATTCAAAGTGAGGCCCTTAAAGAGGCCTATTATATACACATTACGGGTTCCGGGGATCCTTTCGGGAGTCCATTTTTTAGGAGATGGTTGCAAAGTATGAAGAGAGAGGAAATGCCAGGTGTTAAGCAGATCCATTTGCACACCAACGCGCAGTTATGGACGCCAAAAATGTGGAATACCCTGTCCAAGGACATACAGCAGCTTGTAACGAGCACGGAAATTTCCATCGATGCGGCAAGTCCAGAAACTTATGCGATCAATCGTAGAGGTGGAACTTTTGAAAAGCTCCTTGAAAATCTTAACTTTGTGAGTACGTTACGTAAGAATGGTCCCCTGAAGCATGTCCGCATAAGCATGGTGGTTCAAGAAAATAATTTTAGGGAAATGCCGGATTTTGTACGTCTTGGTAAGCGTTTTAATTTTGATTTGGTCTATTTCGGTCAGTTGGTAAACTGGGGAACCTTCTCGGACGAGGAGTTTACCCGTCGGGCCATCCATTTTCCCACACATCCGAGGTATCGAGAGTTTGTTAATCTCCTTCAAGACGAAATTTTTAATCAACCCGGCGTTTATTTAGGAAATTTATCGTCAATCAAAGACCTGGCTCTGGCGGGACAGGCTGCTGTTAAGAAGCCGGGGCAGCTCCCTGTAGAGTCAGGAACCTCTATGCTCTCAAGGATAAAAGGTATTTTATCAAAAGTATTAGTAGGATAAGGGGTTTGGATCACAAACCTCAATACTTACTACATCAATATCAGGGGGTTTACTTTAATGGCTGGGGCATACGCAGAGACAGATTGGGAAATAGCAGATTATCAAATCTATTGCCTGGACCCGGAAGTATTGGATCGTCAAACCAATACGGGATTACTCCTGAGAGGTCCTAAACCTCAAAATCTAGAAGGGGGTAACTACTTTGTCTGTATTGGCGCTGCCCAAACTTTTGGGCGTTTTTGTGAAAAACCCTATCCAACTTTATTACAGGAAAGACTCGGGATACAGGTATTAAACCTGGGGCGCGGAGGCGCAGGTCCCTCCTTTTTCTCGAAAGATAACGACAAGTTACTGGAATACATTAATGGTGCAAAATTTGCCATCATACAGGTCATGGCGGGAAGATCTGAGAGCAACTCGCTATTCCACAGTAGAGGCCTGGGGGCTTATATGAGAGTATCGGATGGCACCTGGATTGGATGTGATGATGCCTTCAGAGAATTGATAGAAAAAAACGATGAAGCGGTTGTAAGAAAAATTGTCGCAGAAACCAGATATAATTGGGTCAATAACTTCAGAGAGCTCTTAGAAGCCATTAAAATTCCCAAGATATTGTTTTGGTTTTCAGTTAGAGAGCCTCATTACATAGAAAATTACAAAGATGTTTACACGTTATTCGGAGAATTTCCGCAATTGGTTAATTCAGATATGGTGGATCAACTAAGAAAGTATTGCGATGAATATGTGGAATGTACCTCTAACAGGGGGTCGCCTCACTTACTCAGGAATCGATTTACAGGTAAGCCGGTCACAGTAGAAGACAGATGGGGGGGAGTATGGAGAAAGAATTGGTACTATCCTTCTCCAGAGATGCATATAGATGCCGCCAATGTACTTGAGGAGGCATGTAAAAGATGCTTGAACTTAGTGGAGCTATATCAACCGTCAAAGTTTCCCCCCCGGGGGTCAAAATTATCCTTGGTCTTACGCAGGTGGCCGTTTAAAAGGAAAAAGTAAAGACAGCTTATGAAATCAATCTGCCTTGCAAAGGGAGCGGCTTAGCTCATGTACCGATTAAAAAGATGGAGAAATCTGCAAGATTATCGGACGCGAAATGGAATCGAGGCACATAGCTTTGCGCACAGAGTGAACCAGCCATGATAGGGAAAAAATTTCGAGACTTAAAAAATTTAGGCTATTTCCACTTAAAAAACCTGGCTCTTGATTTAGGAGTATTAGAAGGGCACTCAGATTATTGTAAATTTATTATCCTCGGAGAGGGAAGATCTGGATCCACCTTTTTACGCGGCCTGCTTAATTCACACAGCCAAATCATCGCTTTTGGGGAATTGTTTAGATTTTATGACTCCATTGGATGGGATCTCCCACCTTATGACCAATATTTACAGTCTCGAAGTTTAATCTCATTCATGCAAAGTAATCCTGTTAGATTTTTAGAGGAAAAAGTGTTCAGGAAATTCCCCAAACAAGTATCCGCAGTCGGATTTAAGATATTTTATTACCATGCCCAAGAGGATTCCCGTAAAATGGTCTGGCCCTTCTTAAGGGATCAAAAAGATTTAAGGATCATTCACATTAAAAGAAACAATACCCTTAGGGTGGTTCTCTCTCTTAAGAAAGCATTTATGACTAATAAATGGGCTAATACAACAGGGGTTGCAGAAGAAGACCCTACGATTGCCCTTGACTACGAGGAATGTCTCTGGCGATTTACTTGGGCCCAAGAGGCTAAAAAGCGGTATGACACCTTTTTCGAGGGGCATCCCAAGATCGATGTCCTCTATGAAGATCTAGCTAACCACTATCAGAGTGAAATGAAACGCGTTCAAGAGTTCTTGGGTGTCCATTATGAGGATGTAAGACCATCCACTTATAAACAATCCAGGCAAGTGCTGTCTAAAGCAATTTCTAATTATTTTGAGTTGAAGGAAAAATTTAAAAGTACGCCCTGGGAGGAATTCTTTGAAGATTAAAGGTAGAACTGAATTTCTACTGAAATTAGTGGTATCATCTAAAATAATCCGTAACCTGCAATCCTTCTTTTGAAACTTGAAGTTGAGAGACTATACTAAAAAATGGTATCCTCCTATCTGGAAATTCTATAATTATAGGACTCTCAGTTAAGTGTACATAATTTTCTATATGGCCTCGAAAGTAATATCAGACCCCATAAAGGTATCCATTATTATACCCGCTTATAATGCAGCAGAAACGATTGCAGAAACCCTTGAATCTGTCCTTGCGCAGGCCTACCCAGGTTGGGAGGCGATCATCGTGAACGATGGCTCGAGGGATGAAACGGCGGCGATCGCGGCGAGTTTTGCAGCGCGTGATAATCGGATCTGCACTTTAAGTCAACCCCAAGGGGGGGAGGGGGCTGCGCGGAACACAGGAATTAGCCTGGCCCATTTCGACTGGCTTCTCTTCCTTGATGCTGACGATTGGCTCTTACCTTCCTGTCTGGAGCGGCTGACGGGTGCGCTCGCCTTGGATCCTGGACTCGACGCGGTCCATTGTGGTTGGGCTCGTATCGCTCCTGATGGCAAGCTTATCGGTGAGCACTATTGTCCCGAGTCGGGGGATCTATTTTCGGCCTTCGCGAACCTCTGCGCCTTTCCAATCTACGCTTGCCTGGTGCGTCGGGCGCTCGTTGAGGCCGTTGGTCGTTTCGACACTTCGCTCCGGACATGTGCGGATTGGGATCTCTGGCAGCGCATTGCCCGCATGGGTGCTCATTTCGGTGCAATTCCCGACGTACTCGTAAGATACCGTGTACGACCGAATTCCACTTGGTTCGATGGTCCTCGATTCCTCCTTGACGGGCTTCGTGTGGTTACCCGGGGGCATTCCCCGGATCCACGCGTTCCGCACCCGGATCCTTCACACGTAAATGGCCTACCCTCAGAGCAACTGCCGGGGGCAAGGCTCACCTTCGCGTGCTGGCCTGCCGGTATGGTGCTCGGACGCGGAGGGGATGCCCGGGTTCTGCTCGAAGCGCTCCGCCATGACCGCGACCCTGAGCTGGATCCCGCGCGCGTCGCACATGGTATTTTCTACGCCACACCCCTCCCGCTGTGCCAGCCACCTGCGGTCTGGCAGGAACTCTGGCCGCGTCTGGAGCGGCAGGTCGATGACTTTTTACTTGCACTTGAAGCACAGTCGGCGGCTCCCAGGCTGGCTCGCCGCGTCCGCACGATCCTGGAACACCTGATCCTGGAGCATTCAACAGCTCCTAGACCGTTGACCATCGGGACGATCCACGCAATCCGGGTCGAGGTTACAGAGCCCATACCTGACGTCTTCCCCCCCACCTCCGCAGAGCGTCTTGAGTGTGCCGTCGAACTCGAGGGGTCGCGTATCGGTAGGATCAGGCTCCCGATATGTGAAGGATCCGTTCCCGGCTACGTCCTCGCCGACGCTATTGCAGCCGAGTTTGCCTGGTCGATCCTCGAGAGGTTCTTTGACCGCACGGTCTATCGCGATCTCATCGTCGAGCGGGGGCCGACCGGTTTATCGATTCATCGGGGATCCTTATGCCTTGTAGAAGGTCTCTCTGGGGATGAACGAGCGGTCCGGGCACAGATACACGAGCAGGTCGGCTGGACGGTGTTCTTGCAGGAAGTCTGGGGCCACCCAGATTGGCCGAGAGCGTCTTTCTACGACCCATACGTAGCTGTAGAAGAGGCGACCGTACGACGTCGCCTCGAAGACGGCTGGCTTACGGTTGAGGTCAGTGAGGACCTCCCTGACGCGGAGGTCTCCGACCAGATCCTTGATATTGTGTTGACGGTAGGTGGGGTTCCGCTCGGGATCGTGAGCGTTCCCGTCTACCAGGGCGTCGTGCGTGCCCCGGAACTGCGGGCAGCGCTTACGAGCATGGGCGGTTACGAGCTATGCCGGGTAGCTGTTCGGGAAGGCTTGCTCGGCAAGCCCCTGACGGAACCGACATCCCTCCGGGCTCGCTTGGCCGCTGCGGCTGCTGCGGCCATGCCGTCCGGTGAAAATGATCCGGTTCCAGAGATACTTCCTTCTGTCGTCCTCGCCCCCAACGCCATGCGTGTTCTCAGCCGTGCACTATCCCCTGGCAAACAGGGCATGGTCCTTGGACGGCGTGCGTATGGGGCCATGGGGACGAGCGTATCCCGGCGTGCAGTACTTCCGGCGGTAGCTGCCGGCGAGCTCGCTGAAGCAGCCTCAGTCGCCAGGGAGCCTGTGATTCGCATACCTTGGACCGCTGAGCGCCCAGAGCGCGTGATTTACGCGCCAGACCTGCTACAAACGCGCTTTGCGACACGACCTGATTTATGGGAGCGCTCTAATCTGTACGAACAAACAAAGTACGAGCGGATCCTGTCGCTACTTCCTTCTGCTCAGATCTCGCGGGCGTTTGAGCTCGCCTATGCAGAAAGTCCTTTTACGGCACAACTTGCTCCTCGCGTCGGCGATCTTACGGTAGCCTACCTGTCCCGGGTCTCGACCGACCGGGCCGCCAGATATCTTGCGGATTCACAAAATGTCCGTTTCGTGCACCTCGATCTGACTAAGGATCCACTCCCCGGCCACTTTGATTTGATCGTGTGTCACGATGTGCTCTACCATTTCAATGGAGAGGATACGCTGAAGGCTATTTGCCAAAAGCTGGTTAGCATGCTCAAACCTGGGGGATACCTTCTCACAGTGCATGCAAACCTCGTCGTGGATGAGCCCGATCGTACTGGCTTTGACTGGAGCTTTCCCTTTGGCGCGAAGGCTATTGGCGAGATGCTCGCAAGCATCCCTTCTCTTTGCCTTGTGAAGGAACTCCGGACGCCCCTCTACCGTATTCAGCTCCTTCAACGTGACCCCCAGATGCGGTTCCCCCCCCATCGCAGCATTCCGGAGGTCGTTGAACTCGATCAGCCCATGCCGCTTCCCCCTGAGACTGCCTCGCACGTCTTGTGGCAGGGGGGCTATCCCGGATCCAGCAGCGCCGGCCAGGGCTTCTTAACCTATCAACTTCCGATTCTCATGTATCACCGGGTTGCGCCAACGGGCTCGCCCGCCATGGCCCGCTACCGGGTAGCGCCTGAGGCATTCGAGGAACAGCTCCAATATTTACGCAACGCTGGATTCTATAGCATCCGATTAGAACACTGGCGTATGGCCATGGTAGCGCGAAGACCGCTTCCGGGCCGGGCGGTAATCCTCACCTTTGACGATGGTTACCTCGACTTCCTGACCCATGCACGGCCCCTGCTGAAACGTTATGGATTTTCGGCCATGGTTTTCCTCGTTGCGGAAGAAATCGGAGGATCGAACCGCTGGGATCGTGGATATGGGGAGGAGGTTCCGCTACTGGGATGGAGGGAGATCCATCAGCTCCAGGACGAGGGGGTCGAGTTTGGCTCACATTCCGCCAGCCATCCCTATCTCACCGCGCTTTCGTTCGCGGAGCTCGTTCGAGAGGGCGCCCGCTCTCGGGCGATTCTTGAGCGCGGGCTGGGTCTACCGGTGACCTCCTTCGCGTATCCCTATGGAGCCGACGTTGAAGACCCGGTCGTTCAGCATCTGGTCGGAGCCTGCGGATATATATTCGGCTTATCCTGCAGGTCAGGGCGGAGCAGGTTCCATGACCCTCTGCTTGCGCTGCCGCGCCTCGAAGTCATGGGCTCCGATAGCCTGCAGGATTTTATACTGAAGCTCGATGGCCCTTCAATTGAGTGCACTTAGCCTAAATCCGGTGCCAGGATGAGAACCGGGTGAAGTGGGAGCAATATCCCTGCCAGTTCGGGCTACCTTGAGGGACGATCCTACCCGATGGTACATCAATATCAATTACTGTTTATAGGATATCTCTTGCCGATAATGGCTTATGACCTCTTTTGCGAGACCGTCCTCCCTTACGATCCCATCGTCGATCCAGATAACCCGATTGCATAAATATTCTACAAGGTTCATATCATGGGAGATGAGCAGGATCGTTTTTCCCTGATCCTGAAATCTGGTAATTCTATCAAAGCATTTATACGAGAAGGCTTCATCCCCAACCGCCAGGATCTCATCCAACAGGAGAATATCAGGGTCGACGCTCAGAGCAACGGCAAAAGCCAGCCGCATATACATGCCTAGGGAATAATGTTTGATCTGGGTATCTATAAAAGGCCGGATGATCTCCCCAAAGTCGATGATTTCTTCGATTTTCGAATCGATCTCTTCCCGGGATAATCCCAAGATCGAAGCGTTGAGGTAGATGTTCTCCCGACCTGTCAGGTCGTTATGGAACCCTGCCCCCAGAGCTAGCAATGCAGAGACTCTTCCTTCGATCGAGAGGGTTCCGGTGGTTGGAAGCAAAATTCGGGCGATAATTTTAAATAGGGTCGTCTTCCCACAACCATTACGGCCAATGAGGCCAAGGGTTTCCCCTTGAGAAACCGAGAAACTGACGTTCCTCAAAGGCCAAAAGTACTCAAACGGACCCTGACTGAACAGGCTTATAAAAAAACCATTCAATGTGTTTTGCTTCCGCTTATAGATCTTAAATCTCTTCGAGAGATGGTGGCATTCTAGAACAGTCATAAGTTAGTATGTATCAGGCTTCCTCAGGAAAAACCCCCTTGGAGCCCTTAAAAGCCAGATAACCGGTTAGGAGGACACCCAGGGATATGGCCAGAGGATAGATTAGCAGACCAAAAGAAGGAAAACGACCATAATAAAGAATCTCCTTAAAGGCTGTAACGATACCTGTCATCGGATTTAACTTATAAAGAGGCATATATCGTGCCGGAACAACTTCGAAGGCGTAAAAGATGGGGGTCAGGAAGAACCAGGCAACCAGCAGGAGGGAGATGATATGTTGGATATCCCTAAAAAACACATTCAGGGTCGCCAATATGAGAGAAATTCCCAGGGTCAGAGCTAACTCCATCAGCAACAAAACCGGTAAGAACATAATGGAGGAATTTAAATGCCAACCGATGACCAGAAGGATCCCTACTAAGAGCCCAAGTTCTACAATAAAATCTACAAAGATGGATAAAACCGAGCTAAGGGTCAAGATTTCCAGGGGGAAAGAGACCTGGTTGATCAGGCCTGAATTGTCGGTGATAGATCTAGAGCCGGTGGACAGGGATTGTGAAAAGAAATTCCAGGGCAGAAGACCACTCAAAACAAAAATCGGATAGTAAGGGATGTTAAATCGAAGGACTTCTGAAAAGACCACGGTATAGATGGCGACCAGCAGTAAAGGGTTCAGTAAGGTCCAGAAGAAACCTAAGATGGATCTTTGATATTTAATTTTAAGATCCCTCCCCACAAAATTTTTAATGATTTCTTGGTGGGCAAAGATCTCTCGACAATCGTGGATCAGGTTCTCCTTCTTGGGCGGAATGACAATCCGTTGTGGCCTGGGTGCCACTTTAGAAGCCCCGCTGTTTTTCATGGTCACGTTTTCTCCTTTCTCTCCTCTTCCAATCGAGTTTTGAGCCTTTCTATAAGTTGGGCGATATCTACAGAGTAAATCTTCCGGTCGGTTTCCTGATTAGCGACCAGACGTTTTAAGGCCTCGAGGGTTTTTGCATCGCCGACCTGGGCCAGTGCCGCCGAAGCCCCTCTGGCCACTAGAACAGATCGGTGATCCAGCAGACTGATTCCTATCTCTGGATCTATTTGCGTCAGGGCAAAGGCGATCTTCTCCTTCAACCGATCGTTGGCATCTTTTAGCATTTTCTGCAAGGGGGAGATGGCCTTCTCGGACTTTAACATCCCCAGGGCCGCCACGACATTAACCCTTACCCAAATATTCTCGTCTTTAAGCGCCTCTAGAAGGGAATCCACCGCTTTCTCACAGGACGGATTCCCTCTTGGGATACCCGTACAAAGCTCCCCTAAGGTAGCGGCGGCTTCCATCCGTATACCCACGTCTTTGTCCTTTAAAAGCTGGGTCACAGGCCCGATGGCCTTCTGGGATTTAAGTCGCTTTAGAGTCGATAAGACCCCCCATCTCACCCGCGGGTCCTTCTGCAGCATCTGAATAAGAGGATCCACCGTTTTCTCAGATTTAAGCTCCCCCAGCGCGGATAGCACGCCCCATTTCACCCCTTCATCGGGGTCGTGAAGGAGAGCCTGAATCAGGGGATCTACCGCTTTGTCGGATTTCAGCGATCCCAGTATGACAGCCGCTTTCCAGCGCACCCCTTTATCCTCATCCTTCAGGAGGGCTTGGATAACAGGTTCCACAATACGATCTGTTTTAAATTCTCCCAGGGCGGATATGGCCGCCCAACGAACCCCTTTATCCGGATCTTTGAGGGCCCGGGTGAGGGGTTCTAGCACCTCGGGGGTTTTGAACTCGCCTAATATGGAGGTCGCCCTATACCGGGCCCCGGCGTCCTTAGAGTCCAACAGACGGGTGAGGGAGGGAACCAGTTTATCCGATTTAAGCAGCTTCAGAGAAGCCGCTGCCCTTTCGCTGATTTCCGTATCCTTATCCTCCAGAGCTTTAATAAGGGGTTCCGCCGCCCCTTCTAATCCTAGCTTTTCTAGCCTTAGCAAGGCCGTTTCACGGATATTACGGTCTTCATCATCCAGGGCGGTGATGAGAAGAGGAATAGCCTGTTCCGACCGTAACTCCTTTAGGAGAGATACCGCAGAGAGCCGTGCCTTAAGGTTTCCATCCTTGAGAACCCGGGCAAGGGGTCCGATCATTTTCTCCGATTTCAGTTCCCGGAGAGCCTTCTCAGCGGTTTCGTTTATTAAAGGATCTTCATCGCGAAGAGCTTTAACCAGTGCTTCTACGACTTCTTCCGATTCCGGTTTTATTGAGAGGGCTACGACCGCTCTCCAGCGGACATTCCTATCCTTACTGTCTAAGGCCCGAACGAGATCTTCAAGGCTCTGCTCAGGGCCGGATCTCAGAGAAGTGGTCTCATACTCGTGACGGGGTTGTAAGACTCTGTCTATGAATGCCTGTACAGACTCTCCTGATACCTGAATAAACTCTTTGAGGTGTTGCTCAAGATCGAATTTTACAGGGAGCGGAATGCTATACCCGCTATAGAGTTGTAAGGCCCCTCCTAAAAGGAGGAGGAGGAGAAATCCGGCTAAGACTTTTCCAACCCTTTTTACCATACCATCCCCCAGGTCTTCACTTTATAAAGGTGTTTAGGCTTCTCTAAACTGAGGGACTTCATCTTTTGCCCCCCTTTTAGCTTTAATTTTAGCTATACGCTTTCGAGAGGCAAAATAACTGCCAAGTCCCACAACGCCTCCTAGAAATTCGGCAAGGATCAGATCCATCGGGAACTCATACTTTCCCCGTAAGCGGCCAAGTACACACGAAATCAATTGATAACCGTACCAGACCAGGATAGCGGACAAGAGGGTTCTCCGATAGGGCTTATCGGTCAGGAAAGATTTAACCAAAAAGGCCATAAATCCTCGGCCCCAGGAGTTATACAACTGGCTTCGCAATTCTTTATAAAGACGTCGATGGCGATGCCAGACCAGCACACAAGGGTCCTGGGCAATTTTATAACCCGCCCGGATGATCCGATAAAACATATCTGTATCCCCCCCGCCGGGGAGCGCCGCTCCGGTGTCCAGGGCTTCGTCAAACGGGCCGACCAGATCAAAGACCTTTTTCCGAAAGGACATATTACATCCCACTCCAAATATCGGTTTGCAAGGATAACAACTGCCTACCGGTGAATTCAGATCATAGATCCTTTTTTCAAACCCCTGACCCAGGCCTCCCCTTAATTCGATGAGCGCCTGGACGAGTTCCTGAGCTTCGGTTTCCATCTCTAAAGCCAGATTGGGCCCGGTGCAGCACATGATCTCGGGATCCGATAGAAAGTTCTTGACCAGGGAACTGATCCACCTTGGATCCGCTACGGCATCGTCGTCGATGTAGGATAAAATTTCCCCCTTCGCCTCCTGGATAGCCCGATTGCGGGCAAAATCTAAACCTCGTTTAGGTTCCATAAGATAGGTTATGGAGGGATAGGTGGCTACAAGGTCCTTGGTTGCCAGCGTTGGCGGGTCGTTATCGATAACCAAGATCTCGTAATTCGGATAATCCTGGACCCTCAAAGAATCTAAGCAACGGCGTAGATCCTCTGGACGGTTTCTTGTACAAATACAGACGGAGACCCGAGGAAGGGTTGAGGGCGCGGGGAGGTGTGGGCAGCTCGGCCGATCTTCGATCCCTTTGGCGCTGCTCAGGACGGGCTTCGATCTTCTCTCTTTGATTTTCGCTCGGATTTTCTCTCCCAGCCGTCGGTGGATTTCTCTAAGCAGATCTTCTGCTTCTAGAGAGGGAAAGGGAGTATCCATCCTGACAAGACCCAAAGGGACCCCGTCCATTCTTACCAACACCAGGACCTTCCGATACCCCTCCAGGTTTTCAATCCGAAAAGGGGGTTTAGAAATATCCCATTCTATAATTTTGGTTGCCATATCAGCCCTCTCCTTGAAGCCATAACCCCGGCTACGAACTCTTTGATGAGTCCATCCGTTGCGGTCGCTTTTCAATACGAAACGTCTCGTTGATACACCCCCCGGGCAAATCCACACATCCAAGAGAAAAGCCCTAGGCAAAAGAGGGGAATCACCAGAGGATGCTCTAAAGTGTGTAGAGACCCGAATCGAACAAATAGGTAAATCGTTCGCATAAATTTAATAAAGGGTAAAAAGGGTATGACAAAGGCAGCCAGAACCGGATGCCTAGCTATAAAGGATCCTGGCAAATCCGTCTTCTTCAAGACCTGTACGGTCGTCCTGCCGATTTTATACTGGTGCTTCAAATAATCCTTCAAATTAGTCCGATGGAAATGAGATACCCGTATAGCCGGATCAAAAAGGATCTTTTTCCCTTTTTGCGCCAGGAGCCAATTAAACAGAAGATCTTCTTGAGGGTAGAACTCCCCACGAAACCCTCCCTGCTCGATAAGGAGGTTCTTTGGATAAGCGATGTTGCAAGTGGGAACATGCCTGACGAACTGTTTAGGCGCTCCCGGTAGAAACTCCCTGAACTCCGATAAATATCCGGCCCGGCTTACCGGGCTTTGAGGGTTTCCGTTTCTTATAGACCCTCCCACAGCGGCAACCTGAGCTCGGTGAGCTTCCTCTATTTTTGAGAGCCAATCCGGGTCCGCAATACAATCCGAGTCGATAAATGCGATCAGAGGACCTTGCGCCTCTTTAACTCCCAAGTTTCTGGCCGTCCCAGGATCGGTTTTTTTGTTCAGGTGAGTCAGTTTGACGGCGGGAAACTCATCCCGGATGATATCCGGGGTGGAGTCCGTAGAGCTATCCACGACAAGGACCTCAAACGCGCCTTTCGGCTTCTGGCCTAGAATAGCCTTCAAGCAGGGGCGGATCGTTTCCTCCGAGTTATAGGAGGGAATAACCACAGAAATGGCTATAGGGTTCATAGGTTAAATCCCTTGCACGGTCTTCAACCATTCGATGGTCCGCGGAATCCCTTCCTCGTAACCCACCTGGGGCTGGTACCCCAACAACTTCTTTGCTTTTTCAATACTATACGAGCGATCCACGGTCATAATATCGACCTTACTTCGGGTACAAAAAGGTTCCTTCTTAAAAAAAGGGATGCGTGCAGAAGCCCCCACGGCAAAGATCTTTTCAAGGCAAAATCCAACAGTTCTGGCAACCCGGCGGGGGACATGAAGCGAGGGTACCTTCTTACCCAGGATTAAAGCCACCTGGGATACCAGCTCATTAACGGTAATCGGCTTTTCTCCGGCGATAATAAAAGCTTCTCCGACGGCCTCAGATCGAGTCATGGCGCGTTCAAGCCCCTGAATAAGATCATCGATATAGACTAAGTGAACCCGATTATTTCCACTTCCGACCGTCAAATACTTTCCTTGATGGATCAGCCGGATGAGTTTGGTCATCATACCGCTTTCATCATAAGGACCGTAGGTGATGACGGGACGGAGGAGGGTAACAGGTAATCCTTGTTCGCGGTGGTAACGAAGGACCAGTTCTTCTGCGGCAACCTTGGACCGTCCATAATTGTTAACCGGAGCGTACGGATAATCTTCCCTCGCAGGCCCGTGCTGAAAATGACCCAAGACGCTGACCGAACTGCCGTAGATAAAACGGCCTACCTGATGGAGGCAGGCCTTTAAGAGGTTTTCGGTCCCTTTTACGTTTACCCGGTAAACTTCCTCCCAGGTCCAGGGGCCTTCCCCTCTCAAGGCCGCTAAATGAAAGACCATATCCGCGCCTCGGAGGAGCTTCCTCAATTTATCCACGTCTTGTAGATCTGCAAAGATCGGCGTTACCCCCCATTGGGTTAAAAGGGAAGCCTTACCGGGGTTTCTCACCAGCCCGGAGACCTTGAATCCTCGCTGGGAGAGGTGCCGGATCAAATTATAGCCGATAAAACCGGTAGCTCCGCTGACCACTATGTCCATTTCACAATTCGCCGGATCACCTTAGCTAAGGTTCCTCCAGAACATAGCATGTTGGTGTAACTGGCATTGGCCAATGGGCAATAGCATTCCTTATTTCGAATGCTGGCCCTCAATTGCCTGGCCTTTGGCGTGGACCATACCTTTTTAAAGTCGTAGTTATATTCCCGGAGATTCCCCATGCTCTCCGCCCGAACGCAGCAGGTCCAGACATCTCCGTCGGGGGCAATTTGTGCAGAGGCCCAACCGGCATAGCAGGGAATAACCTGGGTTTTCTTCAAGAGGGTTTGCTTCACCAATCGATAATACTCCAGTCGAAAGGCCTGGGTAACTTTTGAAATGCCCGAGAAGGATTTCTTCTCTATTTCTTTGGATAGAAAATCAACGGCCTGGGCATAGTCGTCGTAGGAAGGGGCAATATCTAACCCCACCGTATCCAGTTCCACCCTCTCCTCCGCAATCTCTGTGATATAAGAATCCGGCTCCAATTGAATCAGCTCCTGATAAATATGGGAAATATGATGAACGTTATACTTAGATAAAACGGTATGGATGCCCACAGTTAAATTGGGATACTCCAGGCTTTTAAGCTGATGATAGGTCTTTAAGGCCAGCGCGTAATTATTCTTATATCCCCGGATCTCATCGTGCCGCTCCCCGATCTCGTCGAGGGAGAGGTTGATGATGATCTGGGTATCCGGACAGCTTTTTACGATCCGTTCAACCCTTTCCGGGATGAATCTGTGGAGGATCCCGTTGGTGGGGATATTAATGATCCCCGGTCTACAGTTCTCGTAGGCGCTCTGGCAGATATCCACGATATCCTTTCTTAGAAAGGGTTCTCCGCCGCTGATGGTAAACCAAAACGGCGCTCTACCCAGGGATTTGAAGATCTTGTCGTACTCTGCAACGGTCAGATTATCGACCCGTTTTTTATAGATGTTACAGGTCAGGCATCGAGAATTGCACGAGTATAAGACGCTGACGGTCAGGTTGACCGGGAGCGTGTTAGGGAGCCCGAACTTTCTGAAGATCGGATATATGAACATTTTGGGTAATAATTTACCTTTCATAAATGGCTCTCTAAAAGCTACCTCAAAAATCAGATCGAAACGAGCTCAAAAGTTAAAAATCGCTCAAGACAGGTCAAACTTTGAGGGTTCAGATAACTTCTTGGTGCTACTGGCAATATCCCAGATAAAAGGGTTTTTCTTTTTAATGTAGAAATCGTAAGCTCCGAGGCCGTACCCTACGATTTCTATGACGATCGCCCCTGTAATATAAAACGCCCGTCTTAAGTGAAGGTATATATATGTCGTCAGATGGTAGAAACGTCTTTGTCTAATCAGGCGAAGAACCGTTTTAAGATGCAGGTGGAGCTTTTCAGCAAGGATGGTTAAAATCAGATGGATATCTGTAGAAGCCACCAGGTATCCTTGGGTTTTCTTAAGATGTTTATGCCCCGCGATGATACGTCGGCGCTGGATGAGATAATCCTTAACGGTTTCTGGGCCTTTATTACGGACAATTGCATCCTGCACATAGCAGGTTTGATATCCGGCTCTGGTGATGATGGCTTCTATGGAGGCTTCATCGACCGCCGTATCCGGTGGAATCCTTTCGAGGATATTTCTAAAAGCGACCAGCTCCCCTAATTTGGGCCGGGTAAGGGCGAGGTAGTGGTGCATCCACCAGAGGAAATGGGTGGCATATCCCATAAACGTTTTTAAATTGTTAATCGGACGCGGTCGGGCTCCGGTCATACCTATGCCGGGATCTGAGAAAGGCCTCAGCAGGTTTTTGATGGCATTCCGAGACGGGATCGTATCGGCACTTTCTAAAACGAGGATGTCGGCTTTGGCCTCCTGGAGAAAGAGATTGATGGCCGAAGCTTTTCCTTCGCGCTGCTGTTGAACCAGCAGCTTAATTCGAGGATCCCTCTCACAAAAATCCCTTACAATCCTCTCCGTCTTATCCGTACATCCGCTGGCCACTACGATAATCTCCTGGATGTTACATCCTTCCAGATTTTGCTTTAACAGGGCATCCAGCAAAGTGCCGATGTTGGCCTCTTCGTTATAGGCCAGAATGCCAATACTACACTCCAGCGTGGGATCTCTTTGATTCTTCATCCAGAAGCCCTCCTGCTTACCCTTATTCATAAGCAGATCTTATACCAACTTTTAAAATTTGGAACTTTTTAAAGACTTTTTTAAAGATAAAAAGCTAATTATATCTAACTTAGATAACTCCTCAGAGGAAAGAGCTGCAATTCTATATACAAAACGTCTAATTTTTAGACATCCTAAGCGTTTTCATTTTTTAACCACTTCAAAAACAGGCCCTGCGGGAACCAGGCGGAAATTTTTTTCAAGATCGCCCATCTTATAATATCCGGGAGTCGTGTCGGCAAGATAGATGGGATGCTCGGAAGCATACTCCGCCAGGATCCGATTCAAATCTTTCAGCTCATCGTAATAATAGCTCGAGACTAAAATCACGTCAGGTCTTACACCTTCCACCTTTTGAAGATAAAGCAGGACGCTGTGCGGCGTATAATCGGCTATCAGGACGGAATTGGGTTTGACAACCTGGAAAGCTGCTTCCCCAAACCTGCGGGCTCCCCTCTCTCCTCGTTTGCTGGGGTTCAGAAAGAAGGTGTAGTTATCCCTGAAGGGGATTTTCCGGGCGCGCAGAAGATCGATACCCAGAGCTTTCAAAGCCGGAGGGACCAGATTATAGGTTAAAAGGGGCGCGGCGATGACCGAGAGGAGGACCAGCTTTGCGCCGACGAAACTTCCTATCCTCCCGCCCTCCCAGCGCTCCCTTCCTTTAAACAGATTATAGGCTCCGTAACCTATAAAGATGGAAAAGACCACATAGTCGGAGATATAAAAGGTATATTTGGTAGAGCCGAGGCTTGGCCATGCCGTCGTCTTTATAAAGAACAGGCCGTTTACTCCCATAGCTAAAAGCAGAAAGAGGGCCGCTCTCCAATCTGCCGCCAGGAGACTTCTTATTCCCCAAAAACCTAAGACAAAGCCGACTAAGGGGAATTGGTACATTAAATAGAGAACGTAAAAGAGGGCCTCCTTGGCCAGTACTTGTCCATCAGGTAGGGTAAAGTAATGGGAAATCCCTGGGGGACCAAACCACAATTTTTTTATAACTGCCAGGAAACTTGTTGGGAAAATCAAAAATAGTATCAGTGCGATCCCCAGACCGCTCGCCAGGAACATGGCCCCGGTTCTATTAGAAATCCAGGAGGGCTCGGTCAGTAGAATGAAGCAAACTAACGCCGGAAGGAGGGCGGCAAGGATAAGATGGTTGGTGAGCCCTAATAGAAACGTGAGGGCCGCCAGACAGAGCCAATGAACCGCCTTAGACTGCTCGCGCCACTTCAAAAGCAGGTAGACCAACAGAGCTACGAAGAAGGCGTTGAGGGTATAGACTTCGGTGATTACCGCATGAAGCCAAAATGTATGGGAGAAGCAGAGGGCCAGCGCCGCGACCCATCCGGCTAATTGAGAACGGGTTAATTTAAAAGTACTGGCGTAGACGAGGGCAACGGTCAGGGCCCCGAACACGGCGGAGAGCAGGTTGAGATTCCAGGCTAATTCTCCGGGCAGCCGGGCGAAAACGCGCCCCAATAAAAGATAAAGGGGATGATCGCTGGCCGTCCCAATCTTTAGGGAGAGTTTATAGACTTTCAGCGCAAGGCCCGCGCTGTCTCCCCAGATGACCGTGGGAGCCAGAGTCCACAGGTAAACGGATAAGGACAACAGAAAGGGGCATGCGAAGTTATAGGCTAAGTTCTTGATAGGCTTCTTCATCTTTCTGAAAAGACTCAAGAATACCGCTGAAAAGAGGTTAAGGGGACCGCTTATTCCCCTGGGCCGTTTTAAGGATTACTCTTTAAGAAGGTCCTTCAAATGGAGAAGGATGACTTTAAGGGGAGCCCGGAGTTTCAAAACCGTCCAGATGGCCTCCCAAACGATCTTCCTGGAAATTTTAGAATGGCCATGCTCTCGCTCCCGGAATATAATCGGGATCTCTTTAACTCTAAAACCGTTCTTAAAGACATGGTAGACCATTTCGATCTGGAAGGCATAGCCATCGGAATGGATCCGGTTGAGGTCGATGCTCTCAAAAACGGCGCGACGATAGCACCGAAACCCGCTGGTAAAGTCCCAGACCGGATAAACCATGATATAAGAGGCATACATATTGGCGAGCTTGCTCAACAGCAGACGCCGGAACCTCCATCCTTCTACCCTGACCCCATCAATATATCGACTGCCGATCACGAGATCCGCCTCCTGGATGGCTTCCAAGAATTGTGGGAGATACCGGGGATTATGGGAAAAATCGGCATCCATCTCGAAGATATAGTCTGCACCTTGCTCTAAAGCGTATTTAAATCCGGCTAAATAAGCTGTTCCCAGCCCCATTTTAGATTTTCGGTGAAGGACATGGACGCGGTGAAACTCTTCGGCCAGCTCGTCAGCCACTTTACCCGTCCCATCAGGGGAGTTATCGTCTACGATGAGAATATGAAATCGCGCATCTACCCCTAAGATCTCCTGGACCAGGGCCCGGATGTTTTCCTGTTCGTTATAAGTTGGAATAATAATAAAAGGTTTCATATAGGATATAATAATCCAATTTAAACTTTATAGCTCCTTTGAATAATAAAAGAAAGGAACATTTTATAACTCGCCTAGCTTTCAGAGGCCAGGAACCTCCAGAGGAGATTAGGGTTTAATCCTAAAGTATAAGGGTCCTCTTTAAAAAGCAAAAAATTTGAGTTACCCGGGGTACCGGGCCGTTTCTAAAACTGTGCACGAGCCTTTCGGATTTACGGACCTCGTGGGGGTATAATAAGCAAGAGTTATACCAGGCAGAATTTGCAGACATTTCCCCATCGCAGAATCCTTAATCTATTTAAATTTATTAGACTTCCTGATCAGAGGGGCGATCATTGGCAGAACGTTCCGACAGGCGATCCATAAAAAATTTTGACGCTCCGTAAAGAGGAATTTAAGAAAGTCCCAATCAGATTTAGGAGGCTGTTTTCCCTTGACACCTGAGGAAGCCCTACCTACTATAGGAATTATGAAAGTAGCTTATTTCGACTGCTTTTCCGGTGCCAGCGGAAATATGATTTTAGGAGCGCTTTTGGACGTCGGCCTTCCCCTGGAAGAGCTTCAGGCCGAGCTGAACCGGCTCCCCTTCTCCGGCTACCAGATCCTGGTCCGGAAAGTTCAAAAGCAGGGACTGTTTGGAACCCATGTGGAGGTCAAGGCGCAGGAAAGGCCGACGCACCGACATCTATCCGATATTCTGGATCTTCTGGACCGAAGCACGTTAACTCCCATCCTTAAAGCGCAGGCCGGACAAATCTTCCTCCGGATCGCGGAAGTGGAAGCAGAAATCCACCAGGTCCCTATGGAAGAAGTCCACTTCCACGAGATCGGCGCCATAGATTCCATCGTAGATATTGTAGGAGCCGTCTGCGGCCTTCATAAGCTGGGGATAGAAAGGATTTACGTCTCTCCCTTTACTCTAGGGAGGGGATTCGTGGATTGTGCCCACGGGCGTATCCCACTTCCGGCCCCGGCTACCCTGGCTCTGCTTAAGGACAAGCCGGTTCTCTTTTCAGAAATCGAAGGGGAACTCGTCACTCCCACAGGAGCGGCCATCCTGGCAACTCTGGGCACAGGGTTCGGAGACCCCCCGGCCATGAGGCTACAGTCGGTGGGATATGGGGCCGGGACGAAGGATTACTCCATCCCCAATGTGTTAAGGCTCTGTGTGGGGGAATTGGAGGAGGGGGGAGCTAAACAAGGTAAGGACTCTGTCGTGGTGATGGAAACGAACATCGACGATATGAATCCGCAGTTTTACGAGTATGTGATGGACCGGCTCTTTAAAGCGGGAGCGCTGGATGTTTATCTAACCCCAGTTCTGATGAAAAAAAGTCGACCGGGTACTTTGCTGACCGTGGTCTGTACCTCTTCATTGTTAGAAGAAATTTCCACCCTGATCCTTCAAGAAACGACGACCCTGGGAGTTCGATGGCAAGAAGTGAGACGGGTTAAAGCAGATCGAGAGCTGATAGACTGGGATACGCCTTACGGGAAAGTCAAGGTAAAGGTGGCGCGCTGGAAGGGTCGTATCATCAATGTCACCCCTGAATATGAGGACTGTAAGAGGATCGCAGAGGCCGGCGGCGAGAAACCCCTCAAGGAAGTTTACAACGAGATCGCTCGCTTCCTGACCGATTCCTTCAAAGAAAAGGCTCAGCCACAAAAACCCTAAGAGCGCGCTCTTCGGGCCTCTCTCTGAGTATCCTCCCCTGGGTTTTTGTGATTTTGTGACCAAGGACCCTCGCTGGAATCCGGCCCCTTCAGAAAAAACCTTGACACCCCCAGGTAAAGAACTTATCCTCTAGCTAGAGGAACGATGCCCTTCTTGCATAGGGTAACGATGTAAGGATCAGGATAACTTTTTCAGCAACTTAGGGGTCATGCGAGGTAAAAGGTTATGAAAGACGTATTCAGGGAAATTTTAAAGGCCAAATCCAGAGGAGAGAGGGCGGCGCTCTCTACGATCATAAGCAGCAAAGGCTCTCTTCCGATGAGCTCCCGGACCAAGATGCTGGTCCTACAGGACGGAACGATCGTAGGGACGGTCGGAGGAGGGTGTATGGAAGCGGACGTTTGGGCGGAGGCTAAGGAGGTCATGAAGCGAGACCTCTCCAGAGTTTCCCGTTTCATCCTAACCGAAAAGCATGCCGGAGAAAGTGGGCTGAACTGTGGCGGCACCGTGGAGATCTTCACAGAACCTATCGTGCCAGGGCGGATGGATGAGGTTTTCGAAGAGATCGTGCGGCTTCGGGAGGAAAATCAATCGGTTTCCCTGGCGACGATCATTTCCAATACGGCTTACGATTTAGTTAAAGAGCACTCTAAAATGCTCGTCCGAAAAGATGGTTCCGTGGTTGGAACCCTGGGTGGAGGTCGGATTGAAGAAGAAGTACGAACAGAGGCCCATAAGATCCTGGGGCAAGATCTCCTCAAGATCATGGATTTCACATTGAACGAGGAGGAGGCTAAAAACCTGAAGGCCGTCCCGGGAACCCTCCTCAAAGTCTTTATCGAGTCCTTACTCGCCCAGCCAGTTTTATATCTCTTCGGAGGCGGACACGTCTCCTTACAGATAGCCAAGGTGGCCAAACTAGCCGGGTTCAAATTGGTGGTCATCGAAGACCGCCCTGCGTTCGGAAATAAGGAGCGGTTTCCGGAAGCCGATGAAATTATCATCGATGATTTCAGTACGGTCGCCAAAAAACTGGAATTTAACGAGTCCTCTTATATTGTCGCGGTGACCCGGGGCCATCAGCACGATGAGAAGATCATCGAACAGGTCGTGTGGAAGCCCGCTAAATTTATTGGAATGATCGGGAGCAAGAGAAAGATCCGGATCATGTGGGATAAGCTCCATGCGAAGGGGATCCCCATGGAATTGCTGGAACAGGTTCATGCACCTCTTGGAATCGATATCGGGGCCGATAATCCCGAGGAAATTGCGATTAGCATTGTAGCAGAGCTCATCCAGGTCCGACGCGGCGGAAGTCGGAATCTACGAACTGTGCAGGAGTGTAGGTAGGATTCCCCCGTATCCGTAGCCAGAGATCAAAAATCGGGAATCAGAAATGGTCTTTAAGTCCATCGGTGAGATTGAAGCGGCCCTGGCCAGTCATCAGTATATAACGGACCCTGCTCTGGCAACCACGCTATACCTGGCGCAGGCCTTAAAAAAGCCTGTATTTCTGGAAGGAGAGGCCGGGGTCGGGAAGACGGAGGTCGCCAAGGTTTTATCCAGGGTTCTAGAGACCCGGCTTATTCGGTTACAATGCTACGAGGGATTGGACGCCTATAGCGCTCTTTACGAATGGAATTATGCGAAACAGATGTTGCGCATCAAGCTGGAGGAAAATGCCCCCGATAAGGCCCGGGTCGAGCAAGACATTTTCGGCCCGGAGTTTCTCATCCGAAGGCCCCTCCTCGAAGCGATCCAACCCAACGCCGGCCCCGAAGCTAACGGCGTATGCCCTCCCGTCTTACTCATCGATGAAGTGGACCGGGCCGATAGTGAGTTTGAAGCTTTCTTGCTGGAAATCCTTTCGGATTTTCAAATTACCATCCCCGAGATCGGAACCATCAAGGCGAAAGAGCCTCCTCTGGTCGTGCTGACCTCTAATCGGACCCGGGAGATCCACGATGCGTTAAAACGCCGATGCCTCTACCTCTGGATGGATTACCCCAGCTTTGAGAAGGAATATCGGATCGTAACGACCCGGATTCCGCATATCGAAACCCGACTGGCCGCCCAGATTTGTAATTTTATGCAAGCCCTGCGGTCTATGGATCTCTTCAAAAAACCCGGTATCGCCGAGACCCTGGATTGGGCAGCAGCGCTCATCGCCCTCCACCGAGATAACCTCACGGCAGAAGACGTGGAAAAAACCCTGGGCTGCATCCTTAAATACCAAGAGGATATCGCCAAAGTAAAGCAAGAGAATATCCAAAAAATGTTGGAGCACCTGGGGATCTGCGTAACGTAATTAAACTATGAAGAACGCGAAGGGTAGGGAGAACTGAAGGGGAGGAACGTGGAAGAAGGTTCCTGCTTCCGCACTCCCAGATTCCTATACCTCTTTGTCCTTCGGGGTTTATAAAACTCCTGTGTTGATCGGCGCCCACATGTCCATCTCAGAGGGACTTTATAAGGCCTTTCTGCGGGGGAAAGAGGTCGGGTGTACCACCATCCAAATCTTCACGAAGAACTCCAATCAATGGAAGGCCAAGGACCTGACCGAGGAGGAGATCTCCAAGTTCAAGGAAACCCAGAAAGAGACGGGGATTTCTCCGGTGGTCGCCCACGATTCTTACCTGATTAATCTGGGGTCTTTCGAAAAAGACTTACTGGAAAAATCTCGTGAAGCTTTTCTTACCGAATTAAAGCGCTGTAAGCAACTGGGCATTCCTTACCTGGTCATGCACCCAGGCTCCCATCTGGGGGTTGGAGAATTGGAAGGGCTTAAACAGATCGCCGAGTCTTTAAACTGGGCCGTAGAGAAAACCAGGGGGGATCAGACCCTGATTTTGCTGGAAAATACAGCGGGGCAGGGAACCAATCTGGGTTACCGATTTGAGCATCTGGCTGAGATTTTGGATCGGGTCGAAGAGAAGTCCCGGTTTGGCGTTTGTCTGGATACCTGCCATACGTTGGCAGCAGGATACGATATCCGAACGGAGGAGGGTTATCATAAGACCTTGGAGGCCTTTGATCGGATGGTAGGTTTAACCCAGATCAAGGTGATCCACATGAACGACTCTAAAAAAGGGCTGGGCTGCCGAGTGGACCGGCATGAACACCTTGGTGAAGGATGTTTGGGATTGGAGGCCTTCGGATATTTTCTACGGGACGAGCGCTTCAAGGGGGTGCCCAAGATCCTTGAAACTCCCAAGGATAAAAAAAATGAAGCCGAATCAGATCGAAAGAATCTGAATCGGCTTCGGCAATTAGTACAAAGCTAATAACGAGGACTACTTGATATCTTCAAACTCCGCATCGACCACGTTATCGCCACCACCTTTAGGTCCGCCGCCTGTTCCGCCCGTTTGACCCTGTCCACCCGGACCAGGTCCGCTTTGCGTATAACCGCTGCCCGCCTGTTGTCCGGCCTGTCGGTACATTGCTTCCGCCAGGCGATGAGAGGCACTGGTCAGCTGATCCTTAGCCTGGCGAATGCGGGAGATATCGTTGGACTCTAGCGCCCTCTTCGTCTCTGCGATGGCATCCTCAATGGGCTTGATTTCGCTTTCCGGGATCTTGGCGCGGTTTTCATTGAGGAGCTTTTCGGTATTGTAAACCAGCGAATCGGTCTGGTTCCGAATTTCAATCTCCTCTCGTCTCCTTCTATCTTCTTCCGCATGGGCTTCGGCGTCTTTCACCATTTTCTTGATCTCTTCGTCCGTCAGGCCGCTGGAGGAGGTAATGGTAATTTGCTGTTGCTTACCCGTACCCAGGTCTCTTGCGGAGACGTTGAGAATTCCGTTGGCGTCGATATCGAAGGTCACCTCGATTTGAGGCACGCCTCTCGGAGCGGGAGGTATACCGACCAGGTGGAATCTTCCGAGGGTCCGATTATCCCGGGCCATTTCGCGTTCACCTTGGACCACATGGATTTCTACGCTGGTCTGATTGTCAGCAGCCGTTGTAAAGATCTCGCTTTTCCGGGTAGGAATGGTGGTATTACGCTCGATGAGCTTCGTCGTCACGCCGCCCAGGGTCTCAATCCCCAGGGAGAGGGGCGTAACATCCAGGAGCAGGAGATCTTTCACCTCGCCCACAAGGACCCCCGCCTGAACGGCAGCTCCCACTGCGACCACTTCATCGGGGTTAACCCCTTTATGGGGCTCTTTTCCAAAGAAATCTCTGACCATTTGCTGGATCTTGGGAATTCGCGTAGATCCGCCGACGAGGACCACCTCGTCCACTTCCTTAGGCGCAAGGCCGGCATCCTTCAAAGCGAGTCGGCAGGGCTCCAGGGTCTTCTCTAACAGATCCCCCACCAGTTGCTCAAATTTGGCCCGGGTCAGTTTCATATTCAGATGTTTAGGACCCGAAGCGTCTGCGGTAATGAAGGGAAGGTTAATTTCCGTCTCCACAACAGTGGAAAGATCCATCTTTGCCTTCTCTGCAGCTTCTTTGAGGCGTTGTAAAGCCATACGATCCTTGCTCAGGTCGATTCCGTACTCCTTCTTAAACTCGGAGACCAGCCAGTTAATAATTCTCTGATCTAAATCGTCTCCGCCCAGATGGGTATCTCCATTGGTAGATTTGACCTCGACAACCCCTTCCCCAACCTCCAGGATCGATATATCAAAGGTTCCGCCGCCAAAATCGAACACGGCGATGGTTTCATCCTTCTTTTTATCCAGTCCGTAGGCCAGGGCCGCTGCGGTAGGCTCGTTAACGAGCCTGAGCACCTCGAGCCCGGCAATTTTACCTGCATCTTTGGTGGCCTGACGCTGGCTATCATTAAAATAAGCCGGAACCGTAATAACCGCCTGGGTCACTTTTTGTCCCAGGTAATCTTCTGCGGCTTGTTTTAACTTCTGCAAGATCATCGCGGAGATCTCAGGGGGGGAATACTGTTTACCCATGATCTCGACCCGCGCATCTCCGTTGGGAGCTCTGACGACTTTATAGGGGACCATCTTAATCTCTTCGGTAACCTCCTCATATCGCCGCCCCATGAACCGCTTAATAGAGAAGATCGTATTCTCCGGATTGGTAATGGCCTGGTTCTTTGCGATGCGCCCCACCAGCCGCTCGCCATCTTTGGTGAAGGCGACCACTGAGGGCGTCAACCGACTTCCCTCTTGGTTGACAATAACTGTAGGCTCGCCACCTTCCATAACCGCAACCACGGAGTTGGTCGTCCCTAAATCGATTCCTATAACTTTGTTGGTAGCCATGAACTAACCTCCTTCCCCGATTTAATCCGGTGGAAAATCAAAATTCATCTATAAAACTAATTTCACAACTTTTATGATTACAACTCTAATATAATAGTTGAGTCTCTTTTTGTCAATCCTAAGATGGGTAGAGATAAAGGCAGATTTCCCCTGGAACTCTCCCAGGCTACCCGTCATGATTTTATATTTTTAATTTGTAACCGCTCCCCCCTCCCAAAGCCTCGAGAGCGGGGACAGGGGGGAGGCCCGGAGCGCTACCACCTAGTCCCTTTCATTTTGATCCCTAGAATCCCTCCCTCACGGTCGTGGCTCAGAGGCGTAGTCCTCAGAGCCACGACCGTAAGGGAGCGGTTGATCAGCAGGAACGGGACGATGTACTACTACATCGTTTACTTAGTTTTGACTTCACAGTTCTCCCCTCACCCCCGGCCCCTCTCCCACGCGGTGGGA
>Ga0073934_10001474_pt1 | contig 55925 bp, 41 predicted proteins | sample LarsenN4metaG_FD_76834 | JGI IMG/M metagenome (GOLD analysis project Ga0073934, IMG submission 76834) | Hot spring sediment bacterial and archeal communities from British Columbia, Canada, to study Microbial Dark Matter (Phase II) - Larsen... ...
AGAGTCGGGAAGTGGGAGTCATTGTTCTTGCTGTTAGGTGTGGTAACTTCTCAGCATAGATCAGCCTCTCCTTCCCTTCCAGCCTTTGTTTCATCCTCAAACTCTTCTGTCAGTCAACCAGCCCCTGCACCTCCTCCTAACCTGGATGACTACCGCTATAAATTGGCAAATAAGCGATCGCGTAAAGATTGAGGATTGGTTGATGGCTATACAACTCAAGATCATTCAAGACACTGTCTTCAAACAAACGACTGAAGATTCTGCAGCGTTACCTCCAGAAGATAAAGTTACAGTTGCAGCAGGCACCATTCTTGATATTCACTCTTGGAAGACCCTAAACCAGACTCATATTCGCGTTGCTTTACTACGCGACTCATTTGGAAATCCACCCCGTAATACCTGGTGTGTCTTTATTCCGCACATTCAATTGATTCAACCACCGAGTATAAAAGTTACTCAAAACACGGTCTTTAAGCAATCTACGCAATCATCTTCGCAATTACCTCCGGAAGATAAGGCTGATGTTGCAGCAGGTAGAGTATTTTATCTTCATTCTTGGGCAACGGCGAGTAATGATCATTACAAACTTTCGCTCACCTGGAATGAGTTAGGCAATCCATCTCGTAATACCTGGTACGCCTACGCCCCCCATATTCAGTTTATCAACACACAAGCGCAGGTTGTGCCACTACCGGGAACGCCACCTATCTCAGGTGGATTGCCAGCGACGAAGCAATTAAATGTGCCTCACAAAAGTCAGCTTGACAATGCGCTTAACCCTACCGGAGCTTGCAATGTCACCTCATTTGCAATGGTGATGAGCTATTTTCAAATTCGAGGAAATACTAATGTCGGACAACTGGAAGATGAATTATATCGGTACATGGAAAGGCAAGGATTAAGTCGCTGGGATCCTTACGATTTAGCCACAATGGCTCGCAACTATGGGCTGGTTGATGACTTTACAATGCAGGGGCGCTTATCAGATATTCGCAAAGCGATCGCTGAAGGTCGTCCGTGTATTATTCATGGGTATTTCACCAGCTTTGGGCACATTATTGTGGTGCGTGGCTATGACCAGTATGGCTTTTTTGTGAACGATCCCTATGGTGAGTGGACTTCTTCGGGATATTTAAACAATGTGTCTGGCGCAAATCTTCACTACTCTAATGCCCTGATTCAAAGCAAATGTTCACCAGAGGGAGAAGCTTATATCTGGCTGCATCGTCTTTCTAAGAAAAATACAAACGCATTTTCTCGCTTATTTAACTTCTTTGATCGAGACTAAGAGCAGGATAAAATATCCTGATACCCATCCGGTGTGAAGTTGCATATTACCGCTGATCTCCCTAGCCCCTCTAAGAGGGGCGAACAGCTGTTCGCCCTTACGTATAGTGGAAGATTACAGTTGGTCTAAAGTCCAATTACAGAGGGGGATGCCGCAAGCAGGGGGATGATGTGTCCCATTCACCAATTGATCGGGATTAGTAGCGCTCACTGCGACGAGCGAGGCTGACGTAGTAGAGCAACTGTAGGACGGAAGTAATGGCAGCACCAATGTAAGTGAGCGCAGCGGCAGTCAATACGGCTCTTGCCCCAGCGACTTCTTCAGCTGTGTCGGTCAGTCCGGCTTGTTTAAGCAGGGTGAGTCCGCGACGACTCGCATCAAACTCAACGGGGAGTGTGAGCAGCGAAAACAGAACCATGAAGCCAAAGAAAAGGATGCCGACCCAAATTAAGCCGGCCATGTTAAACAACAGTCCTAAAGTGAAGGAGATGTAGGAAATGGTGGGTGTGAATTGCAGCGCGGGCAATAGCGCACTTCGCATAGCAATTAAACCCGAACCCGTTTGATATTGTTGAACATGACCTAACTCATGAGCCGCAACAGCCATAGCAGCAATGGATGGCTGAGTCGCGATCGGGTCAGACAAGCGCACCACATTTGCACCTGGGTCGTAGTGGTCAGTCAAATTGCCCCCCGCGCGTTCTAAAGGAATGGGGTTCAGCGATGTGCGAGAAAAGAGAGTATTGGCAACCTCCATGCCTGTCATCCCTTCTGTATTCGGAACTCGGCTCCATTTTGCGAAGGTACTCTTTAAGTACATTTGTGTAAAAGCCGAGATAACCAGAGCTGGAATCGCGATGAACAATAAGTAGTATGGATCGATGAAAAACATGATCGAATTTAGCTCCAGTATTTAAAGAATTCTTTGTTTGAAAAGGTCACAGCGCGGAAGGTACGACGTTGAACGATGATGCCCGCGATCGCGACGCCTAACCAAAGAAACAACCAGCCTGGTGAGTCTCGCAAAATTGGACTGACCGCACTACCCGCACCCTGCACCCCCGTAATTGAAACCCGACCTAGAAGTAGCAGAATAGCCAGCACAATTGAGTTTGCTCCTGCGATCGCAGATAGGCCCGTGATCAATTCATCTTGCCAGTGCTGGGTGTAAGTTAGGATACCAAGCGCGATCGCGCAGGCTAGAGCTACAAAGGCATGAACGATGCCAGTCTCATACCCTAGGTAAGACATAAGGCCAGACCCTAACCAGGCTCCAATGATGGCTCCTACCAGAGAAAGCCCAAAGACGTAGAATTGCCACGAAAAAATCGCCATTAAAATACCTAAAACAAGGCCAACTGTTAAGCCTGTTGCGGTGCCTAAAAAGCCGCCTCCCAGCAAAATAAAGACGCCCTTTGCCCCTAACCATAAGCCACCAAAAAATGCCCAAATGGGCAGCATCACGGTAAAGAAGCGGTAGCCTCCAAAGCAAAGCAGAATTCCAAAAGCTCCAGAAAAGAGAGCTAAGAAGATTGTTTGAAGTAGCATTTAAATAGCTCCCAATGGCTTACAAAAGAACGGGATTGGTGACACCGTAGCCTTAAGTTAATCAAGTTTGGTTACTTGTATCTGCGTAATTTTTGTTCCAGCTGAGTTCGGGAAAGGCGTTGCTACTCAGGCAGCTACAGAGAATGTTGCACGAGCGATCGCGATAGTTGATTGGAATAGGTTTATTCTAATGTCATTACAAAAAAACAATGCGCTAATTTGCACGGTTGTTAGCTTTACAAGACTTTTGACAAATAAGAACTAAATAAATAAGGACAATCTATGAATTAGGTAAGTAGCAACAAAAATTAAAAGACAGGATGATTTATAGAATTATTCTAAAATGCTTTCTTGGAGCGCATATAAGGTCAATCTAACGAGGAAATGATGCTGGTTAAGGGTGATACACTTTACTAATTTTGTTGCAAAAATAACTTGTAAGATAGATTCCCTAAAGCAGATTCGCAGAATAAAGAATTCAACTTGCATTACAAACTGTGAAACCCATATCTCAACAAGTGGAGTCTGCCACTTAATGCCATTAAGATTAACCTATTGATTACGAGTTCAGATAGTATTACTACAGAGGGAAATACTATGTCTCGATATGATGTAGATGATCAAACAGAAATGTCAATTGCTTCACGTAATGCTTTGAGACGCTTATCAGAGTATTGGTGGATTTTTCTAATCCAGGGGATTGCAGCTATTATTTTAGGGTTTCTACTACTAACCAATCCGGCTGCAACGGCAGTCAGTTTAGTCGTCTTTTTGGGTGCTTATTGGCTAGTCAGTGGTGTGATGGATTTTGTTCGTCTGTTTACTGATAGCGGTCAATGGGGATGGCATTTAGCCCTGGGTGTGCTTGGGGTACTTTCTGGCATTCTGGTACTCAGGCATCCGTTAATTAGTACAGTTGCGACAGGTGCATTTCTAGTGACCCTGCTGGGTGTTGGCAGTATTGTGATGGGGGTCGTGGGGATTATTCGTGGCATCAAGGAAGATGGCTGGGGATCAATCGCGATTGGGGTTGTCAACCTGTTGATTGGTTTCTGGTTGCTGTTTAATCCTTTATCTGCCGCGATCGCGTTGCCCATTACGCTAGGCATTTTTGCTCTGGTAGGTGGTGTGTCAACAATTATCAACTCATTTAAATTGAAGAACTTGACGATTTAGAACGTGAGTGATTTTTGGTAACAGGTTACTCATCAATCGTAAAAAGAGAGCCATTGGATGATCAGATATTGATTGCTAGTGGCTCTTTGAATTATGGGTTGGATAAGATGCAATTTTTGTGAAGGAGTTTCGCATTGTCAAACCCCTACCACAGACGATTCCACAACTGGAATTTTATTTGTTTGCAATCTCTAAACTGATTTGGTTTTAGCCCAATGAGACTGTTGTTTACCACCCAAAAGTAACCACCAGGCTGAGATCGCTAGCCAGTGAAGCACGGTAATCGTTGCCAGAGAAGCCGTCAGGCGATAGGTCAGCGTGCAAGCAAAACCCAACAGGGTCATTAGCGTTAAGAACGTTTCAGAAGAGACGCTCTGATACCAGGCCGTTAACCTCCAACGCGCATATAACCATTGAAAGCCGACAAATAAACCTAATGCTAGCAATGCCCAAGCCCACCAGGTTAACGCAGGTAACCAGACAACCGGATAGGGAATCAAAAGAATGCGAAAGAGATATTCTTGTAGCAATGCGGGTACAAAGAAAAGCCGCAAAAGAGTTCCCAGTTGACGATGCCAGGGGTGTTGCGGTTTCCAGTGAAAGAAGCGGGTCGCAAAGCCAAACGGAAGGGCGATCGCGGCAAGTGCAGCCAAAATAGAAAAGGTGATTAACCAGCTAAACGAGGTCGGAAAGGTAAACCCGCCAAACGTGCGAATCACCAGGTAGGCAGCCAGCGGTATGCTTGTGAGTGGTAGCTTCCAGGCACCGAGCAACAACGTCGGTTCTAGAGGCGCAACACCAGGATCTGTACCACCGATTTGATTGGGACGCAAAACCCAGATTTTTGCACCATGATGCAAAAACAACTTGGCAAATTCGTCGTGGGCTTGACGGGGCATTGCCGTTCGCCAGCTAATCAGCCCGGTGATTAAGTTTTTGGGTTGAAAGTCATCGATACTCAGAAATTGGTTGCTCTTGTAGAGGCCCGTCAGCTGCTCGGCGTTTTGCTCCCAATCCCAACGAACGATGCCAACGGGGGTCAATTGCTCGGCCAGGTCTTTGCCGAGCTTTACTAAGCGTCGAAACCGCTGTGTATTTGAGTCATCTGGATGCGCCTTCATCCACGCAAGAATCTGGGGGTTCGTCTCAATCTTTTCCTGAAAGCGACGCAGCGTTAGAAACAATGCCTGAGCTGAATCTTGTACACAAGACGTCGCAGAGGTAATCGTCGAATCACCGCTGCCATCGCCAATACGATAGCGGGCACCAATCAGACTAAGTTCAGCAATTAGCTCTTTAAAGAAAGAGAGTTTAGTATCACCAAATTGGTGATCTTCTGTAAGCGTATCTAGATGAATCAGAGTATCTGAAATCGGGCGCATGCTGATGAAGCCTCGCCGCAAATTCCCCATGTAATTTGCCCAAGATTGCCCTCCCGAAAGGGTACCATCGCCTCCATTGCCGTAGACCTGAAAATAGTCGTAGTCAAAAACAGGCTCATTCGTAAATGGGTCGTTGATGACTGCGCCAACACCAAACGAGAAGTGCCCAGCATAGGTGCCTGCCACAAACGACTCATGCTTAGGATGCGTTCCCCCACGTCCACCGTAGTTATGAATGACTAGAAACCAGCTTCCAGTCTTCCAGTTCGATCGCACGGCATTCGAGGTGTCACTGGTTGTATCAATCAAAGTCGTTTGAATTTCACCTTTACGGGATTCAACATCCTTCCAGTTGTCAAAGTCGATGAATCGTAGTCCCTGCTTGAAGTCGAGAATGACTCGTTGGGGGTCGATTTGAAACAGGGCGCGTGGCTTCATTGCCTGCACTGTAAACAAGCCTGTTTGATCCTTTGCGCCATAAATGTACCAACCTGCCGACCCAGCGATCGCCTTTTCTAAATTGCGGGTGGAGGTGTTAAAGATGCCATCCTTATCGGCGGGCTGTTGAGGAATGCGAATAACTTCTTGCACTCCGTCAAACTGGCGTGTCGTTGGGTTGTAGTGCTGCACCCGAAAGCGATCGCTAGAACAGGGTGCCTCGCCTGGACAGCTTGGTGGCAACTCTTTGGGGTCTTTTGGTGAGACGGGTTCTATCAGCTTGACGAGAGCAGAGTACTGCCCTGTTTCCTGAATTGGCTCGCGTTGTACCCGCAACACGGTTGAGGTCTGAGCCGTGGTTGTTGGAGCGGTGGGTGAGGTGGCTGCCATTTCTAGCTTGACTTTGCCCTTGAGCGCAACCGTCACGTCATCGTAGGGGTGCCCCCCAGCCAGGGATTGTAACGGCCCGACTTGGGTGCGTCCGTTCAGTCGAATCGGATTAATCACACCATTTTGAAACGCCTGCTCTGCCGAAGGTACGAATGTGACATCGCGCGAGGCTACCTTTACATAGGCTTGAATGGCGGGTTCTTGTTGCCATGCTAAACGCACTGTTTGCCCAATCAGTTGCTTGGCTTCAGGTGGGGCGACATAAACCTCAAACCAGGCCCAATCAGTCTCTTTGGTCTGGCTTTGAGTCTGCTGATATTGCTCAACGGTTGGCAAAATTAAGCGGCCAACCCAAGGTGCAACAGGTTTATAAGTGGCAGCAGGGGGCGTTGCCGCGATCGCGTAGTAGCTAGGTTGATTAAACGGCGCTTGGATCGTGGAGGCATACTGAGAGGGTGGCAAGCTAGAGGGGGCGGCTGGTAAGCGTGGTGTAACCAGTAACACTGAGGCGATCGCACCTAGCAAGACTAGCAGTAACCAGCGGAGGTGTCGCAGGCGATCGCGTACCGTTCTGAACCCGTTTTGTTTGAGCACGTTCATTGGATTGACGATTAAGGAGCCATTTCGTTGAAATTCTCAATCTTCTACCAAGCCCCATTCACAGGAGGTTCTGGTTCAGGCCGAGAAACAGACTGAAAGCCATCAGCATAGCCTCTGGTGTAGGCACGAGATAGCTCAGCATTGTTTTGCCAACCGTTGTCAGAAACTCCCTGGAAGGGGTTGTAAGGTCGATTATTTAACGCATCTTGCCGCCCGCGAGCATAGCCACGGTTATAGGCTGTTTGAGGCGTTGTAACAGGTGGATCCGTACGCCGATAGGTGAATTGAGTGACCTGCCCCGTTCGAAGATTAACGGCACAGTCAAAGCGATAGTTCGCTGAACGATTGGTGTTTTGAAAGCGAGCGGTTGCAGTGCCCCGCACTTCTTCTTCAGTGCTTGAGATAAAGTAGGTGTTCGCTGAAGTCAATTTTACATCGACCCGCCCATTAGTTTGCTGGGCAATTCGCTTTTGTAGCTCCCTCTCACAAATTGCACGGCTGGAAACAACAGGTGGTGGGCTGGGTGGGGTAACTCGTTGATAGGTGAAGCGGGTCACTTGCCGATCACGAATGTTAACAACACAATCATAACGATAGTTGATCAAACGGTTTGTATTCACAACTCTGGCGTTTGCTGTACCTCGCACCCCTTCTTCAGTGCTTGAGATAAAGTAGGGATTGGCTGAGGTGATGGTGACATTGCTACTACTGCCTGTTTCTTGAGCCAGTCGCTCTCGCAAAGTTCGTTCGCAGATAGCCGTACTCGAAACAGGTGGCGAAGTAGTCGGTTCGTAGGTAAGTTGCGTCACCTGTCCGGTGCGAATGTTGACCGCGCAATCATAGCGATAGTTGGTCGAGCGGTTTGTCTCTGAAAACCGAGCCGTTGCCGTTCCCCGCACCCCTTCTTCGGCATTTGAGATGAAGTAAGGATTAGCGGAATTGATGGTTACGATGACCGGCTCACCTGTTGATTGAGTGATGCGATCGCGCAATGTTCGTTCGCAAATGGCTACACTTGACCCACCGGGAGTTGGAGTGGGCGAGGTTTGATTGATGCGTTGATAGGTGAGTTGAGAGACGGTGCCTGTGCGAAGGTTTACGGTGCAGTCGTAACGGTAATCGGCTGCCCGATTATCACTTTGAAAGATAACGGTGGCTGTGCCGCGAATGCCTTGTTCGGCGTTGGAGGTAAAGTAGATTTCAGCAGAATTGACGGTGATTTCTAGCTGCGACCCAAATTCTTGCGTCAGGCGCGATCGCAACTCTCGTTCACAGGCTGCCGCATTAGCAGGTCTGGGGGCTTGAGCTAGCGTCGAAGCGCGATTAGTGGGAGGATTTGCAGCAGCTCGTTCGGGGTCACTGGAATTGGAGGAGGTTTGGGGCGATCGCGCAAAACAGCTAGAGACAAAGACAGTCACCACCAGAGCTACTAAACTTCTCTCACCTACAACTTTTGGACTGAATCGGGTAAAACGACCCATTTGCCTGCCTCATAGTGTCATTGGGGCGATCGGCTCAATGTCAGGATCGTAACCCCCGATTTGGTTGGTGCGAAGCACCCAAACCGTCGCACCGTGCTTTAGGAAGATCCGCACAATGGTATCACTCGCCAACCGGGGAAGCATCGTGCGCCAGCTTCCTAACCCAGTGAGCAAGTTACGCAGTGGCTGATCTTCCAAGGTGCTGCCCAAATTATATTCGTTCTTCTCCCAATCAGAACGAGGCCCACCCAGCGGCTGAAGTTCTCGCTCTAACTCGTTTGCCAGGTCTTCAAGATCGGCAAAGCGGCGTGCCTGGTTCGGGTCTTCGTTGATCAAGCGTTGTTTGAGTTGAGGATTATTCGTCAGATATCGATTGGTGCTGTGCAGACTGGCAAACAGGGCTTGGTTTGAGTCTTGCGAGCAGTTATTCGCAGGCCCAACGTAGGTGCCGCCTGTGCCGTCGCCAATCCGGTAGCGAGCCGTCATCACCTGTAGTTGCGACAACATCAACGTCAAGGGAGAAAGCAGTGTGCCATCTAAGCTGTAGCTATTGGTAAAGGCATCCAACTTAATCAAAATGTCACAAGTTGGGCGGGTGCCGACCCAACCAAACTGGCGATCGCCCATGTAGCGTGACCAGTGCAGCGTGCCAGCGATCAACCCGTCCGTATTTTGGGTATAAACCTGGTGATAGCGCAGGTCAAAGATTAACTCATCGCTGAGTGGGTCGCGAATCACGGTTGCGAGGCCATAGGCAAAATGCCCAAAGAAAATGGGTGTAGCGGCAGCGGGTTCTTTTTTGTTGCCACCAATGCCACCATAGGTGTGAATTACGAGTGCGCGATCGCCCTCTTTCCAACTTTGAATGGCGCTTTGAATGGCATCGGTCGAGTCTTCTGAGGCGGGGATACAGAGGACTGAAGCAATTTCCCCTTTATGAGCGGCTGCATCTGCCCAGGCCTGTTTACGAATGTAAGTGTAGGCGGCTTTTTTGCCAAAAATGACCGTTTGTGGTTGGAGGCGAAAGAGGGCACGCGGCCCTAAAGCTTGAACAACAAAAGTCCCTTGGGCATCTTGCGCGCCATAGATGTACCAGCCTGTTTCGTTAAAGGGAGATTTTTCTAAATCGCGGGTGGTAGAGGGGTAGCTACCGTAGGCTTCCGCTAAGATCACGGCGGGCAAGCGAACGGTTTCTTCAGGGCCGTCAAACTGGCGCGAGGCTCGGTTGTAATGCACTACACGAAACTGGTCTGACCCGGCAATTGGTTGCAGAAACTTGACCAGCGCACAAAAGCGTCCTGTAATTTGGATGGGGGTAATGGCAATATAGATTGTTGTTGATGATCTTTGAGCCGTATTCTGAGATCGCTCATCTGTCATCTCTTGAATGTCTACCTGACCATCCAGCATGACGACCATATCATCGACTGGGCGAGAACCTGCCAATGATTCGAGTGGGCCTACCTGTCGCCAGTGGTTGATGCGATCGGGATGAACTGATCCACCAAACTGGCTACTATATTCTGCATCAACACTAAAGTGAACATCTTTAGTAACAGCTTTGACCAATTTCTGTACTAACGGATGCGTACTCCAGCGTAACCGCACGACTTGACCAACCAGGTGTTGATAGGGTTCGGGGGCGTGATACACCTCAAACCAAACTCCTTTGACCTGGAGCCGTTCTTCTGGTTTAGGCAAAATCAGGCGTCCCATCCAGGGTGCGATCGCGCGATAGTTAGCAGGATCGACGGATTGGGCGATCGGGTAGTAGCCAGGTTGGTTAAAGGCGGCGGCTTGATAAAGTGCGTAGTTACTCTTTTTACGGGGAATTGAGTGATCGGCTCGCAGGGCTGCTCCACTCAAAATCGACAGAATGATTTCGATGGTGTGTTGCAGATTCGTTTTGCCATTCGGTAAGACCGCTTTTGGATCCATGTAGCCACCTGGAACCTGATGCCCGACCGGGCCAGCTGACATGATGGTAATCTTACCTTTGCGTTTGGCTCGGTTCCAATAAGAGAGAAGAAATAGCTTCCAGCGTCTAATGAACATAATCGGCCCCAGCTTTTCGACCGAGTCTTTCTCCCCAATGATGTGATAGAGATGTTCTAACTTCAGCAAGTTATTGTTAGCGCTCATCACGCCACCGAGCGAGATCACCTCAATCGGTGCGCCCGTCGATCGCCGCAGGTAAGGCCCTGCTGCAACTGACATTTCGCCGCCACCGCTATAACCAATTAACGTGATGGGAACACCGCTTCCAGGCTGATAACCATGTTGGATTAAGCCGTCAAAGATAACTTGAGCAATGCCCTGGTTATAAATCGGCCCGTATCGTTTGTCTGATGAAACTGCCACAATAATGACGTTTCGCAGGTTGACCATGATGCCTAAAAGAGCTGCAGGGTTGCTCCAGCGCATCTTGTCGGCAGTTTTCCAGAGCCACGCCAGTGGCCGATCTTGATTGAGCGGCTTGTTTAGCACAGAGTACATCATCAAGCCTCTGATCAGCTTCGTACCCTTTGGTAAAGCAGGTTCTAAAGCGGTTAAAAAGTCTTCGACATCGGGGGTGTATTCACTACCAGATTGACCGATGCCATCCAGATAGACGATATAACGCTCTGTCTCATCATCTGCGGCTATTATTTGCTCTTCTGGCGGAGGCGCGATCGCGGCGGATGTATCGATATCTTCGCCATACCAACCCGCCCACCAGCCTAAACTCTCCAGGGGGGCTAAAACTCCAGCGAAGACAATCGCCACAACACCGATCCAGACGAGATCAAAAACAAGCTGAAGCAAGTTCGGTAGGGTCGTGTACCAACCAAAAATCCAGGTTCGAATTGGATGCATTAGCGCCAGGATCATGACAAACACTACTGCCATAATCAGCAGACTGGCCACCAGTTTTAAGAGCTGGGGAATCCGGTTTGTCTGTTCGTTAAACCACGCTAACAGGTCATCACTTTGAGTCGGTGCTAAAGCCAATGACCCCTCTGATTGAATGGTTTCTCTACTAGAGAGGGTGCTTTGTAGGTTTTGGGCAACCGCATGAGCGGCTTCTGGGGCAGAACGTCCAGATGCTTGCATGAGTTGGCGAACTTCTGGTAGCCCCCCTTGATAAGCAACACCAATGGGTTGAGCGGGTTGAACTCCGGCCTGCAATCGCTCTCGCAGTTCGGCCCGACTATCAGCCAGGTCAACGCCTGCAATGCGTTCGGATAGGGTTTTGCTGAAGCGGGCGATCGGTTGCCCAATCGTATTTTCTAGGAAATATTTAACAAACCACCCAAAGGCAATGTAGCCAAAAGCAAACCCTGCACCGATATTGGCGATCGCGGCAAACCCCACAATAATTGCCAGCAAGTTCCACACAGATAGTAGCGATAAAATCGGCACACCAAAGTAGGGAAGCGCACCTAAAAAGCTAAACAGCAAGGGGGCATAGCCCAAGCCCAGGACAGTAATCAGCTTGGGAAACGGCACATACACTGACCAGGGCAATAAGCAAATTAGCCAGGTGCTGAGAGCCAAAAAGAGAAAGCCAAACAGAAATAAAAAGGCATTCAGTAAGAGACTAAAAAAGAATCGCCAGGGCTTGACCCGATTAATAAATAGGATGACGCTTTGGCCAATTGCGAGAGACAACCCTGCTAATAAAACAAGGGCGAGTGCAATCCAGGAGGCGCTGGGAAAATTCGCAATCTGTCGAAAAGCTTCTCGGTTGAGGGCGAGAACCCACCCGATCGCGTACCAAAATTGATCAATCGCTGAAGAGGGCATAAATCAAGGGGCTTGTTGATAGGAAAGCTATATAGCGGATAAATGTAAGAGAATTATAAGTCCCGGCTAGAGATTCACCGGGTATCTGACACAAACTCTGACACTCTTAAAAAGTGTTGCACCTGGGTTTGATTTGAAGAGTGAAGAAAGTTTGATTTCGTAGTGCTGCTCAAGGGGAGTTGCGATCGCTTGATGCATCAAAAATCGATAAAGCTGCTGTGAGTCGTCAGGATTGATATAGCTCACCTTTCAATCGATTGCATTCATCTAGTAGCAGGTTGAGTTCTGCAGCAACTTTCCACGGATTGCGCCCTTTAAAGGGGGCAGCGATAACTGCTTCGTAAGGATTTTTCCCAGTTTGTTTAACAGCATCGATCGCGGCTTTGTTAGAGAATCCTCGTCCAGCCACAAGCCAAGCTGCTAAAACATGTCCCGTGCGCCCAACTCCACCAGAGCAATGAATAACGACCTTTTCATCATTCTGATTAGCGATCGCTAAGAACGGTAAAATTTGGTGGGCGAGAATTTCGGGGGTGGCAAAGCAGAAATCCTCGATTGGTGCCCAACATACTTGGTCGAGTCCAAAGGTCTGTCGATAAATATCTAGTAGATTGGCATAGCGAGCCAGTTGAGCTTCAGGAAGCAAACAGCAAATACGCGCGATGTCCTGATTCTGCATAAATTCGATCCACTGATCTACTTGCTCGTTACTATACCCAGGGCGTGCAGAGCCAAACACGATAGGTTCATTCTCCGAAGCGGCAGCAAATTTATACATAGTGAGTGCATTGAGTTACTCAACGCCCGATTTTAACGCTTAAGCTTTCATATCGATCCGGTGCGTCAAAGCAACGGGTCGAGTAAACTACAGAAGCTGAGTTATTGACGCGGCAGAACAACCTGGTTGGAGCGGATGTACAGGCTCTTTGTCTATCGTTCGACTTGCTTGGTCGCCGCTCGACTTTGACGTTAGCCTGCTTTAGTTCGTGGTTAAAGGCAGTTCTTGAAAGTTACTTGTGAGATGATAAATCTTTAATTAAAAGTTAATTGCAGGTAAAGTTTAAATGTTTGTAGCTTTGTTATCTCTTTTTCAAAAGGATATTATTCATGAGACTTTACGAATTACTTCAATCTCATGTCAGTAGCGATCCAGATATGGCTATCTATGCCCAGCTTTATGGAGCACAGTTTACACGTGATTCCAAAGCAGTTTATGATCGTAAGTCAAAAGCAAGAGATATTTGGAATCAGCAGATCGGTTATACACTTTATGGATTTTCTGACGTAGACTATTCACCTGAGTCCTGGCTGGAGTTTTTCCTGCCTAACGATTCAGTCGCAAAATTCCTGATCACTATTGATCAAGGCTTTAATTATCAAGAGCTGAATCAAGCATCTTATAGGAAGTGGCAGAACGAGTGGCAAGATATATTGGCTCATTCACCTTCTCGCTATCAGCTTGGTTACTCAATTTCTTTATTCCCTGTTGGATTGTCAACTTTGGGTTATTCACTCATGGCTTACGTCGCATTTACAGAACCCAAAGTGTATGAGTCAACTTATTTGGAATGGAGGGAAAAAGAAAACCCAACACAAGCTCATTCGGATCAGAGACGACGATGGCGAGGTATGGCCATTGACGGGTTGCTAGATTTTGCAAATCGTGGAATTGAAGCGCACAAATACTATGCCTTCCCTGTAACTCTACCTTAATACTGTCTGGCACTTTTAGTTGTCATGGCATAGCCTAACAACCTATTGGAGCGAACTGAAGGGACATTTGAGTGATGATGAAAAGGTTGTTTGCCGCCGCGCAACCGGAATGTTAGACCGATCAGCAAAGGAAATTAATTCGCCAATTCAAATCTATTTATTCTTTCTAACTACCATGTGCCACCAAGCTTATTTGATTGGCAAGCTTCCTCCAACTCTTCAAAGCACGGAAAACAAGTTGTTGCTTCTAACTTATGAACCAGATGGAGAAGGTGTTTTTTCTTATGATAATCAGCAACTTTATCTGACTTACATGCATCAAGAAACGATAGTCAACAATACTCAACCTGAAGGTATAACTAAGACGAAGATGCGCCCCTTATCTTCTCGGCTTAGCTGTTCATTATGGGTGCGACATTTTAGTCTGTGGTCTATTGAAGAGGAAAATTTATATTCCGGTCTGTCTATTAGAGACTATGAAACTGATACAGAAAGAGAAGATAAATACTTTTCTGGGTTTAAATTTGATGAGGATGAAGGTACATGGAAGTGTACCTGGGAAAAGCGTGATTTGCAACAAGTTTTTAACTCTACTTTCTACTACTCAGCAACAGTGGAACTCGCATTAAATCTCGTTGAGAGAGTAGGAAGTTACTCGGAGCATTTGTATTCTAGTACTGCCTCTTAACTAAGAGGCACTGTGAAGCGACTCTAGGGGAGGAATTAGCCGATCATTATCTGATTTTCCACGGCGATCTTTGTTGATGCAGCAGAGCAGACGGCTAAGGAACTGTGTCAGGATTTAAACCAACAGTTTGGGTGGTTAATGTAAATCACAACGATTCAAAACAGTGGTTGTCTGTTACCTGAGCAGTGAGACATCTGGGAAGGTCAGTCTAGAAGTTGGAGTATGTGATGATTGTTCAATCGCATTCGCGTTCTTATCATGCACTTACTAGCCATGAGGTTATGGAGAGTCTGGGCAGTCGTGCAGAAATTGGTTTAACACCTGAAGAAGTTGCCCAACGCTATGAACAATATGGCTGGAATGAATTGCAATTTAAGCCTGGAAAACCTGCATGGCTGAGGTTTTTGCTGCAATTTCATCAACCCCTCCTCTACATTTTGCTTCTGGCTGGAGTTGTCAAGGCGTTTCTAGGGTCTTGGACGAATGCTTGGGTAATCTGGGGCGTGACGCTGATTAACGCCATCATTGGCTATGTGCAAGAAGCGAAGGCCGAAGGGGCGATCGCCTCTTTAGCAAAAGCGGTCACAACCGAAACAACGGTTCTGCGGGAAGGCCAACCCCTGCGCATTCCCTCACGGGATCTGGTGCCGGGGGATTTAGTCGTGCTGACATCGGGCGATAAAGTCCCAGCAGATTTGCGGTTGCTGCGGATACGCAATTTGCAGGTGGATGAATCTGCTCTAACAGGGGAATCCGTTCCGGTTGAAAAATCTAGCCAGGTGCTACCAGAAGATACTCCCCTGGCTGAACGGCGCAACATGGCTTATGCAGGCAGTTTTGTCACCTTTGGGCAGGGGCAGGGCTTTGTCGTCGCCACCGCCAATGCGACTGAGATGGGGCAGATATCGCGATCAATGGAAAATCGCGTCAGCCTCAGTACCCCGCTGACCCGGAAGTTTGAAAAATTCAGTCGTACTCTGCTTTACGTCATCTTAACCCTGGCGACCTTTACCTTTGGGGTGGGGTTGGGGCAGGGAGGCGCTTGGATTGATATGTTTGAGGCAGCGGTTGCCCTGGCCGTTAGTGCAATACCCGAAGGCTTACCTGCGGTCGTGACTATCACGTTGGCGATCGGGGTGAACCGGATGGCGAAACGCAACGCCATCATTCGTAAACTGCCTGCGGTGGAGGCTTTGGGCAGTGCCACAGTGATTTGTTCCGACAAAACCGGGACGCTGACGGAAAACCAGATGACGGTTCAGGCGGTTTACGCGGGATGTCAACACTACCGCGTCAGTGGCGGGGGCTACAGTCCCAAGGGGGAAATTACTCACCTCAGTAACGGCAAGGAGATGGTGCTGGATGCGGCGGAATTGCCACCTACCTTAACCCAGTGTTTGACAGCAGGCATTCTCTGTAACGACTCCCAACTCAAACAAACGGGGACAGATTGGGGCGTGGTGGGCGATCCAACGGAGGGAGCCTTGATTGCTGTGGCAGAAAAAGCGGGCCTAAGTCAGGCTGGACTCAGGACGGCAACCCCGCGCATGGATGCGATTCCCTTTGAGTCGGAGTATCAGTACATGGCAACCCTGCATGAGGCGCAGCCGCGAATGATTTATGTGAAGGGTTCGGTCGAGGCTTTGCTGTGTCGGTGTAGCCAGATGCTCGATGCTCAGGGGCAGTCGATCGCCCTTGATGCACCCCAGATCAAACAAGAAGTCGATGACATGGCAGGGCAGGGGCTGCGGGTGCTGGCATTTGCTCAAAAAATGGTAGCGGTACAGCAACATGCGATCGACCATGAGGATGTGGCTACCGATCTGGTGTTTCTGGGACTACAGTGCATGATTGACCCACCCCGCCCAGAGGCGATCGCAGCAGTTCATGCCTGTCAGTCTGCCGGGATTCAAGTCAAGATGATTACTGGTGATCACATTGCCACCGCGCGGGCGATCGCCCAACGCATGGGGATTCAAACCAGTGCTGGTGTTGTCGCCTTTGCTGGGCAACAGTTAGCCCAAATGAGTGAGGCAGAAATTCATCATGCGGCCGTTGAGGGGTCTGTCTTTGCCAGAGTCGCCCCCACGCAAAAGCTGCAACTGGTGGAAGCACTCCAGTCTAAAGGTAATATCGTTGCCATGACAGGGGATGGAGTGAATGATGCCCCGGCCCTGAAACAGGCGGATATTGGCATTGCAATGGGCAAAAGTGGCACGGAAGTTGCTCGTGAATCCGCTGCTATGCTGCTGACAGATGATAATTTTGCCTCGATCGAAGCGGCTGTGGAAGAAGGACGCACGGTTTACCAGAATTTACGAAAGGCGATCGCCTTTCTTCTACCCGTGAATGGTGGGGAATCCATGACGATTTTGATCAGTACTCTGTTAGCGCGGGAGTTGCCGATTTTATCGCTGCAAGTTCTCTGGTTGAACATGATCAATTCCATCACTATGACAGTTCCGCTTGCTTTTGAACCCAAATCTCAAGGGTTGATGCAACAACTGCCTCGTAACCCTAATGAACCTCTACTTACCCCAAAACTGTTTCGTCGCATTCTGGTAGTGTCTGTATTCAATTGGATCTTGATTTTTGGATTGTTTGAATGGGCACGGTTAACTTACGGAGATATTGCTGTAGCACGAACAATGGCGATTCAAGCCCTGGTTGCAGCCCGAATTGTTTATCTGATCGGCATCAGCCAGCTAGGAGTGAATATTGGACAGTATTTGCGCGGTCGAACAGGAGTCATTTCTAATGCCCCAATTCTGCTTCTGGGAATTGCTACCGCCATCGTTCTGCAAGTGTTGTTTAGTCAGTGGAGCGTGATGAATGCCTTATTTGCCACAGCCCCTCTGACATGGAACCAAGGGCTGATTTGCTTGCTGCCGATGTTGCCGATGATTCCCACGGTACTACTGGTCAATTGGATTGATTCACCCAGGCGAATTTCATAAGGAATCTTTAGGAACGCAAATTAGATAACTTTGATACTTTTTGTGATGGGTGTTAGCGTAGCCGTGCCGAAGGCTATACGGTCTGCCCCTTTGATAGAAAAATATCTGATCTTATTTAATCTATGATCCCTAGCAGCTATTGCAAACGGCTATCCTCCGATACACGCTGCTGAGCGAGAGATGATCGTTTGAGTTCGAGATTATCTGGAGTGGGTGATGGGCACTGTTAAGATTCGCCGATTAGGGTAAAAGCTGCCCAGTCGCGTGGTTTGGGATACCGTTGCATTGTGTTTAGCATTGCCTGCCGTAGGGCTATTGCTTTATCTCCGGTTGCTTTTAACTGGTTGTAAAACTCAGTCATCAAAAATGCAGTTGGCGAATCTGGTACAGCCCACAATGACACGATCACACTTGGCACACCCGCTGAGATCAGCGATCGCGATAGGCCAATGACACCATCCCCGGTGATTCTGCCTCTGCCGGTATCACAGGCACTCAGCACGACTAGATTAGCCTGAAGTGATAGGTCAAAAATTTCGCTAGCGGTTAAGAATCCGTCTTCATTTGCGGTTGGTGTTAATACCAGAGCGCTCTCTAAACCGCGATCGCCATCAAACAGACCATGCGTTGCCAGGTGAATCAACGATGCCGTTGGCATTTGCGCCTTGACCTTCGCTTCGGTGGCATCTTCCCCAATTAATGCGGAAGTTTTAAATAGTGTTGCCAATGCCAATGCCTCTGTCTCTGCCCCTGGCAAAGCTGCCAGTTGCATTGGGGCTTCCCCTGCAACTAGGGTTACTTGCGGCATGGTCGGGTTCCCTACAATTAACGCTGAGCTTGCCTCTGGTCTACCTGAGCCGATCTTCCTCTGCTGCCGCGTCAGTGCCAATGTTTGAATCGAAGGAGCGGTTGCGATCGTATGCTGCTCAATCAAATAGCGTCCCGTTGCATCTTGCAAAGCGGCAAAGGGCACCAAAAATAGCGCGTCGTGGGGAATGAAAATGACTCGCTGGTCGGGCTGTTTGGGCAGAAGGTCGGCGATCGGCTGGATCAACCACTGGTGCAATGTCTTTAGATTGGCTTTATCTAGTAGGTTAGCGTTTGGGCTTGCGGTAGACGTCGCAACTAATCCAAGCCCTCGCACGTTTAAGTCTTCATAGCGTGTGGTTTTAACCCATTCTGCTAGGGAGACTCCACTCAACTTCGGTTTCAAATCAACTTTGCGAAAAGTGATTTTTCCAGTCGGCGAAATGACCCAGATATAGAGTTCAGATGATTGCGATCGCTGTTGAGCTTGAGAGTCATCATGAACGACGGAATATTGGACTAAAGTTGCATTCTGCGCTTTGGCAATCTGCTGAATTTGCTGAATTGTAGGCGGTTCAATGGCTGTCTGCTCGCGGACAGCTGATGACGTTTCTAACCGTTGTGCCAATAGCTCAACAAAAGCACGTGCCCGTCCTCGTTCTGCGACTTCCAGAGCGGCATTAAATTTAGATTGAGCCACTAGAACTTGTTGGAGAGTGCGATAGGTGCTGGCTTGCAGCTCGAAGATCGAGACTTTGTTTGCGTCGTCGTTGCCAACCCCCTCCTGTCGAATTGTTTCCCAAATTGCAATGCTCTCAAATAAGACTTTCTCTGCCGCAACGGGCTTGCCTGCAGCAAATAGAGCTAACCCTAAATTGTTTAAGGCTAGTCCTTCTCGGCGGCGATGTTTAATTTGTTGGAAAATTGATAGAGCTTGCTTGTGATATTCAATGGCTCGGTTATAGTCCTTCATAGCAAAGTAGGTATTGCCTAAATTAATAAGCGCATCGCCTTCTGCTAGGGGGTATTTGACTTCTCTAAAATTTGCTAATGCTTGTTCTTGGTAATTAATTGCTTTAGTATATTCACCCTTACTCTCAAAAATATTAGCCAGAGCACTCAGAGCGTCCCCTTCCGTACTACGATCTTTAGTCTCTTGAGTAATTTTTAACCCTTCCTGTGTGTATGCGATCGCTTTTGTTGAGTTGCCAGCAGCATTATAAAAACCACCTAATTCAATTAGAAAGTGTGCTTCAAGTGTTTTGGGCGCTTCTCTCAATCTGCGAATCAGCGCTAAGTTTTGCTCGCCGTAGGCGATCGCTTTTGAATAGTTGCCAAGCCTCGCATAGCTGCCAGCCAGGAAAGATCGCGCATTCATTGCATATCTTGGATCGTCTTCTTTCGCAACCGCTAGACCTTGTTCAAGATACTCAATTGCTTTTGGATAGTTGCCAACCGAATGATAAGCGTTTCCCAACCCAATCAAAACTTCTGACTCCTCTGTGGGATCAACTCTTTTTCGTGCGATCGCTAATCTTTCTTCCCATGATTTAATAGCCTTTGCATACTTACTCAAAGTCACGTCATTATAGGCACGACCCGTTTTTGCTCTTGCCTCTAGTTGTTCTCTTTGGAGCGAGTTTTTAACTTCACGGGCAACTATGAGAACCTGCTGGCGATACTCTTCGGCTTTTGCAAAGTCGCCCAAAATATCATAGATATCTGCCATACCTGCTAGCGTTTCTCCTTCCAAGTAGGGGTCTTTCTCCCAGGAAAGCGGATTTTTTGCTGCCCGGTAGATTTGTAACGCTTCCTGCTTAGATTGCAGTGCCGATAAATATTGACCTGTTTGACGCTGCTGCTCTCCCTGTTCTGCGGCTTCTCGGGCTTTGTTATTAAGAAACGTGTAAGTACCTCCCAAATCGACTTCTGCTGCGATAATTGCAGCCTGGTCTTTGAGTTCTAGAGATAGTGCCAAACTTCGTTCATGGGTTGTGACAGCTGTGGCATAGTCACCCGCCATTAAATAAGCTGTTCCTAAGTTTCCTAAGACTCTTCTTTCTCCATTCTGGTCTTTTATGGCTTGATAAACAGTCAAAGCTTGCTCTTGCGCAGCAACCGCTTTGTTGAATTCCTTTAAAGTGAAATAGGTCAAACCAATTCGTTCTAAGACAATGGCTTCTAGCTTTTGATTATTAACGCTGCGAGCGATCGCTAGACTTTGTTCAGAATATTTGATCGCTTTTGCGTAGTCTTTCAGGGCACGATAAGCGCGGCCAATGCTGGCGAGAGACTGAGCCTGACCATCCTGATCTTTAACAGCTTGATAGACTTGCAAAGCTTGCTGAGAAGACTGAAGGGCATCCTTATACTGACGCGTTCTAAATTGCTGATTGGCCTGTTGCAACAAGCGATCGCCCAACTCTTTTGTCTGCAGTGTTTGGGCGATCGCAGGTAAAGCGAAGAGAGGGACAGAATATATGCTGCTTCCAAGGAATAAGCCGCTGAGGAATATCAGACTGGCAAGCTTCAGGCTGAAATGCTTCATAGAATCGCTTCGGAGGGATTACGGCTTTAGCCGCTAATCTATCATTTTCTTTAGCCAGATACGCTGCTGAAAAGTGTCAGCTTATGCTAGGCACAGTCTATTTAGGTAATGGCTGCACTAAATCATCTAATTCGGCATAGTCCGGTAAAGCTGTATCAATAGCCTGTCCGTTTCTTAACACAATGCGATCGCGTTGAGAGCGGGATAACAATTCGCTGTAGCGGCGGGCTTTGAAAACCACTAAATCGGCGGGTAATCCGACGCCAATGCGACCTACTGTTGGTAAGCCCATTAAATCGGCTGGGGTGGATGTGATCGCGGCGCACCAATCCAGAAAGGGATGATCTAAATGACCAATTTTTGCTGAAAGAGAAAATACTTCCAGCGCATCGTGATCACCATAGGCATGAAACGGGTCACGGCAGTTATCGCTGGCGATCGCAACGGGAATTCCGGCTGCTTTCAGTTCGTGTAAAAGGGTGACGCCGCGCCAACGAGGAGTTCTTTTCGGTTGCCGATCTTGCAGGTAGAGATTGCACATGGGCAGACTAATCACGCCGATTTTGGCTTGTTTGACGCGCTCAATCGTCTTGTTGGCCTCTGCCTCTGATTGAACGGCTAAACTACAGCAATGACCACACACAATCTGTCCGCTAAACCGCTGTTTGATTGCAGCATCAGCGACTAAGCGCAGCGTGATCGAGTCTGGATCGTTGGTTTCATCGGTGTGCAAATCCAGGTTGAGTTTGCGGTCTTTGGCGATCGCGACGGTGCGCTCAACCTCGGTTTCGATATTGGGGTTCATGTAAGCAAAGCCGCCTAAGATTCCGCCAATTTCGGCGATCTGGTCGGCGAGGGCTTCTCCTGCTGGGGTGCCGTAGTATTCGAGTGGAACTAGACAGACTGCTTGTAGAATTAGGCGATCGCGCCATTCATGCTGCAACTGCTGAAATACGGAGAAGCTCATGTGAGCCAGTTCCCCAGCGGAGTCTAGATGGGTGCGAATCGCTTTGGTGCCGTGGGCGTAACTGCACTTGAGGCCAAACTCCATGCGGTGGTAGAGATCTGTCTCATTCCACTGCGCCGCATCGGCTATGATTGCATCGATCGCGCTGCCAAAGCTGCCGTCGGGGTTGGGCGATCGCCCCCAGATATGTCCCTTGTCAAGGTGAGTGTGGGCATCGACGAAGCAAGGAAACACCATGCCGCCTTTAAGGTCAACAGAGGGGTGACTGTAGCTCGCGATCGCGCCAGCTGTGGCGATACTGGCAATTTCACCGTTTGCAATTTCTAAATCTACGGCCAACAGATTATCTTGTGGACTGTTGGGTGTGGACCACTGGCGGTTGCGGCCCTGCCGACTTCTGACTAAGAGAGCATCGGGAACTTGGGCGTTACGTAACCAGTAGTGAGACGTGTCGGGCAACATAGCAGGGTACTTACTTCGCTCGAAGGAGTGGTCTTCCTCAAAATACCCTATCTTCTGGCAGAGAAGCTCCACAACCTATGAAGGATGTCTGAGAGATAAATACGAAATACTATGAAAACATTCGAGTAGATACAAAAAGAGGACTTTAATATGAGCCTTGAAGATAGAGCAAAAGCAACTGCCAAAAATGTTGAAGGTGTTACCCAAGAGACAATTGGCAAGATCAAGGGTGATCCTAAAGACCAGGCTGAAGGTAAGGCTAAGCAGGCAGAAGCAAACGTAAGACACACTGCCGAAGATGTCAAGGATGAAGTGAAGAAAAACCTTGACTAACATAGAACGCTAAGGAAGCGTAAAATTCTTAAGTTTTCAGCAAAGGGGAAGGAGCGGGCAAGTGCCCGCTTTTTTTTATGGAATCTGGTTACAAGGTAAAGGAGCCGCCGCGATCGCCCCTTTTTGTAGTCGGTTTGCCAACGCAGGGATTTTTTCTAGCTCCATATCGGCTAGTAAATCGTGCCAAGCAGCATTAACAGTCGGGTTGCTGGGAGCTAGACATTGCAATTTTGCGGTCATTGACAGAGCATCAATCCAGGCTCCTTGTTGAGCCAAACTGTCGGCTACCTTTAAGTTCGGGTTGGTTGGACGACCCGCCAGGGACTCTGGTGTGTGCATTTCCACTAAGCCTGAAATGGAAGGATTGCCGCTGTTATCATCCAGAACTGGGTCGTTGGGGTCACAGAGTGTTGTGAAGTACCACTTATAGTTACGTTCGGTTACTAGCTGTTTGTCTGTATCCAGGGTGAAGCTAATAATTTGAGGTTTTCCGGTAATTGGAATTTTCTTTTCGTAAATGACATCCTGAGTATGCTGTTCGTCTAAGAGCAAAAATTCAACTTCTCTGGCAGTTGTTTCAGGCACGTAGGCGAAAAAGGTTGGACGAGCGGAAAAAGTTACCCCAAAAAAGCCAGGGTCGCGATCGCTCTCTGCTAACACGGGCATCAGCGGAATCAGGGGTGTTTCTTTTTCAGAGCAACCGCCCCGCGCCGCACCTCCACGCGACCAACTCGGCGACCCCCAACGGGGAAAATAGCGGCCCCGACGCGGACGGTAACGACGACGAGCCAGCAACAAGCCAGAGGACTCAGAGGTGCTGAACTGGGGCGCAGGCGCAAATGAGGATGGGGCGACTGCAACCGCAACGGGAGCCAACGCGATCGCCTCTAAACAGCAGAGTAAAACGATCAGGGGCGATCGGCCTGGTTGCAAAATCTTTCGCCACGTATCACGCATTGTTTGCTCCTCCGCTGCTTTTTGTCAGACTGATCTTCCATTCGAGCAACACCCCTTTCAATCAGGAAAAAGTAACTTTATCGCTAACAGAATTTTGCGAGTTTAATTTTTACGTTTGTAATGAACTAAAACACTGCTTCAACCAAATTTACGCACGATTAAGCCACCCAATTTGAGAAAAAGAAGCTGCAGGTCACTGGTTCAGATAGGGGCTCGTGCCATTTACACCAGCAATTCACCAGACTCTTCTGTAATCTTCCGGATGTAGTTTAACGGCTACCGAAAAAAGTATCTGTACCCGGCAGGGCTACCTTATGGTGAGACGGTTTTCTGATTCTTGGCGATCGCTCTGGCAGAGCAGTCGCACTGTTTTATTAACGAGTGCCGCTGTCACAGTGGGCCTGGTTGGTCTGCGTGAAGTCGGCGCGCTGCAAGCATTAGAGTTGAATTTTTATGACCGCATGATGCGGTTGCGCCCAACTGAACAGCCGGATTCGCGCTTGTTGGTGGTTGGTATTACCGAAGAAGACCTGCGGCGCTGGAAATATCCGATTTCTGACAAGACGCTGCTGGATGCTCTAGAGCGGCTAGAAGCAGAGGAACCACGGGCGATCGGGCTTGACATTATTCGCGATGGGTCGGTGCAAGGTCCGGCGGGCGATCGCCAAGCGCTGTTGCAGTTTATGCAGGAGAGCGGGGTTTTGGTGGCCGTCTGTCGGGTGCCCGATCGCACAGGGAGTGCGGCTGACCAGGGTTTTCCGCCACCCGAAGGGTTGGCACCAGAACAGTTTGGGGCGGCAAACCTGGGGGCTGACCCTGATAGCGTGGTTCGACGCGCATTTCTGACGCTGACGCCACCCGAAAAGCCGCAGCAGTCTGATGCTAGCACCCCACCGCCGCCCAATTCACCCTGCAATGACTCGAGTCAAACGATTCCCTACTTTGGCTTGCAACTGGCTCTCAACTATCTCGATGCTGAAAACATTCAGATGGAGCCAACGCCAGATAACTTTATTAAGCTAGGCTCCACAATCTTTAAGCCGTTGCCGGTTCGCACTGGGCCTTACCGCACTGCTGATATTGGTGGTAAGCAAGGCTATCAAATGCTGATCAATTACCGGAGCAATCGCCAGTTAGCCGAAGAGGTGACACTGACCGACGTTTTAGAAGGCAAAGTCAGCGGCGATCGCATCAAAGATAAAGTTGTTTTGGTTGGTTATGTTGCGGAGTCCGTTAAAGATACGTTTGCGACACCGTTTAACCAGCAGCGCAACTTGCCACCGATGCCGGGGGTGGTGATTCATGCTCATGTTGTCAGCCAAATTTTAAGTGCGGTGCAAAATCAGCGATCGCTGATCTGGTTCTGGCATCCTGCTTTAGAAAATATTTGGATTGCGGCCTGGGCTGTGGGTGGAGCCTTACTCGCATGGCGAATTCGGCGTCCAGTGTTGCTATTAGGAGCGATCGCGCTGGGCAGTTTGACCATTTTTGGCATTAGTTACTGGCTGTTTACCCAGGCGGGTTGGATTCCGGTTGTGCCGCCGCTGCTGACGTTCATCCTCGGTTCAGGGGTGGTGGTGCTGTTTACGCGTGGGGTAGCGCAGGCCATTTACGAAGGGGTAAGAGGCTTTTTGAAACTCGACATTGAAATCGACAAAGAAAAAAAAGAACGGGATGTCGCTGAAATTGCCGAGTCCGATTACTTTCGCGACTTGCAAGCTCGCAGCGAAGAACTCCGCCGCGAAAAGCAAACAACTAATGGCAGTACCTCAGACCTGCTCGACCAAATTTCTTCTTCATCAGCCGCAACTACCATGCAAAACTCCAACGCAGCCAACAATCATCATCCTGACCAAAATTCAAAACACCCTCGTGTCTCGCCTGACTCAGCAACCGAGGCTGACCTGCAAGATACCCCAGAAGAACCGTTAATTGTGCAGTATCGTCCTGACCTGGATGCGATTACACCGCCGATTCAGTCAACCCCCTATCTCAATCTGGATGTGGATCTGATTCAGCTTTTTGCTGACGATCGCCCCAAGTCTGAAGCATCTCCTGTCCCGCCGATGCCACCGGAACCGCCTGCTTCCCCAGCTCCGGTGCATGAACCTGCCGCAGAACCTGAGCTACCTCCCCCAGTTGTTGAGCCATTTCCCCTGCTGAATGTGCAAGCGCCAGAGGAACCAACCCCGGCACCCCAACCGCCGCTTGCAAACGATCTGGCTCAACTCGAAGACTTGCTGCAACCGCCACAACTAGAAACCCCGTTGCAACCACCCCAGCCAGAGTCTTCGCGTCTGTTGCAATCACCGCAGTTAGAGCGGCCCCTCCAACCACCCCGGCCTGAATCTTCACGGGCGATCGCGGATTTAGAAAGCTTGTTTCATCCATCAACGCCGTTTGAGGCCAATGAGCCACTGGCGGAAGAACCGGACGCTGCCGCTGAATTTGATATGGTTTCGCCACTGCCAGCCCCGCCTGTTGAAGTGCCGCCAGTGAATGTTAAGGATGAGGCTCCGATGGGGGTAGAAGAGGAGGAGGCACGTGAACCAGAACTTGAGTTAGCGCCGCCGTTGCCACCCCCACCCCCGGTTGAGGTGCCTCCGGTGCTACCGATCGCCAATCCGGCGCAACCTCACACAGCAACCAAGTTGGATGCGTTAGAAGCTCTGCTGCGGCCTCCGAGTCAAGATCAAATGCCTGATGAGCCAAGCTTTCAGCCGCCAACTGAGGTTCAAACTCCGTTACCGGAGCAGCCCTTAACCGCTAGTGCAGCGGAACCGCTTTATGTTGAGCCACGTCCAATTCCACTACAAGCGGAGTCTGAAGTTGCGCCACCCGTAACTCCAGCCCCTGTTGTCGAATCTACGCCGATGGCAACGGGTTCGCTGGCTGAGCTATTGCACGAGGTAGAAGCCTACTATCGCCAAACTCGTCAGTCCTGAGCGTTTGATGCTGGCTTGGCGCTTCAAGCAGTTACCTTCCTCGAATGCGAGCAGCCGTTGATTGCGTTTCGTTTGCTCCTTGACCCTTTGATACCCGCCCTTTTTGCTCATGCCTAAAATTGTGTCGATTCACTCCTTTCGTGGGGGAACAGGCAAGTCAAATATCACAGCCAATGTCGCAGCGGCGATCGCCCAAACGGGACGGCGCGTTGGCATTGTGGATACTGACATTCAATCGCCGGGAATTCACGCCCTATTTGGCTTTGATGAAAGTCGGATTCAACATTCTTTGAATGACTATTTATGGGGACGATGTGGCATCAAAGAAACGGCCTATGATGTCACTTCAATTCTCAAAACAAACCCGCTTTCAAAAGCAAAAATTTTCTTGATTCCTTCTAGTCTAAAGGTGGGTGAAATTGCCCGTGTGTTGCGAGAAGGCTATAGCGTTGATTTGCTAAATCAGGGCTTTAAGGAATTGGTTGAGAGCCTCAAACTTGATTATTTAATGATTGATACTCACCCAGGGATTAATGAGGAAACGTTGCTTTCGATCGCGATCTCAGACCAGTTATTGATCATTTTGCGTCCCGATCGCCAGGATTTTCAAGGAACAGCCGTGGCGGTGGATATTGCGCGTAAGCTGCATGTGCCACAACTGTTTCTGGTGGTGAACCGGGCGCTAGTGGCGTATGACTTTGAAGCGCTGCGCGATCGGATTCAGGCAACCTACAACGCCGATGTGATTGGCATTATCCCCAACTCAGATGATGTGATGCAGCTTGCCAGTAGTGATATTTTTTGTCTCCGTTTTCCCAATCATCCTTTTAGCCAGGAAATTATGAAAATTAGCAAACATTTAATTAGCCATTAATTTAATCCTTAAGTGAACGGAGTTGCGGTGATAAAGAGTCTTTATTTAAAAGCACACTTTTAGTTGATCAAAGCGACTTAGCTATGAGGTCTGCCCCATGTCTGAATTAGAAAACACCGCCGCTCAAAATAGTGATGAGAAGACGATTTACACCGAGCGATCGCTGGCTGAAATCATTGATTTACCAGAAGGATTGCAAGCCATCATTCAAGTGGTGATGCGCAATCGCGAAGCAACATTAGCCGAAATTTCTGAGCAGTTAAATCAACCTCAACGGGCGGTGGCTGAGTCGCTCAAGGATTTAGTTGAGCAGGGCTTTTTACAAACGATTACGTCTGAGCAAGAAATTTACTATCGCTTGAATGTAATTGCGCGTAAAAGTCAAAAGCTTTCGGATCAGATTTGGAATCAGTTGGAATAAGAAAAGGAAAACTTAACTAATTTGACGCTGCTGGCTGTGGGTTCCCTTTTCGATACATTTTTGCAATGAGCAATTACCTCGCGATCGCTACTGTTACTGCTACGCTACAACGTCTTTTGCAGGCGTCTGCCCAAGCTGATGTCGATGGGGCGAGGGTGACAACGGTTCGGCCAGATACGGCTGGAGGGTCTGTCCCTGAGACGGGCATCAATCTGTTTCTTTACCGGGTTGCTCCGAATCCGGCGTGGCGCAATGCTGACCTCCGCACGCGTACCAGCGACGGGCAGTTTAGCAAGCGTCCCCAGGCTGCGCTTGATCTGTTTTACTTGCTCACCTGCTTTGGCAATGAGATTGAGTTAGAACCCCATCGCCTGATGGGCAGCGCCATTCGCACGTTGCACGCCCAGCCTGTGTTGACAACAGCGATGATTCAAGCGGCGATCGCGACGCCTGGTTTTTCGTTTCTGCAAGCGTCAAATCTGGCAGATCAGGTTGAGTCGGTGAAACTAATGCCGTTGCCGCTCTCAACCGACGAACTATCAAACCTTTGGTCTACGTTTTTTCAAACGCCCTATGCGCTGTCGATCGCTTATCAGGTAGGGGTCGTCTTAATTGAGAGTGATGATATTCCGCAACGGGCGTTACCTGTGCGCGATCGGCGGTTTGCAATTATGCCCAATCAACCGATGGTTGAGCTTGCTATCTCAACGGATGGGGCGCGGGAGCCAATCACGATGAGTACGCGCTTGCGCATTTTGGGGTCGCGCTTGCGGGGTGAGCAGACCCAGGTGCGAATTGGTCAAGTCGAAGTGACACCGACAAAGGTGGAAGACCGCGAGATTTTATTGGATTTAGCAGGGCTTGACGCGGCACCGCTCTCTGCGGGTGTGCAGAGTTTGCAGGTGGTGCATCGTACAGCCGCCGACCCGCTACGGGGAACGGAATCGAATGTTGTGCCGTTTGTTTTGCGTCCCTTAATCACCCAGATTGTTGTAGGTGAGATGGAAGATGACGGAGACGATCGCCGTACTGGAGAACTGCGTCTCAGTCTCAACCCGCCATTGCTGCCAGGGCAGCGAGTCTCGCTTCACTTAAATGAACAAACGGATCGCAGTCCCTCAGCCTATAGCTTTGACGAGATTAAGCGGGCGACAAATTCGGGTGAGATCGCGTTTCTGCTGCGCGATGTAAAACCAGGAAATTACCTGGTGCGGGTTCAAGTGGATGGGGCAGAAAGCCGCTTAGAGGTTGATACAACACCTACTAGCCCTACGTTTGAGCAATATGTCGGTCCACAGGTTGTGATTCCATGAGTCAAACGGCTGCACCCAGTTGGCACGAAACAAATCAGCAAGCCTTGATGGGGGCGATCGCGCACATTCGTCAACGGCTAGAGGCCAAGCTCAATCGCACGACACTGCCCAGTCAAGCAGTCACTTTGCCGTCAAGTTCTGCCCTGGCGCAACTGACTCGCCTGTTTTATCTGACTCCGTTTGAGCAAGATCTGCTGACTCTTTGTGCGGCGGTCGAGTTAGACAGCGATTTTTCAAACTTGTGTGCCGACTTGCAAGGCGATCTGCAACGGAGTTACCCCACGTTTAGCCTGGCCCTCTCAACGTTAAATGCTCCGCACTGGCAGTCTCTCAGCCCCCAGGCACCGTTGCGCTACTGGCAGTTTATCGAGATTGGGGCTGGCAAAGCGCTGACCCAAAGTCCCCTGCGGATCGACGAGCGAATTTTGCATTTTTTGATTGGGGTGCCTCATCTCGATGAACGGCTTGCCAGTCTGGTGAAGCCGATTTCATATCAGTCGGTGCTGGTGCCCTCGCAGCAAACCTGGGTGGATCACATTGTCAAAATTTGGCATCCCAACCTGGCAACGAGTACGATGCCTGTAATTCAACTGGGTGGCGATGACTTTCTGACGAAAGTGGCGATCGCGACGCAAGCCTGTAGCCAATTAGGTTTTACGATTCATACATTGGCGGCGGGGGCGTTACCGACAAATCCGACTGATTTGTATCTGCTGCAACGTCTCTGGCAACGCGAAGCGATTTTGAGTCGGAGTGCGTTATTGATTGCGTTGGATGATATTGAAACCACGGATTTAGCTAGAGATGCGGCGATTCATCGATTTTTAGAAGACCTGACGACACCCATTTTTCTGAGTAGCCGCGATCGCCTGCGTGCCCGTCAGCGTCCGTTTATGCATGTAGATGTGAGGCACCCTGATCCACCAGAGCAAGCGTTTCTCTGGCAGAATGCGCTGCAAATGGACTCAGACTCCAGCGCGGTGAATCGGGTCGTCGCCCAGTTTAATCTCACCCCATTGGCGATTGAAACAGTTTGTACGGAGGCGATCTCAGCTTTCAATCTAGATGGGCAAAGTGAACTAGAGCAGGATTTGGGCGATCGCTTGTGGCAGCTTTGTCGCACTCAGGCACGCCCCCGCATGGATGACCTGGCCCAACGAATTGACTCGAATAGCACGTGGGATGATCTGGTCTTACCGGAGGCGCAAAAGCAAACGCTGCAATCGATTGCGACCCATGTAAAGCATCGGGCAATGGTCTATGAAACCTGGGGGTTTGCCAACAAAAGCGGACGGGGTTTGGGTATTACCGCTCTGTTTGCGGGCGCGAGTGGCACCGGAAAAACGATGGCTGCTGATGTCTTAGCGAAAGAACTCAAGCTGGATCTGTATCGGATTGACTTGAGCCAGATGGTGAGCAAGTACATCGGTGAAACGGAGAAGAATCTGCGGCGGGTGTTTGATGCGGCTGAGACGGGGGGTGTGATTTTGCTGTTTGATGAAGCTGATGCCCTGTTTGGTAAACGCAGCGAGGTGAAGGACTCGCACGATCGCTATGCCAATATGGAGGTCAGCTATCTATTACAGCGGATGGAGTCGTATCGAGGCTTAGCGATTTTAACGACGAACCTGAAGGATGCGATCGACATCGCGTTTTTGCGCCGCCTGCGCTTTGTGGTGAAGTTTCCTTTCCCCGATGCGACACAACGAGCCGAGATTTGGCGGCGCGTCTTTCCGGCGCAAACCCCCACCCAAAATCTGGATTACACCAAACTGGCGCGGCTCAATGTCGCGGGTGGCAACATTCGCAATATTGCTTTGAGTGCTGCCTTCCTTGCGGCTGAGGCTAATGAACCAGTGCAGATGGCTCACATTCTCGTCGCGGCTCAAAATGAGTACATCAAACTAGAGCGCAACTTGACCGAAGCTGAAGTGCGCGGTTGGGCGTGAGCTGAGAAGAAAGTCAGGCCGGAACTTGAATCGTCTTTTCTCCAGCTAACCCAAAGGCCGCATGAATGACTTGTAAGGCTTTTACCCCATCGGCTTCATCGACCAGGCAGCTAATCTTAATCTCTGAGGTGGCAATCATCTGAATGTTGATTTGCTGCTCGGCCAGGGAGGCAAACATACGGGCAGCAACGCCAGGTTGGTTAATCATGCCTGCACCGACAATACTGACTTTCGCGATCGCTGGATTCACCACAACTTCGCCATAGCCCAGCTCTGACTTGTTTGCTTCCAGCACATGACGCGCATTTTCAGCATCCATTTGGGCTGTGGTAAAGGCGATATCGCGAGTAATCACCCCGTTCAAAACTCGGCAACGTTGCGACTGAATAATCATATCGACGCTGATGTTTTGCTCAGCCAGCAGGTTAAAGATTTTGGCAGCCATCCCCGGTGTATCGGGCACGTAGCGGATCGCCAAACGCGCCTGTTTCAGATCAAGTGCCACCCCTCGTACCGGGGGTGTGGTCAGTTGAGGTGAGGCTTGGCTGACCGTTTCGGCGGGTTTATTGAAGGGAGACTCGGTGATGTCAAAGGTTTTGCAGAGAACTGCGATCGCCCGGTCGCACTCGGCTGCATTAATCACACAGCTCACTTTTACCTCAGAGGTGGAGATCATTTGAATGTTGATCCCCGCTTCGGCTAAGGCGGTGAACATACGGGCTGCCACACCCGGACGCCCGATCATCCCGGCCCCTGCGATCGCCACTTTCGCGATTTGCCCATCGACCATGACTTCAGCCGCTTCTAAGGTGGGGTCAGCGTGTGCGCCTAAAGCTGGCAAGATAGCGTTGGCAACGGCTTCTGCTTTTTGCAGCGAAGCTTGGGTGACGGTGAAGGCAATGTCGTTGGTGTTGCCCTCGTGGATCGACTGAATAATTAAGTCTACATCTAAGGACTGAGAAGCAATTTCGCCGAATAGACGGGCCGCGACCCCTGGGCGATCGGGGATCCGCAGGAGGGAAACTTTTGCTTGATCGGTGTCAAACTCGACAGCATCGACGGGGCGCACCAGCTCTAACCCTTCGAGGGGGCGGGCTTGTGGTTGAGACGAAATCACCCAGGTGCCGGGGTCGTCACTCCAACTCGATCGCACCACTAAAGGAATGCCATAGTTTCTGGCAATCTCCACCGCGCGGGGATGCAGCACTTTCGCCCCTAAACTGGCCAGTTCGAGCATTTCATCGGAGGTGATTTCGCGCATCAGTTGCGCTTCGGGCACCAATCGGGGATCGGTCGTCAAAATACCGGGGACATCCGTGTAGATTTCACAAAAATCGGCTTTCAAAGCGGCTGCCAGAGCCACCGCAGAGGTGTCAGAGCCACCTCGACCCAGGGTAGTAATTTCTAAATCACCTCCACTCGTAATGCCCTGAAAACCCGCTACGACTACGACTTTGCCTTCATTTAGGTGGCGTTCGAGGCGGTCGGTCGCAATCCGCAAAATTCGCGCTCGGCTATACTCTGCTTCGGTGACGATACCCACCTGCGCCCCGGTGAGGGAGATCGCGGGTTGCCCTAACTCTTGCAGCGCCATACTGAGCAGGGCGATCGAAATCTGCTCGCCTGTCGTTAACAGCATATCCATCTCACGCCGACTGGGGTTGCTCGAAATCTCGTTAGCCAGCTTGACCAAACCATCGGTGGTTTTGCCCATTGCTGAAACAACGACCACTAGGGAATTTCCGGCTTTGACATTACGACAAACGCGTTCTGCCACGGCTTGAATCCGCTCAACACTACCAACCGATGTACCACCGTATTTCTGAACAATTAACCCCATGATGCTTACTGGCTTAACAGAGAAAATCCACAACCAATTTTAGGGCTATCCGATTCCGATGGCGAAGGAAAGATCTATTTTTTTGTGGGTGAAGCGGGTAAGGAGGTAGAAGCGGGAGAAAGGAGGGGATGCAAGCAATCCTTTTTCTAACAGCCTCCATCACTACAGCGATCCGATTTGGATTGTGACGACGGTTCCGAAAGAACCCTTTTTATACCACCTCGCTCATTTCACACCGCATGGGGACTGCTGTAAGCGATAGGCGTATTTTTTGAAGGGAGTGAGCGCAGTGCCCTCCAAAAGTAGTTTCAACCTCTTCCCCTATCAAAATTATCTTTCGTTTCGTTGCACCTGGCTACTTACTTCTATTAACTTCTGCCTGCTTCTTTTTTCCCCCTATTTTTTCCTCTTACTACCTAAACTTTTCCTATCACTATTGAAGCTCGACAAAAAGTAAAAATGCTTACTTAGCCCTCCGATCCGCCATATATCTTTTGTTTCAGAGAAAATTAAAAATGGTGGAAAGATAATAGCCAAATTTAAATTTGGAGGAATGATAAGGACAGCATAAATTACAAAAATTAGGGGTGATTGCGATGAATGTTGAGTATCCCAATCAAAAACCACTTTCTGATGCAGACATCAAGGCTTTGGCAGAGTTAAAAGCCTTAATTGAGCAGGCGTTGGCTGATGGTGTGCTGACCGAGTCAGAGATGAGAAATATCACGGGGCATATTCATGGTGATGGTGAGGTTTCAGTACAAGAGCTACAACTTGTGCAACACTATATTTGCCAGAAAATTCAGACCGTTGACCTACCGGGGGCAGTCGAAAAATCTAAGTTTAAACGTTGATTATTTGACTCTGTTTATCATTATTATTTGAGCTGTTACTAATTTTTGATAGCGGTTATCTTGTCATTTGTTCTAAAGTATTTGCTACCGCTGCTAGCGTTGGGTTTTGCAATTAGAGTGCTGAGCCGATCGCTGTGGATTGTTGTTCCTCCCTTTACTTATTCGTTGCTGGGGCGATCGATCGCGGCTCCAGAGCTGAGTTTACGCTGGTTGCTGCTAAGCCTGTTTGCTTTGGGCTTTGCCCTGCTGACGCTACGGTTTAGTGGGTGGGGCAGTGTGGCCGTTGTTGTTAGTGTGTTGAGTCTGCTGTTGTGCAGCCTGCCGCTGGTTCAGTTTCCGGTGGCGCATCGGCAGATGGAGCAAGCCATGCAGCAAACTCTGGGGCATTCGTTGGCGCAGATCTCGCCTGAGACGAGGGCCAGGTTGCGACCTGCGCCGTTCAATGCATATCAAGCTTTGCGGGGCATTTCAGTGCCAGAGGTTGAGGTGTCACGGGGCATTGTGTTTGCAGAACCCGCAGACGAAAGGCTACGTCTAAACCGTTACCATGCGCCAATTAAGGGAAAGCGTCCGACGTTGGTGATGATTCATGGGGGTGGTTGGCGATCGGGTTCAGCTGACAGCGACGAGTTGTTTAGTCGTTATATGGCAGCTCAAGGGTACACAGCCATCTCGATTACATATCGGTTAGCTCCTCGGCATCGGTTTCCGGCGCAGTTAGAAGATGTTCGAGCGGCGTTGAGTGCGATTCAGGCTCATGCGGACGAATGGCAGGTGGATCTAGAACGGGTAGCTTTGGTGGGGCGATCGGCGGGTGGAACTTTGGCGTTGTTAGCGGCTTATCAAACGACTCCATTTCCGATTCGCGCTGTTGTGAGCTACTACGCCCCAGTTGATTTGACGCGTGCCTATCTAGAACCACCCGTACCCAATCCAGCCGATATTCACCAATCAGCATTGGCTTTTTTAGGGGGTACCCCAGATGAAAAACCAGAGCTTTATCAGCAAGCGTCACCCGCCAGTTACATCCGGCGATCGCTCCCAAGTTCCCTGTTTATCTATGCTGGGCGTGATCACTTAGTCCGAAATGAGTTTGCTCAGGCATTTGCCAAGCAACTACAGGCAGTTGGCAATCAAGTCGTTTATTTAGAAGTACCTTGGGCAGAACACGCTTTTGATGCCTTATTTCACGGCTTAGGAAGTCAGTTGACGCTTTACCATCTAGAACGCTTTTTGGCAGGGGTGATGTTGCTTTAATTAACTCTGTTTTAGTCAATGGAGGGGATTGCTGAAAACAATAATTCTACAGAGAAAATTTTCTTTTTAGCTGTGCCTGAATGATTGTCAGAGTGGCTCTGATTGGATTGTTATAATTGGCTCTTGTGGTACACAATTTGCCTGGAGCAGTAGCTATGCCAATTAAAATTGAAGTGATTCCCCATGACCCAACTTGGCGAGACCAGTTTCAGCAAGAGTCAGAGTATATTAAGCAGGCTTTAGGAGATATCGTTACCACTATTCACCATATTGGGAGTACGTCGATTCCAAATATTTATGCCAAACCTGTGATTGATATGTTGGTTGAAGTAACAGATATCACCCAGGTTGACCAACGCGAAGCAGCCATGATTGCTTTAGGCTATGAGGCAATGGGAGAAATGGGTCTACCCGGTCGGCGTTATTTTCGTAAAGAGAATGAGCAGGGTATCCGCACGCATCACGCCCATACCTATCAACAAGGAACGAGTGAAGTCAAGCGACATCTAGCATTTCGAGACTATATGATTGCTCATCCAGAAGCTGCTCAAGCCTACAGTGAGTTAAAACGTGAGTTAGCTGAAAAACTCGATATTTATGATATCGAAGGCTATATGGATGGTAAAGACGCGTTTATTAAAGAGATGGAACAACGAGCGATCGCGTGGAGCAAACTTTGATAGTACTGTCGCCTGTTGGTGTAGGAAAGAGTAGGGCGACTAGCATCAGAAACGGGTGTGAATTAAATCAGACAGCTGGTGCTGGATGACACGCAGTTGCAATCGGTGGCTGAAGCGGTAGGATGGGAAAGCCGCGTGGAACAGACTGATGGGTGAAATGAACACTAGCCAACGTTTTGTGCAATTGGCGCTTTATCGCATTTTAGATGCCAACCTCGATCGCGCTCGCGAAAGTCTGCGCATCCTTGAAGATTGGTGCCGCTTTGGGTTAAACAACCCGGAGCTAACTGAAACGTGCAAAAATCTCCGCCAAGAGTTGGCAACCTGGCATCATCCTCAACTGCGGGCGGCGCGCGATACACCAGGTGATCCTGGGACTCAGTTAACCCATCCTAACGAGTCACAGCGCAGCGATGTGGGGCATGTGTTGTTGGCCAACCTGTGCCGCTTGCAAGAGAGCCTACGCGTGTTAGAGGAATATGGCAAGGTGTATGACCCAAATATGGGGGCTGCCTGCAAACAGATGCGCTATCAGGTCTACACGCTCGACAGCACTTTGATGGCCTATCAGCGACATCAGCAACTCAATGATGCGCTGCTATATTTGGTGACCTCTCCTCACGAAAATCTATTGGGTGTTGTAGAAGCTGCACTCAAAGGTGGCTTGACACTGGTTCAGTACCGCGATAAAGATGCGGATGACAATCGACGCTTAGAACTGGCTCAAAAGCTTCGGCATCTCTGCCAGCGGTATGGGGCGTTATTTATCGTGAACGATCGCATCGATCTAGCACTGGCGGTTGATGCTGATGGCGTACATTTAGGCCAGCAAGATTTGCCTGTAGCTCTGGCGCGGCAGTTGTTGGGTTCACAAAAAATTATTGGGCGATCGACCCATTGCCCGGATGATCTGCACCGCGCCTTACAAGAAGGAGCCGATTATATTGGCGTTGGCCCTGTTTATGAAACCCCAACCAAAGAGGGCAGACCCGCGGCAGGCTTAGAGTATGTGCGTTATGCGGCTGAACATTCCACAATTCCCTGGTTTGCGATCGGCGGCATTGATACCGAAAATCTTACCGAGGTGTTGGGGGCGCAGACAGTGCGGGTGTCGGTAGTGCGCGCCATCATGAAAGCAGAAAACCCAACTCAGACAACGCAGCATTTTATAGCTCAACTGGTTGCTAATCAGCGACTGCAAAACTAATTGGAGCCGCGATTGCCCATGTAACCGTCGCCTCAATCAACCCGTCTCTTCTGTAAACGATCCAAATGCCGGTCTGATTACCTGCAATGTTCGCCTAGCTACCCATTCAACACCCACCGACACCACCTTTCGGGGGTTGTAGGGGAGTTAGGACCCTACACAGCGGGGGCGCGGGGGGAAGTCCCCCGATCTTGCGGCTCCGCCGCCCCCAAATCTCCGCTTGACTCCAATCAAAAGGCTTTCTCTAGAGCAATCTATTTCGAGTCAGCGACCCTGGGGGGCTTCCCAAAACCCACCAGAGTTTGTTCATTCTTGCTAGAAAAATTCTAGAAGCCTTTGACTCGATTCGACCTCAAATGCGACTGAAACGAAAAAGAAAGACTACAGAATTCTCCCTGACCTTAATCAACCTACATCCTAGAATCGGGAAAAGGAATTGAAGTTTTAAGGCAGAGTCAAAATTTCGACACCTGTTTCTGTGACAACAACAGTATGTTCAAACTGCGCTGACAATTTTTTGTCCTGGGTAATCACAGTCCAGAGATCGGGAAGAAAGGTGAGATCTTTGACCCCTTGATTGATCATTGGCTCAACCGTAAACACCATGCCAGCTCGTAGTTTAACCCCAGTACCACGCATCCCATAATGGGGAATTTGCGGCTCAGTGTGAAACTCTCTTCCGACTCCATGCCCAACCATCTCTCGCACCACCGAAAATCCATGTGCTTCAGCATACTCTTGAATCGCTGCACCAATATCACCAACTCTTGCGCCTGGTTTGATTTCAGCAATACCTCGCATCATGCAGGTCTCGGTGACTTCGACTAGTTTTTGGGCAGCCGGACTTGGCTTCCCGACAAAGAAAGTGCGGGAGGTGTCGCCGTGGTAGCCATCCAAAAGGGGGGTGACATCGATATTGATAATGTCTCCTTCTTTCAAAATTTGCTTGGCACTGGGGATGCCATGACAAACAACCTCATTCACACTGGTGCAAATAGAGCGGGGAAAAGGCGGATGCCCCGCTGGAGTGTAACCAAGCTGGGCGCTGGTGGCTCCGTGTGCTTTTGTCCATCGTTCTGCTTCATCATTCAGCATTTGAGTACTGACACCGGGTTGCACCATTGGTTCGAGGTGTTGTAGCAACCTTGCGGCTAAACGCCCGACCTGTCGCATTTTGTCGAGTTCTCTGGCGGATAGCAACACAATCCCTAAATGAGGTCGAGCGGATTGGCGATCGCGGGTTAAGGCAAATACATTCTGTCGATTCATAGTAGTAGCCGTAGCTTAGTAGGTCTTAGCAGAACTGAATTTCTCAATCGGGTGGATCTCTTGCTCCTGTTACTTTTCAGCTTTTGGGGTGATTGAGAAGTAACGATCAGATTAAAAAAGGTTTGCTGGCACAGCATAGCATAGCAAAAGACAGCTTGGCATAGCACGGCACAAATTAATGGCTTCTGTGTATTCTGGAATCAGATAACGTTGTCAAGCAGAGCAAGAGCATGGGTGGAAAAACAGATCTCGATCGCGTTGTGGCTTACCTTCCGGCTGACCGCAAGAAGGAGCTAGAGCAGTGGGCCGAGGAAGAAGAACGCTCGGTGTCATGGTTGGTTGCCAAGCTGATCGATAAGGCCTTGCAAGAGCGGCAGTTGCAGCAGAACCCGTTGCAGGTGGGAAGCAAGTAGGCAGGGCTAAGAGAAAGCAGCTACGGGTCTACACAGTGCAAATCGGTGATGCGCGAATCTGCAAGCGAAAAAAGCATATCTGTAAGCATTTCCCTTACTCCAGGTAACGGTTGGTTTCGCGGAGGCGCAGGCTCATTTCTCGGCACATGCGGAGGGCAATTTCTGGATGTTCACTGATCAGCGTTTGGAAGCTGTTGCGCTTGAGGGCGAGTAGGGTGCAGTCAGTATGGGCGATCGCGGTGGCTGCGCGGGGCATTTCGTCGAATAGGGTGAGGTCGCCGAAATACTGGCATGCTTGGAGGCGGGATAGTTCTCGGTAGAGTTGGTTGTTAAAAGTAATTAGGCTTTCGGGGGCAAACAGATGTTTACGTCGAACGCGCTTTAAAATTTGCACTTCTCCTTGCAAAACGATGTACAGTTCTTCTCCCTGAGTGCCTTCAGCAAAAATGACTTCATGCGTCAGAAAGTTGATTTCCTTGAGGTTGCGGTCAATGATGAGCAACTCATCTAAGGGAATGTCTTCAAATAGTGCAATGCGTTTCAAAAAGAAAATGCGGCTCAAGGGAAGATCCTCCAAGGCTTGCTGCTGTATGAGGGTTGTGGCTAAATTTCTGGCAGCTTGTTGAGTGATGGGGTCGGGGTGAACAATGCCTGCTGCAGGAATGGGCGCGCCACTAGCGACCAGGGTTGATAAAGCTCCGACTCGAATCCAGCGATCGCCCCGTTCGACCATTTCGTGCAACATCTCTTCTGAGATTGATGTAGTAGATGGCGGCGGAGTTCGCTGAAGTTCGCTTGCGGCTTGGGCTTCTAAAAGCGGTAAAATTGGCTGCACAAAGCGACGATGCCGAAGTGATGCAAGGGTCACAATTGCCTGCTGTCGTTCGGCAAAGTCAGGGGCTTGCAATGCCCGTTCAACCTGATTCACAACGTTGGCGTATCCCAGACAGGCGAGAACGTAGAAAACTTGACGTCGCATGCGGGTTTGAAAGTCTTGCAACGCGGCTGTGAGCATCTGAAATGGCAAGCTAGTTGGGTAAACTTGCTGCGACCAGCTCCAGGCGAGGCGCGCCAGCTCGTATTGCGGTTGCAGATGTTGCCAAAGCAGATCTTCGGCGCGACGCGTGCGAATATAACCAATTGTGGCGATCGCAGCGGCTTCTACATCTTGCCGTTTGGCTGTGAGATAGTTTTGCACGAGGGGAAGCGCACTTTCGCCGTAGGAGGCGATCGCTTCTGCTGCCTGCTTACGAACGGCTGCGCTACGGTCAGCTAAGCAGGGCAAGGCTTTACTCAACAGGTCTTCGTTGCTTAACACTTGCACTAACCGCAGGGCGGCAACTCGCACGCTTGAGTCAGTGTGAGCCAGGGCGATCGCTGCAGGGGTGGCTAATCTTTTGTCGGTGGGCTGGGCAACCGATGCCAGTGTGGTGAGGCCAAGTGCTTGTACGCTAGCGGCATCGACCTTGGTTAGCACTTTCTGCACTAAGGGAATGTACATGCGATCGCTCATCCGGTCAATTGTTTTGAGCATGCGTAAACACGCTATTTCAATCGCCTCTGTTTCGCTAGAGTTGAGTGCAGCCCAGCTCCGCTCAAAAGCCATTTGAATTTCTGGATCCACGACATTCCACGCTTGCCACACAGCCACGCAGGTCAGCGATCGAATCAAAGGACTGGAATCGCTCAGAAAGAAACTAAGTTGGGTGTTAGATAGGGGTTGCTGGGTCACGATTAATGCTTCGAGTACCGCTGCTCTGACTCGCTCATCTTCAGCGACGAGTTGCACCCTGAGATACCGCTGAAATTCAGGTTGATTGCCGCGTGCTAAAAACTGAACGATCGCCTCCTGCACGTCTGGATCTGAGCGAAGCAATAAGTCCTGCACTTCTCCTAAAAATTGACCCGGATTGGTGAGCCGCATCGCTACGTCTAAACCCAATACTTGCGCAGTGGGGTCTGTGCTTGCCAGGAGTTGTCGCACTTGCGTGGCATACTCGTCAGTGAGTTGCACAAATCCCTCTCCGGCGATCGCGAGGTCGAGTGATCCCACCTTTAATTGCGTCAACATGGAGCGGGTGTAGCTCCTCCCAGTTAAATAACCGACGCTGATAAAAGTAATGCTGACAAAAATGCCTAACAGGGTGAGTTGGGGCAGCGTTAAAAGGTTTTGCCAGACTAATAGCAAGAGTCCGGCGATCGCTTGAAACAGGGGATAGAGGATGCCATCAATGACGACCCGTGCCCGCCCCGAAAAGCGTTTGGGAATGGCACTAAAGTTAACAGTCTGAACTGCCTGGTTAAAGCTGTTGTTCAGCGCATCATAGTTGAGATTGAGCAAAATAGCGGTTGGGAGGCTGGCACTGAGGCCCAAAATAAAGAAGCTCAGTAGCGTCGTTAAGGGATACAGCAGATTTGCCTGACGCGCCCCTAAGTGTTGCAACAGAGGCCGCGCGATAAAGTAACTGATGCCAATTTCAAGCACGCTAAAGGCTGCGCTGAGAATGCCGAGAAAACCCGCTAAATCTTCTTGCTGAGGAAAAGACTGGGTGTAAATTGCAAAAAATTGACGTTCGCTCAGCCCCCATAACAAGACTGCGATCGCCATTTGTACGGCCATTAGTAGCACAATAGGATAACGCTTAATCAGCTCTACCGCATTCGCAAAGTTGGGTAAAAAGTCTCGATTTAGCTGAACTTCAGGCTCACTCGTAACCGATGGGCGACGTTGAATTTGCTGGACTTGGGAGATCGCGACAAAACACAGAAGCGGTACTAATAGCAATAAGTCTTCTGCGTGAATCACCTCCGTCAGGAGTCGCACGACACCTCCCGCGAGTAGGCCACCGAGGGTCATGGCGATTACGAGTAGAGGCGTGTAGCGTTCTAGCTGAAGGGGTGCAAAGTAGTCAGAAACAAGCGTCCAAAACAAGACGCCTAAAATTAAATCGATCACGTTGAGGCTGATGTAAGTGCCGTAGCCAATGCCCCAGCCCTGCCAAATAAAAAGTAGACGCCAGCCTAAAACCAGGGCGATCGCAGCAACTAAGACCCATTGCAGTAACCTCGTTCGGGGCACGCGATCGATTAGCCAGTAAAACCCAATCGATACGGGGATTGAAACAATTCCTAAAAACAAGTACACAATCGGCACCGCCTCAGCCCCGACTCGCTCTAACAAGACGGCAGCAGAAACGGCGTAGCCGACAATGCTAATTGCCATAACGGAGGCAGCCAAGATTTGAAAAGGTAACAATTGTTGCCTGACTTGGTGTGATTGCCTACCAAGCTGTGCCCAAATCCTCACGATGGTTTCATCCTGACAGCGCCCAATATTTTCCGTTAATGCACGTCAAAATTCCGCAGAAGCAATATCACTGACTTCCAGCGCGATCGCTTGATGGTAGTGAACCCTGGTGGACAGAAAAGGAAGTGTCACGGACTTACTAGGTATAGGTTAGTACATGAATAGGGTCGGGAATTCTAAAGACATGGATAAGCTTATCCCTTGAAATCACTATGAGTCCTGAATCTTGCCTTCCTGAACGTCATCACTCAGCTCACCCAAATGGAGTTGATAAACAGCCTGTTACAGCTTTTCAAGTGAGCCATGATCACCCTGCTCAAGCTGTAGACATTGAGGCCGATGAGCCTGCAATTGCAAAGGCTCCAACTTTGATGATCAACCAACCTGCCGAACACGCGGGTGAAACCTGTCACGTCCCAGAGCTACACATTCACTATATTCAAGGGGTCGTACAGGGAAATCAGGCATTTATCATCACAAATTTGTTGATGCGCGAGTCGGTTGTGATCCAGCAACCTCAGATGGTGTGGACAATTGGACGGAATCGAGATGCAGCAATTCCCCTGCAAGATCGGGCGATGTCTCGTCGCCATGCCGTTTTGTTGCACGTGCCCCATGTTGGATTTCAGCTGATCGATCTCAACAGTATGAATGGTTCGTTTATCAACGGCAAACGAATTCGGCATCGCAGTTTTTTGCATGATGGCGATCGCCTCCGCCTGGGAAGTACGGACTTTGTTTTCTTCTTGGGTCGCCAGCGCCGCTTGGCTGAAGCGCTTCACCCTGAAGTGTTAGCCCGCCTGACCAGCGATAAGTCATACTCACCCCGCGATAAGCATGTGGACTATCTTGAGCTAAAAGAACCGGAGGTCTTTTTTCAAGCACCCAAATAAATCGCGGTTGCAGTCAGCGTTTCACAAACTAGGGGTCAGGTTGTTTGAATGGTGCAAATCACTTCTCAATAAAAAGCCGCCATTAAGGCGGCTTTTTTGTTGGTCACTCGCTGAGGTTCATATTTGAGTGAGTTAGAGCAATTCTCTAAATCCCATTTACAGATTCTCGTAAGGGCGGTTCGCGTTCGCGTAGCGTCTCCATCGGAGACAACGCCCTTACAGATGATTATCTGTAGCCCAGTTTTGAAGAATTGGTATTAGAGCAAGGTGCCATTCAGCCAAAGTCTCTCGCCTCACGCTTAAGGTTAGCCCTGCAAACTATGCCCGAAGGTGCGATCGCAAGAATTGAGAGACTTTGGTGTCTTTTTCTAGTGTTTCCCGTTGCGTCCGTTACGAATTGGAGTACCGCAGGGATAGGTGGCTACGAGTTCGCGTTCTGCTACTTCGAGCGGTGCTTCAATCGTTGGCACAGGAATTGGAGAGACGCTGGGTGCAGTGGCTTTTGCGGCCAGGTAATCTTCTCGCAGTTTGCTAACCATTGCTTCACGGCGATCGTAGAGCCGCTTGAGTTCTCGTGGTTCACACTGATTGGTGACGTAGGCTCCAATGATCGGCAGGGCAATCGTGCTGTCGGTGTAGCAGACGATTGTGCTGGGTAACTCTTCGGGGTCAACCTTGCCCCAGCTCACGGCTTCGCTGGGTGTTGCACCTGACAGGCCGCCTGTGTCAGGGCGAGCATCGGTAATTTGCACAAAGTAGTCGTGCCCACGCTCTTCTAAGCCCAGCACTTCGTGAATTTGGGGCTGGGTTTGCAGCAAGAAGTTCTTGGGGCTACCGCCACCTAAGATGATTGCCGCACTTTCACCGTCAGCACCATCGACGCCATAAGAACGGGCACAGTAAGCGATCGCGGCTGTCTCATTGACATCAATTGAAGGATCAATCATGAGCTGTGAACCTTCTAAGGCCAGGGCTGCCACGTTCATGCCGATTGAGCTGTCGCCCGGTGAAGAGGTGTAGATGGGTACACCACATTCATAGGCGGTTGCAAGCAGGCACGAATTTTTCACGCCGACCTGTTTCTCAACTTGAGAAATGTACTTGCCTAGCAGGTGATGAAATTCAGCGGTTCCCATCCGTTTTTGAAATGGCTCGGCCCGCAACAACTCACGGATAAAGGCATCGGTTTCTAGCAAAACATCGTAGTCAAACACGATGTCATAAATGCGGATGCGACCTTCGTTGCGTAGCTTAATGTCATCTAAAAAGGGAGTGCTGGAGTAGAGGTTTAACCCTAAACCGTAGTGCAGGTCGTGATAGAGGTTTGCACCTGTGCTGATAATCCAGTCGATGAAACCTAGCCGCATCAGGGGAGCTAATACAGAAGCTCCATAACCAGCGGGGGTCATAGCTCCTGAAAGGCTGAGGCCAACTGTCACGCCTTCTTTCAGTACATCTCTGCTTAACAAGTGGCAGATTTCACGTAGACGAGCTGAGTTATAGGCTGTGAAGTATTGATCAATTAGATCGACAACGCTGACATCTCCAGAAATGGGGGAGGGTGCGATTTTGCGGCTGAGAAGTTTGGACATTTTGACACTCCAAAAAGGTTAAAACGCATAAAAGAATGCAAGTACTCAGTGGGCTTGTCTTTCGTATCCAGGGAGATTTGCCAGGGCGATATCCCTGTCGGAAAAAAGACAGCAAAACCAGGGGCAATTACCCCAAGTCATTCTTTCGACAGTCAAAATCATTCGTCTCAGCCCGATTCAGGCTGAAAGACCCTGTGCGATCGCCAAGAGTCGTTTAGTCAAACGAAGCTCATTGACATTCCCACAGTGGAATGACGACATCAATTAGATTTGACAAAATCTCTCTTCAGAGAACTTGACCGATCGAGTTCGCGTAACACCAATCACTCATCTCAAGATGAATGCCGAAATCATTCACGAACCTCAAGTTACAGATCGGTCAGCTCATACTGGGCGCTTCACAGCAGTCCACAACAGAAAGTGCAGGGTCAGATTCTCGCCTGCGCTTTAGCTTCATTGCTAGATACCAGAGGGATAGCCAGAGGTATCGAGTGTGAGAAAAAGGTTTCAATTTCTTCTGTAACCTTCAGTCACTTGCTTTAACAATCTATCATCATTATCTCTGTGTCGTTTAAACCAAACAGAGAATTTTTAAGATTAAATTCGTTTTTCACCATATTTAACTTAACCTTTAGTTCCGCTTATTTGCCTCCTACTACTGGATGAAGTCAATCTAACCAAACGGAACGTCTGATTGACCGATCAGCAGCTTGGCAGCAAAACTGAATCAGGCATTATCGAAGAACTCGTTTAGGATGAAGGATGCCCCTGCAAAATTGTTGAAGTTGCTTGGGGCTTGACTGACCTGATTGAGGTGAACCTATGACTAATTCTTCCCTGTCTGAGCCAACTTCTCAACACGACACTGCTGTAGAGGCAGAAGTGGGCACCTCTGGGTTAACGGCTGAACAGCACCGAGCCAAAATGCAACGGCGTAAACAAGTACAAGACCAACGTCTAGCCAACATGACGGCTGAAAAAGGTTTGGTGATTGTTCACACAGGCAACGGTAAGGGAAAAACAACGGCTGCCTTGGGGATGGTGCTGCGATCTCTGGGACATGGCTACCGGGTGGCGATCGTGCAGTTTATTAAGGGAGCCTGGGAGCCTGCTGAAAAGGCTGCTTTTGAACCGTGGACTACTGCTACGGCTGAACGTGAGGCTCTTTTAGAATTTCATGCGATGGGCGAGGGCTTTACCTGGGAGACGCAAGACCGCGATCGCGATGTCGCCCTGGCGCAAGCGGCCTGGGAAAAATCACTGAGTTTCATGCGAGATACAAACGTCAGGCTGACGCTGCTGGATGAAGTGAATGTGGCTCTCAAACTGGGCTATTTGACGCCGGAACAGGTGCTGGCTGGGCTGACCGAAAAGCCGGAGCGATCGCATGTTATTTTGACGGGCCGAGGCGCACCTGCGGCACTGATTGAACGCGCAGACCTGGTGACTGAAATGACGCTGGTGAAGCATCCCTTTCGAGAGCAGGGCGTTAAGGCTCAGGCTGGGATTGAATTCTAATATTGTCGATTGGTTCTGCCTTAATCGAGGATTTATCTATCTTTGCAGACTTTTCATAAAGTCTCCCCGTTCTCTGACAGTATGATCAGTATGTCTACTACTTGACTGGTCAGTTTTGCTGTGGGAGCTTAGGCGTTGTAAGTGCAGCGGGTCAATTTGTAGGTTCACCTGAGGCATCTTGCTTAAGCTTCTCGATATAGCGATCGTGTCTCTCCAAGCTACAGACGCATTTTTTGGGGGGTGAGCATTGTAGGAATATTTTTCAGATCATTGTATTCAAGCGGTTATTGACTCTCTGATTACGATTACCGCTGGTCTAACTACCAAACAGAAGCGATCAGGCTCTGCTTATTGTTAAACAAAGGTATTGCTCTACACACGTTTGAGATTTTTTTGAGTGCGATCTTCTTAACAATTATTTACTGTTTATGTTCCTTCTAAAGATCTGGATGTTTAAAGGGTAGATAAACCATCGGGAATTCTAAAAATACACGTGAAAGTGATATTAGAAGGTCACAGTTAGAACTTTCTGATTTGCTCGCCAAGTCACACCATAGGAACCACAGTCATGTCGAAAGGCAAGATTAAACTCTCGATTGCTGTTTTGGTTGGTGGTCTGATGACCACTCTTTGCTTAGTTGGGGGTAGTACTGTCCGTGCGGGTGTTGCCCCAATTAAAAATTCTGGATGCTCTGTTGCTTCTACAAAGTTTCTCAAAACCGTTCGTCTGGATGGCAGAAAACTTCGTATGAAGCCGGGAACAATGGCTCGTGTCGGCTTAGCTTACTCGTCTTCGGTTTCATGTCGATTTGAGAAATAGCTTCAGCCTGTTCACACGTCCTGCAGGTGCTGCTGCTGTTATTTGCTGTCTTCTTCGGGCACCGTTTTAACAGGGGGTTGTCGGCGCTCTGAAAAGCCCCAAGCAAAGATCAGCGTGATCATTGTCACCATCAGCCATTCAGGTGGCACAAAGTCGGAGTTGATAACGCGTGCTAACAGACGTATCCCGACAAGTGCGACGGTGATGTAGCCTGCGTCTTCAAGATGAGTGAACTCTTGCAACCAACGAATAAACAAACCCGCCATAAATCTGAGGGTGAGAATGCCGATGGTGGCTCCTAACAACACAAGCCATGTTTCTTGAGAAACGGCGATCGCGGTGGTCACACTATCAAGCGAAAAGGCCAGATCGGTCACTGCAATCATGGGGATTGCCTGCCAGAGTGACTCAAAGCGTGGCCCGTGGTGAGGATGCTCACCATTGTCATCAGAGTTAGAGGCGAAATATTGAAAAACCAGCCATAGCAGATAGAGCGCGCCTGCCAACTCAAATTGCCAATAACGCACAACCCAGGTTGCCGTTAAAATCAACGTCATTCGCAAAACATAGGCAAGCACTAAACCAATGTTGAGTGCTTTTTTTTGCTCTTCTGGCTTTTCTAAACCTTGGGTAAGAGCGGCAAGAGCGATCGCGTTATCAGCTGACAACACCGCTTCGAGGGCAACTAAAACAGGTAGAAGCAACCATGCTTCATACGCGAAATTAGTTGGGTCAATCAGTTGATCCAGCATTTACTCTCAAAATATAGCAACAGCAAACGTGTAACATATTGTCACTCTTACCAGACTAACGCCTGATTGAGAAGAATTAGTAGTAAAGACTCAAAGAAAATTAGCTCTAGCGATGCAAAAGGGCAAAATCGTTCACTTTTTCTAGCGGCTCATTCGGTTCAGCAGCCAGAGGGACGATGCGATCGCCACAAATTGAGCCAAGATCACGTTAATACTGGCCTGCACAACGAGGATGTCGATCGGCTGAATAAATTTGGATGGATCGGTATTGACAAAACTACCCACTCCTTGGCTAAACGCTTTTGCAGCCAGTAAGCCAACCGTTGCTTGTGCCCCTAACAAAGAAAGCAAAATACCAATTGAGCTGGCAAACAGACCCGTACGGATGACTTGAATCGTTTCAGACTTTTTGGGACGGTTTGCTGGGCTTCCCTCTAGCTTGCGTCCAATTGGGACGTAGCGAAACACGGCTAGATACATGTTGTAGGCTAGAACCACGATTCCTAAGATAGTGACGCCTACGCCAATACCTGTTTCAGGGTTTGGGCCGGTTGTACCTGAACGTGGGGCTAAAGCCGCCGCGAAGATCAGGATGATACTGGAGATTACCGCTAGAATGAGTTGGATCCAGAAACTTACCCAACCCGTTTGGCGAAACGTGCGAGCAAGCTGCTGCAAGGTCGGGCTGGCATTCATAGTGGTACGTGTCCGCTCATACATTGGGAGTTTCGCCGGGAAAACGATGCAAAGAGTTACCAGGTATCTATACTAGCGTTCAGGCTGAATCTCAGACATGCGATCGCCCTAAATTCATTTCTCTTATTAAGATTAATATTGTTTACACTTCATTGCCCCCATCTTTTCATGGTAGAACCCACGCCTGCTCAAGAAACTACTCCTCTCCGTCTGCTGATTGTAGAAGATGACCCAATGATGCAGTTGGGTTTAGAGCAATCACTTGAAGACTATGCTCATTTACAAATTGTTGGGCAGGCAAGTGATGGTTACATGGCGGTGGAGCTAGCTCAAAAACTTCACCCTGACGTGATCGTCATGGATATTGGTTTGCCTCGCCTGGACGGGATTGCGGCAACACAGGAAATTAAGAAGTCTCAGCCAGACGTTCACATTGTGGTGCTGACTTCTCACACGAGCGAGACAGAAGTTGTTGCTGCTTTATCAAGTGGGGCAGATGCGTATTGCATTAAGGGAACGAATGTGGATCGGCTACTGGCGGCGATCGACGCTGCTTATCAGGGCGCAACGTATCTTGACCCGCAAATTGCTCGTAGAGTCATCGACCACCTCAAGCCTCCTGCCCCTGCTGCCAATATTGGGCAACTCTCGCAACGGGAGTTAGAAGTGCTCAAATTGATGGTGGATGGGATGAGTAACCCTGAAATTGCAGCTGCTCTTTATCTCAGCCCTAACACAGTCAAAACTCATATTCGCGGCATTATGAATAAACTGGCTGTTGATGATCGCGTTCAAGCGGCTGTCGTTGCATTGCGATCGGGTCTAGTCTAAGCAAGTTTGACTCAATCAAACCAATCGAAAAACCGTCACTTTAAAACCTCATTACGGAGCGAAGAAGGTTATTTTAGCTACGAAGAATAACCTCCTGTTGTTGCAGTATCTATTAGTTTGAGTCCCGGCAAATCGTACTAGAAGCAGGTTTAGGGTATGTCTTCCCTTAAACATCCCTGCAACAATCTACCGCTAGATAGATGTATCGTATAACGCGTCTGGATATTTTCATCAAACTGAGAAAATTAATACTTCAGTCAGATGTTACGGCAGCTTTTTGCCGTTAAACTATCAACAAACAGGATGAGTAACTGAATCGTCAGAGCTTATCTAATTCTTCTGAACACCACTGCTGGATGGAAACAAGAATCATGAAGTTTGAGGACATTTATCAGTTTTTTAAAGCACCCCCACCGTTCTATCTCAACAAAGAGTTGGCGGTTTGCTATGTCCTGTCGGTGCTAACGCGGGGCGACTCCTATGGTACTGAGCTAATTAGCTTACTTGAAACTGAATATCCAAGCTATCGTTTGTCAGACACGGTGCTTTATAGCGCACTGAAGTTTCTCGAAGATGAGAATGTCATTACTGGCTACTGGAAGAAGGTTGAAGGTCGTGGTAGACCTCGCCGAATGTATCAGATCAAGCCTGAGGCTCTACAAAAATCTCAAGAGCTGACTCGTCTCTGGTATGACTACGTTAACAAGCAACCTGCGATCGCCTCTACATCAAACTATGCAGTGAGCGCGACTTAAGGTTGTTCAGCTACCTGCCAGCGATTTCGCGATTCACCCGTCGCTGGATTCCTATTTTAAGGGAAAATACATGGGTGTCTTTGACGTATCCTGGCAGGTATGGAATCTTCAGTTTTGACCTCTACTTTTCTGCTCACCCTGCTCTTGCTGGTCGGGCTGTTTTTCTTTATTCGTGCCTCAACTAAGGATCGAATTGAAATTATCTATTTGAAATCAGCTCAGCCCCAAGAGGATTTGTTGCAGAGTATTCAAAGTTATTTTGATCAGCGTTCCTATCGTATTGCTGGGGTTAACTCAGAACAAAATCAGGTAACGTTTGAGGGGTTTGTAAAGCCAAGTTTATTTTTGGCTGCTTTTCTGTCAGCGTTAGCCGCGATCGGTGGCTTATGTCTGACGCTGGTTCTATCGATCGCGGTTAAAGGGTTTTCGCCTTTCTGGTTTACCGGAGCGTTGATCGCGCCCTTAGCTGGATGGTTTTATTGGCGTGGAGCGGGACGGGTTGAGCAAGTGCTGCTGAAGGTTGACACCGTTGCACCTGAAGCTCAAAGTCCGCATAATCTGGTGATGCTGACTGCCCATCGCGATGAAATTGCTGAATTTCAGCGATCGCTTGCTTTAGAGGTTGTGGAGTATGAGTGATTAGTCACTCAGTTCTTTTTGGCGGATTTGCTCGAATAAATCGACATCTTGCTGACTAAAAGCACAGATATCGAAGTAATAGATGATAACTTTGCCACTCTTGTAGCGGCTAGATTTGAGGTAGGCGTTTAAATCACAGAAGCGATCGCGATCGGTAGCACTGAGACTTAACAGGTAGTTGCCAAAATTGTCGTAAACGATAAATCGTTCGTAGCCCACAGTGATCAATGCTTCTACTGTCTTGAGGCTGTCTGAAACGCCAGTCGGTGTAATAAATGGGTCGTACTCAAAAAAGAGAACGGGTTGGTGGCTTGCCAAAATGGGCAAAGAAGTTTGGATAATAGTAAAGTCATAGCCATCCGTATCAATCTTTAGTAATTTAGCCGTTTGAAACTGGGGATGCTCTTGTAGCAGTTTCGTTAAGCTCTGCATGGGAATTGTTTTGCTTGACTGTGCTTGAGTGGCATTGACAACTGAAGCTGTTCCACTCTGGCTACTAATCTGATTCAGATCAACTGCTTGATTGTCTTCGCCGATAAAGCAAGTTGCGATTTGTACGTTCCCAAGCTGCTGGGTATTGCTTTCTAGATAGGTGATAAATTCGGGGTTGCCTTCAACACACAGTAACGGAACTTCTTTGTTGTAAGTTCGAATTAAAGCTGCCGTATCGCCGACGTTTGCACCGATATCGATCGCGGTGTGGTCGGGGTACTTTTCGAAAATGGCTTGCGAGATATATCCTAATGCGGTGTCGTACCGTTTCCAGTTGGCCTGGTAGACATCTAGTTTATGGTCAAGAGGCAGGGTTAAAGCAAACGCACCAATTTGGTAAGTTTTCTCACGGTGTTGCTCCGTCATCATTTGCTCAAACACTTCTAGCAACTGTTCGACGGCTCGATGTTGAGTGAACTGGGTTATTGCTTTTTGCTGACCTTTGCGGGCGATCGCTTCCCATTCGGTTGGGTTGGCGCTCAAGTAGAAGAGGGACTCGGCCAGTGAAAGAGGGTTTTCTGACTCAAAGATGATGCCGTCTACACCGGACTCCACAATTTCGGCTGCTCCTCCGGTGCCACTCGTGACTAAGGCTAAGCCGGCTGCCATTGCTTCAATCTGGCTGATGCCAAAGGGTTCTTGAAAGCGGGAGGGAAACGCTAGCACGTTGTGAGTTTGAAACATCTCGCTGAGTTGCTGTCGTGATAGGCCACCCACGAAGGAGACGCGATCACCAAATCCTTCAGAGGCTATGAATGCTTTTAATGTCTCGACAAATTCGGGTTGCAATGTGTCTCCGGCGATCGTGGCGCTGAAGTCGATGCCCATTGCATTCAACAGACTCAATGCCTCTACTAATACGTCGATGCCTTTATAGGGCATGACGATGCTGGCATAGGCAATTCGCAGGCGATCGCGGGGTGGTAAGGTTTCTCGGTAAAACTCCTCAACGACTGCACCGGGATAAATTGTGGCCGCCGTCTCAGCGGGATAGCCTGCTTCTAACAAAGTTTTTGTCACCCAGTCGCTACAGGTAACGTAGCGGTGTGAAGGATGGTGCGGTGCAACTTCAAGGGCATAGCCTGGGGCTTTATTCATCACATAATGGACGACAGGCACACCGGACTCTAACAACAGGTGTACGATGGCAGGTCCCAAAAAGTCGATATTACCAACCAGGCAAATCTCAGGTTGAAAGGTCTGGAGACGTTGCGCGAGTGTGGCTAAATTTTGATGGGTAATTTGCTCGACGGTTTCATCGTCGAACCAACTGCTGCTACCACCCCGCTTCCATTGACCGCATAGGGTTAGACATCGCTCAACGGTTGGATCAGGATATCGCTGGCTGAGATGCTCTGTCTCGAATTCGGGATTATCGGTGGTGAGGACTAAGACGGAGTGCCCCTGATGGTTGAGAATGCGAGCGAAGTCAGCTATTGATCGCTCGTAACCGCCTAATACTTGAGGTGGGTAGAGGTTGTTGATAATCAGAATTCGGCGCGATCGTGTCATGGTTAGATACCTGCCTTAAAAATGCACCTCAAGCTGCGAGGCGGTGAATGGGGGCGAAAATGATTAGGAATTGCAGTAAATTTGCCACATCTGGCGGTAGGCGTTTTCGACTTCACGGGTGAATGCTTTACCGTTCCAGAGGGGGGCAGTTTGGCGCGATCGCAACAGTTTCCAGTGGATCTGTTGGCGCAAATCACGGTTTAGCCCCAGACGGGCACCCCATTGCACGTATTCGTCGTCACTCCAGGCAATTCCCTCTGAGATGCCAGCATTGACCAGCATTGTGTAGCTGTTGCGGCTGGCAAACTGATCGCCGACGCGTGTTACCAGGGGAACGCCCATCCACAATGTCTCTAACGTGGTTGTCGCGCCGTTATAAGGAAACGTGTCAAGCACAATGTCGGCAATGGCCAAATTAGCGCGGTGGACTCCTTCACCAAGTGCCTCTGGTAAAAAGCGCAGACGGTTGGGATCAACCCCTACGGATGCAGCAATTTCAGTGAAGAATTTTTGGAGCGATCGCTCGTCTCCAATTCCCTTAATTAAGAAGTAGCTGTCGGGGACTTCCTTTAAAATCTGCATTTGTAAGCGCGTTGTGTCGGGATGGCGCTTAAACCCTCGCTGAGCGCTGAGATAAACCGTTGCATCAGCAGGAATATCGAGATCATCACGTCTTAAAGTCGGCACGCCTACTTCAAACCCATCCACAGCAATGTAGGTTTGGGGCAAACGCCAAATTTTTTCGGGGTAGTACTCCTGTGCCCAATCAGGTAGTACATAAGGGTCAGCCAGAAAGTAATCGATCGCCGGAATGCCTGCGGCATCCCAACCGAGCCAGGTGACTTGAATTGGTGCAGGCTTGAGGGCTAAGACTTGACAGGTTACATCCAGGGTGATGCTATCTAGATCAATGAGAATATCGATCTCATCTTGATAAATGCGCTCTGCCAGTTTCACAGGGTTATCGTCACAGTCGCGACTCATTACGACAACCTGATCAAACTGGCTCACATACCAGGTGTAAATTGAGTCATTTTTAGATTCGTAAATAAAGTAGCCGTAGAGTTGAACCTGCTCGCGATCGTGATGTTCGAGGAGCCAACGGGCCAGCCAACCAACGGAGTGGCGTCGCATACAGTGAGATAAATAACCGATGCGCAGCTGTGACTGACTTGGATTTTTGGCTGTCGTTATGCGAGGGGTTTGAAACCGTTTTGTCTGTTCTGCCGCATCTTGCTGTACGCCGTGCTGGGCTAACTGCATCACCTGGTTTTGAATGGTGCGGTTGTATTTCAGATCATCCTTAATGTATGGAAAGAAGTAAGGAGCTGTAAAAAGCCGGGTGATATGAGACGGATGGGCTTCAGCTAAATCTTCAATCGTGAGTTGGGACAAAATCTGATGATGTTGCTGACTGACTTTTAAGACTTGTTGCCAGTGACCACCTGAGTTCATTAAGCCACGCAGCAACAAGTGACTAGAGTGGGCTTTTTCTAAAGCAGGTTGCTCAAGCTTGAGCCGCGCCTGAGCAACTTCGATACCCCGTTCATAGTTGCGGTCATTTTGATAGAAGGTTGCTTGATGCCCCAAAATCTCCAGGTTGTTTGGGTCAACTTGCAAGTACAGCTCTAATAACTCGGCGGCAAGTCCTGGTAGTCGTCGGCTATGAGCAATGCTGACGGCCTCGGGCAGTAAGACCCCCATAAAAAGTGAGTTGTTTGCAATTTGAGGTAATGCCGCTTTGACAAACGTGACAACAATTTCATAGGGGGGGAGGTGGTGTAAGACCGACAGGAGCGATCGCAGTAATTGATCAAAATCAACACTTTTGGCAGGGGCTGCTTCTAATGCGTCTATAACTCCCCATTCTGCAAAATCCTCAACCACCAATCGATCTAACTCGGCAGCGAGACAGGTTAATTGTAATAGGTTGTTGAGGTTGCCCGGTTGTACTTCACGCAGATGTTGTCGCACTAACCAGGCCAGTTGAAAATTTCTTAAAGCCTCTTGGCGGCTCGCTTCAGTTTCTAAAATCTGCGCTAGTTCTGCTGTCCATGCTTCAACTTGATCCGCTTCACCCTCTGCCATGCTCATTAGCCATGTTGTTTGGGCTTCGGCTTCTTGACCTTGCAATAAGAACAGCAAACCCAAATACCAATAGAGCGATCGCGCCTCTGGTTCCTGCTCAATTAACTGCTCATAATAAGCACTAGCTTTGGAGTAGTCGTGTTTTTCGAGCCAAAGAGTGACTTCAGGGTGCCAAGCAGTCGGTTGAATAGATGCCATTTTGGTTTGAGGGGGGATACTCAGTTGCTACCTTGAATATACCCAGGCGATCGGGAGTCGCTAACTATTCACCGCTCAGATTGAGGATTTTGTTCTTTGAAATTGCTTTAAACAACAAAAGTGGGCAGATCGCTCTACCCACTTTCTATGTCAGGAGTGACTTACAGCAATTAGAGGCTCTTGTAGTTAGTGGTAGGACACTCAGGTACGGCAGTTGCAGCAGCACCAACACCTACTGTTTCTGTACCATCAGCCGCGCCAGTTACACCTTTGGGCTTGAGTGCTTCACAAACAACGCTAAGAGTCGTTGCTTCGCTCGTCTCAGAGGTTTGACCTTGCTTCACGCCACCGATATAAGCTTTGATTGCGTTGGTCAAGTTTTGAGCCTGGTTGGTAACGATGGTTGCATCTGTTGCAGCACCATCAATTTCATACTTATAGTTAGTGGTTTGTGTTGGGATACCTAAGCCCAACAGGTCAACCTGGGTAGTAAACTTACCTTGCTCCAGGAAGTAGGCTTGTTGACCACGGTTGAGTGAACCGATGTTGGTTTTCGCTTCAGATTGCTTCGCTTTACTAGCCTGGTTTAAGAATGCAGGTAGAGCAATTGCCGCCAAAATACCGATGATGATGATAACAACCAGCAGTTCAATCAGGGTGAAGCCTTCGTTGTTCTTTTTCTTTTGCGCGAGGTGGCTCAGAAATTTTGCTTTAAATTCAGTCTTCATGCGAGGGTTGCTCCTTTTGAGTGCGGTTTGGTAGACCTCTTTGTTCTGCATCTAACTTACCCATCTCGTTTCTTTTCATATCACTTGCCTCAAAAATTTTCTGATTGATTGTTTGAGAGACTAGCTATGTGGCTCAATCAATACGTACAGAAAGGTTTCAAGGATTGTTAAAAACTCTTGCACTTGGGCAAAGGCAGCGGTTGGGGCAATGGGTGTCAAGGTTGTGAGATCAAAGGGACGCATGCGGAGATAGCGCTCAACTAAGACTTGCATGGGTTGCGAACCTTCCCACAGTGGCAGCAGGCAAGCCGCTCGCACGATTTCTAACTCGACGCTGGTGCCACTGCTTTGCGGTAGATAGCGACTAATCATAAAGGGGGACAACGTCGCGATCGCAGCGAGTAGATCTTGCTTGACTTGCTCAGTCCGTAAGACTGGATGGTTCATGGCAACTTTTGGTGATCTAATGGCAGGATCAAGATGTCTACCACTAGGAGATTGATCAACATTTGGAATTCCTTCAGTATCTTTTACCTGGTCAAAACCAGCTTCACCTCGAAA
>Ga0073934_10001475_pt1 | contig 55916 bp, 47 predicted proteins | sample LarsenN4metaG_FD_76834 | JGI IMG/M metagenome (GOLD analysis project Ga0073934, IMG submission 76834) | Hot spring sediment bacterial and archeal communities from British Columbia, Canada, to study Microbial Dark Matter (Phase II) - Larsen... ...
AGGAATGGGGCCATTTTCTTGATGGCGCGGCCACCCCTCCTTATCCAAGGAGGGGAAATCGCGTCGCCCCAACATCGTGTCAAATGTCCAAACTCCAACGCGCGGTCATAGACCGCGCCTACAGTTGCACTCCAGACGGAAACTACTTTGCAGCGACCGGCGGGGCGAGGTTTTTCTCGATGTCGATATTGTGGTTCTTGAGCGTCATCCCGATCGAGCGTTCGTAGTCCACCAGCGCCTTTGTGTAGTTAACGATCGCGGCGATTTCGTTGGTCTGCGCCTGCGCGACGTTGCGCTGCTCCTCCAGGACGAACCGGATGGTCGACGCTCCCAGCTCGAACTTCTTCTGTTCCGCGTCCAGCCGCCGCTCCGCGAGCTCGCGCGCCTTTTCCGCGGCTTCGATCCGCGCCTGGTTCATTTCGACTTCCGTTACCGCGTTGCGAACCTCCAACGCGATCTGCTGCGCCGTCGCCGCTATGCGGTTTTCAGCAATCCGCTTTTCAGTCACGGCCCGCGCATGCTCCGCCTGTTGCGCGCGGTTGCTCAGCGGAATCTCCAGGGTAAAGCCGACGCTGTAGCCTCTGAAATCGTTGCGAAACAACTGGCTGAAGGCGTCGCCCAGTCCGCCTGGATTGATGGCGGCGATCGGCGCGTCGGGCCCGAATCCCGAACGCAGCGTTTCCACGCCGCCAACGCCGTTGTGGGTATAGGACGCCGTAATGTTGAGCTGCGGGAGCAGTTGATTTCTGGCGTAGGCGACGTCGATGTCGCGATTCTGCAGCTCCAGTTCGAGCTGCCGCATTTCCGGACGGTTTTCCAACGCGATTCGGATCGCTTCTTCGACCGGCTGAACATCGCCGGGCGCCGGGCGCCGCACGGGCTGAGTCGGCGACAGTTTCGCAAGAACGAGGCCGGGGTCGCCCTGGCTCGTTACGAACTTCTTGACCTGATCTTCGATCTGCGTGCCCGTGTGGCTGGCCACGACCAGTTGCTCGCGGCGCGTCGCCACTTCGGATTCCGCCTGAACGAGATCGATTGGAGCAAGCGTACCGATATTTACCTGAATCGTGTTGTCCGACAGCGTCTTCTGCGCCAGCTCGAGCGACCGCTGCTTCACTTTCAGGTCTTCCGCTGTAAACACGAGATCCCAGTATGTCTTCTGAGCGGTCGTCACCAGGGCGATGACCTGGCTTTCAAACTGCGCCTCAGACATCCGTTGGTTGTTCTGCGCGATGCGTATCTGGTTCGTGTTGGCCAGGCGGCCGAAGTTGCGCAAGAGAGGCTGTGTTACGGAATATTGCAACAAACCGGCCCAGGCAGGATTGAACGTGCTGAATGCGTTGTTCGACGATGTGCGATTGAGCGTAAAGTCGACGGCCAACGTCGTGCCGGTGTTCAAGGTCTGGCCGAAGCCGATCGAGTAGTTGTGTGAAAGCTGGCTCACCGATGGCGCCCCCGACAACTGCGAACGGCTGGGCGACGTGTCGCGCCCCACGTTTGCGCCGATTCGAAGCGTAGGCTCGAAAGGCCGGAAGAACGACTCGATGATGTACTGCGTCGACAGCGGCGACAGCCGGTTGACGGAAATATCGAGATTGTTTTGAAGCGTCAGATGAATCAGATCGTTAATCGACAGCGGAAGGGCGCCGCCGCGGATCAGATTCCCCAGCGAATCTTGAGCGGGCGCGGGCGGCAGCGCGACGTTCGATGACGTGTACCGGCCGAAGAACTGGCCGACAAAATTCGTCTGAGCGAAAGCCGTGGACGACATGACCGCAACCAGACACACGATGAGAGACGCCTTGAATTTCATGAAATCAACTCCTTCAAAAAGAAACCCGCGGAAAAATCATTCGTAACGTAGAGCTTCGATGGGATCCAGCGCCGCCGCCTTGTGTGCGGGGTAGTAGCCGAAGAAGACGCCGATAGCGGAAGAGAAACCGAAAGCGATCACAACGGCCAAACCGGAAACCAACGACGGAAAACCAAGCAGGTTCGCTGCAACCGCTGCCAGAACGCCCCCGATGATCATTCCGAGCGTCCCTCCCGCCAGGCTCAGCACCACGGACTCGGTCAAAAATTGAATCCGGATGTAGCTCGGGCGCGCGCCAACAGCCATGCGGATGCCGATTTCGCGCGTACGCTCGGTTACAGAGACGAGCATGATGTTCATGATTCCGATTCCGCCGACCACCAAAGAAATCGCAGCAATGCTGCCGAGAAGCAACGTCATGATCCCAGTCAGTTGCGCGGACGCCGCCGCGACATCGGACATGTTCTGCACTCGGAAGTCGTCCGGCTCCCCTGGAGCAATACGATGCCGCTGACGCAAAAGTTCCGCGATCTGCGTCTCGGCGAGAGCCGCGGCTCTCGGACTTGAAGCGGACACCATCGCCTGATTGATGGAGGGAATCGTCCGAGAGGACAGCTTCCTCTGCACCGTCGTGTACGGTATCACCGCGGCGTCGTCCTGATCCTGCCCGAAACTCGAACCTTTTTCCGCGAGTACTCCAACGACTCGAAACGACAGGTTCCGGACGCGGACCATCTCCCCGATCGGATCCTGGCTGCCGAATAACTTCTTAGCCGGGGTTTTGCCGAGCACGATGACGCGGGAGGCGGAACGCACGTCGGCCTCCGTGAAGAAAGCGCCCTGTTCGGTCTGCCAGTTGCGGATCTGCGGAAACTTTTCGTTGGCGCCCTGAATCCGCAGGGACCAATTCTGGTTGCCATAGACGATTTGAGCCTGGGCGTTCATCATCGGCGACGCTGCGACCACAGCCGGAATTTCCCGTTCAATCGCAACGACGTCCTCGTCCGTCAACGTGCTGGCGGCGCCCTGGCCAAGGCTTGCGCCGCCTTGGTTGACGTTGCCGGGCATCACATACAGGATGTTGCTGCCCATGCTGTTGATCTGGTTCTCGACCATGATCTGGGCGCCCTGGCCGATCGACACCATCGCAATAACTGCGCCGACGCCGATGATGATGCCGAGCATCGTGAGCGCTGTCCGCATCTTGTTCCGCCCGAGTGCGCGGACCGCGATTTTAAAGATCGCCCAAAGGTTCATCGTCGTCCCTCTCTGAAAGAATCTGCGGCAGGCTGCGCAACACTTCTGCGGCGTCCTTGCGGTCTTGCATGCGTTCATCGGCGCTGATGCGGCCGTCGCGAACATGAATGACGCGTTCGGCGTACTGCGCGATGTCGTGTTCATGGGTCACAATGATGATCGTCAGCCTTCGCTCTCGATTCAGCCGCTGAAAAATTTCCATAACCTCAACCGACGTCCGCGTGTCCAGAGCGCCCGTTGGCTCGTCGGCGAGAATGATGGATGGATTGTTCACGAGCGCGCGGGCCAGCGCCACGCGCTGCTGCTGCCCGCCGGAGAGCTGGTTCGGCATGTTGCGTTCGCGATCCGCCAGCCCGACTTCCGCCAGCGCTGTCCGTGCGCGCCGTTGGCGCTCCGACGCCCCGACGCCCGCATAAAGCAGCGGGAGTTCCACGTTCTCGAGCGCAGACGTCCTTGCCACGAGATTGAAACTTTGAAAAACAAACCCAACGCGCTTGTTCCGGATGTCGGCCAACGCCGCCTTTCCCATCGTCGAAACGTCGACGCCTTCCAGAAAATAATGGCCTTTTGTCGGCCGGTCGAGGCACCCAATGATGTTCATCAGCGTCGATTTGCCGGAACCCGAGGGTCCCATGACGGCGACGAACTCTCCGCGGTGGACTGCAAGCGACAGCCCGCGCAGGGCGTGAACGGCGACGTCGCCCGTCTGGTAGATCTTGCTCACGCGCTCGATACGAATGACGGGCGCCTCCGGCTTTTCGACGAGGCCGGGGGCAGGGTGAAGGCGCGCCTCGCTGGTTGTCATTTAGAACCCACGTCCGCCGCGGCCGCCGCGCCCGCCGCCGATTCCCAAGACGAAGCCTCCCCGTCCGGGCGTCTGGACGGTCGTATCGACCTGCGTCTCGTCGCCGACAACGACGACGTCGTTTTCCGAAATATCGCCTGCAACGATCTCCGTCGCCGCGCCGTCGGTGATTCCAAGCATGACCATCCGCGCTTGCGGCTTTCCGTCGGGGCCCAGAACCCAGATTCTTCCCGGACGTTGCGGTCCGGCGTCTGCTGTGGTGAATCGAACTTTTTCGTTCGGATCCCATCGCTGTCCGGGCGCCTGCGGCAGAGAGACGCTTTCGGTCTTCGCCGCCGGCTTGCTTGGCGTACTCGGCGCACGATCCGCAGCGAGAGACGACCGGCCCCGTCCCTGACCGCGCATTCCGTCCGGCGGCGCGCCTCCAGACGACGATGCTGTAGAAGGCTGTTGTGCAGCGTTCGGAGGGTTGTAGCGCAGCGCGGCGTTGGGGACTTTCAGAACGTTATCGCGATGGGCCACCGCGATGGTGATGTTGGCGGTCATGCCCGGCTTCAGCTTCATGTCCCGGTTTTCAATGCTCAAGATGACGTTGTAAGTCACGACGTTCTGAACCGTTTGGGGGCTGAGCCGGATCTCTGCGATCTTGCCGCGGAAGACATTGTTGGGATACGCGTCCACTGTGAACGAGACCTCGGCGTCTTCGGATATGCTGCCGATGTCGGCCTCATCGACGCTTGCCTTGACCTGCATCTGGCTTAAGTCCGTCGCAATGGTGAACAGCGTGGGCGCCTGCATGCTGGCGGCGATCGTTTGTCCGACGTCCACGTCGCGGGAAATGACCACGCCATCGACAGGCGAAAAGATGTCCGCATATTCGAGGTTGATCAGGGCGCGATTCAGATCCGCTTCCGCCTGCTGCAATCCGGCCCTGGCTTGAGCAACCTGCGCCTCCGTGGCGGCCGTTTGAGCCTCCACCTGCTGGAGTGAAGCGGCCGCCTGCTGGTATCGCGCTTCAGCCGATTCGAAATTCGCTTTGGCGGTGTCGTAGTCGTTCTTGGAAGCAACGCCGCGCTGCGTCAGTTCCATCGCGCGGTCATATTGCAGGCGCGCGTTGTCGCGCGTCACGCGCGCAGCGTCCACGTTGGCGCGCGAACTTTGAAGGTTGGCGGCGTGCATCTTGATGTCCGCCTCCGCGCTGCGCAACCGGGCTTCTGCCGCCGCGACGCTGGCCTTCGAGTTGGCGACAACCGCTTCGAGATTTCGAGGGTCGAGCTTGGCCAGAAGCTGACCGCGCTTCACGACGGAGTTGAAGTCGGCGTACAGCTCCTGGATCTGGCCGGAAACCTGGCTGCCCACCTGGACCGTGACAACGGTCTGAACCGTCCCCGTCGCGTTCACGACTCTCCGGACAGGGCCGCGCGTCACCGGCGCGGTAAAGTACTCGCTGTCAGCCTTGCTGCTTCCGCCGCTCAAGACAAATGCGCCGACGGCCGCTACGGCGACAACGACAGGAATCCCGATTCGAACAAGTTTTCTTTTCATAAATTCAGTCTGCTTTCATCAAAGTCGCGGCCTCCGCAGTTTCCCTGAACGCCGTCTTCCGCCGATAACGCGCCGCAAGGTCATCGAATAAGGAGTAGGCTACGGGCGTAAACAACAAGGTCAGCAGCAGGCACAACATTTGCCCGCCTATGACCACAACGCCGATCGGCGCGCGCGAACCCGAGCCCGGCCCCGAACTCAGGACGATGGGAATCATACCCGCCACGATAGAGAACGTGGTCATGAGAATTGGACGCAACCGCGCATGGTTGGCTTGAATCAGCGCCTCGCGGCGGTCCATTCCGGCGGCGCGCAACGTGTTTGTGAAGTCGATCTGCAGGATCGAGTTCTTCTTTACGATTCCGAATAACAACAGGATGCCCAATCCGCTGAAGAGGTCGAGCTTCGCGCCGGTAATCCACAACGAGAACAGCGCAAACGGAACGCTCAACGGCAGCGACAGCATGATCGTCGCCGGATGAAGGTAGCTTTCGAACTGGGCGGCCAACACCATGTACATAAATATCGCCGCAAACAGAAACGCGGTGATGAAGCTGGTTTGCAATTCAGCGAGCGTTTCCGCTCTCCCCGTCCATTCGGTCCGATAGCCGGGCTTTAACTCCAGCCCGGCCAGTTTCTCGTCAATCGCTTTCACAGCGTCGCCGATTCCGACGCCGCTTTCGAGGTTCGCCAGCAGCGTAACCTGACGTTCCCGGGCCTGCCTTTCGATCTGAGCCGGACCCAGGTCGCGCTCGAGCGACGCAAAGTTCGCCAACTGCACTTGTCCCAGGCGGCTCGAGGGAATCCACAGCGATTGAATCTTATCCGGCCGGTCGCGGTCTTCCGGCGCCAGTCTCAATCGGACGGAGTATTGCTCGTCGCCGTCCCGATACTTCGAAACCTCCTCCCCCGCTACCAGCGTGCGGAGAGCGGAGGCGACGTCTTCAGCGCGAACGCCAAGGTCCGCGGCTTTCGCGCGGTCCATGCGGACGTGCACTTCGGGATTGCCGATATTCAACGTCGTATCTTCATCAACCAGGCCGGGCGTCGCTCGCATCGTTTCAAGAATTTGATTGGAATAGCTCTCCAACTGATCGAGGTCCGGCCCTCGCACATTCAAAACTAGAGCCTGCGCCCGGAAGCCGGTTCCGCTCACTGCCTGTACTTGCTGCACGGCGACGCGCAGGCCGGGAAACCTCTCCGCCAGCATCCGCCGCGCGTCGTCCATCACGTCGAACTGACTGAATTCTCGTTCGGCAAGGTCGGCGAGACCGACGTACACCGAAGCTTCGGTAACGCCCGCGCCGCCGCCGGCGTTGATCGTGGAGAGTACGTGCTTGACGCCTCGAAGGTTCCAGACCTCCCGCTCAATATTTTGAACAACCGCGTCCGTTCCCGCCAGGGACGTGCCGTCGGGCGTCCGGAGTACGATCTCGAATTCGCTTTGGTCGTCCAAGGCAATAAAATCCGTCCCCACCAGCATGAACATCGGGACCGTCGATAGAACCACCGCCCCAAAGACGCCCACCATGATCGCCCGATGCGAGAGGGCCCAATTCAACATACGTCCGTAGGCTCCATCGATTACACGATAGAAGCCGGATTCTTTGGAGGACCGGCCGCCGCCATGTTTCAGCCAGCGCGAGCTCAGCATCGGCGTCAACGTGAAACTCACAAGCATAGACACCATGATGGAGACGGCCATCGTCAGCCCGAAGCTCTTGAGAAACCTACCCGGAATGCCGCCCAAGAAAACGACGGGCACGAAGATGACGACCAGAGACAGAGTCGTCGCCATCACCGCCAGCCCAATTTCCTCGGTAGCCGCTATCGCGGCTCGGATCGGGGGATATCCCTTCTCCTCGATGTACCGGTAGATGTTCTCGAGCACCACAATGGCATCGTCGATTACGATGCCGACGGCGAGCGTCAACCCCAGCAGCGTCAGGTTGTTCAGCGTCATATCGAGGCCGCGCATCGCCGTAAACGTGGCGATGATCGATATTGGAACAGCGAGCCCGGAAATGATCGTGCTTCGCAGGCTGCGCATGAACAGGAAGACCACGACCGCCGCGAGGATGCTGCCGACAATCAAGTGTTCGTTGATCGCGTGCACCGAGGCCTCGATGAACCGCGATTGATCTCGTATCACCTCGGCGCGGATGTCGGGTGGAAGCTGCGAACGAAGCTCTTCGAGCTCTCGCTTCACGGTGTTGGCGACCGCTACCGTGTTCGTACCCGACTGCTTCCGCACCACGAGCGACACGGCCGGTTTTCCATCCTGCCGAGCCAGGCTGCGCGCTTCTTCGTGTCCATCCTCAATCCGCGCGATGTCTCCGAGATACACCGGAGCGCCCGATCCCGACGACACGACCATCCTCTCGAAGTCCCGGACTTCCTCAATCCGCCCGAGCGTTCGGAGTACGAGTTCGCTCGGCCCCTGGTCGATCCGGCCGCCGGGAACCTCAATGTTCTGCGCACGGATTGCGTTGCGCACCTGGTCGATCGTCAGACGATACGCCTGCAGCTTCTCGGCGTCGAGCCAGATCTGGATTTCCCGCTTGCGGCCGCCGACGATCTGAATAGAGCCGATGCCTCGAACTGATTCGAGGCGCTGCTTGATCTGCTTGTCGGCGATTTCGGTGATTTCACGAATCGGCCGATCTCCATAAACGGAAATGGCAAGCACGGGGGCGGCGTCGAAATCCACGCGCTCAATGGTCGGAGGATCGGTCCCTCGCGGGAGCTGCGCCACGACCGTCGCGACTTTGTCCCGAACTTCCTGGGCCGCAACGTCGGCGTCCTTGTCGAGCCGGAACTGCACGATGACGGTCGAAACGCCCTCGAGCGTCGTCGACCGCAATTCGTCGATGCCGCTGATCGTGTTGATCACTTCCTCGATCGGCTTGGTGATCTGCGACTCCATTTCCTCGGGACTCGCGCCGGCGAGACGCGTCGTGACCGTGACGGTGGGCAGGTCGACTTTCGGGTACAGGTCGACCCCAAGCTGGACATACGAAAAGACGCCCAAGACAACGAACGTCATGACCAGCATCGTTGCAAAGACGGGCCGTTTGACGCAGACTTCCGCGAGTTTCATCGGACGGCGACCTCCCGTCCCTGCTGCAAGGCGCCCAGATTGGACGTCGCCACCTGCTCGCCCTCCTTCACTCCGTCGATGATCTCGACGTAATCCTCCGACCTCGTTCCGGAACGGATGATCCGCTCCGAAACCCTTCCATCGCGGATGACAAACAGCTTCTCTAGTCCGGCGAACGAGAAAATCGCTTCAGGGGGCGCAACGAGCACCTTGTCCCGCCGGTCGGTGAGTATCGTCACCCGTGCGAAAAGTCCCGGCTTCAAAAGCGAATCGTCGTTGGCGACAAGAGCTTCCAGTTTGAGCGTGCGGGATTGTTGATTGACCGCCGGAGAGATTCGCGAGATGCGTCCCTCAAACGTCCTGTCGGGAAAAGAATCCACCTGGAACTCGACCGGGCGTCCGACGCGCACGGAACCGATCGCGGTTTCGGGAACCTCGACTCGCAGCTTCAGAACTCGGTTCTGCACCAGCGTCACGACTGGACTGTTCGCCCGCAGGTAGACGCCTTCTGAAGCCTGCCGCTCTTTGACGAATCCGTCGAGCGGGGCCACGATCCGCGCGTCCGCCAGTTTCTTTTGCGCCAGGCCGAGCGCGGCCTTTCTTGCGGCGATCGTCGCGCGGATGTTCCGAACACTCTCGCGCGCCGATCGAAGCGAGGCCTCGGCGATGTCATACCGCGCCTGCTGCTCATCGAGTTGCTGCTTGGGGAGCACGCCTTCCTCCGTGAGCCGCCGCACGCGGTCGAGCCGGATCCGCGCTTCCGCGAACGCCGCTTCCGCCTGTCGGACCTGACTGGTCGCCGCTTCATCAACGTCCGCGTTCGGGTCGGACATGCCGAGCCGGGCCATCTCCTGCTGCAATGCTGCAGCCTGCTGGTGCACCGTAAGTTCGAGCTCGCTTGTGTCGAGCTGAGCAATGACTTGACCGGACTTTACGGAATCGCCAAGGTCTACGAAGATCTTGGAGACCAGTCCCTCCACTTGATTGCTGACCGTAACTTCTTCATTGGGATCCAGAGTCCCCACCGCTTCCACGGTCCTCTGGATCTCACGCATTTCAATCTTCGAAGCCGCGACCGTGACGGCCGGCGGCGCAGCGCTGTCCGGCGCCGGTTCAGAACCTGCCGAAGAACAGGCCGAAACCGCCGCGACGAGAAACAACAACACAAGCCGGATCATGACTTCATTCCCGTTAGAAATATGGATACGAACGTTTCAACAACTTCATTGCGGTCGAACTTCCGCACCTTCTTCTGACTGAAAATTTCTTGCATCTGAACGAAGCATATGAACATGCCCACGAACGCGCGGGCTGCTAAGAGCGGATCCATGCGCCGCAGAGCGCCCTCATCCATGCGGCGTTCGAGGTAGGAAGCAAGAGGATCCCGGGCGGCGATGGCGGCGAGAAACATATCCGCCAGTTCGTGGCCCTCGAGCGCGCTGAACAGAAGCAGGCGCATGAAGGTCGTGTCCCGCTCGTGGCGGTCGAGAATCTGATGCCCAAGCGCCACAAGGAATTGCCGATCGTCGCAGGACGCGGCGCGCTGCTCCATCTCGTCGCGTGAAGCCTGAACTTGCTTGAGCTTCTCTTCGAGGATCGCGCGATAGAGTTCCTGTTTGGTGTTGAAGTGACGGAAGATGATGGCTTCGTTGACTTCTGCATGGGAGGCAAGGTCGCGCGTCGTCGTGCCGCGGAACCCATTCCGGGCGAATACCTCGATTGCCGCCCGAATGATGTCCCGTCGCTTGCCGTCCCTGCTCATGTAAGTAAGTACTTACTTACACTGGTCAGAATTCTGTTGCAAGCAGTTTCTCATCGGACGGCGATAGACCCCCTGCCGCCCTTCGGCGCCAGGGAGCGCAGGGGGTCAAGAAGCGAAGGGCCGGGTGAGGTTCCGCTAAGCCGCTAAGCCGCTAAGCTTGGTCCATTGACTTCACCTGCTGCGAAAACTACAATGAAAACGCCTTGACACATCGAGAATTCAAGACAGTTCTAGGCGCCCGGCTGAAGATCGGTCATCGGACGAGAGTGAACGATTGGTATGACCAGCCCCAAGGTTAGGAAGCCGGCATCCTTCCAACTGCTCAATTTCTGGCGCATGCGGCGTCAGTTTTTGGATCGCCCCTTCGGATCGAAAAACCTCCTTGAACTCATCAAGCACATTGGCTGGATCTACTCGCCGGGCTGTTCGACTCCTTATCTGACCCTTTGGGCGCGCACGCATTCTTTCAAGACCGAAGATCTCAATCGCCTGGTTTTTGACAAACGAGAACTGGTGCAGGTGGAAACGCTGCGCGGCTGCACAATGTTGGCCCCGCGCGACCAAGCGGCGATCGCGCTCCGCGTCCGAACCCGGACCTTTACGGAGCTGACCAAGCAGGCGCGTCCCCAAATGCCGATCACGGATGCGGAAATGGAAAGGCTGAAAAGCGTCATCGTGCGCGCTCTCGAGGGCGGCCCGAAAACGTCGGAGCAGCTCCAGAAGACGGTCCCCGCGGATCTCGTGCGAGATTTCGGGCCGGAACTGAAACGCTTGGGGTTCACCAACAGCCTTTCCCTTGCGATCAATCTTTTGAAAGAAGAGGGCCGCATCCTGAAGATGCAGTCGCGCCGACGCCTGGATTCCTCGGAGTACTCTTACGTTCTTGTCTCGGAGTGGCTGCCTGAAGTCGATCCGTTCGAGATGCGTTACGAGGAAGCCTGCGCGCGGCTGGCTGCACAGTATTTCCGGGCCGAGGCGCCTGCTCGCATCAAGGACTTTGCGTGGTGGGCGGGAATCAACGTCACCGACGCCATTCGAGCGGCCGGCGAGGTGAAGCCGCGGCTGGTTCCCATTGCCGTTGAAGGAACAAAAGACGAGTACCTCATCGCGGAAGACGACATCGACGCATTCTACGGTACGCCGAATCTGGAGTCGGCGATCAACCTGATACCCTATCGCGATACGTATCTGAAAGGGCAGCGCGAGATCATCGATCGGTTCCTGCGGCCGGAGCATGCCGACAAACCGTTCTCCCGCTGGAAAGGAAAGCTGATCAACGATCCGCTGGCGACGGTCATCGTAGACGGCCAGGCGATCGGCGTCTGGGAGTGGAACGAATCGGCCCGAGAGGTCGACCTTCTGCTGTTTGAAAGCATTCCGAAGCCTGTCGAACGGCTTGTCCGAAAGCGGGCGTTGGAACTTGCCAGCTTCATCCGAAGCAATCTCGGCGAAATCCGCCTGCAAGGCCTGGACTATGGTCCGCATCAGATGACCTGCATTCACGATCTGAAGGCGTTCTGGGGCAAAGGGGCGCAGGTCGATGTCCACGCTTGATCCCACGCTTCCTGAAATCCGAAGCTCTGAAGCAAACGATTGGTGGCGGCGAAACGAGCCGGCCGGCGCTCTCATGAACAAGCTGATGCTGTTGTTCATTGCCGCGCCGATCGCGCTCGTGTTCAAGGAATGGTATCTCTTGAGCTTCATCGTCTTCGCGTTCATGGTTCCCTACGGTTTCCTTGTCCGTCGTCTTGCGGCGGCGGCTGTTCGGGCCCGCCTCATGAAGCATCCGGAAGAGATAGACGAGTTCCGCAAACAGGGCGTCATCCTATGAAACCCAAACACTATCCGATCGCGATTGTCCTGGCGGCAGTCGTGGGATTGTCGTCGTTTTATCTGAATTCAGTCGCTCCCGCCGGCGCGAGAGCCGCCGCTCCGCCCGCTGCCAACTGGCTTGAAGAGCTGTCGGCAGACCGGTACATGCAGCATGTGCAGTTTCTCGCGTCGAGCGAAATGAAGGGACGCGCGAGCGGCTCGCCGGAACTGGAGCGCGCCGCGGATTACATTGCTTCTCAATTCCGAATCTTCGGTCTGCAGCCGGCAGGTGAGAACGGGACATACTTCCAGGCATTCGAGATAACGACCGGCGTGGAGATCGGATCCGGAAACTCCGTTCAGATCGACGGAGCGGCGCTTCAGATGAATCGGGATTACGTTCCAATTCCGTTTTCGTCGAAGGCGACGGCGGAAGGTCCGGTAGTCTTTGCCGGTTATGGGATTACCGCGCCGGACTTGCAATGGGATGATTACGGCGCCATCGACGCCAATGGGAAGATTGTCATCGTCTTCCGCCACGAGCCCGGCGAACTCGACCGCAACAGCAAGTTCAACGGCGTGAATTTTACGACCCACGCGACGTTCATGAACAAGGCCATTAATGCCCGACGTCACGGCGCCAAGGCGATTATCTTCATCACCGACCCGAATAACCACGGCGGCGAACCGGACGCTGTGGGCCCTGCAACGCAGGGAGTCGAAATCGACGATGTCGGCATTCCCGCCTTCCACGCGACGCGCGCGAGCGTTGAACCGTTGTTCAAGGAGGCAGGACGGGATCTTGCCGAGATTCAGAGAAATATGGATGCGGATCTGACGCCGCAGTCTTTCGCATTCGACGGAGTTGTGGGGCGCGCCTCCGCGGACGTGGTGCGGGTTCGGAAAACGGTGCGCAACGTTCTGGGCGCGGTTCCGGGGTCCGATCCCGAGTTGAAGAACGAGTGGATCGTCGTCGGCGCCCACTACGATCACGTGGGTCTCGGGGAACGAAATTCTGCAGCGCCGTCTGAGGCCGGCAAAATCCATCACGGCGCGGACGACAACGCATCGGGGACCGCGGGCATCCTGGAACTGGCGCGGCTCATGGGTGACGGAGATCCCAAACCGAGGCGCTCCGTTCTGTTCGTGACGTTCGCGGGCGAAGAATTAGGTCTGCTGGGTTCGAGCCACTTTGTGAACCGTCCCACGGTGGCTTTGAACTCCATCGCCGGCATGATCAATATGGACATGATCGGGCGCATGTCCAGCAACAACATCAGCGTTATCGGCGTGGGCACTTCGCCGGACTTCAAGGCCTGGCTTGAGGAATCCAATCAGCCTGTTGGACTGAAACTTGGATTTTCCGCTTCCGGCATCGGCGGAAGCGATCACATGTCGTTCAATGCCAAGCGGATTCCCGTACTGTTCTTCTTTTCCGGTCTTCACGCCGACTATCACAGGCCGACCGATACGGCCGATAAGATCAACGCGACGGGTTCAATTCAGATTCTCCGGCTTGCAGGCGCAATGACCCAGCGCCTTGCCGACGCCCCGACGCGCCCACTGTATACGGAAGTGCGGGAGCAGCGAGCACAGGGCGCCGCCGGAGGTGGAGGCGGCTACAGCGTATATTTCGGATCCGTTCCGGATTTTCGCGACGACCTCAACGGCGTTCTGTTCGCCGACATCCGAAGCGAAAGCCCCGCCGCCAAAGCCGGCCTCAAGGCCGGCGATCTGCTCGTGGAGTTTGACGGTCAGCCGATCCGGAATCTGAATGAGTACTCATACGCTCTTGGAACCAAGAAGCCCGGCGATGTTGTCGCAGTGGTCGTCGAGCGCAACGGCCAGCGGATCAAGGCAAACGTTACGGTGGAGGCAAGAAGATAGAGGCATGAAGATGATAGGAATTTTGGCTGCTGTGCTCGCGCTTTCGCTCGCCGCGCAGCCCGTCCAGTCTGTGAAGCCGCATCCGAAAGAAACATACTTGCGTAACGTCCGTCAGCTCACGCCCGGCGGTGAAAACGCAGAGGCGTATTTCTCGTTCGATGGCAAGAAGCTGATCTTTCAGTCCACGCGGGCGCCGTATCGGTGCGACCAGATCTTTACGATGAACGCCGACGGGTCGAACCTTCAACTGGTCAGCACTGGAAAGGGACGCACGACTTGCGCGTATTTCACTCCCGACGGCAGCCGCATCATTTACGCGTCGACGCACCTGGGGTCGCCGGACTGCCCTCCGGTTCCGGACCGCTCCGCGGGTTACGTCTGGCCTCTCTACAGGACGTTCGATATCTTTTCAGCACGACCCGATGGTTCAGACCTGAAACGGTTGACGACGGCGGACGGCTATGACGCCGAAGGAACCGTCTCACCCGACGGCCGCAAGATCATCTTCACGTCCACGCGAGACGGCGACATTGAACTTTACGAAATGAACATCGATGGGTCCGGGCAGCGGCGGCTCACGCACGAAGTCGGATACGACGGCGGCGCGTTCTACTCGCAAGACGGCCAATGGATCGTGTGGCGGGCCAGCCGTCCGAAGTCCGCGGAAGACGCCGCGCAGTTCAAGAATCTGCTGGCGAAGGACCTGGTCATGCCGGCGAAGCTTGAAATCATGATCATGCGCGCGGACGGCAGCGACAAAAGACAACTGACGTCGAATGGCGCGGCCAACTTCGCACCCTATTTTCATCCCAACGGCCGGCAGATCATTTTTGCTTCGAATGTGAACAATACCAATCCACGGAGTCCAAACTTCGACCTGTTTCTGATGAACCGCGACGGATCGGGTCTGCAACAGATTACCTTCGACGAAGGTTTCGATGGCTTTCCGATGTTCACCAACGACGGTAAAAAGCTGGTTTGGGCTTCAAACCGCAACGGCGCCAAGGAAGGCGACACGAACGTGTTCGTCGCCGACTGGGTGGACAGCGGATCCGACTAATCCTACTGGGAGACATTTGCTATGCCGATATTCGAATACGCCTGCAAAGATTGTGGACAATCTTTCGAACGCATCGTCGCCCGCCACGATTCCACGACCGACTGCCCGCACTGCAACAGCCATCGTGTTGAGAAACAGTTGTCGATTTTTGCCGTGGCCGGCGCCTCCGACGGCGAGATGTCGATGGACGCCGGCGCCGGATGCGGCCGCTGCGGCGCGCCGGAACCGGGCATGTGCCAGATGGAATAGATTTCGGATTTCAGAATTCGGATTGCGGATTTCGGAGAAGCGGTTTCCCAAATCCGCAATCCGAAATCCGCAATCCGAAATCTCCCCCATGCTACACTTCCCCGTTTCGCTATGAACGAGGACCTCTATCACGCCCTCCGGAAACGGGTTTCAGGCGAAGTACGATTCGATAAGACTTCCCGGCTTCTCTACAGCACCGACGCCAGCATCTATGAAATTGAACCGATCGGCGTGGTGATCCCGCGGACTCACGACGACGTGTTCGCCGCCATGGAAGTCGCGCGCGACTTCAAGGCGCCCGTATTGCCTCGCGGCGCAGGAACCAGCTTAGCCGGACAGACTGTCGGTGAAGCCATCGTCATCGACATGTCGAAATACTTGAACCGCGTGCTCGAAGTGAACGCCGAGGAGCGTTGGGCCGTCGTCGAGCCCGGCGTTGTGCAGGAGCAGTTCAATCTTCATCTACGGCCGATGGGCTTCCTGTTTGGACCGGACACGGCCACCGCCAACCGGGCGACGCTCGGCGGCATGATCGGCAACAATTCGGCGGGGGCGCACTCAATCCTTTATGGCAAGACCATCGATCACATCCTGGAAACCGACGTGGTGCTCGCCTCCGGCGAGGGACGGCGGTTCGGACTCATGCCTTTTGAAGAGGCCCAACGCAAGGGCGGGCTTGAAGGCCGGATCGCCGAGATCATCTGCAGCAACCGGGACGAGATCGAGCGCCGGTTTCCGCGCATTCTTCGCCGCGTGAGCGGATATAACCTCGATGAGTTCGTACGAAACGGGCAATTCAATCTCTCGAAATTGGTCGTCGGCTCCGAGGGCACGCTGGCGTTGGTGCATAAAGCCAAAGTCCGCATTGAACCCCGGCCGCCGGCGACGGCCCTATCGATCGTCCACTTCGCCGACATTGTTGAATCCATCAAAGCGAGCGATGTGATTCTTCCGTTCGAACCCGCCGCCATCGAACTGGTCGACGACATGATTCTCAATCTGGCGCGAGGCTCGCTTGAGCTGTCGCGGCAGATGGGCTTCTTGCAGGGACGGCCCGCCGCGATTCTACTAGTCGAGTTTTATGGCGAGAGTGAAGCGGAGCTGCGCTCGAAGATTGAAGCTTTGGAATCCGCGTTGAAACGTGAACGCTTCGGCTACGCCTACGGGCGCGCCTTCGACGCGGCCGAACAAACCAACATCTGGAAGCTGCGGAAAGCCGGTCTCGGCTTGCTGCTTGGCATGAAGGGCGAGCGGAAGCCCATAGCGTTCATCGAGGACTGCGCCGTCGCGCCCTCGAAGCTGCCGGAGTTCTTTGTCCGCTTCAGAGACGTCATTCACAAATATGGAACGACAGCCGGCTACTATGGCCACGCGAGCGTCGGGTGTCTGCACATCCGTCCGCTCATCAATACCAAGGACGCGCGCGACATCCGGATCATGAAGGAGATGACGGAGGAGATCGCCGACCTTGTATTGGAATTCGGCGGCGGCATGAGCGGCGAGCATGGCGACGGACTGGCAAGGAGTCATCTGAACGAGCGGCTTTTCGGAACACAAATCTACGAGGCCTTCCGTGACGTCAAGCACGCGTTCGACCCCGAACATCGCATGAATCCTGGGAAGATCGTCGACGCGCCTCCGATGACCGAGAATCTCCGCTACGGCCCCAACTATGAAACCATCGCCATCAGCACGCATTACGACTTTTCCGGCGAAGGCGGCTTCAGCGCCGCAGTGGAGCTGTGTAATGGCGCCGGAGTTTGCCGCAAAAAGAACGATGGCACGATGTGTCCGTCCTACATGGTCACGATGGAAGACCTGCATTCCACGCGCGGACGCGCCAATCTCCTCCGCGCGATTCTTTCAGGCGAGCTGCCCGCGCACGAATTCACCGGGAAAGCGTTGCACGACGCGCTGGATCTTTGTCTGGAATGCGAGGGGTGCAAAGCCGAATGTCCGTCGAATGTGGACATGGCCAAGCTGAAGTACGAGTTCCTGGCTCACTACAATGAGGCCAACGGCGCGTCATTGCGTTCGCGGCTGTTTGCCAACATTCATCGGATGAACGGCTTCGCTTCCGTGTGGCCGTCGCTAGCGAACGCAACGCTGAAGGCGCCTTTTATCCGCAGAGCATTGGAACGGTATATCGGCATCGACAGCCGTCGCACCTTGCCGCCGATTGCGTCGCAGACTTTCGAATCGTGGTTCAGGAACCGTAGGACGCGGTCTACTTCCTTACCCGGAAATGGGAGCGTGGTCCTGTTCCACGACACATTCCTCAATTTCAATTACCCCGAAATCGGCAAGGCCGCCACGCTTCTACTGGAGGCCGCAGGCTATCGCGTGGAACTGGCGGAACGACGCTGCTGCGGAAGGCCGATGATCTCCAAAGGCATGCCGGACGAGGCTCGGGAGAACGCCGGCTTCAATATTCAAGCGCTTTATCCTTTTGTGGAGCGTGGCTTTTCAATCGTAGGCTGCGAGCCAAGCTGCATCCTGACGTTCCGCGACGAATATCCGGGTCTCGTTAAAGACGAAAAGGCCGCCGCCGTTGCGGGGGCCTCATTCTTGCTGGAAGAGTTTATTGTCAGGGAAAAGCAGGCCGGACGCTGGACTCTGAACTTTCGGCGGCCCTCGGCGACCGTGTTGATTCATGGTCATTGCCACGAAAAGGCCTTGATTGGGTCCCGTTATCTGCGGGAGGCCATGGCGATGGCATACAAGGTTGAAGAAGTGGACTCTGGCTGCTGTGGAATGGCGGGTTCCTTTGGGTATGAGAAGGAACACTACGACGTCTCCATGGCGATCGGCCGGCGGCGGCTGTTTCCGGCGGTAGAGGCGCGGCCGGAAGCGGTGATTGTGGCGCCCGGCGCGTCGTGCCGGCAGCAGATCGAGCACGCGACGGGCCGACGCGCCCTGCATCCTGCCGAAGCCTTGTGGCAAGCCGCAGACGGCGGCCTCTAGGAAACTATGCCCGCTACGACAGAAGGAACGCGCAAGTACGCAGCACGGCTGAAGGAGATCGACGCCGATCACTTCCGCGAAATCGACGGGCTCCTGTTGTCTTCAATCGGCCTTGGCACCTACCTTGGCGACGCGGACGCGGAAACTGACGAGTCCTACCGGCAGGCGATCATCCGGGCCGTCGAACTCGGCGTCAACGTGATCGATACAGCGATCAACTATCGCTTCCAGCGCAGCGAAAGAGTGATAGGACAAGCCTTCCGCGACTTGGAATCAGCCGGAAGGGCGGCTCGGGAAGAACTGGTCGTCGCTACGAAGGCGGGCTATCTCACATTCGACGGCAATCCTCCGCCGGATCCCCGTCAGTATTTTCACGAAACGCTCGTTCAGACAGGAATCGTTGGACCGCGAGACGTCGTTGCTGGAAGCCACTGCATGACTCCGCGTTACCTCGAGCATCAAATCGATCAGAGCCTTCGCAACTTGGGCGTCCACACGATCGATATCTTTTATGTGCACAATCCTGAAACTCAGCTTGCCGAAATCGAACGCGACGAGTTCTACAAACGCCTGCGCGTGGCTTTCGGATTTCTCGAAACCGCGGTGAAGTCCGGCAAGATACGGCGGTATGGTCTGGCGACATGGAACGCGTTTCGCGCGGCGCCGTCGGCGAGGGATTTCATATCGATTGAAAGCGCTGTGCAATGTGCGCGGGACGTCGCCGGCGCCGAGCACAATTTCAAAGTAGTCCAACTGCCCTACAATCTCGCCATGACAGAGGCGTACACGCGTCCGAATCAGAAGGTCGGCGATCATGTCGTCACGATGCTCGAGGCGTGCCGGCAGCTCGGCATTGCCGTGATGGCCAGCGCGTCCATTCTTCAGCGCAGACTCAGCCGCGGGCTCCCTTCATCGATCGCCGGCCGTATGCCGGGACTGCACACAGACGCGCAGCGCGCAATCCAGTTCGTACGGTCAACGCCGGGAATCGCGGTCGCGCTCACCGGCATGGGGCAGGTCGAGCACGTTGACGAAAATCTGTTCGTCGCTCGCGTTCCAGCAGCGCCGCAGGCGGTCTCGCAAATCTTCGATGCTTCGTAGCTACATCGAGAAATATGAGCGCACTTTCCACGCCCGCGATAACGACAGACGAAGTCTTCCGTTCGAGTGGGGACTGGATCATGTCGGCCTCGATTGCGCTCGGTCGAACGAAGAAGCCGCCGCGGCAATAGCCCGGTACGCGGCAAACGCGCTGCATGACAGCGACGGTTTCTACGGCTACGCGCCGACAGATCGATACGAATTCGACGGCCACATTCTGAAATTCCCGAGTTTTATCGAAACGCCGTATGCTTCGAACAACACGGTGTGGGGCCGCTTCTTCGATGGTGGAAGAAACCTGGCGGTTGTCGTTCTTCCTCATTGGAACTGCACATGGGAAGGCCACCTCGGACTCTGCCGCGCTCTGCAACGCTCACACATCAGCGCGCTGCGACTGAGCCTGCCTTACCATCACCATCGAAAGCCGGACGAAATCGAACGCTCGGAATACCTGGTATCTCCAAACGTGGGAAGAACGCTCACCGCGGCGCGGCAGGCGGTCGTGGACGCGCGGCGGGCGGCGGACTGGCTGCTGGATCGCGGCCATCGCCGCGTCGCAGTGGTAGGCGCCAGCATCGGATCCTGCATTGCCTTTCTCACGTTCGTTCATGATGAACGTTTCTCCGGCGGCGTCTTCCTTCATGCGTCAGGCCATTTCGCCGACGTCGTCTGGTCGGGGCTGTCGACGTCGCATGTCAGGAGAGCTCTGGAAGGACGCATTAGCCTGGACCAACTAAGGATGGCGTGGTCGCCGATCAGCCCCTTTCCTTTCATTCCGCGACTTCGTGGAACGAAGCGCCGCATGCTGATCGTGTCCGGAGAGTATGACCTGACATTTCCGCCGGAACTGTCGCGGAAGGCCCACGAGGAGTTGGAACGTTATTCAATTCCCGCTCAAGTTTTGTGGCTTCCTTGCGGCCATTACACCCTGGGCCGCTTTCCATTTAATGCGATCGCAGGCTATCGCATCTTGAGGTTCTTGATTGAAGAACTCATTGGAGCCGGCAGCGGGAACTTGAGAAGTCAGGGAAGACGGGGAAATTGAAATTGGACGAATCCTGCATCTCAAACCCGAAATCCGAAATCGCAGATTGGACTGTTTCGGCGCAGCGACACGTGTCCCGGATCTGCTGTCCAATCAGAAATCTCGGATTTTGGATCGGAGTTGCAGGACTCGTCCAATTTCAAATTCCCTCACGTTTGCCGCAAATGATTCACTCGTCTGTGTGTTCGGCTTCGACCTTGAGTTTCTTCTTGCACGATTCGCACACCCAGTGGTGCTTGCCGTCTATGAAGGCGTGATAGTGGATTCCCTGCCCGTCGTCTTCAACGCACAGATCACATTTCATTGCGATTTTGATTCTATTCGGCCTTGCCTTCTGCGTTGACGACTTTCGAAAGCGCTTCCAGCGTCTCCTTGTCGGGTATCTGAGACTTGACTGCGGAAACGTTCTCTTGCCGGATGGCTTCATAAATTTCGTAGCGGTAGATGGAGATATGAGAGGGCGCCTTGATGCCGAGCCGAACGTTATCGCGGCCGATCCGAAGAACCTGGATCTCGATCTCATTCCCGATAATCAGCTTCTCGTCTTTCTTGCGAGTAACAACGAGCATTACGGGGTCCTCCGCTTCTCCTTGCTGGCTCCGAGTTATGAATCTGCTTGCATCATAATCGAGTGCATGAGACAGGGGCAAGCGTTCTTCCGGCTATCCCGCCCTTAATTGAGCACTTATTGGTGAAGGTAGTAGTCTGCCACTGTGCGCAGCAGATCCCGCAATTCCAGCGCTCCCGCCTCCATGTGGCGCACGCGTTCCATCGCTTTCGGCGACAGTTGCTCCAGTTGCAGCAATTCTGCTGAAGCCAGAATGACGCCCACGCGATTGTTCAGCTCGTGAATCCATTTCCTGAGGGGTTCGAGCTCCGGACCTGTCGGTTTTGCGGCGGACATGACGCGTTACTCTACCACTTTCGCTGACGGATTGTTGACATATCTGTTGAATCCGTAAGTCCTCATTCCTATAATTGGCGACCTTTAGGAGCCAAAGCCCTGTGACAGATGCGACAAAGGAACAGATTCTGGTAGTTGAGGACGAGGACGAGCTGCGCCTGGCGATCGTCGACATCTTGACTCTCGATGGGTTTGAGGTCGATGGGGTCGGCAACGCCGAGGAGGCGTTGGAAAAGCTTTCACATACCGCCTACGATGTCCTCATCACCGATCACAATCTACCGGGCAAAATGGGCGTGGAACTTCTGGAAGATATGCTCGTCCGCTTCCCGGAAGCGATCTGCATCGTTATCACCGGTTACGGCACGATTGAGACGGCGGTTCAGGCCATGAAAAAAGGCGCTTACGACTACCTTGCAAAGCCTTTCAAACTCGTCGAGCTTCCGTTGATGGTGCGCAAAGGATTGAAGGAGCGTCGGCTGCGCATTGAGAATCAATATCTTCGCAGCCAGCTCAAGGAAAAATATGCATTCACGAATATCGTCGGCGCCGGCCGAGCGATGACGCGCATCTTTGAATTGATTGAGACGGTCGCCGGCTTGAACAGCACGATATTGATCCAAGGGGAGACCGGCACTGGAAAGGAATTAATTGCAAAGGCCATCCACTTCAACAGCCCAAGGAAGGATCAAAAGCTGGTCAGCCTGAATTGCGGCGCGATCCCGGAGAACTTACTCGAATCGGAACTTTTCGGCCACGTGAAGGGCGCATTTACAGGCGCGGTTCAAACGCGCGTCGGAAAGTTCGAGCAGGCCAATGGCGGGACGTTGTTTCTGGACGAAATCGGTAACATGCCTCCGACTCTTCAGGTCAAACTGTTGCGCGTCCTTCAGGAACGCGAGTTCGAACGCGTCGGCGGAAACAACACGATCAAGGTCGACGTGCGCATCATCGCAGCGACAAGCTCGAACCTGGACCAGATGGTCAAAGAAGGCTCTTTCCGCGAGGACCTGTACTACCGGCTGAACGTGATTCCCATAAACCTCCCTCCACTGCGTGAGCGGCGCGAAGACATTCCCCTGCTGCTTCAACGATTCGTCCGCCACTTCTGCGAAACGCACAAGCTGGCGCCGAAGACCGTATCGCCTGAAGTCATGAAGGCGCTGATGGCTTACGAGTGGCCGGGCAACGTCCGGCAGTTGGAGAACGTCGTCGAACGCATGGTTGCGCTGACGGGCTTACGCACCGTCATAGTGCGATCCGATCTTCCGGCAGAAATGCAGAACCGGGATTCACTGGCGCATATGCCTCTGATCGACATTCCTGAAGAAGGCATCAGCTTCGACGCGGTGGTCGGCGACCTGGAACGGCAACTCATCCTTCAGAGCTTGCGTAAAACGAACGGCAACAAAAAGCTGGCGGCAAAGCTTCTAAATCTGAAAAGAACCACCCTGATCGAGAAGATCAAGAGGATCGGCCCGACGGAACCTTCTTCTGCAGCAGTTTAACTGTCTCGCTTCTACCGGCCTGTCGAAATGACGCGCGCGTGTTCGACCCATCTTTGAAGGGGCGATCGCCTCGGCTGGATAAATCCATTTGAGCGGAGATGAATCATGGATCCGGTAGTTCATTTCGAGATGCCATATCGGGATCGGCAAAGAGCCGCAAAATTTTATGAGTCTGTCTTCGGCTGGAAGCTGCAAATGCTCGGCGAGGATTTGGGCGCCTACGTACTCGCAACGACGGCGGAGTCCGATGCAAAACCCGGAGCGCCGGCCGGCGCCATCAATGGCGGGTTCTTCCCGTATAAACCGGACTGGCCGGCCCAATATCCCTCTGTCGTGATCGCAGTAGCAGATATTCGGGAATCGATGAAGAAAGTAACCCGCGCCGGCGGCGAAGTGCTAGGCGACCCAATGGAGATCCCCGGAGTCGGCCAGTATGTGTCGTTCCTCGACACCGAGAAAAATCGGAACAGCATGCTGCAGCCGGCGCCGATGCGATAGGACGTGCGCCCGGCCGTTTGCGAGTTACAGCTATCGGCCCGATTGAATCTTCACTGAAACGTCGAAAGCCCGGCAGTTCGCGTACTCGGCCGTATAGATCAATCGATACTCGTCGGGCTTCCGGCCGCGCGTAAGCGTTTAACGTACTTGGCTCAGTAAGGGGCGGTTGTCAAATGACAGATCGCTTGTTGTGCGATGTCCGGTGTAGTTGGCTAACTGACCTACTGACCCAATGGACCCGCAATTTGGTAATTAGGTCATTGGGTAAACTACATTGGACATCCGACAACAAGCCATCTCACATTTGACAACCGCCCCCTTGCTGAACAAGCTATTGATTTCAAGCGCCAATCTTTTGCCGTCCATCGGCCGCCTCCATATACTCGTAGCATGTCATCCCCGGTACGCATTCTTGGATTCGGTTGTCTTGTGCGTTCCTCGTTCACAGCGCGCCCGCACAAGTCGCGTCGGAAAGATTGTTACGCTTGCGAGGGGTGGATGTCTTGACGGCTCAGGAAGACCGCACACAGGAATTGGCAGACGCCGCTCTGTCACATCGTTCACGCACATCAGCTCAATGTGTCGATTGGGCAATGTGTGATCGACCTTGAACTCATCGCAAAGGCGTCAGATTCCAGTGAATGGATTGGCCGGGTCGAGTTCCTGCCGCGTAAGTGACAAACGATCAACAAATCAGTACGGTCGCCTGCCGCGTTACCGATTCGGGTCAATCGTCGTCGGGTTCGGCGACGGCGACGCTTCCGGCGGGCCGGCGCGGCCTTGGCTTGAGCGACGCGAGTCTATAGGCAAAGGGATCGCGGGGAGGCGGCGGTTTGCGGCGCAGCCGCCGGGCGAGGCTCTGAAGCAAGCGGGTGAATCGCAGCTTAATCATCATGCTCCGCGTTTGCGATGCGACAAAGCATCACCGGAAAACCCTCCGCAGGAACCTACCCAAGATTCGGCCGGCGATGCGATTCTGAACACGTTGACGGATGCGGCCGCGCCGGACGGCCTGGACGTCGCCGAGAATGCGAGCGAGGGCATAAAGAATCGTACGGACGGAGCCGATCGTCATTGATCGAAGTCGCGAATGAATCGGACGATGCGGTCATCGACGGTATAACCGGCGGCCTTCCAAAAGCCCATCGCCCACGGATGTTCCTTCATGACAATTGCGCTGACGCGTTTGACTCCCCACTGTTTGAACATCCTTTCCGCTTCTGCGACTAAAGCGCGGGCCAGCCCGCGCCGTCGGAAGTCCGGATGCACTGCAAGGCGATAGATGCCGCCACGCCAGCCGTCAAAGGCCGCAATGATGGATCCTGCCAACCGGCCGTCGGAAACTGCGAGAATAAACGCGGCCCCTTCTCGGCTTGCCATGCGCTGGATGTCCTCGATGGTATCCGTGACGCCGTGAACGGCCTCGGCGGCGTTCCAGAGAGACAAGATGTCTGTCGCGTCTTGCGGAACGGCCCTGCGAAATTCCATAGAGGGACGTTATGGCGTTCGGGTCACGTAGTACCCCGTCCTCGTGCGGATCTGCGCGTTCGGACGCCGGACGCGGACTTCGACGGTGCGCCAGTCGTCCTTGTCCGACAAGGCGGTTGGATAGTAGCTGAGCGTGTATTGTTGATGCAGTTCCTCGAGCAGGACCTGCGCCAGGCTCTCCAGCGCATAGTTGCGCCCTGTGAATAGCCGGAAAGCGCGCCCGCCGCTGATGCTGGTCACTTGACCCAGCATCAAGTGGTACACGTGGTATCTGGTGCGCTGGAACGTCGCGGGGTCCGTATCGTCGTCGTCGATGCCGATGGCGTAGACCAGCACTTGCGCCCGCTTCAGCAGTTCTTCAGCCTGCGCCATGGTGATCTTGCTGCGGGTGTCCCAGCCATCCGTCACGAGCAGCAGGATTTTCTTATTGTGACGGGCTGAACGCATTTCTCGCAGACCCGCCTGGATGGCGTCATAGGCCGCTGTTTCGCCGCCGGACCGGATATCACGCAATGCGCGTTGGATGTCCTGCGGATTCCGCGTAAAGCGCTGCCTTACCGTAATGTCGTCGTTAAACGTGATGAGAAACATCTCATCCTCCGGCGACAATGCCAGCGATATCTCTCTCACTGTCTGCAGCGCTTGTTGAAGCTTGTGCCGCATACTCCCGCTGACGTCGACCAAAGCGCCGGCGCTGATGGGCACGCGGCGGTCATGCGAAAAGAATGAGACCTTCTGCTCCCGCCCCTCTTCGAGCACCTGGAAATCTTCCTGCGTCAGATTTTCGAGATACCGCCCGTTTTCATCCAGAACCGTTGCGACGATATTTACAAGCTCGACGTCCACCGCAAGCCGGTATCGCGGATCCTGGGGATTCGCCGCCGGCTGATCGCCGGTGGACGGTGGCGGGGCCTGCGGACCTGAGGTTTGGGCAAATACCAGCGCCGCACACACGAAAAACGCGGCGACCCGAATTCCAGTCCAAAGATGCTTTGTTCCCGTCATTGGCCAACCCTTGTCTGGCGTGATGTTAGTTTTGCGATTGAAAACGGGCCACATTGTATATCAGATCAATGACCTTCGCGAACGATGTTCCGGTTCCAGTCCGGCACTTCGACAACCAGGTCGCGCGTTCCGTCTGGAACGCTTTGACACGACAGCCGGCTGGAAGGAGTGAGCCCGGGAGCAAACGAGAGTTCGTCCTCTTCGGCGTCCGACATTTCCGACAGACTGTCTCCGCCTTCGCGTACGATGCAATGACACGTTGAGCACGCGCAGACGCCGCCGCATGCGTGATCGATGTCAATGCCGCTTCCTAACGCAATATCCAGGATGCTGCCGGGAAGACCCGTGACGCCGTACGGAATGCGCTCGGGATCCACCTCCACTGTGACGTTCATCGGAAGGAAGGTGATCTTGAATTTGCGCCCGGCAGGTTCAGGGGCGTCTTGCCCAATGTAGGGATTCGTTCCACCCATACAGGTATGCTAGCAAAGTATTGGGCGTTAGCCGCGGCGACGCTGTCCGGGGCTCTCGCCCGGCCGCAGATGAGAATTGAAAATTGATTAGTGATTAATGATTAATGTCCTTGGCAAATCTACGATTTTTCAAGGACATTAATCATTAATCACTAATCAATTTCAATTCTCATCTGGGGCTGGGGGCTACCTTAGGTGGATAACGGCCCCGAACAAGGAAACCGGATCTCCACCCGAAAGCGCTGATCCTCTCGTGCGATTCGAGTTTCCGAGCTACTCCCAAAGAGCTTCCGCAGGCGCAGCTTCACGTTCTCCAGTCCCACACCGGCCCCGGCGGTCTTTGCCGGCTCGACGTCGATCGGATTTTCAACGCGCAAACTCAGCATTCCTGAAGAGCAGCGCCCCGTGATCCGGACGACGCCGCCGCCGACCAACGAGTTGATGCCATGCCGCACAGAATTTTCGACCAGCGGCTGAAGAATCAACGGCGGGACTGCGCACGACTTGCATTGCGGATCGACGTCGATTTCGGCGGAGAGCCGCTGGCCGAACCGGACTTTCTCGATCTCGAGATACTGGCGAACCATATCGATTTCGTCTTCCAGCCGGATGAAGTCCTTCGGTCCGAGCCGGACGCTGCTCCGAAAGAAATCGGCAAGCAGCAGGCACATGCGTCTTGCGCCTGCCGGATCGGTTGATGTCAGAGCGCTGATTGAGTGCAGGCTGTTGAAGAGAAAGTGCGGATCGATCTGAGACCTCAGCGCCTTGAGTTCCGCCTCGCGCGCGAGGATTTCCAAACCCAGCTCGCGAGTTTCAGCCTGACGCGATGTCTCAAACGCGATCACCAGATAGTGGAACATGCCGGCGAGCCAGAAGAGCAGGACTGCAGCAGCAAAGATGGCGCCGATCTGAGCGTGATAATGGGCGACCGCTTCGCTAAACGCTGGATAACCCGCAACGACGCGGGTCCATACTTCCCACAGCAACAGCCAAAAACCGGCCGAAATGCCGGCGGCGCCTGCGTGCGAGACGAAGGTCCGGAGAAACGGCGTCGCGGCGAGCGGCGCAGCGCGGCAGACGTACCAGGCGGACAGGCATACAAATGCGTATACAAGGCAGAGCGGCAAAATGACAACGAAGGCTTCAAGCCATCCGGCGGCGCTGGCCGTCGAGTATGCGGCAGCCAGCAGGACGCCGATCTGCAGCCACGACGCAAGGTACAGCCCGAGACGCCTACCCGAAGCAAGGATCGGGTGCACGTCAGTTCTCTATTTCCAACTTGCCCATGACCACGTCGCCTTCCAGAATGAGGCGCTTGGCGCCTTCCTGTTGTGAAGTGGACGTTCTGTTTTCGAATTTTCCCGCGACCGTGGTGAGCTTCGATTCGACGATCCAGTTGGATGGGATGCGGATCGTCACGCGCCCCATTACGACGCCCGCCTCGATTCTCGCCTGATCGCCCTCCATCAGAGCATCACGCAGATCTACTTCAACGGCGCCCATGACAGCGGTGGCGTCGCCCCCGCGAAACGCCTTCGACGTGCTGCGGTACGTAACGTTGCTCACGACGGCCTCACTGTTGAAGGTTCCCGCGGCCTCCGTTACGAAAGACGGGCGCCTCGCATCCGATCGTGAGCGGGAAACGATGACGCCGAAACTCACAACCAACAAAATCGCGATAACGCCCCGAAGCGCATATGGTCCAGGTTTCGCCATTTTTTGACTCCTTGATGATCCGACGTCAGTTCTTGATGTCAACTCCGCCCAACAACACCGTGCCGCGCAGGATGAGCCGCTTGCCGCCGGTCCCGGGGGACTTGGTCTTATCCTCCAGGCCGCCCAGCAAAGCGACGACTTTCGATTCCACCGTCCAGCCGTCCGGGACCCGAATGTCGACGCCGCCCATCAGGACGAAAACCTCGATGACGGCGCTGTCGCCTTGCATCTCCGCTTGATGCAGGTCCAGCTCGGCGCCGCCCATGAACGCTGTTACGCTGCCGCCGCGGAAAGCCGACGTACTGTTGCGCCGCGTGACGCCGGCAAGCACAGCGACCGTGCTAAACGTAGGCGCCGAGTCCGTCACATCGTTCGGCGCGGGCGGACCGGACAGGCCGCGCATCAGCACGTGAACGCCGAATACCATAAGGAGCAACGGCCAGAGTTGCCAGAAGCTGAAACGGATGACGTTCAGATTATCCAGCAGCAGGAGACCGCCCGCCGATGCCAGCGCGACTCCGACAATGGCCGAGCCGCTATCCCTGGTTTCGAAGAGCTTTCTGACGCCGACGAAGATCAGCAGCGCAGGCCAGTACCGCAACAACTGCCTGCTTCCGATCACATTCAGATTGTCAAGAAGAAACACCAGGCCAATCGCGACAATCAACACTCCGGTCAGAAGCTGTCCGGTCCGGCCGATCGCGCCCGTTTCCCCCGGTCCGCGGTAAGGATTAGATCCCCTGTTCATGACAAGCCGCCGCCGTCGCTCGGGCCGAAATGCAGATACGGTCTATGCCGGCCGGACGGCCTGTAGCGTCTGAAGAGCTGCGACAAACCGACAGCAATGAGCAGAAGGGGCCACCACCGGAAGAGCGCGCCCTCCGCTACCAACTCGAGATTTTGCAAAAGAAAAACAATCCCCAGGATCAAGATCACAAGGCCGGCCGCAACGCCGCCGCGGGCGCAACCTCGGACTGCGTGGTCGCTGTTCATAGCGTCCCTCCTTGGGCGACAACTTTAAGGAACTCGGGTGAAGGGGAACACCATTATTCGGCGAACGGCGGTTGGAGATCGGTGGAAGGAGGGGAAACTAAACAGTCGACTCTGACGGTCACTGCAGGCGCGGTCTGCGACCGCGCGCATTTTATCGTTCTTACAGAGCCGTGCGCGGTCGTAGACCCCCCTCGAAGCGGGAGAAAAGGCCTTGCTTGGGAGCGTCTACTCCCTCTTTGAGGGGGAGAGCCGCCGAAGGCGGCAGGGGGTCAGAAACTCCACTAATGGGAATTCGTTCACACTTTCATAGACCGCGCCTACAGTCGCTCGATCCTGAGGATTTCACGGAGTGTTGTCCATTGTTAGAAGAAGTGAAAAAACTCTAGCGGCCCTTTCCTTTTCTGGCGGCCCACCGCTTTTTCATGGCTTCGGAAATCGCTCTCTTGTGCGCCGCGCTCAGCGTCCGTTGTCCGCCTCCGCCTCCGCGCGCCATGGTCCGCGGTCTCGCCCCGTTGCGGAGCTGATTCCGGATTGCAGTCATTTCTTGATCAATGCGATTGCGCTCCGCCTCCAAGCCGCGTAGTGCCAGTTCTAGTAGTCTTCGCGTATCTGCCATTATTCTTGGATCCTCCACCCAATATCCTATAGCAGTCCATAGGGTTAGTACTATCAGTACTTCTTCGCGGTGGAGGAATTAGTGAGAAATTGGGGACAGAGACCAATTTCCTGCGCGAGTGTGGCTATGGCGTTCAGATGACTTCGCACGCGCAGGAAATTGGTCTCTGTCCCCAATTTCTCACTTTCTCGAGTATGCATCGCGGGCCGCATTGCCGACGTCCGGGAAATCTGTGAAGAAACCGTCGACGCCGGCTCTCAGGAAAGCATCGATTTCCATGGCAAGATCGCCCAAAAAGATCGGGTTGACGCCGATCCGGAAGTTCAGCGGCAGAAAGCTGTTCTCGGCGCGGAATGTCCAGGCGTGGACGATGAGACGCTGCGCATGTGCATCGCGCACCAGCGTTGTCGGGGGGAGCAGCCGCCCCTGCGCGTCTCGCGGATAAATGAGATTCTTGTTCACGCCCACGCCGTCGGCGTACTCGGCAATCTCGGCAAGGCCCGCAGGCTGGACCAGATCCGCATACGTGCGCGGGTCGTTGCTCAGAACGAAGTCGAACGGCTTGCCGCTCGCATCGATCAACTGGACCAGAGGCAGCCGCGTCATGCGCGTCAGGTCTTTCAGGTTGGATGTTTCGAAAGACTGAATGTAGACGGGGTCGCTCTTCCGCCAGTAGCCGTTGGCGTGCAACGTTCGAACGAGGGGCTCCTCCATGGAAAGCCCGATGCTGTCGAAATAGCTCGGGTGTTTTGTTTCCGGATAGATGCCGATGCCTCGACTTCTGTGGTCGCCTCGATCGCCTGCACGCGTCCGTGCGTTGTAGGCCTTTACGAGATCGATCACTTCCTGCAACGTGGGTATCTCGAAGAGGCCGTCGAACTTCGTGCTGCGCAACTCCGGCAACCGTTCCTTCGCGCGCAGCGTTTTTAGCTCGGCTAGCGTAAAGTCTTCGGTGAACCAACCCGTGACAGAATTCCCGTCGATGATCTTAGTGACGCGACGGTTCGCAAATTCCGGATGATTGGCCACATCGGTTGTGCCGGAAATCTCGTTCTCGTGACGAGCCACTAGAATCCCGTCTTTGGTAGAAACCAGGTCGGGCTCGATGAAATCCGCGCCCTGCTGGATCGCCAGCCAGTATGCCTCCAGAGTGTGTTCGGGCCGATAGCCGCTGGCCCCTCGATGTCCGATAACAATTGGCTCATTTCGGTCGTGCCGATCGTTCATTGCCGCCGCCAAAGACGCCAGTCCGCCCAACGCGGCCAGAACCGCAAGCGGGAGACGCACTCTCTGAAACGCCGCTCGAATGGGCCGCAAGTCGAGTTTACGCTGCATGAGTCCCTCCTGTGTTGTTTCAGTTCCTGCCTGGAAAAACCGGCAAAGGACGGTCGAGACGAATGATGATGAATTCGTTCGGATCCGGCTGGCCCGCCGCTCGGCCGCTGCTAAACGGATAGTTGTTGTCGTTCAACACTCCGATATGCCAGAAAGTCAGCGGAATAACGCTTTCAATTGTCTGAAACGGAAATCGGAATGGCCCCGTTGACGCCGCGATCTGATGAGGGTCCGCGAGGTTCAGCAGGTCCGCGATTTCGTGTTTGACAAGGAATCCGTCGGCGTCGAGCTCGTCCAGGTCGATGACGAAGACCTTTTTGAAGGAAGCGGCGGGCCCCTCGAAATTGTCGCGCTCGATGACGAGGAATCGCCGATTTGTAATCGCGGTCAGATCACCGATAGCCTGGCCCGTCGGGGTTTCCGCGTCCAGCTTGTAGAACCATTGACGGCCCGTGTAACGCTTCCTCCACAAATCGAACTCGTTGATGATGAGCCGTCGCTGGTCGGGATCGGTTGTCAGCGAACCTTCCAGCATCGGGTAGAGAAAGCGCCCGTTCGGCGTCAATGCCATGCCTTCGAACCCGCGACTGCGCGGCAAGTTCGGCGTTTCGCCGCCCAGAAATGGATTCTGAGGAGACTTTACGCCGGGTAGAGGAATTGGCGCTTCCAGCACTCGTCCACCAGCGTCCGTATGAATCAAGAACGGGCCAAATTCGTCGCCGAACCAAAACGTCCCGTCGGGAGCGCGCCGGAATGACTCGATGTCGAAATCGCCTCCGGTCAATAGCCGGAGGCGGCGAATCTCCGGATCCACCTCTACTGTGCTATTGGGGTAGAACTGCAAGTCCGCCACTATCGGAAAGTCGATCTTGTGAAACGGATCGCGAAGCGCAATGAACGACTTCACGCGGATCGTTCCGCGGCCATCATGCTTCGTCTTGAAATTTGGATCAATGCGGTAGACGCGCAGCACGTAATCCGGAGAATTCTCTTTAGCCCCAAACCCGTTGTCGGACATCACAAGAAAATCGCCGTTGTGGTCCAAAAGGACTGAGGAAAATCCCTGAACGGGCTGCTTGTCGGAAAACGGTGGAACACGGCCGTTTGCCGGCATGATGAACTGTCCGGAAGTTGGACCTGGAGCGAACGTGTCGGCGGGCAAAGCGGCAAAGGCTTCAAGAACCTGAGCGTGAGCCGGCAGACCGGCCGCAGCGAAGACCAATAGTGCAATCGTATTAACGAAACCGCGGCGACAGCGCCGCAAGACTCCCAAGGGCTTCTCATCTTTCATTGAGCTCTCTCCTTCGGCGGCCACTGTAGGCGGAGTCGCTCAACAAAGAGTTAAGCGCGGGTTAAAAGTTCACGACAGCGTCTGCAGGCGCGGTCTGACAAGGTGTGAACAAACTGCCGCGACGCATGCTGACCCCCTGCCGCCTTCGGCGGCTCGTTTACTCCCCCTTTGAGGGGGAGAGCCGCCGAAGGCGGCAGGGGGGCGGCCCGTAACAGAATTGTTTTGCGCCGCACATCACTCATTTACTTCTCCGCTCGATGCTCTCGTTTCTGCAATTCATGAAAAAGGGGGCGTCACATGCTGGTTCGATCAATCATCATCTTTTTATTGATTGCCGGAGGCGCGTGCTCCGCCTTCGCCCAAACCTCGACTTCAACGCTTACGGGAACTGTTCAGGATGCCACGGGCGCGCTTCTACCGAACGTGGCCGTGACCGTCACGAATACAGATCGGAATACCACCCAATCGACCGTCACAAATGAGGCCGGCGCTTACGTCTTGCCTGCTTTGAACCCAGGCAATTACTCCGTCGCCGTGGAACTGGCCGGATTCCGGCGCATGGTTCGCGACGGCATTGTCTTGCAAGTGAATCAGGTTGCGAGAATCGACTTCCGTCTCGAAGTCGGCGCCATTGAGCAGGCTGTTGTCGTAACGGAAGCTGCGCCGCTCCTGGAAACGGAAACGTCGTCGCGCGGCTCCGTCATCGATCACAAGAAGATCGTCGAGCTGCCGCTCAATGGACGGGACTACAACCATCTCGCGCTGCTCTCACCGGGCGTTCTGCCCGGCACGCCGCGCCTGGCGGCCGTGAATTTCAAGGGCGCCATCAACGTGAACGGCAATCGCGTGTTCAACAACGTGTTTCTGCTGGATGGGGTCGACAACATTTCCTATTCGAATTCGTTTCGTGGAGAAAACGTTCAGGTCGTTCAACCGTCTGTCGAGGCGCTGCAAGAGTTCAAAATTCAGACGAACGCCTACTCGGCGGAGTTCGGGCGAAGCTCGGGCGCGGTTGTGAATGCAACAATCCGATCCGGCTCGAACGCGTTTCACGGAAGCGTCTACGAATTCCTGCGCAATGACGCCCTCGATGCGAACAACTTTTTCTCAAATGCTTTCGGCGCCCCGAAACCGGTTCGCAAACGCAATCAGTTCGGCGCCGCGGGCGGCGGCCCCATCGTAAAGGACCGCACATTTTGGTTCGCCGACTACGAAGGTCTGAGGGAAAGAGAAGGCGTGCCGCGCACGCGCGCGGTTCCGACCGCCGAGGAGAAAGCCGGGCTGTTCAGCACGCCGGTCTTCGATCCATTCGCCCCAGGGAGGCCGGAATTCAGCCGCAACGCCGCCGGGCAGTGGGTGATTCCGCCGGATCGGTGGGATCCCGTCGCCGCCAGGATCATCCAGATGATTCCGGACCCCAATGTTCCCGGCCAAAACATCTACGCCTCCACGCCGATTACGCGGACTCGGACCGACCAGTTCGACGTTCGCATCGATCATCATGTTTCATCGAACACGCATCTTTTCGGGCGATACAGCTTCGTCGATACCAATCTCTTCCGGCCGGCGCCGTTGCCTGGCCTGGCTGAAGGGTCGTTCAATGACGCATTCGGATCGAATGAAAACCGGTCGCAAGGCGTTGCGATTGGACTGACGCACATCTTCTCGCCGCAGTTCGCCGGCGACTTCCGGTTCGGCTGGACGCGCGGCAACTACTTCACCTATCCCCCGAACTTCGGCGTCGACGCGCCGTCGCAAGTTGGATTGACGAATGTGCCGAACGATCCCGCCATCATGGGCGGTCTGCCGAAGATCAACCTTCAGGGCTTCGACGCCATCGGACGGCACACTTCAACGCCTCAGTTTCAAACGCCCCGCGCGTGGAACCCGCGGGTGACGTTCTCGCTGCATCAAGGCAGGCATTTTTTGAAGTTCGGCTTCGAGTTCCTGAAAGTGCAGACGAAGATCAACGACCTTAATGCGACGATCGGCCGCATGAATTTCGACAACCGCTTTACAGGCCGATCCGTCGGCGACTTCCTTCTGGGATTGCCGTCGCAACTGGCGCTCACGTCATTCACCGTAATGGATCAGGGTCAGAAGATGTACTTCTTCTTCCTGCAGGACGACTACAAAGTATCACCCGAGCTTACGCTCAATCTGGGACTCCGCTACGAGTACTCGACGCCTCCAGTCGAAAAGGAAAACCGTTTTGCGAACTTTGATCCAGCGACCGGCCAGATGGTCTTCGCCAAGGATGGCAGCACGTTCGATCGCGCCTTGGTGCATCCGGACTACAACAACTGGGCGCCGCGTTTCGGCTTCTCGTACACGCCCGCCCCGAGGTGGGTCGTACGTGGCGCCTACGGCGTCTTCTACAGCCACACCGTGCGGCAAGGGCGCGAAGGGCTGCTCGGGTTCAATCCGCCGTTTTTGGTGGACAATCTGATTCAAACAAATGTGTCCAACGCTGCCGCCGTCGCGTCAGCCGCCCCATTTCAATTGCGCGACGGGTATCCACAGGGCCTCCTGGATCCCAACTCCCTGGCGCCGTCGGTGCTCCGGCGGGCGCAGGACCCCAACCAGCGCAGCTCTTACATTCAGCAGTACAACTTTGGAATTCAGCGCGAGCTGATGACGAATCTGCTGTTGGACGTCGCGTACGTCGGAAATAAAGGAACAAAGCTGCCCGGCTTCAGAAACCTGAATGCGCCCTCCGTCATCCAGAACGCAAACGGCACGCACTCGGCAGGCCCGCGGCCATACCCTGCTTTCGGCGACATTCAGTGGATGGAGAATCGGGTGCTTTCTAACTACAACGCGCTGCAGGTCGGTTTGGAAAAGCGATTTTCTTCAGGATTGTCGTCTCTGGTGAGCTACACGTGGGGCAAGGCGTTGACCGAAGCTCCGGATCATATCTCAACGAGCGGCGGCGGTCCCGGCCTGGATACCGGAACGTTCAGAACGCCGCAGGACCCGAACAACCTCAAGGCGGAGCGCGGTCTGGCAGAATTCGACGTCAAGCACCGGCTTGTCATCAGCTACGTCTACGAACTGCCGTTTGGACGGAACCGCCGGTGGGGGCGCTCCTGGAGCGGCGCGCAAGATTTCCTGCTGGGCGGCTGGCAGCTATCGGGGATTCACACGCTGCAGGGCGGACTTGGACTGACCGCAACGCTCGGCGGAAATACGGTGCTCAGCCTCGGCGGCGACCGTCAGGCGCGGCCGAATCTTGTCGGTGATCCTGAACTGCCGTCCTCTGAACGAACGGTCGAGCGCTGGTTCAACACAGACGCTTTCGCCGTCTTCAGTCCAGCTCCTCAGGCGTTCGGTACGGCCGGAGTGGGCGTGATGCGCGGTCCCGGAATGGCCAGCTTCGATTTCACCCTCGCCAAGCAGATCAATGTCGACGAAAGCCGCCAGTTCCAATTTCGGACGGAGATTTTCAACGCGTTCAATCATGCCAACTTCAACCCGCCGGACATCCGGCGAGACGCCAGCACATTCGGACGGATCCTATCTGCGGGCAACGCGCGGATCGTGCAGTTTGGGTTGAAGCTGTATTACTGAACTGGACTTGGCGAGAGGAGGCAGGCATGAATCCTCGGTTCTGGCTCGCTTTGATCTGCTGTCTAGTCGCGCTATGGTCCCCGCTCCACGCCCAACGGTCAACTCCAACTCACAAGGTCTTGCTCGGCGTGGAGAGGCTTTCGCAGTCGGACTTCGGCGAAGCAGCGGCGCTATTGGAATCCGCCGTCGCTGAAAATCCCCGCTTCGCTTCGGCGCGAGCGTGGCTTGCCCACGCTTACCACCTGCAGCGCCGGCTTGACGAAGCCGGGAGGCATTATAAGCAGTTGCTGGAGATCGAGCCGGTCCGTGAGCCTACCGCGGAACAGCGGCGCGCGATCCTGAAGTTTGCGCCGCGCGTATTTCAAGTCCGCAGCGATCCGTTCGATCTTCGCGACGCCGTCGCAATCCACCATCCGGATGAACCGCTCATTGCTTATCACTTCTTCTGGCTTGACGACATCGACTTCCCCGAGGATCACGATCCGTGCGACCACGAGCTGGTCTGGGTCCGTTACGATCCCGCAACGCAACGGCTGGTCGACTTCGTGACGTACTTTCACGGCCGTATGCTGTCGTCGCCCGAAGCCGTAAAGGAAGCCGCAAAGTTCGGCGGCCGTCCGCGTGTAAACGTTCAGTGGGGGAAGCACGGGTCCATGCCGCACGGTTGGGAAGACCTGCAGATCACGCCGGACGCGGGCGACGTCGAACGCGAGTACTTCGATCTACAGAAGCCGATTTCGCTCAAGGATTACAACTTTGGCGCCTACAACAAGCTCCACCGGGAAGGCCGCAGGCTGCGGGATCATCCGCTGTCGAGGGAATGGCCAAAGACTTTCAAGGGCGAGTGGCTCGAGTTCATCACGTTCGACAAACCCGTCGACGTCTCCTCTCTTCTTTCGTCTCGCAATGCGATGGCCGTTTCCCGCTGGAACAATGCCGCGCTGGAACAACACTTCCTGGCGTACAACTTTCGACCAAAAACTGAATGGCCGGATCGTGAAGACCCTCGCACGCTTGAAGCCCAACTGGACCGTCGCGTGGGCGCCAGCCTGGACCGCGTCGTGGGTTCTGACGAGTGGACGGCAATCCGGCGCGCAGGGGCGGCGCAAACGCCGCCGGGAATCGTGGCGCACCGCGGCGTGATTCGTGAAGCGCCGGAAAATACGATTCCTGCGATTGAGAAGGCGATCGAGTTAGGATGCGCCTTCGTGGAAATCGACCTCCGGTACTCGGCCGATGGACACGTCGTTCTCATGCACGATGAAACGCTCGAACGCACCACGAACGGCGTCGGGCGCGTTTCGGAAAGGACCATGGCTGAACTCCGGCAGCTTGACGCCGGAAACGGCGCGCGGGTTCCGACGTTGCGCGAGGTGATTGATTTGGCGCGTGGCAGGATACGGCTCTATCTGGATCTGAAGGAATCGGATCCTCGACCGGTCGCTCGCCTCGTTCGGGAGATGAACGCAGGATCGTTTGTGTACTTCCGTCCCTATTCGTACACAGCGCTGCGGCAGATCCTGGACATCGATCCAAGATTTCGCGTGTTGGTGGATTTGGAAGACTGGATGGGGCTTCCGGAAGTTTTTGGCGTCCTGCACAAGGCCGTACCTACCGCCGCGTTCAGCGGCGCGCTGCGAAACTGGAATGAGAAGATGCTTGCCGAAGCCAGACGTCTTGGCGTTGAAACGTTCGTGAACGTGCTCGGCGCCGAGGATACGGACGAGAATCGCCGACAGGCGCTGCGGATGGGATTTGATTTCATTCAAACCGACGATCAGGCGAGTTTGATCCGCGCGATGCGGTAAATCGCGCCGTCATTGAAGGCGTGAACAGGGGGAGAACAGGCCTTTCTTGGGAAGCGTTTACTCCCCCTTTGAGGGGGAGAGCCGCCGAAGGCGGCAGGGGGTCATGGCGGCAGAGTTTATCGATGATAATCCTGCAAGGAACGAACGGTGAGGCTTTCGCGCTGGAGCGCGCGGATTCCAGCAACTGCGGCGGCTGCGCCGGGCAGGGTCGTGATGCATGGAATTCGATAGTGGATGGCGACGCGGCGAATCGACTTTTCGTCGAAGAACGATTCTTTGCCGAGAGGCGTGTTGATGACCAGATCCACCTTGCCGCTCTTGATGTAGTCGACGATGTGCGGCCGGCCTTCATTGACTTTGTAAACAGTCTCGACTTCCACTCCAGCGCTCCGCAGAACTTGAGCCGTTCCGCGAGTAGCAATGACCTTGAATCCGATCTCGATCAGGTCCGCGGCGATCTTCGGAACCAGCTTCTTGTCGTGCTGATTCACGCTGATAAAAGCGACGCCGGACTTCGGCAAAACCGAACCCGCGCTGATCTGCGCTTTGACATACGCCTTCCCGAAGGAATCGTCTGCTCCCATCACTTCCCCCGTCGACTTCATCTCGGGCCCGAGAATCGTATCCACGCCAGGAAAGCGCTCGAACGGAAAGACGGGGGATTTGACGCAATATTGGTTCACTGCGAGTTCCGGCGGCAGTCCGAACTCCCGCAACTTTCTACCCACCATCAACCGCGCCGCGATCTTGGCCAGCGCTACGCCTGTCGCCTTGCTGACGAAGGGGACGGTGCGTGAGGCCCGTGGGTTCACCTCGAGCACATAGACCTTGCCGTCGTGCACCGCGTACTGCACGTTCATGAGCCCGACGACGTGGAGGGCCCGGCCAAGTTGCACAGTGTATTCGCGGATCTTCGTCCGGAGATCTTCACTGAGCTGGTAAGCCGGCAGAACGCAGGAACTGTCGCCGGAGTGGACGCCTGCTTCTTCGATGTGTTCCATCACGCCGCCGATCACGACCTGCTCTCCGTCGCAGAGCGCATCGACATCGACCTCGTAGGCGTCTTCCAGAAACTTGTCGATCAGGACCGGCCGTTCGCGCGAAACCTGAACGGCGGCCTGCATGTAGTTGTCGAGTCCGGCTTCGTCATAGACGATCGCCATGGCGCGTCCGCCCAACACGTAAGACGGACGGACGAGGACCGGATATCCGATCTGGCGCGCGACGGTTCGCGCTTCTTCCAGCGTGACGGCCGTTCCATTTCGAGGCTGCGCTATATCGAGCCTCTTCAGAAGCTCGCCGAACCGCTTTCGATCCTCGGCAAGGTCGATGGACTCCGGCGACGTGCCAATGATCGGCGCTCCGCTGCGCTGCAGATCCAGCGCGAGATTCAGCGGGGTCTGTCCTCCAAACTGCACGACGACGCCCGCGGGCTTTTCCTTCTTGATGATGTGAATGACGTCTTCCAGCGTAAGCGGCTCGAAGTAGAGGCGATCCGACGTGTCGTAGTCCGTCGACACCGTTTCCGGATTGCAGTTGACCATGATCGTCTCGTAGCCTTCCTCCTTCAACGCAAACGATGCATGGCAGCAGCAGTAGTCGAATTCGATTCCCTGCCCGATGCGATTGGGCCCACTGCCCAGGATGATGATCTTCTTGTGGTCGCTCGGCGCCGCCTCGTCTTCGTCTTCGTAGGTCGAATAAAAGTACGGCGTGTAGGACTCGAATTCCGCGGCGCACGTGTCGACGCGCTTGTAGACCGGAATGATTCCGTGGTCCGCGCGTTTGGCCATGATATCGGCCGGCCGGGCGCGCACCAGCCGCGCAATCCGGACATCGGAGAATCCGGAGCGTTTGGCCTCTTTCAACAGTCCCACGGGAAGCGTGTCGATGCTGTACTGCGACAGTTCCCGCGTCAGGTCCGCCAGTTCCTTCATCTCGTGCAGGAACCAGGGGTCGATTCGAGTCAACTCCGCCAGCTCCGCGACGCTGAAGCCGCTGAGCAGGGCCTGCAGGACGTATGAGATGCGGTCGGGGTTCGGAGTAATGAGCTTCTGCCGGATCAGGTTCTTGTCGATGTCGTCGCCGACGACTCGCCCCGTTTCCAGCGACCGGATTCCCTTGAAGAAGGCTTCCTTGAACGTCCGGCCGATGGCCATCACTTCTCCCACAGACTTCATCTGCGTGCCGAGCGTGGGATCGGACTGAGGGAACTTCTCGAAGGCCCACTTGGGGATCTTCACCACGACGTAATCCAGCATCGGCTCGAAGGAGGCCGGCGTTTTCTTGGTAATGTCGTTTGGAATTTCGTTGAGCGTATAGCCGACCGCGAGCTTCGCCGCAATCTTCGCGATCGGAAACCCGGTCGCCTTAGACGCCAGCGCCGAGCTTCGCGACACGCGTGGATTCATCTCGATGACTACCAGGCGGCCCGTCTCGGGATTGACGGCGAACTGAATGTTCGAACCGCCGGTTTCCACTCCGATCTGACGAATCACTGCGGCCGCAGCGTCGCGCATGCGCTGATATTCACGATCCGTCAGCGTTTGGGCGGGGGCGACCGTGATGGAGTCGCCGGTGTGAACGCCCATGGGATCGAAATTCTCGATGGAGCAGATGATGACGACGTTGTCCTGGAGATCGCGCATGACCTCCAGCTCGTACTCTTTCCATCCCAGAACCGATTCCTCAATCAGGACTTCGTGAACCGGGCTGAGATCGAGGCCTCTCTGGACAATGTCTTCGTACTCTTCATTGTTGAAGGCGATTCCACCGCCTGTGCCCCCGAGCGTGAACGATGGACGAATCACCGCTGGAAACCCTATGGATCGGATCACGCGCTGCGCCTCGCGCATATCGCCGACCACTTCGCTCTTGGGCGTCTCGAGACCGATTTCCTTCATCGCCTGCTTGAAGAGCTGGCGGTCTTCGGCCATCTTCACAGCCTTTGCCTTCGCTCCGATCATCTCGACGCCGTAGGCGTCCAACACGCCCGCCTCGGCCAGTTCGACTGCAAGATTCAGCGCGGTTTGCCCGCCGACCGTCGGCAGCAGCGCGTCGGGCCGCTCCTTCTCGATGATGGCTTCAACAAAATCCCGCGTGAGCGGCTCGATGTAGGTGTGGTGGGCCATCTCGGGATCCGTCATGATCGTCGCGGGATTGGAGTTGACCAGAACGATCTCGTATCCCTCTTCCCGCAGAGCCTTGCACGCCTGCGTTCCCGAATAGTCGAATTCGCAGGCCTGACCGATGATGATTGGGCCGGAACCGATGATGAGGATCTTGGAGATGTCGGTGCGCTTAGGCATGGATGGGATCGATTTCGGATTTCGGATTGCGGATTTCGGATTTGGCGCTCACCCGGCGCTTGCCCCAAATCCGCATTCCGAAATCCGAAATCCGAATTCTCACTTGCTTTCCTTCATCATCTTGAAAAACTTCTCGAACAAGTAATACGAATCATGCGGGCCTGGCGACGCCTCGGGATGGTACTGCACGCTGAATGCGGGCAGTGAACGATGTTCCATGCCTTCGACGGTTTGGTCGTTCAGATTCACGTGAGTGATGCGGACATCGGCAGTATTGAGGCTGCTCGGGTCAACGGCGAAACCGTGATTCTGGGCCGTAATTTCGACCTTGTTGCGCTCGAGGTTCAGAACCGGATGATTGCCGCCGTGATGCCCGAACTTCAGCTTGAACGTGCGCCCGCCAAAGGCGAGTCCCATAATCTGGTGCCCCAGACAGATGCCGAACACCGGCTTCTTGCCCAGGAGACGCCGCACGTTCCGGATCGCATAGTCCACCGCCTCCGGATCGCCGGGGCCATTCGAAAGAAAGATTCCATCCGGCTTGAGGCGAAGGACATCCTCGGCGGACGTGGTCGAAGGCACAACGCTGACCCGGGCGCCGCAATGGACCAAGCCGCGCAAGATGTTTGTTTTGATGCCGAAGTCGTAGGCGACAACATGGAACGGAGACGGTGACACGCCGGCCAGATCGGAAAACTCCACAAAGCCCGGCTTCTCAGCCGGACCGTCGTACGGCCGGTCGATACTGACGCGGCTGGCCAGGTCCAAACCCACCATCTGCGGCGAGTCCTTGACCTTTCGCATGAGCGAAGCAGGATCGTGATCGATCAAAGAAACGATGCCTCGCATCGAACCTTGTAACCGGATGTGACGCACGAGCGCGCGCGTGTCGATGTCGGAGATTGCCGGGATGCGATGACGAGCCAGGTAGTCCTGGAGCGGCTCGGTCGTCCTCCAGTTGCTGGGAACCGGCGATATGCGGCGGACGATGAACGCTTCGAGAAAGGGCCTCCGCGACTCGACGTCTTCGGCATTGACGCCCGTGTTCCCGATGAGTGGATACGTCATCGTGACGATCTGACCGGCATAGGAGGGATCGGTCAGAATCTCCTGATATCCGGTCATGGACGTATTGAAGACGACTTCGCCAACAGCTTCGCCTTCGAACCCGTGTCCTCGTCCTTGAAAAACACGGCCGTCTTCCAGCAACAGCGTGGCGAGCCGCTGTGTCACTCGATCGTACCCATCTTGCTCATGGGCCAATAGCGGAAAACCGCCTTGCCGTAAATGTACTTTTCAGGCACAAGGCCCCACATGCGACTGTCGTTCGACTGATTTCGATGGTCGCCAAGGACGTAGTAATGGCCGGGTTCCACATAGACGGCCGGGTACGTGCGATAGTCCATAAACTCGCGCGTGACGTATGGCTCATCCAGCGGCTTGTGGTTGACATAAACCACGCCCCGCCGAACCTCAACCCAGTCCCCAGGCATTCCAATGACTCGTTTGATGTAAGACTTGGCGGGATCCTGCGGATACCAGAAAACCACGATATCCTTACGCGCAATCTTCTCGATGCGATAAACGAGCTTGTTGACGAAGATGCGCTCCTGATCGACCAGCTCCGGCAACATGCTCGTGCCCTCGACTTTGACCGGCTGGTACAGGAAAACCACAATCAGGATCGCCGTGCCGACGGCGAAGAAGACGTCTCGGGCCCACCAGCGGACCTCCCGAATCATGCTGAATAGTGCTCGGTTTTCGGTCTCGCCGGCCGAGACTCGCTCTACTTCGGGTTCACATGACATAGAGTGACAAGCTACGGAGAGAAGTTAACCTCGCAAAAAGCCCTCACAGTTTAACTGATTTCCTTCTCCTATCGCCACACCTGAAATTCCTTCGTGAAGCCAAAAACCAAGCCCAGCCGATGATCCCACGGCGTCGTTCCAGCCGTGCCGGCAATATCCCAGCGTCCACCGGCCGCCTGGATCTGCAAGCCAAGCCGGACTTGTCCTCGGTCCTCTGCGCCGGGCGATGGGTTGTCCAATGGATTGAAAAGCCCATTCCACTCCGCCGCTGCCGACGTTCTGGAGTTCAATCGCGCCAAGGCGGCTATCCCGTAGGTCAGGACATCCTGCTGAAGCGCTGCATTGATGGTGTCGTCCAAGACCCCCAACCCGCCATTGCCGAACAGAAAGATCCGTCCGAAAGTCTTTCCGACCAGAAGGCTTGCAAAGAAGTTGGTTCCATCCGCGCCAAGCTCCTTTCTCCGGTTGCTGTTCGGCAAGACAATGGTGGGGCGGAAGCTGATGATCGGACGCCGCCGGCCCTCACGGGCCACGACCATCTTTGTGCTGAGTGAAAAGTCTCCCCAATCGTTGCGCCATCCCGTCCCGTTTTCGCGGACGCGGACCACATGGTGGACGACGCCCCCCATTTGAAACTCAGCGCGAGACCCGAGACTGATGTGAAGCCCATTCGCCAGCAGTGAGTATTGGTCGCCCTCCAGTCCCGAAATCGGGAACCTGGCGCCGCGGGAATATCCCAAGCCCAATTCCGTGACGACGGAACCGTCCGGAATCACGCGGGGATCTTCGGTTAAGAGAGGGCGCTGCTGGGCGGAGGCGGAGAAGGGGAGAAGCAGCAGGGTAACAACAACGACGATCTGTAGAGTAACTGAAGGCGCGGTCTCTGACCCCCTGCCGCCTTCGGCGGCTCTCCCCCTCGAAGGGGGAGACAAGAGAGCCGCCGAAGGCGGCAGGGGGTCAAAATCGGCCCTATTCGACTCGTTCACGCCGCTCCAGCTCATACCGAATCAACGCCCCTCCCACAATTGCCGCCGTTTCAGACTTGAGTATTCCCGCCCCCAGTCCGACCAAAGCAAACCCATGCTTGCGCGCCGCCTCCAATTCCGAATCCGTCCAGCCGCCCTCGGGACCAACCAAGTAAACCACGGGCGATCCCCTCACAGCCGGCGCCAGCGCTCCGCCTCCACGCTCGGCGAAGACGATCTTCGTTTCGGCCTGAACGGACAAAACCGACGAGAACGCGCCCGGCTCATCGAGCGCCGGGAGCCAATAGCGCTTCGACTGCTTTGCCGCCTCGACGATAATCCGCATCCAGCGATCATGGCGCTTCTCGGCTGTCACGTTCGATCGTTCCGCAGCCACTGGGATGATCCGCGCGATTCCAATCTCAACGGCTTTTTCAAGGGCAAGCTCGAAGGAGGCCATTCGAATCAGAGCCAGTCCCAGTATCAATTCATGGCGATCTCGGACGGCCTGCCGATGTCCGGAAATGCGCGCGATGGTTTGCCGGCGATCCGCGCCGGCAACCGAAGCGGTCCAGATCCCGCCCTTGCCGTCGAAGATCTCGATGGATTCGTGAACCGCCACGCGCGCGACTTGCAGGTGCCGGTGCTCATCCCCGGTAATTCGCAGAGTGTCGTTTTCGAAGCTTGGCGTTGGAACGAAAACGGACCTAGGCGGCATTCTTTTGCGTCACCAGCGAGAGCCATTCTCGGCGCGTCATTTCTTCGTGAACCGAGTAACCGAATTTCCTCATGAGTTCATGAAGGTCTTCGCGCTGCTCATTCAGAATGCCTGAAAAGATAGCGAACCCGCGGGGCCGCACTGCACGGTGGATTTCCGGGAACAGATCCAGGATCAGCTCGTGGGTCAGGTTGCACAGCAGAAAATCGACAGATGCCGTGCCGACGGCGTCGATGGAGCCGCAGAAAGTCCAGACTCCGCGATTCGCGTTGCGCTCGACATTCGCGTAGGCCGCGCGCACAGCGACGGGATCAATGTCGCAGGCGAATACGCGCCCGGCGCCCAGCAGGCGCGATGCGATTGCAAGAATGCCCGATCCTGTTCCCAAATCGAGGACCACATGCTGCGGTTCAACCCAGCGTTCGAGGGCTTCGATGGTGAGCTGCGTCGTTTCATGGGTTCCCGTGCCGAAAGCTTGGCCGGGATCGATATGAATCGGAAACCGGTCGCTGGGGCACGGCGAGACGCACCAGCTTGGAATTACAAAGAAGGCGTCGCCGATAGGAAAACTTGTGTACGACTTCTTCCATTCCTCGGTCCAATCGCGGTCTTCGACGGTGAGTAGTGAGATGGGGGGAGGCGGGTGACTGGCTCTGATAAAGATGGACCGGACCACGGATTCGATTGCTGGAAGCGCGGGAGGTTGGTCGAAGTACGCGACCAGGCGAGTTTCGTCATTCTCCCATATCCCTGCAGCGCCTTGTTCGGAAAGCGCTCCAATGACCGCGTCCTTAAGGTCGTCGGGGACGACGAGTGTGATTTCCTGCCACTTCCGCATGGGTGAAGACAATTTTAGCCGCAGATGACGCAAATTTGGATCTGCGTCATCTGCGGCTACATCATCGTCGCGCTTGGTCGTCAGCTAAAAATCTCTTTCACCCGCTCCAAGAGCTTCTTCTGGATTGGCCGATTGTCTTCTTTGAACGTGGCGCCCAGCCGGGTGATCAGTTCTTTTTGTTCTCGCGTGAGCTTCGTAGGAACGACGACGTCGAGCGTTACATACAAGTCGCCGCGCGATGAGCCGCCGCGTCGTGAGACGCCGCGGCCTTTGATGCGCAGGGTCGTTCCAGTCTGCGTTCCGGGCGGCACGGTGAGTCGTTCTTCATCGCCTTCGAGCGTTGGGACGAGGATCTCCGCCCCCAACGCCGCCTGCGAAAACGAAATCGGGATGTGGCAGTAGAGGTTGTGTTCGCGCCGCTCGAAGAATTCGTGTTCCTTGACGCGCAGTACCACATACAGGTCGCCTGCAGGACCGCCTTTGCCGCCGGCGTCGCCTTCGCCGGAGATGCGAAGACGGTCGCCGTTATCGACGCCCGCAGGTATGCGCACCTCGAGCGACTTTTCCCGCACCACTCGTCCCTCGCCCCGGCAGGTCCTGCAAGGATTCCGAATCGTCTGACCGGTCCCGTTGCACTGAGAGCATGTGCGCGTAATGCTGAAAAACCCTTGCTGGAATCGGACCTGACCGTAGCCGTTGCATGTGGGGCAGGTCGTCGGTCCAGTCCCGCGCTCCGCACCCGTTCCGTTGCATTCGCCGCAGGTTTCATGGCGGGGGATCTTGATTTTAGTCTTTGTGCCGAATGCCGCTTCTTCGAAGTCCAGTTCGAGGTCATAGCGCAGGTCGGCGCCGCGCTGCACACGGGTTCCGCGCCGCGCGGATGTTCCAAAGAAATCCCCGAAACCGAAGATGTCGCCGAGAATGTCGCTGAAGTCCGCAAAGATGCTGGGATCAAAGCCCCCGCCCGCGGCGGCGCCGAGACCCGCGTGGCCATAGCGGTCGTATTGAGCGCGCTTCTGCGAATCGCTCAATACGGAATACGCCTCAGCGGCTTCTTTGAATCTTTCCTCTGCGTGCTTGTCTCCAGGGTTGCGGTCCGGATGATATTGCAGCGCTGCTTTTCGATAAGCGCTCTTGATTTCCTGGTCCGAGGCGTTCCTGGCTATGCCAAGGATGTCGTAGTAGTCCCGCTTTCCGTTCAATCGTCTGTTCCTTGTTTTTTCTGTACGGCCACGCTGACCATTGCGGGCCGCAGCAACCGCCCATTGAGCATATAGCCCTTACGAAGCTCCTCAACAACTGTGTTTTCTTCAGCCTCGTCCGTTGCGGTCGTGCTCACCGCCTGATGTTTGTTTGGGTCGAACTTCTGGCCCTTAGCTTCGATAGGCTTGAGGCCAAACCGTCCGAGAATATCCTGGAACTGCTTATAGATCAGAGCAAATCCTTCAATCATCTTCGCCCCAGCCGTCGTGTTGGACTCGGCGTTCCGCACGGCGAGGTCAAAGGAATCCAATGCGTTTAAGAGTTCTTTCATCAGCTCGGCCGAGGCGAACTGCGCATGCTCGGCGCGCTCGCGATCGACGCGTTTCTTGTAGTTTTCAAATTCCGCCTGCTTCCGTAACAGGCGGTCGTAAAGACTGTCACGCTCTTCCTGGAGTTTCTGCAATTCCGAAGCGGCCTCAGTAGCTTCCTGCGCAGCCTCGGGCGTCTCATCAACCGGCTGCTCGGTCAATTCCTGCTGTTTGTTGTCCTTGTCTCCCATACTTGTTTAATTATAAACGGTGGGCCACACCCGCCCTTTGGGCGGAATTTGGGGACAGAGACCAATTTCCTGCGCGTGAAACAGCCATGAAGCCCGACGAGTCCTTTATGCGCAGGAAATTGGTCTCTGTCCCCAAATTCCGCCCAAAGGGTTTACGCGTTGATTCTTTCGCTGACGAGCCGGCCGAGGTAGCCCACAATCGAGATGCCGCGCTCGTATTCCATGCGCGTGGGTCCGATGATCCCGAGAAAACCGACAGTGCTGTCGCGCGAGCCGTACGACGACGTGATCACAGTGAAGTCGCGCATCGCGGGAATGCCCAATTCCGAGCCGATCGCGATCCTTACGCCGTCCAGGGGATTAGAAAAAATGCATTCGTTCAGAATCTTGACCAGGCGGCTCTTTTCCTCAAACATCTGAACCAGCTTCCGGACCCTGTCGATATCCGCGAATTCCGGCTGGTTGAGCATGTTGGCCGTTCCCTGAACGAACACTGTTTCGGGCGCGGGCTCTGTTTCCGCTTGCAGAGTTTCGTCCGACGTGCGCAGCAGGTCGAGCATGCGGCCATAGATCAGACGCTCGGCTTCCATCATTCGAACGAGTTGATCCCGAATCTCCGTGAGCGTTTTCCCCGTGAATTTCTCGACGAGAAAGCGGCCGGCGCGGTCGAGTTCCTCTTGAGAATACCGATCGGAAACGCGAATAGCCTTCTTTTGGAGCAATCCGGATTTTGAAACAAAGATGACAAGAATTTTTCCGTCGCCGAGGTCGAGGAACTCGATGTGTTTCAGCTCCGTCGCCGCCAGGGGCGGGGCGATGACGATGCCGACGTTCTTGGAAATTGCAGACAGCACGTAGGAGACGCGCCACATCAGCTCCTCCAGCGTGTCGCTTTCGGCCAGCATCTTCGTGATCATGCGCTCGGAAGCCTTGCTCACGCGGCCGGAGTCCTGCAGGTTGTCGACGTAAAAGCGATAGCCCTTGTCGGAAGGAACGCGGCCCGCAGACGTGTGCGGCTGCATCAAATAGCCCGCGTCTTCGAGATCGGCCATGATGTTGCGGATAGTCGCCGGACTCAACTTGCCGTCAATGGACTTTGAGAGAGTCCGCGAGCCGACCGGCTCGCCCGACGTGATGTAGGTCCGAATCAGCAGACGGAGAAGCTCCTGCGTCCTTTCATCAAACCCGTGAGCATCCTCCCTCAGCGGCATGCGATTTTTTATAGCACCCGGGTCTACGTTCGTCAATTCCCCGTCCCGGCTGGAAGACAGCGAACGCCAAAGCGGCGCTCAAAGGCGGCGATCAACGCATCGGTCAACTCCGCAAACGAAGGCCGCGAGGGCAGGAACTCCGACAGGCCGGCCATTTCCTGATACAGCGGGGCGGCGTCCGTCATTCGCGTCGCACGGGCAAGCGTCTCGCGGTTGCAAGTGATTGGCATCGAACCATGTTGCAAGAAGCTTTTCCGCAGGCGGCGCTGCGCGCTTCCGGCAATCTTGCGGCCGGACGCTGTGATTTCATACCGGGACGCCGAGAGGAAACAAGGAGGATCCGCGCCGTTGGCCTGCAAAGGGATCTTCCGCGTGTCCGGCGCCAGGACCGCCGGCGCGCCAATGCGCCGGAAGGCGTCGCACAGCGCCTCGGACACGCGCCGATAGGCGCCGTATATCGTGTCGCCAAATTGATCCATGTCGTTCGAGATCACAGCGTACGTAAGCTCGTCGTCATGCAAGACGGCCCGGCCTCCTGTCGGCCGATGCACAATGTCGATGCCTGCTTGCGCGCAATACTCCGCGTCCACAGCCGACTCCACACGCTGACTGCGTCCCAACGACATCGTCGGCCGGCGCCATCTGTACAACCGCAGCACGGTCCGCGGAACTGAGGAAGCTTCCACCTCCTCCAGAAGCCTGCCGTCAATTGCCATGTTGGCCGCCCCGTCGAGCGGCCCATCGAGGATGAGAACCCAGGGGGATTTCGGATTTCGGATTGCGGATTGCGGATTTGGGGGGAAGCAGGATTCCAAGGCGCCCCCAAACTTGCAATCCGCAATCCGCAATCCGAAATCTCTCACTGGATTCCCTGCGCCTTCTGAAGACGTCCGCTGTAGTCCACGTAAATCGACTTCCATTCCGAGAATACGTCCAGCGCAGCGGCGCCGGCTTCACGGTGACCGTTGCCGGTGGATTTGGTTCCACCGAAAGGCAAGTGGACTTCGGCGCCGATAGTGGAGGAGTTCACATAAAAGATTCCGGTATACATGTCGCGCATCGCGCGAAAGGCGCGATTGACGTCTCGCGTGTAGATCGCGGCCGAAAGGCCGTACTGCACGCTGTTGCCGATCTCGATCGCTTCATCCAGGCCGTTGCAGGGGATGATCGACACCACAGGGCCGAAGATTTCTTCCTGCGCAATGCGCATGTTCGGGTGGACGTCGGTAAAGATCGTCGGCTCGTGAAACCAGCCTTCTCTCAAGGCGCCGGCGTCAAGGCGTTTGCCGCCGCACGCCAGTTTCGCGCCTTCGTCTTGGCCGATCTGGACATAGCGTTGGATGCGCTCGAGTTGCGATTCGTTGATCACCGGGCCGACGTCAGTCGACGGATCGGCGGGATCGCCCACCCGAAGATTCTTGGCGCGTTCGACAAACCTGCGCGTGAATTCCGCTGCAACCGACTTGTCAATCACGACCCGGCTGGCGGCTGTACAGCGCTGGCCGCTCGTGCCAAAGCCGCCCCAGACAGCGCCGTCCACTGCAAGATCGATGTCGGCGTCGTCCATGACCATCAGGACATTCTTGCCGCCCATTTCGAGATGAACGCGGCGGAACGACGCCGCGCACGCCTCGGCGACGGTCCGGCCAACTTCGGTCGAGCCGGTGAAGGAAACGACCGCAACATCGGCGTGGCGCACCAGAGGCGCGCCGGCGTCCGGGCCGTCTCCTATAGCAAGGTTGACGACGCCCGGCGGGATGCCCGCCTCTTCAAGAACGCGGACAAAGTTAACGGCCGAGAGCGGCGTATCTTCGGCCGGCTTCAGCACGACGGTGTTGCCGCACACCAGCGCCGGCGTCACTTTCCAGGAAGGAATCGCCATCGGAAAATTCCACGGAGTGATCATGCCGCAGACGCCAAGCGGACTCCGGACCGACATCGCGAACTTGTCGGGAAGCTCGGCGGGCGTGGTCTGGCCGAACATGCGGCGGCCTTCGCCTGCCATGTAATACGACATATCGATGGCTTCCTGGACGTCGCCGCGCGCCTCGTTGAGGACCTTTCCCATCTCGCGCGTCATGTCGCGCGCAAACGTTTCTTTGCGGGATGCAATCAGTTCTGCGGCGCGGAAGAGGATTTCCGCACGCTTAGGCGCTGGAACCAGCCGCCACGTCCGATACGCCTCTTTTGCCGCCGCGACGGCGGCATCGACATCTCGCGAGTCGGAGTGAGGAAATAGACCAATGAGGTCGCTTCGCTTTGCAGGATTTCGATTCTCCTGCATCTTCCCGCCGGCGGGATCCACCCATTGTCCATTGATGAAGTTGCGGTAGGAAACCATGAGAGCGATTTCGGATTTCGGATTGCGGATTGCGGATTTTGAGATGGTTTCCCAAATCCGAAATCCGCAATCCGCAATCCGAAATTCCGCTACGGGATCACGACGGGTACGAAACGCGAGGCGATGCCGAGTTGGCCGCCCCAGTCGCCCGTAACCCTTACGGCGACGTGATCTCCGGATTTCAGCGCCGAGTCTGCAGTCCTGAAGTCTTCGGGACTGTTGATCGGAACGACGCGTCCGTTGACTCGCATCTCCGTGATCACCATGCCGGGCTCGACGCCCTTTTCTTCCAGCACGCTGCCGGGCGCGATGGAAGTGATGACGACGCCGCGTGCGTCATCCAACTCCAATTGACGCATAGTCTGCGGATTGATCGCACGGATGCCGATTCCCAAACTGGACGATGTGGGATCCTTTTCGCGGCGTCGAGGCGCGTTGTTGTTGTTTGCTGCGCCCAGGCCCGACTCCCTGTCGATTGGCGTGACCGAAACAACCTGCTCGCGACCGTCGCGTACAACCTTGATCGGCACGCGCTTCTGGACTTCCGTGTTTGCAACGGCATCGTACAGCGTCGCGGGATTGGGGATCTTCTTCCCGTCAATTTCGGTGATGACATCCCCAACGCGAATTCCGGCGCTCTCCGCAGGGCTGCCGGGTTCGACTCTATCCACGACAACGCCCTGGCCGTCAGCAACGCCAAACGCTCGAGGATCGCTATTGCTGGGCAGAATGCCGATATACCCGCGCGTAACCTTGCCGGTCTGTGCGAGTTGGTTGTAGACCCTGATCGCCGTGTTCGACCGCAGCGCAAATCCCAATCCCGAGAACTGGCCCGTTTGCGACACGATGGCGGTGTTAACGCCAATCACCTCTCCCGCCATGTTTACAAGCGGTCCGCCGCTATTTCCAGGATTGATGGCGGCGTCGGTCTGAAGAAAACTTTGAAAGACGCGTCCGTTCTCGAAACGAGTGCCTTCGCGCCCCACGGCGCTGATAATTCCGGCGGTGACGGTGTGGTCGAAATCGTACGGGCTGCCGATTGCTAAGACCCAATCTCCAACTTTGACGGAGTCCGAGTTGCCGAATTTAGCGGTGGCAAGGTCCCGTCCGGCTTCGATCTTGATCAACGCCAGATCCGTTTCTTCGTCGCTTCCGATCAGCTTGGCTGTGTATTCGGAGTTGTCCGATAGCCGGACTTTGATCTTATCGGCGCCGTCCACGACATGGTGATTTGTCAGGATGTAGCCCGCCTTGTCGACAATGAAACCCGTGCCGAGGTTCCGGGCCGTGCGCGGCCGATTCGGGTCGCCGAAGAAATCATCGAATAGACCGAAGGGATCCTGAGGGAAGATCCTCGGACCCTGGCCGCCCCGTTGAGGACCTCGTTGGATTGTCGCTTCCGTGTTGATGTTGACGACAGCCGGTTCGAGCTGCGCTGCTATCTTGGAAAAAACGTTGGAGAGAGACACCGGGTCTGGAAGGGCCAGCGTCTCCGCCTTCTGCAAGGCCGTCGCTTTCACTCCGCCTGAGACGATCGTCCCAACGATGACCCCGATGCTCAGGGTCGCCACAATCAGGGCGAGAAAAAGCAATCGCTTGTTGTTCATTTCGAACTCCACTCTTTTATAGGTAAGGGTGATGCCATCTTCAAAAAATTATATCGGCTTTGACGCATTGCTGCGGGATTTGTTTGGCCGCCCACGAAGCTTCGCCAGCCGTGCTTCGGCCGCGGCGAGCGTTTCCGCCTTCTTGCAGAACGTAAAGCGGATCAGATTGCGGCCCAGGTCCGGGTTGCTGAAAAAGCTACTGCCGGGAACCGCAGCAACCCCGCCTTCCTGCACAAGAAACCTGCAAAACTCGACGTCGTTCGGGAATCCCCAGTCTTCAATGTCGCACATCACGTAATAGGCGCCGCGCGGAACAAAGGCCTGAAATCCCGCGCCCTGAAGCATCGTCAACAAACGGTCCCGCCGGGCCCGATAGTGCTCCGCGAGCTCCACATAGTACGAATCCGGCAGCCGCATTGCGGCGGCGCCGGCCGCCTGGAGCGGCGCGGGGGCGCCGACGGTGAGAAAGTCGTGCATCTTGCGGATCGCAGCGGTGACGCCCGGTGGAGCGATCACGTAGCCCACGCGCCATCCCGTCACGCTATACGTCTTCGACATGCTGTTGACGACGATGGTCCGTTCCCGCATGCCGTCGAGCGTGATTGGGGAAACATGCACGGCGCCGTCATAAATGATGTGTTCGTAGATTTCGTCCGTAATTGCAAGAACGTCCCATTTCTGGCAAAGGCGGGCGATGACCTCAAGTTCATTTCGCGTGAAAACTTTACCCGTTGGGTTGTTCGGGGTATTGAGGATGATCGCTTTCGTGTTGTTGTTGAATGCCGCCTCGAGCTCCCTTTCGTCGAAGGACCAGTCCGGTTGGCGGAGTGACACGTAGCGCGGGGTGGCGCCGCAGATGATGGCGTCGGGGCCGTAGTTTTCATAAAAGGGCTCGAAGACGATGACCTCGTCGCCGGGATTGATCACTGCCAGCAGGGCGTCGATCATCCCTTCGGTCGATCCGCAACAGACGGTGATCTCACGCTCCGGGTCAATATCGACGCCCAGGAACCGCTTCGTCTTTTCGGCCAGCGCGTCTCGAAAGTCCTTCGCTCCCCATGTGATTGCGTACTGGTTGACGTCTGCAAATATCGCGTCGGCCGCGGCTCGCTTCAGGGGTTCAGGGGCCGGAAAATCGGGGAATCCTTGAGACAGATTGATGGCGCCGTACTGGATCGACAGGCGCGTCATTTCGCGAATCACCGATTCGGTGAACTTGCCGGCTTTATGGGAAATGGGCTTTCGGAACATTCTCCGGATCTTGTCAGCGGGCTGCTTGAAGCCTCATAAGCCCGAACGTCTCGATCGAACGTTCAAGAGACTCCGCAAGGAAATCCAGCGGTTCTGCCTGATAAGGGGCCGCCGCACAAACCGCAGCCACTGTCCTCTGACGGACGGCTACCGGCTTGAAGTAGAGCGTGCCGGCCGAGTTCTGAGAAATGACGTTCGGAAACGCATCGCCCCCGCAGGATTTCCACAAGGCCAGCCCGTCCGCCTTCATAATGTAGACGGCCGCGGAGGATGCGAACGGCTCCGCCAGAGTCAAAAAACGATTCAGGATTTCCGGCTGCGACTTGCACTCTCTCATTTGATGCTGTGCATCGGCCAATACTCGCAAACGGTCGCGCTCCTCAACAAGGCTCGCCCGTTCCGCCGACCAGGCCGCTGAAGCGGTTTTGAATTCGTCGTCGAACTTCGCCTTGAGTTCGTCAGCGGTCTGCTGCAGCGTGCGGGAAAACTGCTCCTGGAGCTCGTCCGCAATTTCCTTCGCCGCTTCGGCCCGCGCGGCGTGCAGGGCCTCCGCCACCGCGCTGTCGAGCTTCTGCTGGAACTGTTCCTCGAGACGCTGTTCGGCTTCGCGCATGGCCGCGTCTAATTCCGCCGCAAGCGCAGGAGTCAAAGACTCCAGGATGCGATCGACCAATTGTTTTCGCAATTCGTTCAAGATGCGGAAAGTATACTGCGTTGACAGGACGCCTGACACCACCTATATAGATGAAAGGACTTGTGATAAAGGGGGCGCACCGGTTTCGACGGGAACGAAGAAGGAAGAGATGCATACCGAGGCCCATGACCTCGTTAAAACGTGGAAAACAATCAACTGCTGACTATCAACCAGCACTAGCCGCAGCGTAAGCTGCGACTCGTCCTAAATCGGCTTTCCTGCCGGCTGATCCAAGGGCGTCACTTCAGACAGGATAGCCTCAAGTCGCCGGCCCGGCGAGGCGAGGCGAATTTCAATGGGCTGGCGTTCCGGCTAGCTTGCAGGCTCCTTTAGGCCGGGACGCGACAATACGGAACCTGACAAGTATGTAGATTCTCCGACGGAACGTTTTCGGACGCGGGTTCGATTCCCGCCGCCTCCATAGATTCCTGCAAAACTACCAACCTTCTGCGTAACCTGCCGGTTGCAAGTCCGATTGTTTTGTGCGTCCTTGCGTCGGATTCATCCAACTTGCAAATGGCTGGAGCGAATTTCATCCGGGCAAAGGACGGACTCCAAGGAAGTCGCGCGGGACTGGCCAAAGATCCAGCCTTCGGTCTCTCTTACAACCTTGTCAGCGGGCAGACCATCTTCGCGATAACCGAGTAGCACTGAGCTCCAATCAGCATGAGAGACAAGTACGGGAAATCTCTTGGGTGTCATTGAGTCGAATTGCGTATGACGGTAGCAAGTCACTGATCTGCGATTTCGTCGGTTCCGGTGGAATGGATTTCCTGGAGGATGAACTCAATCTCGCGCTTGAGCGGCGGAAGATCCGCCTGCGTCGTTGTCCAGACTGTTTCGAGATCCACTCCAAAATAATCATGAATCAGTTTGTTCCGCATCCCGGCAATTGTCGCCCAAGGAACTTCAGGATGTTTTCCCCGCAATCCTAGGGAAAGTCGCTTTGCGGCCTCACCGATGATTTCAAGTTGTCGAATTACGGCATCGCGAGTGATCGCGCTTGCGATGAAGGAATCATGGTTCAGCCCGGAGACGTATTCTTCAATTTGGATAATCGCATCAAGCATGTGGTGGAGGTAGACTGCATCATCGCGCGGCATCGAACAGTACTCGCAGATCTCGCCTTATGGAATCTCGGATATACGGACTGACGGATTGTTCGGTCAGCAAGTCAACTTTGCGGCCAAGCAAGTCTGAAAGCTGGTTCTCCAGCTCGAGCAAACCCAAAAGGCCTTTGGGTTTTGAAAACTCCACAATCAGATCGATGTCACTGTCAGCGCGCTGTTCGCCTCGGGCGAAGGAACCAAAGACACTGAGTTTGCGGACGCCGTTACGGCGACAGAGTTTTTCGAGAGCCTGTTCGTCGATCGTGACCGACGATAAGACCATAACCGAACTTTACCCCATTTCCATGGCAGTTTCCCTTGCAACGTTAGCGTCACAAAGCGCGACGTTAGGCAGGCGACAATCCTACTTTGTGATTTTCGTGCCAAAAACTGTGTGCCTATCGTGCCCAGTTTTTTGGCAATCCGGGCATCGTGCGTTTCGTGCGGCTGACCGATTCAATAACTTATTTAGAATCAACAAACCAAGCGGGTTCGATTCCCGCCGCCTCCATATCAGCAACTCTATTCAGAAGTCGTGCGAAAATGCCCCCACGGGAAGGACGGAAGACGCCCCAGGTGTCGACGGGCACGGAAAACTGAACTTTTTTGAGCAAGCGCCGGTTTGATTAGTATCATCATCGCCGAAGCGCAGCGGAGGCTCTGGTAGGGTAGGAGCCGCTGCGGAGAGATGGAAAAACC
>Ga0073934_10001476_pt1 | contig 55911 bp, 53 predicted proteins | sample LarsenN4metaG_FD_76834 | JGI IMG/M metagenome (GOLD analysis project Ga0073934, IMG submission 76834) | Hot spring sediment bacterial and archeal communities from British Columbia, Canada, to study Microbial Dark Matter (Phase II) - Larsen... ...
ACACCAGCACGAACGCCACGTTCGCACCCGACACCGCGAGGAGGTGCGACAGCCCGGCGTCGCGGTATTCGGCGGCGGCAGCCGGCGGCACGCCGCGCGTGTCGCCGAGCAGGAAGCCGAGCAACAAGGCACGCGTCTCGCCCGCGAGCGGGCGCGTGCCGCGCACGACGACTGCCCGCACGTGGTTGGCGACGGCCATCACGCCGCGGGGCTCGCGCAGCGCATGCAGCTCCGCCTCCTCGAGGAGCGCCACCGCGTGCCGCCACCTCCAGCGCGCGGCGGGAAGCGGCGCGACCCGCCCCTCGAGCGTCACGCGGTCGCCCGCGGCCAGCACCCCGACCCGGCCGGCGTCGTCTCCCACCGCGTGCACGAGCACGATGCGCTCGGCTCCCGACACCCGAACGAGCGCCTCGCTGCGGAACCGGTGGCGCACCGGATCCTCCACGAGCTCCGCGTCCACCGTGACGAGCTGCCCCACGACGAACGGATGGCGCTCGAGGCCGTCGAGCGCGCGCTGCATGGTGGCGCAGCCGAGCAACGCGAACGCGATGGTGGCCGGCACCGCGCGCGCCGGCCGGGCGACGAACCAGGACGCGGCCAACGCCGCGACGCCGGCCACGAGCACGGGCCGCGCGTGGCCCGGACCGATGCGGTTCCCCACCTCGATCCCGGCGGCAAGCGAGCCGAGCGCGACGAGCGGGCCCCTCGCGACGGTCACACGGTCACGAGGTCGCGCAGCTGCTCGAAGCGTGCGGGGCCGATCCCGCGGACGCGCTGCAAGTCGTCGATCGTGCGGAACCCGCCCATGCGCTCGCGTTCTCGCACGATCGCTTCCGCGAGCGCCGGGCCGATCCCGGGAAGCTCCTCGAGTTGCGCGGCGGTCGCCGCGTTGAGGTTCAGTGGGCCGGCCGCAGCGCCATCGCTCGGGGCGCCACCGGCGGCTTCGGGAGGGAGCACCTCCCCGGCGCGCGGCACGGCGATGCGCTGGCCGTCCGCGACGCGCGCTGCGAGGTTCACCTGCTGGAGGTCCGCGTCGTCGGCCGCACCCCCGACCGCGGCGATCGCGTCGACGACGCGGGCGTCGCTCGGGAGTTGCACGACACCGGGCGCGCGCACCGCGCCGACCACGTGCACGTACACCGTCGCCGCGGTGGTGCTCGACGCGTGGGTGTCACCCCCGCTGCCCGTCACCGGCGTCGCCGAGGAGGCGCCGGGCGGTCGAGCGTCCGAGGATCGCCACCAGGCGACACCGCCCGCGATCGCGACGAGCCCGACGAGGGCACCGATGAGGCGCGGATCGCGGCGCAACTCCTCGAGCCGGTCGGACCGGCCGGCACGTTCCGACATCAGCACTCTCCCCACGGGCGCGCGACAAGACCCGGGGAAGTCGTCGGGGAAGACGCGCCGACGTTACCGGCCGAGGACGAAGTTGACCAGGCGGCCCGGCACGACGACGACCTTGCGCACCTCGCCGCCGTCGAGGAGCGCTGCGATGCGTTCGTCGGCGCGCGCCTGCTGCTCGTGCGTGGCCTCGTCGGCCCCGGCCGCGACCATGATGCGCGCCCGGACCTTGCCGTCGACCTGCACGGGGATCTCGACCTCGTCGCGCGCGAGCCAAGCCGGGTCGGCGTCGGGGAACGGTTCGTACGCGAGCGTGTCGGTGTGGCCGAGCCGGGCCCAGAGCTCCTCGGCGACGTGCGGAGCGAGGGGCGCAACCATGAGCACGAGCGGCGTCGCGACCTCGAGCGGTGTCGATCCCCGCTTCGTGAGGTGGTTGTTGAGCTCGAACAAGCGCGCGATCGCCGTGTTGAAGCTCATCGACGCCATGTCGGCCCGCACTGCCGCGATCGTCGCGTGCAGCAGCCGCCGCGTCTCGTCGTCGGCAGGCGCGTCGTCGACGCGCACCGCGCCCGTGTCCTCGTCGACGAGGTTGCGCCAGAGTCGCTGGAGGAACTTGTGCACACCGACGATGTCGGCGGTGTTCCAGGGCCGCGAAGTCTCGAGCGGCCCCATGAACATCTCGTACAGCCGCAACGTGTCGGCGCCGTAGTCGCGGTAGATGTCGTCGGGTGCAACCGCGTTCTTCAGGCTCTTGCCCATCTTCCCGAGCTCGCGGGTCACCGGGCGGTCGCCGACGTGGTACTGGCCGTCACGCTCGGTGACCTCGGCTGCCTCGACGTACATCCCGCGCTCGTCGGTGTACGCGTGGGCGAGGATGTATCCCTGGTTCACGAGCCGCTGGAACGGCTCGCGCGTCGAGACGTGCCCGAGGTCGTGCAGCACCTTGTGCCAGAAGCGTGCGTACAGCAGGTGCAGCACGGCGTGCTCGACACCCCCGACGTAGAGATCGACCAGCCCGACCTTGGGGGTGCCGTCGAGGCGCGTGCCCGTCCCCCACTCCCGCTCGACGCGCGGGTCGACGAACGCGTCCTCGTTCGTAGGGTCCAGGTAGCGCAGGTAGTACCAGCACGATCCGGCCCATTGCGGCATCGTGTTCGTCTCGCGGATGTACGTGACCGGTCCGCGGCCGTACCCCGCCCACTCGGGGCCGGGCAAGTCGAGCTCGACCTCGACCCATTCCGACGCGCGCGCGAGCGGTGGCTCGGGCAGCGCGTCAGGGTCGTCGGAGGTCGACGGCTCGAAGTCGGTCATCGCGGGCAGGACCACCGGCAGCATCGACTCCGGGAGCGCGACCGGGCCGACCTCGTCGTAGACGATCGGGAACGGCTCGCCCCAGTAGCGCTGGCGACTGAACAGCCAGTCGCGCAGCTTGTAGGTGACTGCACCCGCGCCGTAGCCGTTCTCCTCGAGCCAGGCGACGATCGCGGCCTTCGCCTCGTCGACGTGCATACCGTCGAGGAAGCCGCTGTTGATCGCGGGACCGTCGCCCAGGTACGCCTTGCCGTCGCCACCCTCCTCGATCGGGGAGAACTCCGGCGACGGCTGCACCGTGCGGACGATCGGCAGGCCGAAGGCTTCGGCGAACTCCCAGTCGCGTTCGTCCTGCCCCGGCACCGCCATGATCGCGCCGGTGCCGTAGCCCATCAGCACGTAGTCGGCGATGAAGATCGGAATGCGCGCGTCGGTGAGCGGATTGATCGCGAACGCACCGATGAACACGCCGGTCTTCTCGCGCCCTTCGGCCTGGCGTTCGAGATCCGTCTTCGCGGCGGCGAACTCGCGGTAGCGCCGCACCGCGTCGGCTGGCGTACCGACCGCGCCGAAGACACCCTTCCACCCGTCGATCGGGTTGCTCTCCCAGTCGACGAACACGTCGTCGCCGGGCCACTCGTTCGCGGTGAGGTGGTCGACGAGCGGATGCTCGGGGGCGAGCACCATGTACGTGGCGCCGAACACCGTGTCGGGCCGTGTCGTGAAGACCTCGATGTCGACGTCCTCCCGGCCTTCGACCGGGAACCGGATCGTCGCGCCGGTGCTGCGGCCGATCCAGTTGCGCTGCATCTGCTTGATCGAGTCCGACCAGTCGAGCAGGTCCAGATCGGCGAGGAGCCGGTCCGCGTATGACGTGATGCGCAGCATCCACTGCCTCAGCGGTCGCTTGTAGACCGGGAAGTTGCCGCGCTCGCTCCGACCGTCGGCGGTGACCTCCTCGTTCGCGAGCACGGTGCCGAGTCCGGGACACCAATTGACGGGAACCTCGTCGACGTACGCGAGCCGGTACGAGTCGACGAGCGCGCGCTGCTCGTTGGAGCCGAGGTCGTCGAACGGGATCCCGTCGGGTGTGTCGCGCGTCCCCGCCCGGAACTCCTCGACCAGTTCGGAGATCGGGCGCGCGCGATCGGCGCGCTCGTCGTACCACGCGTTGTAGATCTGGAGGAAGATCCACTGCGTCCAGCGGTAGTAGGAGACGTCGGTGGTCGCCGGACCGCGGCGCGGGTCGTGGCCGAGACCGAGCGCGCGGAGTTGGCGCTTCATGTTCGTGATGTTGTTCTCGGTCGTGATCCTCGGGTGCTGGCCGGTTTGCACGGCGTACTGCTCGGCGGGGAGGCCGAACGCGTCGTAGCCCATCGCGTGCAGCACGTTGAAGCCGTTCATCCGGCAGAACCGCGAGTACACGTCGGTCGCGATGAAGCCCAACGGGTGGCCGACATGGAGGCCGACACCACTCGGGTACGGGAACATGTCGAGCACGAACAGCCCCGGGCGCCCGGCGACCCCGTGGGGATCCTCGGCGAGCAACCCGCTGCGATTGGGCGTCCAGAACACGCGTCCGGACTCCCAGGCGTCCTGCCACTTCCGCTCGATCTCGTTGGCGAGCCGCGCGTTGTAGCGGTGGGCGGGCGTCTCGTCGCTCATCGGACACAAAGCGTACCGAGCGTCCGCACCGCTACCCGGCTGGTATCGTGGCTCCTCCACTGGGGGCGTAGCTCAGTTGGTAGAGCGCTTGCATGGCATGCAAGAGGTTCGTGGGTTCGAGTCCCATCGCCTCCACTCGCCGCCCGTACGGTGAACACCGCTCGAGTCCGTGAGCCGCGTCCGGCGCGCGGGTCCGGGTCCTATCGTCGCGGCGATGCGTGTGCTCGTCGTGAACGCCGGCTCGGCCACGCTGAAGCTCCGCGTCGTCGATCCGGGCGGCACCGTCGCGGGCGACGTGCACGTCGACGCGTGGGCCGGCGACCATCCGACGCCGGCGTTGGACGCGATCCTCGAGCGGTCCGGGCCGGTCGACGCGGTCGGTCACCGAGTCGTGCACGGCGGCCGGGATTTCACCGACGCGGTCGTCGTCGACGACGGCGTGGAGGCGCGTATCGAGGCGCTGTCGTCGCTCGCGCCACTGCACCAACCGCGCGCGCTCGCAGCCATGCGCGCCGCGCGCACTGCGCTGCCCGCGCTGCCACACGTCGCGTGCTTCGACACGGCGTTCCACGCGACGATGCCCGACGCAGCGCGGACCTATGCCCTTCCCGCAGCGTGGCGCGCTCGGTGGGGCCTGGGCCGGTTCGGCTTCCACGGCTTGTCCCACTCGTGGGCGGCCCGGCGCGCGGCCGAACTGCTCGGGCAACCGCCGCGGGCGCTTCGCACCGTCACGTGCCACCTCGGCGCGGGCGCGTCGCTGTGCGCCGTCGTCGACGGCCGATCGGTCGACACGACGATGGGCTTCACCCCCCTCGACGGGCTCGTGATGGCGACGCGGTCGGGTGCGGTCGATCCCGGCCTCGTCGTGTGGCTCACGACCGCGGGCGGACTGTCTCCGTCCGAAGTCGGCGACGGTCTCGAGCGGCACGCCGGGCTCGCGGGGCTCGGCGGCGGCTCCGGCGACATGCGCGAGGTGCTCGCCCGTCGCATGGCTGGTGACGCGGAAGCGAGATTCGCGTTCGACGTGTACGTGCATCGCTTGCGGCGAGAGATCGCCGCGATGGCGGCAGCCGCCGGCGGCCTCGATGTCCTCGTCTTCACGGGCGGGGTCGGCGAGCACGCGCCGCCCGTGCGCGCCGCGGCCGCCGAGGGTCTCGAGTTCCTCGGCGTCGGGCTCGACGCGGCGGCCAACGAACAGGCCGAGGCGGATGCCGTCATCGGCGCACCCGGCGCACCGGTGGCAACGGTGGTGGTCACGGCGCGTGAGGATCTCGAGATCGCGCGCGACGTCCGCCGGCTCGCTGCTTCGGACGGATGAAGAACGGGAACGCTGAGAGCGCGCGCGGTCACAACCTGCGCCGTCTTCCGGAGGACAAGTCGCATGGTCGAGGCTCGTACGGCACCGGTCCGCACCAACCGGCTCACCGACGACGAGATCGCGCGGATCGACGCGTGGTGGCGCGCCGCGAACTATCTGTCGGTCGGGCAGATCTACCTGATGGACAACCCGCTGCTGCGCGAGCCGCTGCGGCCCGAACACGTCAAGCCGCGCCTGCTCGGCCACTGGGGCACGACACCCGGGCTCAACTTCGTGTACGCGCACCTGAACCGCTGCATCATGGCGCGCGACCTCGACATGATCTACGTGATGGGTCCCGGCCACGGCGGCCCGGGCCCGGTCGCCGCAGCGTGGCTGGAGGGCACCTACAGCGAGCTGTACGCCGACGTGTCACAGGACGAGGCGGGGATGCGGCGGCTGTTCACGCAGTTCTCGTTCCCCGGCGGGATCCCGAGCCACGTCGCACCGGAGACGCCGGGATCGATCCACGAGGGGGGTGAGCTCGGGTACTCGCTCGCGCACGCGTACGGCGCCGCGTTCGACAACCCCGACCTCGTCGTCGCGGCCGTCGTCGGCGACGGCGAAGCCGAGACCGGGCCGCTCGCGACGAGCTGGCACTCGACCAAGTTCGTCGACCCTCGGCGCGACGGTGCCGTGCTGCCGATCCTCCATCTGAACGGCTACAAGATCGCCAACCCCACCGTCCTCGCGCGCATCGAACCCGACGAGCTCGACGCGTTGTTCCGCGGGTACGGCTACCAGCCGCACGTCGTCGCCGGCGGCGACGACCACGTCGCGATGCACCGGGAGCTCGCGGCGACGCTCGACCGCTGCCTCGACGACATCGCCGCGATCCAGCTCGGGGCGCGCACCGGCGGCGCGCAGGAACGGCCGCGCTGGCCGATGATCGTGCTGCGCTCGCCGAAGGGCTGGACCGGGCCGCGAGAGGTCGACGGTCACCAGGTCGAGGGCTCGTGGCGGTCGCACCAGGTGCCCTTCGGCGACGCGCGCCGCGACGACCGCCACCGCGCCGTGCTCGAGCAGTGGATGCGCGGCTACCGGCCCGACGAGCTGTTCGACGAGCAGGGGGCACCGGTCCCCGCCGTACGCGACCTGCACCCGGCCGGCGACCGGCGCATGAGCGCGAACCCGCACGCGAACGGCGGACGCTTCCCCCGCGACCTCCGCCTTCCGGAGTTCGACGACTACGCGGTCGAGGTGGAGGCGCCGGGAACCGGCGCGGTCGAGTCGACACGCGTCCTCGGTGCGTTCCTGCGCGACGTGATGGCGGTGAACACCAGCACGTTCCGGCTGTTCGCGCCCGACGAGCTGACGTCAAACCGCCTCGGCGACGTGCTCGACGTCACCGCGCGCACGTGGGGCGCGACGCGCCTGCCGAACGACGACCACCTCGCCCCGGACGGGCGGGTGATGGAGGTGCTCTCCGAGCACCTGTGCCAGGGCTGGCTCGAGGGATACCTCCTGACCGGCCGGCACGGCGTGTTCACGTGCTACGAGGCCTTCATCCACATCGTCGACTCGATGTTCAACCAGCACGCCAAGTGGTTGAAGACGACCAACGACATCGAGTGGCGCCACCCCATCCCGTCACTGAACTACCTGCTCACCTCCCACGTCTGGCGCCAGGACCACAACGGCTTCTCGCACCAGGACCCCGGCTTCATCGACCACGTCGTGAACAAGAAGGCCGAGGTGATCCGCGTCTACCTGCCGCCCGACGCGAACACGTTGCTCTCGGTGATGGACCACTGCCTGCGCAGCCGGCAGTACGTGAACGTCGTCGTGGCCGGCAAGCAGCCGCAGCTGCAGTATCTCGACATGGAGGACGCGATCGTCCACTGCACCAAGGGCATCGGGATCTGGGAGTGGGCGAGCAACGACGCCGGCCGCGAGCCCGACATCGTGCTCGTTTGCGCGGGCGACGTCCCGACCATGGAGACGCTGGCCGCCACGCAGTTGCTGCGCGCCTGGTTCCCCGACCTCCGCATCCGGGTCGTGAACGTCGTCGACCTCATGCGCCTGCAGGACGACCAGGAGCACCCACACGGCCTCCCCGACCGCGACTTCGACGCGCTCTTCACCACCGACAAGCCGGTGCTGTTCAACTACCACGGGTACCCGTGGCTGATCCACCGACTGACGTACCGCCGGACCAACCACAAGAACATCCACGTGCGCGGCTACGTCGAGGAGGGGACGACGACGACGCCGTTCGACATGTGCGTGCTGAACCGCATCGACCGGTTCCACCTCGCGATCGGCGTGCTCGATGCAGTCCCGCGCCTGCACGACGTCTCTGCCCACGCGCGCGAGGCGCTCAAGAACAAGCTCGTCGAACACCACCGGTACGTCCGCACGCACGGCGAGGACATGCCAGAGGTTCGCGACTGGCAGTGGTCGGCGCAGCCCGGACCCGCGCACACGGGCGGCGACGAAGCGCTGCACGAACCCGTGTGACGTCGGCACGTTGGTGGTGTGGCTCAGGGAGTGGTCCGCACGAAGAGGTGCCATCCGAGCCAGCCCCATGCGGCGAGGAGCAGCCATCGGGCGGTGATCGGCCGGGTGACTGCACGCGCGACGTCGCCGATCGTCGGCAGGTCACGAGACCGGGATGTGACGGCGACCCACGCGATCACGAGCGCACTCAGCGCGCTCCAGACCGCGACGTTGCCGGCCCGCGTCGACGGGAGGAGGTCGGTCACCGCGCGCCCGTCCGCGCGCCCGTCTGCGCGAGCAACCATCCGAGCCACAACCACGCCGCGAAGCCGGCAGCGCGCACGAGCGGCTGCCCGAACGACGCGCCCGCGAACGAGCTGAGCGTCGGGTGGTCCACCCGCGGGGTCGAGAGGTACATCGCAAGCTGCATGCTCCCGGCGGCGACGAACAGCACCCCCCATCCGGCGTAGCCCCATGCGTGCCGACGCACGGGCCGCGCCGGCGCTCCCCGCGCCCGGGCGTCGTTCGCAGCGCGGATGGCCACGACACCGATGATCGGCAACGCGGTCGCGGCGCGCATCGGCCAGGTATAAGGATCGAGCGTGGACGCGCCGACTGCGTACGACGCGGCGACGAACGCGAGCACCGGGCCGCGCGTACGCATGTACGGACGGTATCCGACCGCCCGGTGTCACTTCTGCATGCCGCCCGAGACCGAGATGTCGTCGCCGGTGACGAACGTCGACGCGTCGCTCGCGAGGTAGAGGACCGGGCCGACGATCTCCGCCGGATCGGCGACGCGCTTCATGAGCGTGCCGTTGGCGATCATGTCCTTGAAGCCGGGAGCGTTGCGCTCCGCTCCCTCCACCATCTCGCTCACGAACGGACCCGGCGACAGCACGTTCACACGGACCTTCCAAGCCACCCACTCCTGGGCCATGCTCTTGGTGAGGTTCACGACCGCAGCCTTCGACGCGGCGTACGCGCAGACGCCGGGACCTCCCGAGTACGCGGCCATCGAGGCGACGTTGACGATGCTGCCGCCACCCTGGGCGCGCATGACGGGGGCGACGCACTGCGCCATGCGCAGCGGCCCCTCGACGTTCACGTTGAAGATCTTGCGCCACACGCCGAGCTCCATCGTGCTGACGGTGAGGCGCGACGGCGTGATGCCGGCATTGTTGACCAGCACGTCGATCCGTCCGAGCTCGGCGCGGACGGTCTCGACGAACGCAGGGATCGCGTCCCAGTCGCCGACATGGCACGCGAGCGGCAGCGCGCGCCGCCCCGTCGCCGCTTCGATCTCCTTGGCGACCTGCTCACAGAGATCCTGCTTGCGGCTGCTGACGACCACGTCGGCGCCCGCCGACGCGAGGCCCTCGACCATCGCCCGGCCGATCCCCTTCGTCGAGCCGGTGACGATCGCGACCTTGCCGCTCAGGTCGAACAGCTCCGCTGACCGCATCCCGTCTCCGATCCCTCGAGGGGCCACAGGTCTTCAGACAGTCTTGAGTGAGCGCACGTCGCGGAACAACGCCGAGTTCATCGTGTCGAGGACGACGTTGAGCTCCGCGATCCGCAGCGTTGGATGCTCGTCGCGCACGATGCCCGTGACGAGCGCGGACGAGAGGTTCGACACCTGGCCGTCGACGATCTGCGTGACGAAGAGGTACGACGCGTACGTCGCCTCGGTGCCGTGCTGCTCGACGACGTGGACGTTGGCGCCGTGGTGACGGAGGGGATACGGGCTGTCGAGGCGGTGCTGTGACTGCCATCTCAACAGCTCGTCGCGGCCCCGGATGTCGGCGCGGACGAAGTCCTCCCACTCGGCGTTCCCGGTGTCGGTGCGGCACGTGAAGTGCGCGTCCTCGGTGAGCAGCGTCGCGAGGACGTCGAAGTTGCCCTCGTCGTAGTTCCACCACCACTTGCCGATCAGCGCTTGCAGGGCACCCGGCTCGATCACGGTCACTCCTGTCGGGTCGTCACCACGGGGACCGGAAGCGGGTCGCCTGCGCGCGCGTAGCTCTCGAGGATGTTGCCGGCCAGGAACCCGTTGCGACGGGCCTCGTCGACGCCGGCGAGTGCAGTGGCGTAGTGGCCGACCGGGTCGCCGCTGCCCTCGAAGTGCGGGTAGTCGCTCGAGAACACGACACACTCGGGCAGTTGCTCCAACAACGCGTTCGGGACCTGGTGCGGCGCCGGCAGCGGCGTGATGCGGACGTTGCGCCGGACGTACTCGCTGGGGCGCAGGGGCAGCTCGTACTGCCCGACGACGAGTGGCGAGTCGGCCATGCCGTCCATCCAGGCGACCGCGGGACCGAACCAGTCGATGCCGAGCTCGGCGAACACCACCGTCAGGTTGGGGTGGCGTTCGAACACGCCCCCGAAGACGAGCATCGTCAGCAGCACCTGCGCGCTCTGGTGCGGCTGCATGATCGAGACGAGGCGGATGAGCGCGGGATCGTCGGTGTTCGCCCAGCCGCCGTGGTACATCGCGGGTGCGAGGCCGACGTGGAGCATCGCGGCCATCCCGAGGTCCTCGGCCGCGGACCAGACGCGATCGAAATCGGGGTGCTGGTGCGGGATGCCGTTCACGGGTTCCGACGTGATGAGGAACGTACGACTGCCGCGCTCGCGCATGCGCGCCATCTCGCGGGTCGCCCACATGATGTCGTCGTAACGGAGCGTCGTGACCGGCAGCAGCCGGTCGCGGTGGTCGGCAGAGTGCTCGGCCATCCAGGTGTTGCAGGCTTCGAGCGCGGCCATGCCGAGCCCGCGATCGCGGATCGCCCGCGCGAGCGTGTAGCCGGTGCCGCTGATCATGTTCTGCACGGCGATGCCCTGCGCGTCGAGCCACGCGACGCGCGTCGCGGGGTCGACGAGGGGCGGGCCCATCGTCGAGCCGGGGTAGCCGACCTCGGGGGGCCGATCGGGGTCGTAGAGCAACCGCATGGCCGGCGTGGTGATGCGATCCATCGTCATGCGCCGGTCGGGCGGGACGGTGCGCAGGAGGTCGTCGCTCACGAAGTACGCGAACTGCTCGGGCGACGGGATCTCGAAGCGGGGATCGTCGTCGGGCAGGCGGCGGGGCAGGCGGTCGCGCAGGTGCGGGAACTCGTCGAGCCAGCCGGCGGCCGGCTCGTAGTGGGCGTCGACGTCGACGATCGTCACGGCTTCCTCACAGCGACTTGCTTCGGAGAAGAATCGAACATCGTTATCATAAACACATGACTCGCCTTCCCCACAAGGAAGCGCCCGGCCGGCGGTTGACGCCGAAGGCACTCGCCACCCGCGCCCGCCTCGTCGAGCTCGCGACCGAGGTGTTCGCCACCGAGGGCTACGCCGCCGCGTCCGTGCGCGACCTCGCCTCCCGCTCGGGCCTGAGCAGCGGCGCCATCTACGGCACGTTCCGGGGAAAGGCCGAGTTGCTCGCCGAAGCCGTCGAGCGCAGCATCGCGGCCGACCTCGAGACCCTGCCCGGCGAGGTCCTCGAAGCACCGCTGCCGGAGATCGACGCGTACCAGTTCGCGACGCTCGACGACCCGGCCCGGGCGCGGCTGCGGACGTTGCTCGTCGAAGCGGCCGTCGCGGCCCGGGCGGAACCGGACGTCCGCGAGCGCTTGCGCGCCACGATCAACGGGCGGCTGCGCGCGTGGACGGCTGCCCACGAAGCGTGGAAGCAGGAGCACGGGGTCGCCGACGACGTCGACATGTACGCGCTCGTCGCGCTGCTCGTGGGCGCCGACATCGGGCTCGCCGTGCTGACCGAGCTCGGTGCCGAGGTGCCGCCACCGGAGGCGTGGGCCGGGCTCGTCCGAGCGCTGCTCGCCGGGCTCGCGAGAACCTGATGCGCCGTCAGGTTACGATCCCGGCTCACATCGACCAGGCTCCTCGGGGGGAACCATGCGACGTGCACGACTCCGCTGGCTGGCGGGTGCCATGGTGCTCACACTGGTCGCCGCCGCGTGCGGCGACGACCGCGGCGACGACGACGGTGCAGCCGCACCTGACGGCGGCACCGAGACGACCGTCGACGACGGCGGCGGCGACGGCGAGACCGCGACCTTCGGCGATCTGGAATGGCCGTGCCGCGAAGGCGACGGCGGGAGCGCGAGCGACACCGGAGTCACCGAGGACACGATCGTCATCGGCGTCGGCGACGACCGCGGCTTCGCGACCTCACCCGGTCTCAACAAGGAGATGACCGAAGCCGTCGAGGCGATGGTCGAGCGCTGCAACGAGCTCGGCGGCATCAACGGTCGCCAGATCGAGACGCGGTTCTTCGACGCCGCGATCCTCAACGTGCTCCAAGCGATGACCGACGCGTGCGCTGCCGACCTCTTCATGCTCGTGGGCCAGGGGTTCGCGCTCGACTCCAACCAGGAGGAGACGCGCCAGGGCTGCGGCCTGCCGTCGATCCCCACCTACACGGTCAGCGCGGCCCACGCGCATGCACCGCTGCAGTACAACGGCGTGCCGAACCCGGCCGACTACACGCCGGCCGGCATCGCCGCGCATCTCGCGGAGCTGTTCCCCGAGGAGATCAAGGCGGCCGCCACGCTCGCCGGCAACTTCTCGGCCACGCAGGAGACGCGCGACAAGGTGCTGCAGGCATACCCGCAGTTTGGCTTCGAGTTCGTCGGCGACAAGTTCGAGTACAACATCCAGGGCGAGACCGACTGGACGCCGTTCGTCCGCCAGCTCCAGGACGCCGGCGCGCAGTTCGTCTACTTCTCAGGGTCGTGCCTGCCCAACTACCAGCTCTTCCGCCAGACGACCCAGGTCAACAACTTCGACGCCATCTTCCAGAGCGACGCGAACCTCTACGAGGCGAAGTGCGCGGAGGCCAACACCGACGGCGCCATGGACAACACCTACCTGCGCATGGCGTTCATCCCGTTCGAAGAGCGCGACGCGAACAAGGCAACCGACGACTTCCTCGCCGTGCTCGAGGACGCGGGAGTGCAACCGTCGCTGCTCGGCGCGCAGGGCGCGTCGTCGTTCCTGCTCTGGGCGACCGCGGCCGACGCGTGCGGCGCCGAGCTGACGCGCCAGTGCGTGCTCGACGGCATCGCCGAGGTCCACGAGTGGAACGCGGGCGGGCTGCACGCGCCGACCGACCCGGGCGGCAACCTCCCGCCCAACTGCAACATCACGCTCAAGCTCGAAGGCACGGAGTACGTGCGCGTACTGCCCGAAGAACCGGGGACGTTCGACTGCGACGACTCATGGCGCGTGCCGGTCGACACGGCGGCGGTGCAGGCGGCCCAGCTCGACGAGAACCGGATCTCTCGATTGTTCACGCCCTAGCCGTCGTGCGGGAGCCGACCACGCGGTCCCGGGCACGCCGCCCGGGACCGCACCTGGCGCACTGAGATGGACGACTTCCTCGCCTACACCGTCATCGGGATCTGCCTCGGGTCGATCTTCGCCATCGCAGCGGCCGGCCTCGTCCTGACGTACACGACGTCGGGGATCTTCAACTTCGCGCACGGCGCGGTCGCGATGTTCAGCGCCGTGTTCTACTGGCAGCTCCACACGGACTGGGGCCTGCCGAGCCTGCTCGCGTTCGCCCTGACGGTGTTCGGATTCGCGCCCGTGCTCGGCGTGTTCCTGGAAGTCGTCGTCATGCGCGGCCTCCAGGGCACCTCGGAGACGACGAAACTCGTCGTCCCGATCGCCGTGCTCCTCGCGCTCAACGGCCTGGCAACCTGGGTGTGGTTCGACGACCCGAGCCAGGTTCGCCGCATCGACTACTTCTTCCCGCAGGACTCCGTCGAGATCTTCGGCCAGCCCGTCCGCTACCACCAACTCCTCGCGATCGGCGTCGCGGTCCTGCTCGCGATCGTGCTGCGGCTGATCCTGTACCGCACTCGGCTCGGCATCACGATGCGCGCCGTGGTCGACGACCCTTCGCTCGTACAGCTCAACGGCGGGCGCCCCGACCGCGCCGCGCTCGCGAGCTGGGCGATCGGCGCGATGTGCGCGGCAATCGCGGGCATCCTGATCGCGCCGCAAGTCTCGTTGACCGTGCTCGCGCTCACGCTGCTCGTCGTCGACGCCTACGCGGCGGCGATCTTCGGTCGTCTCCGCAGCCTGCCCCTGACGTTCATCGGTGCCATCGTGCTCGGGCTGGCGAAGACCTACTGGTTCTGGCAGTCGCGCGCCGGCGGGCGGTGGCCCTTCCTCCAGAACTTCGGCATCGCCGTACCGGCCGTGCTGCTGTTCGTGCTGTTACTGCTGCTCCCGCAGGATCGCCTCCGTGGTGCGCTCGTCACCCGTACGCGCGAACGCTTCCGCGTCCCGACGATGCGCGAGGCCGTGATCTGGGCTGCGATCTTCGTCAGCGGCATGGCGATGCTGCAGGCGCTGCTCGTCGACTCGGCCGTCATCACCGTGTCGAACGGCATGGGGCTCGCGCTGATGGCCCTCTCGCTCACGCTGCTCACCGGCTACGCGGGCGAGGTCAACCTCGCCGTGTACTCGTTCGCCGGCATCGCGGTCATCGCGCTCTACCAGTTCGACGTCGGCCCGACCGGGCTCGCGACACAGGAGACGATGTCGGTTGCGGGGATCCTGCTCGCCGTCGCCGTGTGCGCGGTCGTCGGCGGGATCGTCGCGCTGCCCGCGCTGCGGCTGCGCGGCCTCTATCTCGGGCTCGCGACGTTCGCGTTCGCCGTGTTCGTGCAGAACATGGTGCTGCTCCAGAAGGAGACGCTGCACTTCCGGCAGTTCGGCATCGAGGCCGACATCAACCTGTTCACGAACGCGACGCTGACCGTGCCGCGACCGCATTGGTTCGGCATCGACTTCCTCGGCAGCAACCGCAACTACCTGATGTTGCTGAGCGTCGCGTTCGCGCTCGTCGGTATCGGGCTCGTCGCGCTCCGGCGATCGGCGTACGGTCGCATGCTGTCGGCAATGAAGGACAGCCCGGCCGCGTGCGCGACGCTCGGCCTCAACCTCGTCCGGCTCAAGCTCTCGGTGTTCATGCTCTCGTCGGCGATCGCCGGTCTCGGTGGTGTCCTGTGGACGGCCCAGCAACGAACCGTGAACAACACCGACACGTTCAACATCTTCCTGAGCCTGGCGCTGTTCATGCTCGCCGTCGTCGGCGGCATCGGGTATGTCAGCGGCGCGTTGCTGGCCGGAATCTTCGCGGGCGTGATGTTCGTGACGATGGACGACATCTTCGAGAAGCTCGCGACCGACTACGAGAGCTTCGAGCCGTTCTTCAACTTCCTGGGGAACTTCGCCGCGTTCGTCGGCGCCGCAGTGGCGGGCATCAGCCTCGGACGGAACCCGAGCGGCGTCGCCCAGCAGCTCATGGACGGATACCGACCGCTGCGCAAGGCGCCCGCCGCGGTCGCCGTCTGGGTTGCCGCGATCGTCGGCCTCTGGGCGCTCGCATGGCAGGAGGTCATCGGCAACTGGACGTTCGCGCTCGCGGTGATGATCTCCGGTCTCGTCGTGCCGCGGGTGATCATGACGCTGTTCCCGGATCGCTTCTCCGAAGAGCTCGGAATCGACCGCGACGCCGACCGGACACCGCTCGAGCTCGTCGGCATCGACCGGCCCATCTCGCTCGACGACGTCGCGCGTGCCGACGACGCCCTCGGGATCTCGGGTGTGATGGTGCACGAGGGCGTCGCGACCGGGGGCCGTTGAACGTGGCACTGCTCGCGACGCACGAGGTGACCGTTCGCTTCGGCGGCCACGTCGCGGTCGACGCCGTGTCGGTGGCGGCGGGCGCGGCGACGGTCACCGGCCTGATCGGGCCGAACGGGGCAGGCAAGACGACGCTGTTCAACGTCGTGTCCGGCCTGCTGCCGCCCAGCCAGGGACGGGTTGAGCTCGACGGCAAGGACGTCACGAAGCTCCCGCCGTTCAAGCGGGCCCGGCTCGGCATGGCCCGGACGTTCCAGCGCCTGGAGCTGTTCACGTCGCTCTCGGTCCGCGACAACATCAAGGTCGCGGGCGAGATCCACAACCGGTGGTCGCGGCGGCGCATCGACGTGCGCGCGGAGACCGAGCGCGTGATCGAACGGCTGGGTCTGGGCGCACTCGCCACACGTGAGGTGAGCGAGATCCCGACGGGCATGGCGCGTCGCGTGGAGCTCGGCCGTGCGCTCATGGCGCGGCCCAAGGTCCTGCTCCTCGACGAGCCGGCGTCCGGGCAGAGCGAGCACGAGACCGAGGAGTTCGGCGAGTTGCTGCTGTCGCTCGCGCGCGAAGGAACGGGGATCTTCCTCGTTGAGCACGATGTCGCGCTCGTCATGCGCGTCTGCTCGTTCGTCTACGTCCTCGATTTCGGAGCCGTCATCGCGAGCGGAACGCCCGAAGACGTCCAGAACAACCAACTCGTGCTCGACGCGTACCTCGGGGCGCAGGAGTGACCGCCGCCGAGTCGACACCGCTGCTCGAGCTGGCCGACGTGCGCGCGGGCTACGGCTCGATCGAGGTGCTGCACGGAGTCGACCTCGCGGTCGAGGAAGGCTCGGTGTTCGCGCTGCTCGGACCCAACGGCGGCGGCAAGTCGACCGCGCTCAAGGTCTGCGCCGGGCTCGTCGCGCCGACCAGCGGCGAGGTCCGCCTCGCGGGCCGCGACGTGCGCGGCATCAGCGCGGACGCGCGCGCCCGCCTGGGCGTCTGCACGATTCCCGAGGGCAAGGGGATCTTCCCGAACCTCACCGTGCGCGAGAACCTCCGCATGGCGACATCGGCCGGCATCTCGCTCGAACAGATGGAGATGGTCGCCTACGAACGGTTCCCCCGCCTCGGCGAGCGCCGCAACCAGCTCGCGGGCACGCTCTCCGGCGGTGAGCAGCAGATGTTGGCGATGTCGCGCGCGCTGGGCGTCGACCCCGCCGTGCTCCTGCTCGACGAGCTCTCGATGGGGCTGGCACCGCTCGTCGTGAAGCAGCTCTACGAGATCGTCGCGCACGTCGCCGAGCAGGGTGTCTCGATCCTCGTCGTCGAGCAGTTCGCCCGGACGGTCCTCGGCGTCGCGGACCGCGCCGCCATCATGTTGAACGGCCGTGTCACCGCGGTCGGTAGTCCGTCCGACATCGAAGACGAGCTCCAGTCGGCATACCTAGGCGGTCACTCATGAACGAAGCAACGGCATCCACGAACGCGCTGTCGCCCTCGCGCGTCGAGCGATTCAAAGAGGAAGTCGGGGAATTGAAGCTCTCCGCCGCCTCGGGCGGGCGCGAGCGCGCGCTCCTCGTCATCGGCGTCGTGCTCATGGTCGGGGGCATCGCGGTCGCGCTCGGCGCGTTCATGTCGACGACGAACCTCGACGACTTCCGAGACCAGAACGAGATGGTCGTGCTCGCGCTCGCGGGTGTGACGATGTCGGTCACGGGGGCGGCGCTGTTCCTGCGCTACTCGATCGGGCGGCTGCTGCGGTACTGGCTGCTGCGTCAGATCTACGAGGGGCAGGAGCACGTCGAGCGGCTGGTCGAGCGCCTCGGGCGTCCCTGAGCGGCGTGACCTACGAGACGCTGGCGATCGAGCGCGCCGGCGAGCACGTCGCCACGCTCCGGCTCGAGCGGGCCGAACAGCTCAACGCGCTCAACTACGCGCTCGTCGGCGAGCTCCACGACGCGCTCGACGAGCTGGCGGGCGACGACGCGTGCCGCGTCGTCGTCCTCACCGGTGCGGGACGCGCGTTCTGCGCGGGTCTCGACCTGCGCGACTTCGGCATGCCTCCCGCCGTCGGTGCCCACCGCCATCGCCATGCGGGCGTGAGCGGGCAGGCCTTCCTCGCGAACCTGACACAGCACATCCACGACACGCCACAGGTCGTGATCGCCGCGGTGAACGGTCCGGCGTTCGGCGGCGGGCTCGCGCTCGCGTGCGCGTGCGATCTTCGCATCGCGTCGACCTCGGCGACGTTCTGTTCGGCGTTCATCAAGACCGGCCTCACCGGCACCGACGTGGGCATCACGTACTTCTTGCCGCGCCTGATCGGTGCCGCGCCGGCATTCGACATGATCCTCACGGGGCGGACGGTCGACGCCGACGAGGCCGCGCGCATGGGCCTCGTGTCGCGCCTGTACGCCGACCACGAGCTCGCGGCTGCGGCGCAGGCGCTCGCCGCGCGCCTGGCCGGGTACACCGCGTTCGGTCTGCGCCGCACCAAGGAGGTGCTCTGGCACAACCTCGAAGCGCCGAGTCTCGCGGCCGCGATCGCGATGGAGAACCGCAACCAGGAGCTCGCCGTCCACGAGCCGGAGGTCGCCGAGTACATGCGGTCCTACGGCGAGCGCTTCCGCAAGTAGCTCAGGTCGTCAGCGCGCCGCCATTCAGCTCGATCGTCTGGCCGGTGACCCAGGCGGCTTCGTCGGACGCGAGCCAGACACACGCGGCCGCGACGTCCGCCGGCGTGCCGGTGCGGCCGACTGGGATCGCGCGTGCCAGGTGCTCGGTCACCTCGGGGTCGGGATGGCCCATCAGCCCGAGCGCGAGCGTGTTGGCCGTCACGCCATCGCGCGCGACCTCCAGCGCGAGCGTCCGCGTGAAGGCGATCCCGCCCCCCTTGCCGGCGCTGTAGGGCGCGACGCCGATCGCGACACCGCGCGTTCCGGCACCCGACGAGATCGTGATGACCCGACCCCAGCGCCGCTCGCACATGCCGTCGACGACGGCCCGGCAACAGTGCAGCACGCCGTACAGGTTGACACGGATCGGTCCCTCCCAGGCCTCCGGCGCCGACTCCCGGAACGGCTGCACGGTCATCCCCTGTTCGCCGCCGTTGCCCGCGTTGTTGACGAGGATGTCGACGTCGCCGATCGCGGCGACCGCATCCTGCACGGCCGCGAGATCGGTCACGTCGAACGGTGCGGGCAGCGCGCGACCTCCCGCGGCCACGATCTCGTCGGCGACGGACTCGGCGCGCTCCCGCCGCACGTCGTTCACCGCCACCCTCGCTCCCTGCGCCGCCAGGGCGAGTGCGATGCCGGCGCCGACGTTCTGCCCGGCGCCGGTGACGAGCGCGGTGCGGCCGGTCAGGTCGAAGAGCACGCGGCCATCGTGCCCAAAGATATTTGACATTGTCAACCAACGCTCCGTACCGTTCGCCCATGGCCAACGATGTCGCCGCGGCGGAGCACGCGCTCGAGCGGCTGTTCCGGCTCACCAACAGCCGCAAGATGCACGTCCGCCAGGCGGCCGCGGTCGGCGCCGAGGTCACGCGCGCGGGCTACGCGATCCTGCGTTGCCTCACCGAAGGCGGCCCCCTCAGTCTCGGTGAGATCGGTCGGGAGTGCTCGATGGATCCCGCGGCCGCGAGCCGGCAGGTGAAGGCACTCGAGGACGAGGGGTTCGTCGCCCGGCGCGTGTCACCCGAGGACGCGCGCGTCACGGTTCTCAGGCTCACTCCCGCCGGCCGGGCCGTGTACCGGCGGATCGTCACCGTACGGATCGAGTACATGACCGAAGTCCTCGCAGCGTGGCCGGCTCGCGACCGCGCCACGCTCGTGCGCCTCGTCGACCGGCTCGTCGACGACCTCAAGGCCGTGCGATTCCGTCCGGGCGCTCACGAGGACGTGGCGTGAGCCGCATCGAGTCGACCCGCCGCATCGAGTACGCGGGGTCGGTGCACGACGAACGCGAGATCGAGGCAGTCGTTGCCGTACTTCGAGGCGGACCGACCGCACTGCGCATCGGCAAGCACGTGCGCGAGATGGAACGACGGGTCGCCGAGCTGTTCGGGAAGCGACACGGCGTCATGTGCAACTCCGGAAGCTCCGCGCTCTACCTCGCGATCGAGGTGCTCGACCTCGAACCGGGCGACGAGATCGTCACGTCGCCGCTCACGTTCTCGACCGACATCGCTCCGATGGTCCGCAAGGGCATCGTCCCGGTGTTCGTCGACGTCGAACCCGACACGTTCCAGATCGACGTCGACCACATCGAGGAGATGATCGGACCCCGGACGAAGGCGATCCTCGCGCCGAACTTGATCGGTAACGCCCCCGACTGGGATCGCATCCGTGTCATCGCCGACGCGCACGGACTGCGCGTGGTCGAGGACTCATGCGACGCGCTGGGGCTCACGCTGCGAGGAGCGCCGACCGGGACGCGCGCCGACATCTCGCTCACGAGCTTCGCGCTCTCGCACATCATCACCGCCGCGGGCACAGGCGGAATGGTGTGCTTCGACGACGACACGCTGACCGACCGCGCGCTGCTCCTTCGCCGCTGGGGACGCCGATCGGAGGTACAGCTGTTCGGCTCGAAACGAGGCGTCGAGCGCCGCTTCTTCAGCACGATCGACGGCGACATCGAGTACGACAACCTCTTCATCTTCGACGAGATCGGGTGGAACTTCGAGCCCTCGGAGCTCTCCGCTGCGTTCGGACTCGTGCAGCTCGACAAGCTCGCCGACAACCTCGCCCGCCGGCAGCGCAACTTCGAGATCACGAGCGCGCACTTCGCACGTTGGCCCGGCGTCTTCACCCTCCCCCGGCTCACCGAGGGCGTCTCCACCGGCTGGCACATGTTTCCGACGATCATCGACGAGTCGTCCGGGGTGCGTCGCGCCGAGTTCCAGCAGTGGATGGAGCGCCACGGCGTCGACACCCGTATGGTGTGGACCGGCAACGTCACCCGCCAGCCCGCGTTCCGCAACGTGGCGTTCCGCCAACCCGGCCACGGACTGCCCAACGCGGACCGGGTCATGGAGTGGGGCGTCATCCTCCCGAACAGCCATGCGATGGACGACGACGACTGCCACTACATCGGCGCGTGCGTCGAGGCATTCCTTGCGGAGCAGGGGCTCGCATGACCGGTCGCTTCTCGCGCCGGCGCGCGCTGGTCACGGGCGCGAGCCGCGGCATCGGCGCGGCGATCGCGGAGCGCCTCGCCGCCGAAGGCGCCGACGTCGCCATCACGGCTCGGACGCTCGACCACCACGACCGCCTCGCCGGATCGCTGCGTGAGACGCAGGCGCGCCTCGAGCGCTACGGGACGAACGTCGGCGTCGTCGTCGCCGACCTGACCGACGAGACCGAACGCGCGCAAATCGTTCCCCGGGCGGTCGAGGCGCTCGGCGGGCCCATCGAGATCCTCGTGAACAACGCGGCCGCCGCGATCTACCAGCCCTTGGCCGACTTCCCACTCCGGCGCCGCCGGGTCCTCTTCGAGGCGAACGTGCACGCGCCGCTCGACCTCGCGCAGGCGGTCCTCCCGGCGATGCGCGACGCCGGTGAAGGATGGATCGTGAACCTCTCGAGCGGCAGCGCGCGACTCTGGGCCGGTCCCCCCTTCGACCTCGGCGTGACCGGCTCGACCATCACCGTGTACGGCGCGTCCAAGGCCGCCCTCGATCGCCTGACCAACGGATTGGCGGCCGAGCTCTACGGCACCGGCATCCGGGTCAACGCGATCGAGCCTCGCGCCGCCGTCATGAGCGAAGGCGCCGAGGCCCTCGTCGGGTCCTCGCTGCGCGCCGACCAGATCGAGACGATGGAGGAGATGGTCGAGGGCGTGGTCGCGCTCTGCGACTGCCCGCCTCACGTCACGGGACGCATCGCCGTGAGCCTCGACCTCATCGACGAGTGGCGCCTCACGGTGCACAACCTCGACGCGTCGCGGCGCGCCTGAGTTCCACCGAACGCGTAGGGTTCCTGCCGGAAGAGTGGGAGGTCGGGCACCATGCGAGAAGACCGCCTCACGGCGCCGGACGGGCGAAGAGTCGCCTTCGCCGAGTTCGGCGATCCGGCGGGACTCCCGATCTTCCACTGCCACGGGTCGGCGGAGTCGCGGCTCTTTGCAGTGGAACCGCGATGGACAGCGGGCGAAGCGCTGCGCGTCGTCACCATCGACCGACCGGGCTTCGGCGCCTCGAGCCCGCTCTCGGGCCGAACGCTGCTGGGATGGGCCGCCGATGTGGCCGCGGTCGCTGCGCACCTGGGGATCGACGAGTTCTCGGTGCTCGGGTGGTCGGGTGGAGGTCCGCACGCGCTCGCGCTCGCGCACGTCCTGCGGCCCCGGGTGCGCGCGGTGGCGGTTGTCGGCGGCCTCGGCCCGACGGCGTCGGTGTCCGGCGCGCTCGAGGCGCTCGATCCCGGACGGCGTTTCATCGCGGAACTGGCACCGAAGGACCCCGCGGCCGCGGCAGCGCTCGTCGAGGAGTTCGCGACGGGATGGGTAGCGGACCCCGACACCTTCACGCTGGGCGGAGAGTCACCGCCGGCCGATGTCGCCGTGTTGGCGCACCCTGAGTGGGGCGAGAACCTCCGCGCCCAGATCCGCGAGGGACTGCGAGCGGCCGCAGGGGTCGCGTGGGACGCCGCATGCGTGTACGGGAGCTGGGGCTTCGACCCCGCCGGCCTCGACGTCCCGGCGTTCGTGTGGCACGGCGACGACGACCGCGTCAACGTTGTCGAGCACGGTCGCTGGCTGGCCGGCACGGTTCCCGGAGCCGTGTACCACGAGGTCGCCGGTGCCGGGCACTTCGTCATCTACCCGCGGTGGCGGGAGATCGTCATGGAGGTCGCAGACGCCTCGCGCTGACTCGTCCCTGCGGGGTCAGCCCGGAAGCGAACCGCTGGCTGCGGGGCCGTCCGCGGGGGGCGTCGCCTCGTCGGCGATCTCGTCGGCACTCTTGGGCTCCGGGTCGAGCGCGTCGAGCGCCTCTTCGAACTCGTCGTCTTCGCGTTCGGTGCCCGTCGGGCGATCGGTCATGCGACGCGAGTACCCACCCGCCGAGCGGCTCACGCCTGCGCGACGTCGAGCGTGATACGACCGACGTATCCGTCGCCCTCCGGTCCGAGCGTCATGACGAGCGCGGCGTCGAAGATGGCGTCGCCGTCGTTGCGGTCGCGCCCGGTCGCGTCGGAGTAGGGAGTGCGCGCGAGCACGGTGTCGCTCACAACGTCGTCGAAGAACAGTTGGGTCGTCAGGACGGTCGCGTTGTCGAGGTGGACCTTGGCGTGCACGTGGATCGTCCGCCCGGGATACCAGCCGGGATAGATCGTCTGGAACTCCGCGACGCCGTTGGCGCCGGTCACCTGTGCGCCGCGCAGGAACGTCTGGGGCTGCGCCGAGTACTCGCCCTGGGCATCGCAGTGCCACACGTCGACGACGGCATCGGCGATCGGCGCGCACGCGGCCGCGTCGCGGACTCGCACACCGAGCCGCAGCGGGACGCCGTCGCGATCCTCGCGGATGTCGGAGCGCACCCGCTCGACGTCGAAGTAGAACGGCCCTTCCGTCAGCTCGGGACTCACCGTGCAGACCGCGGCATCGTCGAACGCGCCGGTCGCCGGAGGTGCGCTCGTCGTCGTGGTCTCGGCGGCGCTCGACCTCCCGTCGTCACCATCGCTGCACGCACTGAGCACCGCGCCGATCCCGGCGGCGCCGAGCATGCCGAGCGCGCCGCGTCGTGTCATGCGGTCGGTCATGGCGCAGAGTCTCGCGGATGATCCTGGGAAGTCCCGGGGAACCGCCCACCGGCGGGTCAGGATCGCAGCAGGCGACGCGCACGGCCCGGCAGGGTCCGCACCGGTTGCCGGGCGGCGTCGAGCCAGGTGGTGAACATCGTGGGCGTGAGCGGCCGACTCAGGTAGTAGCCCTGCCCGAAGTCGCAGCGCTGTTGCTCGAGCGCGTGCCAGACGGCTTCGCTCTCGACGCCCTCCGCGACGACGGTGAGGCCCAGCGCGTGCGCGAGGCTCACCGTCGAAGCCACGATCGCGGCGTCGTCCTCGCTCGTCAGCATCTCTGCCACGAACGAGCGATCGATCTTCACCGAGTCGACCGGAAGCCGCCGCAGGTGTGCAAGGGACGAGTGACCCGTCCCGAAGTCGTCGAGGCTGATGCTCACGCCGCGACGCCGCAGGATCCCGAGTACGGTCTGCGCGAGACCCGGGTCGTGCATCGCGCCGGTCTCGGTGATCTCGATCTCGAGCGCCGAGTACGGGACGTCGTGCCGGGCGAGCGTCGACTCGACGTGGGCGACCAGGCCGACGTCGTGGAGGTTGCGCGGCGACACGTTGACGGCGACGCTGAGGTCGAGGCCCTCCTCGCGCCAGCGTGCGCACTGTGCGATCGCCTCCTCGAGCACGTACTTCGTCAGGTTGTCGATCAAGCCCGTGGCCTCCGCGAGTGGGATGAACTCGTCGGGGCCGACGATCCCGAAGTTGGGGTGCTCCCAGCGCACGAGCGCCTCCGCCCCGATCACGGTGCCGCCGTCCAGTGTCGCCTTCGGCTGGTACACGACCATGAGCTCGCGCCGTTCGACCGCCTTGCTGAGATCGCTGAGGAGCACGAGCCGGCGTGGGTCGTAACGGTCGATGGCGGCGCTGTACATCTCGAAACCCGACCGCCGTTCCTTGGCGACGAACATCGCGACCTCGGCCCGCCGCAGCATCCCGTCGGGCGTGTCGGGGTGGTCCGTGCTGAGCACGCAGCCGACCGTGGCGTCGAGGTGGAAGGGCATGCCGTCGAGGTCGAACGGCGCCTGGAACGGCGCGGCGACCAACAACGACAACGCGTGGACGTCGCGGTCCTCGCTGACCGGCACGACCACCGCGAACTCGTCGCCACCGAACCGGGCGACGAGGCCCTCCGTACCGTCGACCCGCGTCGCGAGACGCTCGCCGGCCTGCACGAGCAGGCGATCGCCCATGGCGTGCCCCAGCGTGTCGTTGACCTCGCGGAAGTGGTCGAGGTCCGCCAGCAACACGGCGACGTCGACACCCTGCGCGCGCATGCGAACGACGTGCTGCTCGAAGGCCGTTCGGTTGGCGAGGCCGGTCAGGCCGTCGTGCAACGCGTCGTGATCACGCTGCACCGAGACGCGCCCGTTGCGGTGCGCGATCAGCACGGCGGGCCCGAACAGCGGCAGCAGCCACTCCCCATGGTCGACGGCGAGCACGACGAGCGGCGCCTGCGAGAGCAGCACCACGGCGGCCGCCGCCGCGAAGAGCATGTCGTTGCGGACGACGCTGCTCACGGGTACACGCTGCGACAGAGCGATCGCCACGCCGATGAACAGCAGGTTGAGGACGTGCAGGGTGACGCCGGCCGCCCCAACGGCGAGCAACGACGACGGCGTGATGGCCGCGGGCGACGCGTAGGACCGCTCCGACAGCGCGGCGAACACGAGACCGGCGCACCCGACGGCGATCGCGTACTGCGTGCAGTTGAAGGCGTTCTTCCACCACGCACCCCGCCGGACGAAGTCGGCCAGCGCCGAGGCCGCGGCCTGTGACAGGATCGCCCACTCCGGACTGCCGAGCAGCACCAGCGCGAACACGAACGTCGTCGAGACGGTGACTTCCTGTGTCTCGCCCCGGAACGGGAACCGGATCGGCACCATCTCCCCGACGAAGACGAGCGCGACGAGGAGCCATACGGCGACTGGTTCGTGAACCGACGCGTGGGTGACGGCCACCGCGAGGACGGCCGCGCCGGCGACCATGACCGTTCCGACGTAGCGGCGTACTGACGGGGCAAGAGCTCGCATCAACGTGTTCGTCGGACAGCCGGAGCCGAGTCCTGAAGTCGCGCAATCGGCCCCTCGCTGCGCGCAAGGGGCCGATGTGCACGTTTCGCTCGAGCCCGCGTGAACGAGGGCTCAGTGGACCGTGGGAGCTAGATGCCCCACTTGAAGCCGGCGCCTGTCGTCGCCGCGAGCGCGGTCAGGGACGCGAGGGCCACCGCGGCCCGCACCAACTTGAGCTTCATGGTTCCTCCTGGGGCCCCGCGCCCACCAGGCAAGGGGCATGGCTGGTCTCGACGTCCAGATCATGGCAGGACTGCCACGCTACGTGAAGCAAAGATCACGAAATGTGATCAGCGGCACTTCGCGTGGATGGAGCCTCAAGCTCAAGCGCCGCCCGAGCGGCGCCGATCCCCGAACGGTGCTGATGGCTGCCGTGGTCCTGCTCGGGGCCCTCACCGTCCCCCTGCTCGGCGGCCGGCTCCTTGCCCTCGCCGACGTCCCGTTGCGCGCCATTTGGGCGCTCGCCGCTGCGCTCGGCCTGCAGATCCTCGTGATCTCGGTCGTGCCGACGATCCCCGACATCGCGGCGCAGGTCGTCCACCTCGCGAGCTACGCGCTCGCCGCCGCGTTCTTGTGGGCCAATCGGAGGATCGCCGGCTTGTGGCTGGTAGCGCTCGGCGCGGCCGCCAACGTGCTCGTGATCAGCGTCAACGGCGGCGTCATGCCCGCGTCGGCCGCCGCGCTGCGCCGAGCCGGCCTCGTCACCGAGAGCGCCGAGTTCGAGAACTCGACGGTCGTGCACGGCGCCCGCCTGCGCTTTCTCGGCGACGTCTTCGCGGTGCCCGAGGGCTGGCCGCTCGCCAACGTGTTCAGCGTCGGCGACGTGCTCATCGTGGCGGGGGTCATCCTGACGTTGCACGCGGTGTGCGCCTCGAGGCTCGGGCGACTCGTCGGTGGCGGGCGCCTGCCCGGCCGCACGGGCGCGTCGGCGACGCCCGCTTGACGGCCGTTCAGCGCGCCTTCAGATCACTCGGCCAGACTCTCGACTGATGCGCGTGCTCGTCGTCGAGGACGAGAAGCGGCTCGCAGAGGGCCTCCGAACCGGCCTCGCGGCCGAAGGCTTCGCCGTCGACGTCGCCTCCGACGGCCTGGACGCGCTCTGGTTCGCACGTGAGCACGCGTACGACGCGATCGTCCTCGACATCATGCTCCCCGGCATGAACGGCTACCGCGTCTGCGCGACGCTGCGTCAGGAAGGCGTCTGGGCGCCGATCCTCATGCTCACCGCAAAGGCCGGCGAATGGGACGAGGTGGAGGGGCTCGACACCGGCGCCGACGACTACCTCACCAAGCCGTTCTCGTACGCCGTCCTCGTCGCCCGCCTGCGGGCGCTGATCCGGCGCGGATCAGGAGAGCGTCCCCCGCTCCTCACCGCCGGCGATCTCGTCCTCGATCCGGCGGCGAAACGAGCGTTCCGCGGAACCACCGAGCTCGAACTGACCGCGCGCGAGCTCGCCGTCCTCGAATACCTCCTTCGCCGGCGCGGCGACGTCGTGTCGAAGGCCGACGTGCTCGCGCACGTCTGGGACGACGACTTCGACGGCGACCCGAACATCGTCGAGGTCTACGTCCGGCACCTCCGTAACAAGGTCGACCGGCCGTTCGACCGTTCGAGCATCCGTACCATGCGCGGCGCCGGCTACCGCCTCGATCCTGATGGGGGTTAGAGCATCGGTCCGCGTCCGTACGACGGCTGCCGCGACGCTCGTCGTCGCGGTGGCACTCGCGGGCGGTGCGGTCGTCGTAGTCCTGTCGACGCGTGACAATCTGACCGACGAGGTTCGGACTGCCGCCGAGCTGCGCGCGGGCGACGTCGCCTCCGCACTCGAGGACGGCACGCTGCCGGCGACGCTCACCGTCGACGACGCGGAGGAAGTCGTCGTCCAGGTGGTCGACGGGAACGGCACGGTCGTCGCGGCGAGCGCGAACGTCGCGGGGCGCCCGCCCGTCGCCGCGCTGCGTGCCGGAACGTCGTCCACGATCGACGCTCCGATCGACGACGACCGGTACCTCGCAGTCGCGGTCGACGCCCAGACAGCGGGCGGTCGAGGAACCGTCATCGTCGCGCGCTCCCTCGACGACGTCGACGAGTCCACGCTCCTGCTCGCGCAGCGGCTCGCGGTCGGCGTTCCCCTCCTCACGCTGCTCGCCGGTGCGACGACGTGGCTGGCGGTCGGCCGAGCGCTCGCACCGGTTGCCGCCATCCGCCGCGAGGTCGACGCGATCGAGGGTCGCCCGGGAAACCGCCGGGTCACCGTCCCCGATGCACGTGACGAGATCGCGCGCCTCGCACGCACGATGAACCAGATGCTCGACCGTCTCGAACGCGCGCAGGCGCGCCAACGACGGTTCGTCGCAGACGCATCGCATGAGCTGCGATCGCCCGTCGCGTCCATCCGACAGCACGCCGAAGTCGCGCTTGCGCATCCCGAACACGTCACGCTCGCCGGCTTCGCCCGAACGGTGCTCGACGAGGATCTTCGCATGCAGCGCCTCGTCGACGACCTGCTCGTCCTCGCGCGGGCCGACGAAGGCATGCTCCGACTCGACGCGCGTGCCGTCGACCTCGATGACGTCGTGCTCGACGAGGTACGCCACCTGCGCGCGGCGACACGCCTGTCGGTCGACTCGCGAGGCGTCTCGGCCGGACGCATCCGCGGCGACGCCGACGCGCTGGCGCGTGTCGTCCGCAACCTTGCCGACAATGCAGCCCGCCACGCGCACTCGACGGTCGCCTTGGCGGTCGCGACACGGGACGGTGCGGTGATCCTGCAGGTCGACGACGACGGGCCGGGTATCGCGCCCGCAGACCGCGAACGCGTGCTCGAGCGTTTCGTCCGCCTCGACGAGGCGCGCTCCCGAGGCGCGGGCGACACGGGACTCGGCCTCGGGCTCGCGATCGTCGCCGAGCTCGTCGGGGCCCACGGCGGTCGCATGCGACTGACCGACAGCCCACTCGGTGGCGTGCGGGTCGAGGTCTCCTTCGCAGCGTTCACCCCCTGACCGACGTTCAGCGGGGCGTCAGCCGCTCCGGCGCACACTCGCACGCGAGCCCTCCACCGCGGAGAGCACCGGAGAGGAGCGTCCAACCGTGAGACACAAGCGGTACCTCGCGATCAGCACGGTCGTCGTGGCCGGGCTCGGGGTCGGCGGCGGGATCGCCGTCGCGGGAGCCGCCGACGACGATGCGGAGCTGCCGATGCGCGGCGAGGAGCTCGAACGCGCGAGCCGAGCGGCGCTCGCCCATGTCGGCGGCGGCCGGGTCACCGAGACGGAGGTCGGCGACGAGGACAGCTACTACGAGGTCGAGGTGACCCTCGACGACGGCCGACAGGTCGACGTCCAGCTCGATCGTGCCTTCCGAGTGGTCGGCAGCGAAGCCGACGTCGAGGACGACCCCGGCGACGCCGACTGACGACCGGGGAGAACGGGCCCGGCCGGGGCTGCACTGAGCGTCCGGCCGGCCGATGGAGAGCCCGATGCGGAGCAGGGCGGGCATCGGCGCGTTCGTGCTGGCCTCGGCGATCCTTGTCGCGGCCGCGGCGGCGCGCCCGGCCGCGGCCGTCGAAGCCGGCGACCTCACGCTGCGCCCGGCGCCGGAGGCGCCGCTCGACGTGGCCACGGGCGCGATCGAAGCCGCCGCGCAGCCCGGCGGCGGCGTGTGGCAGTCGGCCATCGTCACGAATCGAGGGCGCGAACGGTTCGCGGTGGTACTCGGCGGCAGCGAGTGGCTGCAGCCCACGGTGGCGAGCGTGCTCCTCGAGCCCGGCCAGTCGGAGACCGTCCCGTTCACGGTGGCGCCTCCGGTCGACGCCCGGCCCGGAACCTCGACCGTGACGCTCGTGGCACACGTCGACGGCCACCCGGAGGTGCAGCGCACGCTCGACGTCCTCGTCACCGTGCTCGACGGCGTCTCGCCCGAACCGATCGACCGAACGCGCGATGCGAGCGAGGCCCCACCTGCCACCGCCGGCGACGGCGGCCCGAACCGCGAGACCGATCGCACGACCGCCGACGTCGTGCTGCTCGCAGCCATCATCGGCGCGCTGGTCCTGCTGACGTTCGGCATGATCGTCCCGTCGCTCGTCACGATGGTGAAGAAGCGCCGGCGACTTCGCCTGGAGCTGGTCCGGATGCGCGCGCGCATCCAATCCCGCATCGACGCGCGCCGCATCCGGCGGATCGTGGAAGCGTCAGCCGCGGTCGGCGCGATCCCCCCGGTTCCCGACAAGCCGACCCGTGCCGACGTCCGGCAGGCGGAATACCGCCGCCGGGTCGCCGAACGGCGGCGAATCGTGCGCGCCGAAGAGGCACGAGTCCGAGACGAAGCACGCCGCCTCTCGAGCGCGCTCTGGGCCGACCGCATCCGCGAAGCCCGCGAGCTCGCGGAACGAGAGGCAGCGGAACGGACCGCCCGGATCGAGCGCGCGCGTCGGGAACGCGCCGCACTGGCGGCCGCGCTTGCCGAGGAGCGTGAGCTTGCCGAGGCCGCGCGCGTCGAGCGCCGACGGCGCGCCGCGGCCGCCGCAGAGGATGCGCAAGCGCAGCGGCACGAACGGGGCGAGTCGACGAGGAGTGGGGCGGTCCGCGCCCGCAGCCGAGGCGCCCGGCGCGCCGCGGTCGCGTGGGGCAGCGCGCTCGCGGCCGCGGTACGAGCGCAGGAGACGAGGACACCACCCGTCGCCGGGGAGGAGGGAACGCGCCCGCTCATGGAGTTGGGTGACAGCGTCGCGTTCCTCGACCCGCTGACCGGCACGGTCAGCCGCCCGCCGCGACCAGCGGGCGACGCGTCGGTGACGGACCTCGTACCGACACCGGAACGCCGCGGCGTCGATCTGCGTCGAGGTAGGCCCGAGCCTCTCGACGTCGACGAGCTCAACCGTCAGCTTGCCGCCGCGCCCTCCCATGGCACGCGGACCGCGTCGGCCCACAGCCGCTCGAGACCGTAGAACGCGCGCGTCTCGTCCAAGAAGACGTGCACGACGACGTCGCCGTAGTCGACTAGCACCCACGACGCGTCGTCGAGACCTTCCACCGAACGTGGTCGCGCACCGGCCTGCTCGCGCACCTGCTTCTCGATCTCGTCGACGATCGTGCGCACCAGGCGCGTGTTCGGCGCACTGGTGATCACGAACGCGTCGACGATCCCGATGATGTCGCCGACGTCGAGGACGACGATGTCGGAACCCTTCTTGTCGTTGGCCGCCGATGCGGCGATCCGTGCCTTCGCGCGTGCGTCCGTGGTCGTTCCTCCCGTCGCGCCCGCACCACGCTACCCCCAGAAGCGGGCGTCATCGGGCTCCGGCCTCGCCATCGCGCGCCCACGGGAACACCTGCTCGACGACCGCCGCGGCGTCCGCTGCCCGCACCTGGTAACGCGTCGCGCCGAACGCACTGACCGGCTCGACTGGCAGGGTCGCGTACCGGAGGCGGTCACCTGCGTGCGCGACGAACGTCTCGAGCTCGGGGACCAACGCGAGCACCTCTGCGGCGACGGCCTCGTCGACCAACCGCCTGCGCCATGCGTCGATCACCGACTGGACCGTCTGTTGGCGCTCGAGGTCGGTCGCGGTCTCGACGCCGGTCAGGAGGCGCACTGCGGTGGTCGCATCGACGTCGTGCACGCCGGCATCGAGCGCGATCCCACCGAACCGGTCGTCGACCCGAACCGCGCGCGTCAGCTCGAGCTGCATGCGCGCCGTCGCACCGATCGCCGCGACGAGCGCTGCATCGTCGACGACCACCGTCTCGTCGACCGCGATGCCCAGCACGCGCTCGATCGCGGCCTCCAGGAGCTCGGGCGAACCGAGCGGCTCGACGTCGGCAACGGCCTGCGTCCCGAGCGACGGAACCTCGACGAGCGTGCTCGACGGCACGAGCACCGCACTTCCGGTACCGTCACCGGCGAACCCCACGGCGAGGAGTGCGGCCGTGCGACCGTCGGCGCCACGGTGCGCCAGGAGCAGGACGCGCCCGGGCTCCTCGACGGCGGGTTCGAGGTCACTCGGGGCGCGCTCGGGCGCGGAGCTCGGGGCGGCGTCACGGTCGCGCGGCGTCCCCGCCGACGCGGCGACCAGACCCGCCACCACGGCGAGCAGCACGACGGCCGCTTGCCCCAGCCGGCCGCGCCTGCGGGCGCGACGCTCCGAAGCGGCTGACATCACCGGCGAGTGTAGAGACGCCGCTCGCGCAGCACGCGGACGGCCGCGGCCGGGACGAGGAACTCGACGGGTGCGCCGCACGCGACGCGTCGACGGATGTCGGTCGACGAGACGTCGAGGCGCGGCATCGTCACCCGCGACAGCGACCAGCCCGCCAGCGCTCCGATCCGCTCGCCCTCTCGCGTCACGACCGCGAGCTCCACTCGATCGCGCAAGTCATCGGCGCGATGCCAGGTGTGGATGCGGTTCGCGACGTCGCTGCCGACGATGAGCACGATGTGACGGTCCGCACGCGCGAGCGCGTCGACCGTGTCGATCGTGTACGTCGGGCCCGCACGCTCGAGCTCGAGCGCGCACGCCTCCAGGCCGTCGAGCCCGTCGACCGCGGCTGCGACCATGTCGTAGCGGTCGGTCGCGGACGCCGCGACCTCGGCCCGCTTCTGCCACGGGTCCCCGGCGACGACAAGCAGCACCCGATCGAGACCGAGCTGGTACCGCGCCTCGAGTGCGGCGACCAGGTGCGCCACGTGCACGGGGTCGAAGGTGCCGCCCAGGATCCCGAGCCGCTCGGTCACAGACGGCCATCGTACGCTTGCGTCGTGGAAACCCACGTCGTCGTGCGCGTCTGGCTCCCCGACCGCCCGGGCGCGCTGGGTCTCGTCGCGTCGCGCATCGGCGCGACGGGCGCGGACATCGTCGGCATCGAGGTCCTGGAGCGCAGCGAGCACGTCGCCGTCGACGAGTTCGCGGTCGTACTGCCCCGCGAGGATCTCGTGAAGCTGCTCGTGCGCGAGGTCGAAGAGGTCGACGGTGTGTCGGTCGAGGAGTGGAGGGTGGTCGACGCCTTTCCCGATCCGCGCGTCGACGCACTCGTCGCGGTGGAGGAGATCTGCACCGCGTCCGGCTTCGACGACCTCGCCGCCCGTCTCGTCGCGAGCGTGCGCGCGGAGTTCGCGGCCGACTGGGTCGCGCTGCTTCGCGGCGACGCGGTGCTCGCCGAAGCGGGCGGAGGCGTCCCCCGCGCGCAAGTCCTCCACGCGCTCGCCACGGGAACGTCCGCGTCGCCCGTCGTCGCGGCCGGCCGGGCCGGGCCCGACGACCTCGCCGTCGCACCGCTACCCGCGCACGACGCGCTGCTCATGGCCGGTCGCGACGGGCATCCGTTCCGCAGCCGCGAGCGCAGCCAGCTCGTCGCGCTCGCGCGCGTCGCCAACCGGGTCGCCTCCCTGCTTCAGCCTCGATCGCGGTAGAAGCGGCGGATCGCCTTGCTCACGATGCGCGCCTCGCGCCGCCGCGCGGCCGCATCGAGCTCCTGGTCGAGACGAAGGTAGTTGTCGAGGCGGTCCGGGTCGAGGTCACCCCGGGCGACCGCAGCACGCACCGCGCAGCCCGGCTCGCTGCGGTGCGCGCAGTCCGCGAACCGGCAGCGCGCCGCGAGCTCCTCGATGTCGGCGAATGCCTGCGCGAACCCTTCGTCGGCATCCCACAACGACACGGCGCGCAAGCCCGGCGTGTCGACGAGCACGCCGCCCCCCGGGATGAGCACGAGCTCGCGTGCGGTCGTCGTGTGGCGACCACGGTTGTCGCGCTCGCGCACGGCGGCGGTCTCCTGGACGTGGTCGCCGACCAGCGCGTTCACGAGCGTCGACTTGCCGACTCCCGACGCACCGATCAGCGCGATCGTTCGGTTTCCGGCGGCGTACGACCGGAGCTCGTCGATGCCACGGCCGTCGACCACGCTCGTGACCACGATGTCGACGCCGGGCGCCACGGACGCGTACTCGGCAGCGGCATCGCTCGGGGCGTCCGCAAGGTCGGCCTTCGTGAGCACGACGACCGGCGCCGCTCCGCTCTCGTACGCGAGCACGAGCTCGCGTTCCAGCCGCCGCAGGTTGGGCGTGCCCGTGAGCGCATGCACGAGGAAGACCGTGTCGACGTTGGCGGCGAGCACCTGCTCACCGCGCGCCTCGCCCTCCAGCGGGTTACCGCGCACGAAGGCCGAACGCCGTGCCAGGACCTCACCGACGGCGGACGAGCCGTCGATGTCGACGAGCAGCACCCAGTCGCCAGTGACCGGCGCGTGGTCGCCGGACGCGGCACGCACGATGCCGTCGCTCGTCATGACGGTCACGAAGCCGTAGTCGACGCGCGCCACCCGCCCCGGTCGTGCACCCGGGACCCGCGCGGCGGCCGCCGCGAGGTCGTCGCCCCACCCCAGCTCGTCGAGTCCGGTCACCCCGACCATTCTTGCGTCGGAAACGCAGCGCCGGAGCGCAAGATCAACGCAAGGTGCGTCAATTCTCCACGACGTCGGCGACGAACCTCTGGAGTTGGCGGAGGTTGCGGCACTCGTACACGCCATCGCAGTACGGCGCGTACTCCGAGACGATCGAGTCGCCCGTGTCCCAGTACCCGCGCGGCTCGGGGTCGAGCCAGAACAGGCGGCGGGCGCGCTTGCGCACCTCGCCGAGCGTCCAGGCCTGCGACGCGTGGTAGTTGTTGCGGGCGTCGCCGAGGATGATCACCGACGACTTCTTCGTGACCTCGCGGACGTGACGCTCGTGCCAGATCTCGAACGCATGGCCGTAGTCGGAGTGGCCGTCGACCCAGACGACGTCGGCCTCGGTGTTCACCCGCTGGATCGCCTCGCCGAGCTCGTCGGCCTCGTCGAAGAAGCGCGTGACCTCGTCGATGCCGTCGATGAACACCCAGGAGCGTACCTTCGAGAACTCGCTCTGCATCGCGTACACGAACTGGAGCGTGAAGCGCGCGAACGAGGCGACCGAACCCGAGATGTCGGCGACGACCATGATCTCGGGTTTCGACGGGCGCGGCCGCTTGAACTTCGGCTCGGCAGGGATGCCTCCGTAGGCCATCGAGTGACGGATCGTCTGACGGAAGTCGAGCGCTCCTCGGTGACGGTGGCGCCGGCGCTGCGCGAGGCGGGCCGCGAGCGCACGCGTGAGCGGGTAGATCGCACGCTGGAGTTGCTGCATCTCCTCGCGCGACGCGTGCATGAAGTCGACGTCCTCGGGCAGCGGCTTGCGCAGCGTACGAGCCATCGCCTCGATGCCCCGATCGGCGACGAGGCGGCGCCGGATCTCGGCCTCGATCATCTCCTTGAGCACCTTGAGGCGGCCTTCGAAGTCCTCCCGCGCGAGCCGTTCGTCGAACGCCCCCTGCCCGAGCTGGTCCTCGTCGCGCGCGCGATCCATCATCCGGGTCACGAGGCCGTCGGCGTCGAGCTGTCGCAGTGTCCGGTACAGGTAGTACGCACCGCCGACGGGCCGGCCCGGCTCCATGCCCGCGAACCGCGCGACCGCGGCCGCGGCCAGCATCCGAAGCTGCTCGCTGTCCATGTTCATCAGCGCGTCGAGGAGCATCTGGGCGAGCTCCTCGTTGGAGATCTGCCCCATCGCGCCCGCGGCGTCCATGGCCGCGCGGAGCTGCTCGAAGTCGGCTTCGTGCGCGGCATCGAGGTCGGCGGGTTCGCCCTCGGGGTTGATACCCGGACCGAACAACGAGAAGTAGACGTCGAAGACGGTTTCGAAGACCTTAAAGTGGCCCTGGTGCTTGACCAGCGTCGCGCCCAGCCCGGCCTTGAGCGCGTCCCGGTCGTCCAACGGGATGTGCTCCATGGCGCGCATGGCGTCGAGGTTCTCGGTCATGGAGACGGGGAGGCCTGCCTCGCGCAACTCGTGCACGAAGCCCTGGAGGACGTCGAGCATCGTCGAGTCGGACGTCAACGCGCTCACGCGTTCACCACGACCGCGTCTGAGCGCGTGGTCGGCCTTCTGCCACTGCAACGTCGGCTCACCGGCCGCGCGCCCCCGCAGGGGCGCCGTCGACGCCGAGCTCCTTGCGGGCCTTGGCGATGTCGGTCTGGTACTTGAGCAACACGTGCAGGGTCTCGCCGAGCACTTCGGGTGTGACCTCGTTGCGACCGAGGTAGAGCAGCGTGCGCGCCCAGTCGATCGTCTCCGAGATCGACGGCGCCTTCTTCAGGTCGAGGTTGCGGATCGACCCGACGACCTTGGCCACCTGCTCTGCGAGCGCGTCGTCGATCTCGGGCACGCGCACCCGGACGATCTCCTTCTCGCGGTCGAGGTCGGGATAGTCGATGTGCAGGTAGAGGCAGCGGCGCTTGAGCGCCTCCGAGAGCTCGCGCGTGTTGTTCGACGTCAGGAACACAATCGGCCGCTGCTTGCCGACGATGGTGCCGAGCTCGGGCACCGACACCTGGAAGTCCGACAGCACTTCGAGCAGCAACGCCTCGGTCTCGATCTCGACGCGGTCGACCTCGTCGATGAGCAGCACGATCGGCTCCTCGGCACGGATCGCCTCGAGCAGCGGGCGCGTCAGCAAGAACGGCTCCGAGAAGATGTCGGATTCGACGGTCTCCCAGTCGCGCTCGTGCTCGCGGTCGGCCTGGATGCGAAGGAGCTGCTTCTTGTAGTTCCACTCGTAGATGGCCTTCGCCTCGTCGAGGCCCTCGTAACACTGCAGCCGGATGAGGCGCGCCCCGGTCGTGGCCGCGACGGCCTTGGCAAGCTCGGTCTTGCCGACGCCCGCGGGCCCTTCGACCAGCACCGGCTTCTCGAGCCGGTCGGCGAGGAACACGACGCCCGCGATGTCCTTGCTCGCGAGGTAGTCGACGCCGCGCAGTTGCGAGACGACGTTGTCGACGGAACTGAAGCGTTCGGCCAAGGAGGGCTCCCGTGCGTTTGGACGTCAGGCTCGGATCTGGCCGTCGCCCCAGATGACGTACTTGTAGGTGGTGAGCTCGCGCAGCCCCATCGGTCCGCGCGCGTGCAGCTTCTGCGTCGAGATGCCGATCTCGGCGCCGAAGCCGAACTCCTCGCCGTCGGTGAAGCGCGTCGAGGCATTGACGATCACTGCGGCTGCGTCGACCTCGCCGGCGAACCGCCGGGCGGCGTGCAGGTCGCGCGTCAGGATCGCTTCGGTGTGGCCCGTGCCGTAGTGGTTGACGTGCGCGATGGCGCCGTCGAGATCGGCGACGACTGCGACGCTCATCTTCATGTCGAGGAACTCGCGCCCGAAGTCGTCGTCGGTCGCCTTTCCGATGTGCGCCGAGAGGCGGCGCGACTGGTCGTCGCCGACCAGCTCGACGCCCTGCCCGTGCAAGACGTCGGCGACGCGGGGAACGAACGTTGCCGCGACGTCGGCGTGCACGACGAGCGATTCGGCCGCGTTGCACACGCTGGTGCGTTGCGTCTTGGCATTGACGACGATCGTCAGCGCCTCGTCGAGGTCCGCCGCGGCATCGACGTAGACGTGGCAGTTGCCGTCGCCATCGATGATGACGGGAACGCGAGCGTTGTCGAGGATGCTCTTGATCAACGAGGGTCCGCCGCGCGGGATCAGGCAGTCGACGTACCCGGTGAGCTGCATCACCTGCGTCGCGGTTTCGTACGCGGTGTCCTCGACGAGGATCACACCGTCGTCGGGAAGTCCCTGCTTGGCGAGTGCGTCGCGCAGCACCGACGCGACCGCGACGTTCGAACGCAGGGCACTCGACGAACCGCGCAGGAGCGCCGCGTTCCCGGACTTGATGCACAGGCCGGCCGCGTCGCTCGTGACGTTGGGGCGGTTCTCGTAGATGATCGCCACGACCCCGAGCGGAACGCGCACACGCGTGATCTGCAGCCCGTTGGGGTGCGTCCAGCCGTCGAGTACCTCTCCCACGGGGTCGGCGAGGGCGGCGACCGTGCGCAGTCCGTTGGCCATCCCCGCGAGGCGCGCGTCGGTGAGCCGCAACCGGTCGAGCGGCCCGGCGGCCATCCCGCCGGCCGCCGCCGCCTCGAGGTCGGCGTCGTTGGCGGCCTGGATCTCCGCCGCCCGCTCGAGCAGTAGGTCGGCCGCGGTGAGCAGGGCGCTGTTCTTCGCGGGTGTCGGGGCGCTCGCGAGGGCCCGGCTCGCCGCCTTGGCCCGCCGGCCCAGCTCCTCGACCGCAGTCATACCCATCCAGGCTAGCCCTTGACCGATCAGTCAACTCGGCCCGTTTCCCGTTCTGGGCACTCGTATTTCCACTGGAGCGGATATGCGCGTGCCCAGAACGTGAGGTCAGGGCAAGACGACCATGTCGTCACGGTGGACGACTTCGTGGGGATGGCCGTCGGCGAGCTCGGCCGTTCGCTTCCCGGCGGCGGCGCGCAGCGCCCGGGCGGAGTAGCGGCACAGGCCCTTCGCGAAGACCTTGCCGTCGGGGCCGGCGATCTCGACGGGCGCGTCGGCCTCGAACGCGCCGTCGACGTCGCGCACACCTGCGGGAAGCAGCGAGCGCCCACCCGTGACGAGCGCGGCCCGTGCACCGTCGTCGACGACGATGCGCCCCTCCGACCCTTGCGCGAACGCGATCCACAGCTTGCGGCTCGGTAGGCGCTGCGGCCGCGGCGTGATGACGGTCCCGACCGCCGTACCGGCAAGCGCGTCGGCGACGACACCGGGCGCCGACGCCGCCGCGATCACGGCGCGCACACCCGACCACGCGGCGATCTTCGCGGCTGCGATCTTGCCCGCCATCCCGCCGCTGCCGCGCTCGCTGCCCGGTCCGCCCGCCACCTGCTCGAGGGCCTCGTCGACCTCGACGATCTCCTCGATGAGGGACGCGCCCTCGTCGAGGCGCGGGTCGGCCGTGAAGAGGCCCGCCGTGTCGGTGAGCAGGACCAGCGCGTCGGCGTGCAGCAGGTGCGACACCAGCGCGGCGAGCCGGTCGTTGTCTCCGTAGCGGATCTCGTCGTCGGCGATTGTGTCGTTCTCGTTGACGATCGGCAGCACGCCGAGGTCGAGCAGGCGGCGCAGCGTCTCGCGCGCGTGCAGGTACTGGCTTCGCTGGACGAAGTCGTAGGGAGTGAGCAGCACCTGGCCCGCGACGATTCCGTAGGTCGAGAGCATGGCGTTCATGCGCTCGAGCAGTCGCGGCTGCCCGACGGCGGCGAGCGCCTGGAGCGTGCCCATGTCGGCCGGCCGGCGATCGATGCCCAGCGCCGGCATGCCCGCCGCGATCGCACCCGACAGCACGAGCACGACGCGGTGACCCGCGGCGCGCGCGCCGGCGACGTCGCCACACAACTTGAGGAGCGCGGCGTCATAGAGCTCGCCGCGCTCGTCGGTGATCGACGACGTCCCGACCTTCACGACGCCGAGCACTACATCGTCTCCTCGTACGTGAGCTCGAGGTCACCGATGCGGACGACGTCGCCCTCGGCGACACCGGCCCGCACCAACGCGCGCTCGACGCCCATGCGCCGGAGCCGTTGCTGCACGAACGCCATGGCCTCCGGGTTCGTGAGATCGGCCAGCGCAACCGCGCGCTCGGCCGGACGGCCGCGCACGCGCCATTCGTTCGTACCTTCGCGCACGACGGAGAACCCGCGCTCTTCCGGGCGCAGCACCACGTATGGCTCCGCCTCGCCTTCGGCCGCGCGCGCGTCCTCGACGAGCGCCGCGACGCGCCCGAGGAGCTCGTCGAGCCCGTCGCGTGTCACGGCCGAGATCCGGAGGCCGTCGAAGTCCTGCGTCGCGACGTCGGCCTTGCTGCCGACCGTCACGCGCGGGCGCTCGAGGAGCTCGGGCCGGTACCGGCCGAGCTCGTCGAGCAGCACCCGTTCCTGTTCCGCCGGAGCGCGGCCGTCGAGCGGCGCGAGGTCCACCAGGATCACGAGCACGCGGGCGCGCTCGACGTGGCGCAGGAACTGGTGCCCGAGCCCGCGACCCTCGGCGGCCCCTTCGATGAGACCCGGGATGTCGGCGAGCACGAACTCGTGCTCCGCGAAGCGCACGACCCCGAGATGCGGTTCGAGCGTCGTGAACGGGTAGTCCGCGATCTTCGGCTTCGCGGCGCTGACGGCCGAGATGAGCGTCGACTTGCCCGCGTTGGGGAACCCGACGAGGGCGGCGTCGGCAAGCAGCTTCAGCTCGAGGCGCAGCCAGCGCTCTTCGCCGTACTCGCCCTGCTCGGCGAACGACGGCGCGCGGCGCGCATTCGACAAGAACCGGGCGTTGCCGCGCCCGCCGCGCCCGCCGCGCGCCGCGAGCCACCGGTCGCCGTGCTGCACGAGGTCGGCTTCGACCTCACCGTCGAGCGTGCGCACGACGGTTCCTTCGGGCACGTCGACCACGAGATCGTCGCCCGCTGCGCCGTGACGCTTCTTGCCCGCTCCGTGCTTGCCGGAACCCGCCTTGTGATGCGGATGGTCGCGGAACGAGAGCAACGAGGCGACGTTGCGGTTGGCGCGCAGCCACACGTCGCCGCCCTTGCCGCCGTCGCCGCCGTCGGGGCCGCCGCGGGGTACGTGCGCCTCCCGCCGGAACGACACCGCGCCCGCGCCGCCGTCGCCACCCTTGACGTTGAGCTGCGCGACGTCGACGAACTCGGCCATTCCCGGCAAGGATACGGGGGCATGGCTGCCACCAAGGTCGAGTTCGACCCCTTCTCCGACGAGTACTTCGACGATCCGAGCGAGGTGTACCGGCGGCTGCGTGACGAGGCGCCGGTCTACTTCAGCGAGCGGTACGGGTTCTACGCCCTGTCGCGATTCGCCGATGTGGTCGCCGCGCACCGCGACTGGCAAGGCTTCTCGAGCGCGCACGGCGTCGACCTGTCGACACTGTCGAAGGACCCGGCACTCATCCGCAGCTTCCGCAGCATCATCATGATGGACCCGCCCGAGCACGACCGGCTGCGCGCGCTCGTCAGCCGTGTCTTCACGCCGAGGGCAGTCGCCGCGCTCGAACCGATGATTCGCGACGTGATCGTCGGCTTCCTCGCGCCCTTCGACGACGCGGACGCCTTCGACGCGGTCGCCGACTTCTCGGCGCCGTTCCCGGTCGAGATCATCTCGCGCATGCTCGGTGTGCCGGAGGACGAACGGCAGCAGATCCGGCACTGGCTCGATCTCAGCCTGCACCGCGAGCGCGGGCGGATGGACCCGACCCCCGAAGGTGAGCAGGCGAGCGCGGCGATGGGCGCGTACTTCTACGAGCTCGCGGTGGAGAAGCGGCGCGACCCGGGCGACGACATGCTGTCGCGCCTGACCCAAGTGACCGTCGACCGGGGCGACGGCGTGGAGACCGGGCTCGACGACATGGAGATCGCGGGGTTCGCGGGCCTGCTCGGCGGCGCGGGCGCGGAGACGGTCACGAAGCTCGTGGGCAACGCGGTCGTCCTGTTCGCGCGGCATCCCGACGTGTGGGAAGCCATCCGGACCGACCCGACGAAGATCCCGCGCGCGGTCGAGGAGATCCTGCGCTACCTCCCGCCGTCGCAGTACCAGGGCCGGTTCTCGGTCGAGGAACGGGAATTCGAGGGCGGCACGATCCCCGCCGGTTACCCCGTGCTGCTCATCACCGGAGCAGCGACACGCGACCCGCGGGCGTTCGACCGGCCCGACGACTTCGACATCGAGCGGCCGCCCAATGTCGCGATCGGCTTCGGGCACGGTGTGCACGCGTGCCTGGGTGCCGCGCTCGCGCGGATGGAGAGCCGGATCGCGCTCGAGGAACTGACCCGGAGGTGGCGGCGGCTCGACGTCGACGAAGCGGGGCTCCGGCGGGTCCACATGTCGAACGTCGCCGGTTACTCGCATGTGCCAGTGCGCGCGCTCCGTTGACCGGTGCCCGGCACGTTGGGCGCGAACTGCCTAGCATGCCCGGCTTGTGAGCGGTGCGGGCGACCCGACGATGCGCATGCCGCCGGTCCCGCCGGCCGGCGAACCTCCTCCCGGGCCTCCTCCGGGGCCACCTCCCGGCCGGCCGCCGGGCGGGGGCGGTCAGTGGTGGTGGGTCGCCCTCGCCGGGGTGCTGCTCGTCGTCGTGGCGGTCATTGCCGTCGCCGCGCTCGCGGGCGGCGGCGACGACGACGACACGGCGACGACGACCACGACGGCGAGCACGGTGCCCGAGACCACGACGAGCTCGGCGGCGCCCGCGACCACCACGACCGCGGCGCCCACCACGACCACGCCCGCGCCGACGACGACGGCCGTTCCGGAACCGGCCGTCTCCGTCGACGCACCCGACCCGGTCGCGTGCAACGCGCCGACCGAAGTCGAGCTCGCATGGGCCACCGACAACGCGACGTCGGTGGAGATCTCGATCGACGGCGTCGCGTTCGCGACGCGCGGCCCCGAAGGCGTCGACCTGTTCCCGTTCCCGTGCGACGGCAACCCGCACACGTACGTGTTCACGGCGATCGGCGCCGGAGGCCTCACCGACGACGAAGCCGTCGTCATCGAACAACTCTAGGGGTCACCCCCAGCGGGGGCCGTCGTCGGGGTTCACGCCGAGCGCCAGCTTGCCGACGACTTCGTGCGTCATGAGCGAGTTTCCGGGGTGGATGCGCCCGAGCCGGGCGTCCCGGAACATCTGCTCCATGCGGTTGCGCGTGAACACCGCCGACCCGCCGCTCAGGTCGAACGCCTTGTCGACGACCGTCCACGCCTGGTTCACGGCGAAGTACTTCGTCGCGAGGATCTTGATCGGCCATTCGGCGCCGTGGTCGACGTGGTTCGACCAGTCCTCGATCGTCCGCGTGAGCATCGCGTCGGCCGACTCCAGCGCGATGCGCATCTCGGCGATCTCGTGCTGCACGCCCGGGTGGTACGCCATCGAGCGGGTCAGCCCGATCGACGTCTTGCGGTGCGTCGCCCGGATCGTCTCGTCGTACGCCCGCTGCGCGATCGCGGTGTAGACGGTGCCGAAGCCGAGGATGCCCCAGCCCATGATCGCGAGCTGGAAGAGGCCGACACCGCCGAACCCGGCCGGACAGACGAGACCGACGTAGGCGTCGGGCACGAACACGTGGTCGAGGATCGTGTCGTGGCTCTCGGTGGCGCGCATGCCCATGACGTTCCACGTCGGCTCGATGCGGTAGCCCTTCGCGTCGCGGGGCATGAACGCGTGCACGACCTGCGGCGCGTCGGGGTTGCTCGTGTCCATCGCGTGGATGCCGAGGTACGTCCACACCGGTGACAGCGACCCGAAGATCTTGTGGCCCGTGAACTCCCAGCCGCCATCGACGCGCACCGCCTGCATCGTCGACGCGACGAGACCCAGGTCGTTGCCGATCTCGCCGTGGCCGGCCGCGAACACCGCGCCGTTCACCGACTCGCGCAGCATCCAGTCGCACGAGTGGTCACCGGCCCGCCACAGCTCGGCGGCGACGCCCGTCCAGTAGAAGTGCATGTTGACGGCGACCGCGGTGGCGGGCGCGACGTAGGCCAGCCGGCGCTGGAGCTGCTGCACCTCGGCGAACGACAGGCCGGCGCCGCCGAACTCCGCCGGCACGGCGGCGTTCAGGTAGCCGCGCGCGCGCAGCTCCTCGAAGTCCTCGGTGAAGAAGCGATGCTCCCGGTCGTAGACCGGCGCCCGCTCGTCGAACCGGGCGAGCAGGTCCTCGTCGAGCAGTTCGGGGGCCGAAAGGATCGTGGTCATGCGGGGGTCCTCTCTGTCGTGGGAAGCCCGGCCATCGTCCGCTCCCTCCGGCCCGCTCGCATGACCAGACCCGACTTTTCGCCGCGCCGGCCCACCGCGGCTCCACATAGTCAACCCTGACTATGCTCGACCGCTGATGGCGACCGTCCAGCTCGCCGCGGTGCTGTTCTGCGACGTCGTCGGCTCGACGTCGGTCCTGGTCGATCGGGGCGACGCCCACTTCGACGACCTGCGCCGCCGGCTCGAGGCGATCGTCGGGGGCGCGGTCGCCGTGCAGGGTGGGCGCGTGGTGAAGGGCCTCGGCGACGGTGCGATGGCCGCCTTCGACACGCCGTCCGACGCGATCGCGGCCGCGGTCGCAGTCATGCAGGCGACCCACCGGGCGCGCGAGCTCCCCGTGCGCATCGGCGTTTCGGCCGGGGAAGTGTCGATCGACGAGGGTGACCTGTTCGGCACGACGGTCGTGGAGGCGGCCCGCCTGTGCACCGCAGCCGCGCCCGGCCAGATCCTCGTGAGCTCGACCGCGGCGCTGCTCGCCCGGCGCGGGTCGACGCCGCTCTCCCCGGTCGGCTCCCTCACGCTGAAGGGCTTCCCCGATCCGGTGGACGCGTTCGAAGCGCAGTGGTCGGCGCCGCCCGCCGACGCGCCGGAACCGGCGGCGATCCCGCCCGCGCTCCAGGTGCGGTCGTCGTTCGCGTTCGTCGCCCGTCCGGCCGAATGGGACGCGCTCGCGTCCGCGTGGGCCGGCGTGCGCGACGGCGGCCGGCACCTCGCCCTCGTCGGCGGGGAGCCCGGCGCGGGCAAGACGCGCCTCGTCAGCGAGTTCGCACGCCACACGGCGGGCGAGGGCGCGATCGTGCTGTTCGGTGCGTGCCACGAGGAGGCCGGACCACCGTTCGAGGCGTTCGCCGAGGCGCTCGGCGACGCCGCGCTGACCCCCGAGGCGGCCGGGCGCACGCCCGACCCGGTCGAGGACCGTCGCGACGCGCTCTTCCAGTCGATCGCCGACCGGCTCGCCTCCATGGGCGAGACCGCGCCCGTCCTGCTCGTGGTCGACGACCTGCACTGGGCGCGCCGCCCGACGCTCCAGTTGCTCCTGCACCTGCTGCGGTCGCCGGCCGCGTTGCGGCTCTGCGTCGTCGCGACGCACCGCGACGCTCCCGACGACTTCAGCGATGCGTTCGCCGCCGCGCTCCCCGAGATCCACCGGATCGAGGGCATGACGAGGATCGCGGTCGGTGGTCTCGACCGCCGCGGCGTCGGCGCGTTCGTCCAGACCGCGAGCGGGTCCCCGCTCGACGCGGTCCTCGAGCGAGTCGTCGACGTGCTCTGGCACGAGACCGACGGCAACCCGTTCCTGCTCGGCGAGATGTGGCGGCATCTCGTCGAATCGGGCGCGCTCGAGCGCGACGGGCGCGGCCGCTGGCGGGCACCGCGGCCGAGCGCGAGCCTCGGCTCACCCGACACGGTCCGCTCGGTCGTCGGCCGGCGCATCGATCGACTGCCGCCCGAGGCGCGGGCCGCGCTCGAGGCGGCCGCGATCATCGGCTCGCCGTTCGCGCTCGACATCCTCGCCGACACGCTCGGCACGGCGCGCATCACCGTGCTCGACCACCTCGAGCCGGCGTTGGCGGGAGCGACGATCGTCGACGCCGGATCCGGACGCTTCGCGTTCTCGCACGCGCTCGTCTCGCGTGCGATCCACGACCGCCTGTCGATCGCACGGCGCGCGCAGTTGCACCTCGACGTCGCCCGGGCGATCGAACGCAAGGGCGTGACCGACGCGACGCTGCCCGACCTCGCACGCCATTACCTCGCAGCGGTGCCCCTCGCCGACACCGACGCTGCGGTGAGCACCGCGATCCGCGCCGCCGACGCCGCGATGCGGTCGCTCGCCTATGAAGACGCGGGCGAGCTCCTCACGACGGCGCTCGCGCTGGCCGAAGACGCGCAGGCGCGAGCGGAGTTGCTGCTGCGCCTCGCCGATGCGATCAGCTCGGCCGGCGACACCGCCACCGCGATGCAGCACGCGCGGGAAGCCGCGGAGATCGCGCGCGCACGGCCGGCACGACCTGCTGTGCGGCGCCGCGCTCGCGTTCGAGGAGGCGTCGTGGCTGCTGGGTCTTCCGGGAGCGGACGCCGAACGGCTCCTGCGCGAGGCCCTCCCGTACGCACCGGACGAGCCGACTCGCATCCACCTGCTCGCGGCCCGCGGGCGCGCGCTCGCCCTGTCGGGAGAGCCGGGCGCCGACAACGTCATCGAAGAGGCGATCGCCGCGGCGCGCGAGATGGGCGACGTCGACGTGCTCATGTTCGCGTTGCACGCGTGGTTCAACGTGCCCTGGCAACCCGAGCACTACCCGCGCATGCTCGAGCGCGCGCGGGAGCTCCGCGCCCTCGCCGTGCGGGCCGGGAACCAGTTCTGGGAGATGGGCGCGCTCCAATGGCTCGTGCAGTCGATGCTGCTGACCGGCGACTTCTCGCAGCTCCGCTCCACGACGGCCGAACTGGCACGGGTGTGCGAGCGCAGCAAGATGCCGTTCCACCGCCACCTCGTCGCGGTCGGCAATTCCACGCTCGCGCTGATGGACGGGCGCTTCGACGAGGCGGAGGCGTACGCCGCGCGCGGCGCCGAGCTCTCGGAGCTCATCTCCGGCCCCGACGCATCCGGCGTCTTCGGCGTCCAGATGTTCTCGCTGCGGCGTGAGCAGGGACGTCTCGAGGAGGTGCGGCCCGTCGTCGAGGCCGTCGTGCGGCTCGACCGTGCACACGCGGCATGGCGGCCGGGCCTCGCGGCGGTCTACGCGGAGCTCGGGCTGCTCGACGAGGCGCGCGCCGAGCTCCGCCACCTCGTCGATCCGGGGCTCTGGCGCATCCCGCGCGACAGCCTGTACATCGGCTCGCTGACCTACCTCGCCGACGCGATCGCCGCCGTCGGTGACCGGAGCGCGGCCGCGACCGTGCATGCCGCGCTCGAGCCGTACCAGGGCACGGTCGCGGTAGTGGGTCACAACATCGCGTGTTACGGCGCGGTCGACCGCTACCTCGGCATACTGGCCGAGACGGCAGGGCGCGGGCGCGACGCCGAACGACACTACGTACGCGCGCTCGAGATCGACACGCGCTGCGGGTCACCGGTGTGGATCGCGCACTCCCGCTACCGCTATGCGCGCTTCATCGCGCGTCAAGGTCGACGCGACGGTCCCCGGCGCGCACGCGAGCTCGCGACGCAGGTACTCGCGACCGCCCGGCAACTCGGCATGGCCACGCTCGAGCGACGATCGGCCGAGCTCGTCGACGAGCTGCAGGTACCCGTCGGCACGGAGGCCGCGCCCGTGCCCGGCGTGCCGGTCGCCGTCGACCTCACACCGCGAGAGCGAGAGATCCTCGCGTGCCTCGTCGACGGGCTGAGCAACGCGCAGATCGGCCAGGCGCTGCACGTCAGCCCGAACACCGCCGCGAACCACGTCCGCAGCATCCTCATGAAGACCGGATGCGCGAACCGGACCGAGGCCGCGGCGTGGGCCGTCCGCAACGGCGTCGTCGTCGCGTGACCGTGCGCTACGCCGGCAGCGTCCCGTACGACGGCGTCACCTCGACGACCTTGTCGGCGGGAACGTTTGCCCGGCGCGCCGCCTCGAGGATCAGCTCGGCGCTGGGCGCTTCGTAGAGGCAGTACGTCTTCTTCTTGTCGGCGCTCAGAAACGAGTAGATCCAGCGGACGCCGACATCGCCGTTGATGTCCTCGATCGCGCGAACCGACTCGTCGTCGACCTCGAGCCGCTCGGCGAAGTTGCGCTCGATGATGAACAGCGGCACGGGAGCAGGCTATGCCTTTTTCTTCGCCGCCTTGGCGGCTTTCTTCTTCTCGCGGATCTCCTGGACCCGCTCGAAGGAGTCGACGTCGGCGATCGACGGCCAGTCGGCCGCGACGTCGTCCCAACCGGCGGGTCGCACACCGAGCCGCTTGCCGAGCAGCCCGACGAAGATGCGCGCCTTGTCGGGCCCGAAGCCCGGGAGGTCGCGGACCCGCCGCACGAGCTCGTCGCCGCTCGAGACGCCTTCCCAGACGCGCTCCGCCCGGCCGCCGTGGTGCTCGACCAGGTGGACGCACACGGCATGCGCGCGCTTGGCCATCGAGCCGGGGTACCGGTGGAGCGCCGGTTTCGCCCGAAAGACGTCCTCGAGCGCAGCGACGTCCATCGCCGCGATCTCGGCCGCGTCGAGGCGGCCGCCGAGGCGCTCCTTGAGCAACGCCGGCGCGCGAAACGCCCACTCCATCGGGACCTGCTGGTCGAGCAGCATGCCGAGCACGAGGGCGAGCGGCTCGGCGGCGAGCAGCCGGTTGGCGTCGTCGTCGGGCGTGAAGGGCAACGAGCGGACCACGCGCATGCGGGTGAGGTTAGACACGGGACGAGCGAGCCGAGCCGCCTTGTAGACTGGCCGATCCCCCGAACGGCGAGGGGTCGCGTTTGTTGCCCGACCGCACATCTCCAGACGGAGCCGATCGCCCGGCCGCTGAACTGGCGGCCGAGCAGGCCTACGTCGACGCCGCGTACGCCCGGCTCGAAGCAATGCGGGCCGCCGCGGAGCGCGTGCGAGACGCCTATTCCGACGTCGCCGCCGGCGGCACCCACCAGGCTCGACTCGAGCGCGACATCGCGTGGGAGGTGACCCACCGGCGGCTCGCCGACCTCGACATCGGCGACGCCCCGCTCGTGTTCGGCCGCATCGACATGGAGCGCGACCACCGCTGGTACATCGGGCGCCTGGCGGTCGAGGACGCGGAGCACACACCGCTGGTCGTGGACTGGCGCGCCCCGGTCGCGGAGCCGTTCTACCGCGCCACCGCGGTCGACCCGATGGGGGTCATCCGCCGGCGCCACCTCATCACCCGCAAGGGGCGCGAGGTGACGGGCCTCGACGACGAGGTCTTCGACCAGGAGGCGACCGACGAGGCCGGCCTCACGGTCACGGGAGAGGGCGCGCTCATCGCCGCGCTCGAGCGCGAACGAACCGGCCGCATGCACGACATCGTCGCCACGATCCAGGCCGAGCAGGACGAGGCGATCCGCGCCGACATCGCGGGTCCGCTCGTCGTGGCCGGCGGTCCGGGGACGGGCAAGACCGCGGTCGCGCTCCACCGCGCTGCGTACCTCCTCTACACCCACCGCCGCCGGCTCGCGGCGTCGGGAGTCCTGCTCGTCGGCCCGAGCGCGGTCTTCCTGCGTTACATCGAGCAGGTGCTCCCTTCGCTGGGCGAGCAGGACGTGCACCTGTCGACGGTGCCGGGCTTGAAGCCTCGCTTGAGAGTGGCGGCGACCGAGCCCACCGAGCTCGCCGCGCTGAAGGGCGACGCCCGCATGGCACTCGTCATCGCGCGGGCGGTCGCAGACCGCGAGCGGCCGTTGCCACGCGACCTCCTGATCGTCATGGACGGACTGCGGGTGCGCGTCAGCCGCGGCGACACGGCCAAGATCGTCGAAGCCGCGCGCCGGCGGCGCGGGACGCACAACGAGAAGCGGCCGGTGGTGACGAAGCGGTTCCTCGACCTGCTGGTGAGCCGTTACCGGCGCGCCGCGGTCCGCTCCTACGAGGACCGCCGGCTCGACGCGCCCGTCGAGAACGTCACGAGCATGTTCGACCGCGAGGCGCCCGATCCGACGGTCATCGGAGCACTCGCGCGGGGCGACGCGCCGCCCGAAGGCTGGGAACAGGAGCTGCGCGCGCGCCTTCGAGCCCGACCCGAGGTGCGCGACGCGCTCGACCGCATGTGGCCCGTCCTGTCCGGCGCGGAGCTGGTCAACGACCTGCTCGGGTTCACGGCGCTCGTCCGCTCGGCGGCGCGCGACATCCTGACTGCACCCGAGCAGGAGGCGCTGCACCGCAGGCGGGCGCGCGACCTGAGCGACGTCGCATGGCCCGAGGCCGACGTCGCGCTCGTCGACGAAGCCGAGACGCTGCTCGGGCCGGTGGAGGCGGCCCGGCCCCGCCGCCGGCGGCGGCGCAGCAGCGACGAAGCGGTCGAGACCGCGTCCCGAGTGCTCGAGGACCTCGGGCTGCGCGGCTACGCGGACGCCGCGACGATCGCCAGCCGCTACGGCGACAGCGACGGCGACACCGGCGACGGCATCGGCGAGCCGCGCACCTACGGACACGTCCTCGTCGACGAGGCGCAGGACCTCACTGCGATGCAGTGGCGGATGCTGGCCCGCCGCTGCCCGTCCGGGTCGATGACGATCGTCGGCGATCCCGGGCAGGCGAGCCGGCCGGGCGCGGTCGCGTCGTGGGAGGGCGTGCTCGCGCACCTCGCCACCCACAACCCGCCCCGCTTCGTCACCCTCTCGGTCAACTACCGCACACCGGCCGAGGTGATGGACCTTGCCGGGCAGCTGCTCGCCGTCGCGGCACCGGGCATCGCGCCGTCCCGTTCCGTGCGCAGCACCGGTGAGCAGCCCCGGTTCGTCGCGACGGACCGCGACCGCCTGCTCGACACCGCGGCGCGCGTCGCCCGCGAAGTGCACGAGCGGGGCGGCAAGGTCGCCGTGATCGCGCCCGCCGCCATGCACGCTTCGGTCGTCGACGCGCTCGCCGACGTCGGTGCCGCGTCCGGCTCGGCCGAGGCGCTCGACGCGCCGATCGCCGTGCTCGACGCGACCGACGCGAAGGGCTTGGAGTTCGACCACGTCGTGGTCGTCGAGCCGGCGCGCCTCGTCGGCGCCGACCAACCCGGCCTGCGCTTGCTCTACGTGACGATCACGCGCACGACCAAGACGCTCACGGTCGTGCACGCGGAGCCGCTCCCCGAGGGCCTCGCGATGCGCTCCCTCACCGCCGCCGCCGACTGAGGGTCTGTTCAGCCCAAAGGTGGTGCGGTCCGGCGGTGCACGCTCCCGTCCCACTCCGCGAGCGGCGCGCACCACCAGTACCAGTCGGGGTCGACCCGGGGCCGGTCGTCCAGGGCGACGCGGCCGTTGGCCCACAGCAGCGTCGGCCACGGGTCGCCCGCGGGAGCCCAGGGGAACAGGCGCGCGAGCACCCGCGCGTGCACGTCGCCGGGCGGCACCACGTCGATGCCGAGACCGCACCCGATGTCGTACGTGTGCACGAGTAGCTCGTCGCAGCCCATCGCGCAGAACCCCTCGCGGTCGGCCATCCCGGCCGGGTGGAACGCGCGCGCGCCAGGCGGTGCCGCGTCGGCGAGCGCGGCGAGGATGGCACCCGTCGCCTGGACCGCGTTGAACAGGTCGTCGAGCGACGCGGCCGGGTCGCAGTCGCGCACGGGCGGGATGCGTTCGGTCGCACGGGTCGCGAGGTGCGCCGAATAGAAGAGCATCGTGTTCGGCAAGTGGTCGAGCGTCCGGCGGCACGTCCACGTCGGCACGCCGGCGCGCCGTGCCCAATCTGCGGACCGGTGGTGGAACAGCGTGGCGTGCGACCATGCGAGTACCGCGCGCAGGTCGCCGGGCGTGACGGTCACTCGGCCAGTCTGCGCGAAGCAGCCCGCCCGCGCTGCGAATTACTCGCCCGGAACGATGTCGACGAGCTTGCGGCCGCGCCGGGTACCGAACTTCACGACTCCGTCGGCTTTCGCGAACAACGTGTCGTCACCGCCGCGCCCGACGTTGAACCCGGGGTGCCACTTGGTGCCGCGCTGGCGGATGATGATCGTGCCCGCCGAGACGGTCTCGCCGCTGAAGCGCTTCACGCCGAGGCGCTGCGCGTTCGAGTCGCGGCCGTTGCGGGAGGAGCTCGCGCCCTTCTTCTTCGACATGGTCAGCCCCTGGAGATCCCGGTGATCTCGATCGTGGAGTACTTCTGGCGGTGGCCCCAGCGTCGGCGCTGGTTGGACTTGTTCTTGTAGGTGAAGCCGGTGATCTTCGGGCCCTTCGCCTCACCGACCACCCGCGCGCTCACCGACGCGCCGGAGAGCTGCTGCGGCGTCGACAGCACGGTGTCGCCGTCGACGACGAGGACCGGCCGGAGCGTCACGTCGTCGCCCCCATTGCGATCAGGGTCGAGGCGCTCGACCTCGATCCGGTCGCCCTCGGCGACCCGGTACTGCTTCCCGCCGGATGCGATCACTGCGTACATAGGCCCGGAGATACTACCGGACCCGTGCGCTCGCCCCGCCTACCGGGCGACGGGCTCACTCGAGCATCGACTCGTCGAGGACGAAACCACGGCCGTTGCAGTGCGGGCACGTCTGCGAGAACGACTCCACGAGACCCTCCGACACGCGCTTGCGCGTCATCTCGAGCAGGCCGAGCTCGGAGATCGGGAAGACCTGGGTGCGCGTCTTGTCCCGGGCGAGCGCCTGGCGGAACGCCTCCTCCACCGCGGCGCGGTTCGACTTCGACTCCATGTCGATGAAGTCGATGACGATGATGCCGCCGATGTCGCGCAGGCGCAGCTCCCGCGCGACCACGTCGGCCGCTTCGAGGTTGTTCCGGAAGACGGTCTCCTCGAGGTTCGACGACCCGACGTTCTTGCCCGTGTTGACGTCGATGACGGTCAGCGCCTCGGTCCGCTCGATCACGAGCGATCCCCCTGACGGCAACCACACCTTGCGGTCGAGTGCCTTGTGCAGCTGCTCGTGCACGTGGAACTTCTCGAACACGGGCAGGCGCTCTTCGGCCTCGTCGTACAACTCGACCCGGTCCGCGAGCTCGGGCGCGATCGCCTCGACGTACGCGCGCACCTCCTCGTAGAGCGCCGGATGGTCGATCACGACGCCGCGGTAGTCCTTGGTGAACTCCTCGCGGATCAGGCGGATGGCGAGCGGCGGCTCCTTGTAGAGCAGGCTCCCCGGCTTCGCCCGCTTCGCGAGCTCGGAGATCTGCTGCCACTGGCCGTTGAGCCGGCGCATGTCACGCTCGAGCTCGTCGTCGGTCGCGCCCTCCGCGGCGGTGCGCACGATCAGCCCCGCGTCCGACGGCCGCAGCCGGTCGAGGATCCGGCGGAGGCGTTTGCGTTCGTCGTCGGGAAGCCGTTTGGAGATGCCGTAGGTGCTCGGCTGTCCGGGCACCATGACGACGAACCGCCCGGCGAGGCTGACCTCCTGGGTGAGGCGCGCGCCCTTGTGGCCGATCGGGTTCTTCGTGACCTGCACGATGATCGACTGCCCGTTGCGCAGCACCCGCTCGATGCGCGGCTTCTCGCCCTCGAACTCCGCCTCGTCGTAGAGCACGTCGCCGCGGTACAGCACACCGTTCTTCGGCGTGCCGATGTCGATGAAGGCCGCTTCCATGCCCGGCAGCACGTTCTGCACGCGCCCGAGGTAGATGTTTCCGTCGATCGAGAGCGTGTCGTCGGTGGGCAGCGCGACGTAGTGCTCGACGAGCGTGCGTCCTTCGAGCACCGCGAGGTGCGCGATGCCGTCGGGCCGCTGGTGCACGACCATCAGGTAGCGCCCCGCCGGCCGGCCCTTGCGGTGCACGCCCCGGCGACGCTCCAGCGTCTCCTCGTCGAGCGAATCGAGGATCGCGGTGCCGTCGACGTCGACGTCGGAGATCGGCAGGCCGGCGTCGACGTACGCCGGCCCACCGGCGGCGCCGCCCTTGCTGCGGCCGCGCCCGCCCCGCCGGCGCCGCCGCTTCTTCGTGCCCTCGCCCGCGGCCGCCGGGGGTGCCGGCGGCGGGGCAGGCCGGGTGTCGCCGATCTTCGGACGCCCACCGCCGTTGGTCCGGCGCGGGAGTCCGGCGTCCTCGAGCGCGTCGTCGGCGACGTCCTCGGTGGTGAGCCCGCGGTCGGCGGCGGGATCGGTCCAGTCCTCGCCCGCGTCCTTGTCGTCGTCGATCGCGGTCGCGGCGCCCGCGGCCGCGCCGGCCCCCGGCTTCCTACGCCGGCGCCCTCCCCGCGAGCCCCGCCGGCGTCGCTTCTTCGGTGCTCCGTCGCCGTTGCTCGCCGTCCGCGTGCCCGTCTCGGTCACGACGTCGTTCTCGTCCGCCGGTGCCGGCGGTTCCTGCTCGGGCCCCGACTCCTCGGGGCGCTCCAGCTCTTGCATCGATGCCTTCTCTCGTGACGCGCGTGTCGGCGTCGAGCGGTTCCCACCGCGCGCCGTCGCGCTCGATCCATTGCCTGGTCCGCCTCGCCCGCACTTCCACGGCGTCGCGGCTGATCGCCGCGAGCACCTCACCGGGCTTGGCGCTTCGGGGTTGCGTCGCCAGCTCCATCACCAGCGTGCACGGCTTGCCGTCGACGACGTCGACGCGCCGGATGACCGGACGGACGTCCTCGACGACTTCGCGGCCCTTGCGGCGGCGGTTCGTGAGCAGCGACGGTGACGCGAGCGCGGCCTCGAGGTCGCGCCGGAACGCCGCGGCGCCGGCGACGTCGACCTCGACCCGCCATTCGACCGCGGTCACCGCTTCTTGCAGGGCGGGCGCGCGCTCGACGAGCGGCGCCGCTCCGGTGACGGCCAGGCCGTCGGGTAACGCGTCGGTGAGCACGTTGGGGAGCGCGGCGAGGTCGACCGGCTGGGCGAACACGACGTCGAGGTACTCGGCGTCGCTCTCGTGGCCGGTCGACAGCGCGAGCCCGAAGCTCACCCGGGGCCGAGGGCTGAAGCCCTCGGTGAACGCGAGCGGGAGCGCCGAGATGCGAAACGCCCGCTCCAGTGCCCGGGCGACGTCGCGGTGCGAGATCCACCGGATCTTCCCGAGCTTGCAGTACCGGAGCCGCACCGGGAACGGCGCGCCACCTCTCATGCGCGCACCCCGGTTCGCAGCTCCACCCTGACTTCTCCGCCACGGGCGAGGTCCTGGCCGGTGCCCTGGCTGCCGCCGGCAGGAGGCACGGGCGACGCCACGACATGTTCGAGGGCATAGTCCGTGCACACCCCACAGTCGTAGCAGGGAGTCCAGCGGCAATCGGGGAGCCCGTGCTCGGCGAGCGCCGCCTGCCAGTCCTGCCACAGGAAGTCCCGGTGCAGACCGGCGGCGATGTGGTCCCAAGGGAGGACTTCGTCGACCGTCCGGTGGCGGGTGACGTACCAGTCGGGGTCGAGACCCTCGGCGGCCATCGCGTCGAGCCAGCGGTCGAGGTCGAACCGCTCGCTCCACTCCTGGAACGTGCCCCCCGTGCGCCACACCCGCTCGATCACGCGCCCGATCCGCCGGTCGCCCCGCGAGGCGATCCCCTCGGCGAACGTCGCCGCCGGGTCGTGCCACTTCAACTGCGCCCGGCTGCCCTTGAGGCGGTCGCGCAACAGCGAGAGCTTGCGGCGCAGCTCGTCGACGCCGTTCTGCCCGAACCACTGGAACGGCGTGTGCGGCTTCGGCACGAACCCGCCCACCGACACGGTGCAGCTCGCCTGCTTCGTGTGGCGGCGGCCGATGTCGACGACGTTGGCCGCGAGGTCGGCGATGCCGAGTGTGTCGGTGTCCATCTCGGTCGGCAGGCCGGTGAGGAAGTAGAGCTTCACCCGCCGCCATCCCTGCGAGTAGGCCGCGTCGACGGCCGAGTACAGGTCGTCCTCGACGACGAGCTTGTTGATGACCTGCCGGAGCCGCCACGATCCCGCCTCCGGCGCGAACGTCAGCCCCGTGCGGCGCACCTTCTGGATCTCGGACGCGATGCCGACGCTGAAGGCGTCGACGCGCAGGCTCGGCAGCGACACGCTGACGCCACCGGTCCCCTCCTGGTCCGCGACGAGGTCGGCGACGACGCCGTCGATCCCCGAGAAGTCGGCACTCGACAGCGAGGTGAGCGCGACCTCGTCGTACCCGGTGCGGCGCAGGCCCTCGCGGACCATCGTGCGCACCTGCTCGTCGGGCCGTTCCCGCACGGGGCGGGTGATCATGCCCGCCTGGCAGAAGCGACAACCGCGCGTGCACCCCCGGAAGATCTCGACGTTGAGCCGGTCGTGCACGACTTCGATCAACGGGACGAGCTGGTTGCGGGGGTAGGGCCAGTCGGCGAGGTCGGCGACGGTGCGCTTGTCGACGCGCTCGGGTACGTCGGGGTACCGAGGTACGACGGCCCGCAGTGCGGGTCCGTCGTACTCCACGTCGTACAGCGCCGGGACGTAGACGCCCGGGATCGTCGCGAGCTCGCGCAGGACGGACGCCCGCGTCGCGCGCCCGCCACGCTTCCACGCGCCGACGACCTCGGCGATCTCGCCGATCACCTCCTCGCCGTCTCCGAGCACGAAGGCGTCGACGTACTCGGCGAGCGGCTCGGGGTTGTACGTGCAGTGACCGCCCGCGATGACCACGGGGTGGTGCGGGCCGCGGTCGTCGTTGCGCACCGGCACGCCCGCGAGGTCAACGCAATTGAGGACGTTGGTGTACACGAGCTCGGCCGACAGGTTGAACGCGAGCACGTCGAAGTCGCCGGCCGGGCGGTGCGTGTCGACGCTGAACAACGGCAGGCGCGCCTGGCGCAGCGCCGCCTCCATGTCGGTCCACGGCGCGTAGGCGCGTTCCGCGAGCGCGTCGGGACGCTCGTTGAGGAGCTCGTAGAGGATCTGTAGGCCCTGGTTGGGAAGGCCGATCTCGTAGGTGTCGGGATAGATCAGGAGGAAGGCGGCCAGGCCGGGCCGGTGATCGGGCCGGACGGCGCCCCGCTCCATGCCGATGTAGCGAGCAGGCTTCTCCACCCGGGCCAGGAGCGGTTCGATCCGCGGCCACAGGTCGGACATGTCCCGGTCATCCTAGCGGTTGGCC